>JAABUN010001140.1_pt1 | contig 62421 bp, 55 predicted proteins | sample 5559311 | NCBI WGS metagenome assembly JAABUN01 (sample SAMN10711877, study PRJNA513370) | rock metagenome | isolation source: Antarctica rocks | place: Antarctica: Victoria Land, Siegfried Peak sud
CGGCGAGCGCCCTTCGTTTATCCGTCGCGGGTACCCCGCGCGCTGCCGCGCAGGACGGCTGTGCCGGGCCGCCGAACGTTAAACCCAACGCCCGTCCTGGCGTTTCGGAGGATAAAAAACACCCATGATGACACTGCGCGACCTGCCGCTACGCTCGGTCCCGGTGGTGACGCCGGAAACCTCGCTTCAAGATTCCCTCGATCAAATGAGCGACAACCCGCTCGGCACGGTCGTTCTGGTCGGCGACGGGATGTTTCTGGGCGTCCTTGACGCGGAATCGCTCGCGGGCGGCATTCCGCCCGGCGAGGACCTGTCCACACTCTCCGTCGGGCCGTACGCGCACCACGCGCGCGTGCTCGCCGCCCCCAGCACGAGCGTGGACGACGCGCTCACCCTGCTGAACCTGCGCAACCGCGACGTTTTGCCGGTCGTGCAGGGCGTTCGCTACAAAGGCGTGCTCACGCGCGAAGACCTGGAAAACACGGCCGCCGCGAAAGGCGCGACCGAGGCAAGCCTCCTTGAAGACATCACGGTCGGCGCGCTTTAAGGCGCAAAGCCGAAAAAAAGCGGCGCGCGATGTACGCGCCCCGCTTTTTTTCCATCGCCCGGTTTAGCGAATAGCGGCGACCGGTTCCGGCGCTGCGACAGCGGCGGCGTCACGGTTCATTAACACCAGAGCGGTCCGAACGATGCCGGGCGCGTCCATGCCGCACAATTCGCGCAAAATCGGGATCGCGCCGTGCTCGACGAAGTGATCGGGCAGGCCGACGCACTTCACCTGCACGGACTGCTCCAGGTCGTTTTCGTGAAGCAGTTCGAGCACGGCCGAGCCGAAGCCGCCATGCACGACGCCGTCTTCGAGCGTGATGAGCCGCCCGGTGCGCCGGGCAAGGTTCGTGATCGCGCCCTCATCGAGCGGCTTGGCCCAGCGCGCGGACACGACTTCGGCGCTGACGCCGTGCTCATCCCGCAGCGTGCGCGCCGCGTCCAGCGCGACCCCGACAAGCGGGCCGTAAGCGACGATGCCCAGGTCATTGCCGCGCAGCAGGGTTTCCGACTCGCCGACGACAACGGGCGCGGGCGTCTCGGAAAGAACGTCGCTTGACCCGCGCGGGTAGCGCAGCGCGACCGGCCCTTTTTTATAACTGAGCGCCCAGCGCGTCATGGTTCGCAGTTCGATGGTGTCCTTGGGCGACAGCAGCAGCAGGTTCGGGATCGAACGCAGAAACGCGATGTCGAGCGCGCCGTGGTGGGTCGCGCCGTCGTCGCCGACCAGGCCGCCCCGGTCAATGGCGAACACGACCGGCAGGTTTTGCAGGGCGACATCGTGGACGATCTGATCGAAGGCGCGCTGAAGGAAGGTGGAATAGATGGCGCAAACGGGCGTCATGCCCTCGGCGGCCAGCCCGGCCGCGAATGTGACCGCGTGCTGCTCGGCAATGCCCACGTCGAAATAACGGTCGGGGAACTTGGCCTGGAACTTCGCCAGCCCGGTCCCGTCGGGCATCGCGGCCGTGATGGCGACGACGCTTTTGTCCTGCTCCGCGACCTCGTTCAGCGTCTCGACGAAGGCCTGCGTGAACGTCACGCCCGTGGTCTTTTTCTCGAACTTGCCGTCCTCGACCGTGAAGGGCGTGACCGCATGGAAGTTGCGCGAATCCTGCTCGGCGTTCTCGTAGCCCTTGCCCTTGGTGGTCAGAACGTGGACCAGGACCGGCCCCCGGATGTGCTTGACGTGCTCGAAAACGTCCACGAGAAAGGGCAAATCGTGCCCGTCAATCGGGCCGATGTATTGCAGCCCCATCTCCTCGAACAGCACGCCCGTATTAGACGGGGCGGCGAAGTGGGTGGCGGCGTGCTTGGCCCCGGCCGCCAGGTCGTACAGCAGGCCGGTTCCCTTGAGGCTGCGCTTGACGCGCCGCTCGACGCGCTGGTACAGCGGCTGGAGGCGCAGTTTGGCGAGGTACGTGCTCATCGCGCCCACATTTTCCGCGATGCTCATCTTGTTGTCGTTCAAGATGAACGTCACGTCGGTCTTGAGGTCGGCCGCGTTGAGCATCGCCTCCAACGCCATGCCGCCGGTCAGCGCGCCGTCGCCGATGATGCCGACGACCTTTTCGTTCGTGCCCTTGAGGTCGCGCGCCTTGGCGAAGCCGAGTGCGGCGGACAAACTGGTGGAGGCGTGGCCCGCGCCCCACACGTCGTAGGGGGATTCGTCGCGCCGCAGAAAACCGGAAATGCCGCCAAACTGCTTGATCGTCGGCAGCTGCTTCCAGCGGCCTGTCAGCATTTTGTGCGGGTAGCACTGGTGGCCCACGTCCCAGATGATCTTGTCGCGGGGAATGTCGAAGACTTTGTACAGGGCCAGGGTGAGTTCGATGACCCCCAGGTTGGGGGCGAAGTGGCCGCCGACGCGGGAAATGGTCTGGATCAGGCCGCTTCGCAGTTCGTCAGCCAGGGCGAGCAAGCCCTCACCGTCCAAATTCTTCAAATCGTCCGGTCCGGTCAGCGCGTCCAGAAGCGGATAATCCATGCACGTCCTCCGACTTTCGCACGAATGGTACCATCGGCAAAAGTTGAAGTCAATCGAAAGTACGCCGCCGCGCAAAATACTTTGCAAAACAAAGCACCTGCGGCGGCGAGCGCGGGCGCGCGTGCGGTATCGTTATCGGTGAACCGGTTTTTCCATGCCCATCAAACGTTACGATCCCCATACCAACACGTCGCGCAAAATCGGCGCGGAGGCGGGCGGAGGCGGCGGCTTTTCCTTTCTGACCGCCCTTACCTGCGTGCTGTGCATCGCGCTCACGGCGGCGTATTATCTGACCGGCCAGGACGGGCCGCGCTGGGGCAACTTTCCCGCCCCAGTCGTTTGGGGCGGGCGTTACGGCGCGCTCGTGACCACGACTTTTCTGCACGGCGGCATCGTCCACCTGCTGTTCAACGTGCTGATGCTCCAACGCTTCGGCGATGCGGTCGAGCGCGCTTTCGGGCACCTGGAATGGGCCGCGTTCTGCATCGCGGCGGCGTTCGTCGCATCCGGCGTGGAACTTGCCGTGTTCGGGCAAACGGGCATTGGGATGTCGGGCGTCGTGTACGCGCTGATCGGCCTGTGCTGGGGCGCGCGCCGCGCAATTCCCGCCTTTCAGCAGGTGGCGACTACGGACACGCTGCGCTTCGCGCTCGGCTGGATCGTGATCACCTTCGCGCTGACCCAATGGGGCTACCTGAACATCGCCAACGGCGCGCATGTCGGCGGCCTTGTTTTCGGCCTCGCGCTTGCCGGCCTGTTCGTGGATAAAAACCTGCCCGCCGCGCGCCGCGCGCTCGCCGGGTTCGCCCTCGGTGCGGTCGTCCTGCTCGCCGTTCTTTCGGTGACGTACCTGCCGTGGAACGCCGAGTGGCGCGCGTGGAAGGCGACGCGGCCGGCCGCCGCTGCGGCTCCGGAGTAACCCCTTTTCGGAGACACAACGTTCGCGGCTCGTTCTGTAAATCGCCAAGATGCTGCGCGGCGATGCCCAGGAAACCGCTGAGGCGATGCAGATGCGCCCTATACCATCGAGGCGACTTATGCCCCTTAACTGACATCACCGGCCTTACGGGCGACAGTTGCCGTTTCGTGAGCGACCCCCATAAAATTCCGCAGAAAAAGGCCGGCGGCTTCTGAAAGCCACCGGCCTTTATGTTCCTTTTCTCCAAGGGTGCTTGGCCTTGCGCCTGTCCCGCCGAGGGTTACTGCGGCGTCAGCAGGAAGCCATGTTGCTCCTGCGTCGTCGTGGTCGTCTTCTTGTTCCGGACGATGGTAGTCTTGGTGACCGTCACATACCCGGAGACGACAATCTGGGCCGCCGGAACACCATTGAGTGTGCGGTTGTTGCAGCCACGGGCGATTTGTAACTGGCAATTCGCGGGCTTATTAGACACGCTGTTCAGGTCGCGCCAACCACTCGCGCTGTCCCACGCGAAGCCGAAGTACTCGGTGGTGGAGGAGTAGATGCCCATACCTACCACGAGGCCGCTATTGTTGATGCTGAACGCCTTGCTCTGCTGGACGCCAGAAGCAGGCTGCAGGCTCTGCATCTGCGGATTGGATAGCACCCCGTTGGTGCCTCCCGGTGTCCACAAGAAGGCTTTAGCGCCGCTGATGCCGACTACCTGCCCCCCATCATTGATTTTGTAGGCCTGCGTAAATCCCGCACCCAGCTGGCCCAGAGAAATCCTCGGCATGTTTGCCTGGCAGATGAAAGCGGACGTCGTTGTCAACGTTTTCACGGCGCCGGCGACCTGCGGCTGATCGAGGTTATTCAGAGCGCGGCTATGGATCGGAGCGCGTTGTTACCAGCAAAGGTTGCCTGCTTCCGAATCTGAAAACCTGTGCTCGGAAACGAACCCGGAATCAAGCAGGCGTCTGACTCGAACAACGCGCTCCGATCCATAGCCCAGAGCGCTGGGATTTTCGTTGTCTGAGGGTCCCAGATCAATCCGCGTCACCCTGACGTTCCCCGCCGCATCTCGCTCCCAGCCGAAGACGATCCCGCTATAGGTCACGCCCGTCTGGGGATCGGTATACGTGCCGTTGCCAACAATCTTGCCCGCATTGTTGATGTCATGAGGTTGCGTGAGGGTCCAGCCGGAGCCGGCGGAAAGGGTATTGTTCAGGTCGGTAAAGGTGCCAGTGGTTCCATTAGGCGCATCCGGGGTCCAGAGGAATGGATGGTATATCGCGTAACCACTGGCGTCCTTGAGACCCGTGTCAAACTGGCCGACGACCTGGCCGGTGGCGTTGATAATAACCTTGGGCCTGACCACCACGCCGGCCGCCACGATGGTGAAATTGCCGCTGCTACCGTTGGCGACACTCGGCGTCCATAAGAAGAAACCGCCGCTGCCCGGATTTTGGCCGACCACCTGCCCACTGTCGTTCACTGCGTAGGGCGTGACACCCTTACCCAGGTCGGTGACGGTGTAAGTAGTTGCGGTTTGTGCCGAGGCGGGCCGGGGTGTGGCAGCGAGGGCCAGGGCAGTCAAGGCGGCTACCGCCAGGGTGAGTGTGTTGCTACGACGCTTCATGAGAATAGGTTCCTGCCTTCCGCAGTGAGGGGCCTTTCGCCTTCTTGGAGGGCGGCCCCGGTGTGCTGAACCTATCCTAACAATCCCCTCTAAAAGAACTCTAAAATGCGAAGCCGCCAGTGAAAAGGAGCAGGAGTTTTTTTATGGATGCTCAGCGCCTCCAATCACCCACGAGGATAAAGGGCGCCCAGTAGTAGGGGTGAGCGTGTTTGCGGTCCCGCCGCAGGGACAGCGCCGCTGCTCGCAGGGCCTCGCCCTTTCCGGTCTGGGGGTGGGAAAGTTTGGCGTAGAAGCGTTCCATCAGCGTGGCGGTGCTGGCATCGTTGACCGACCATTGGGACAGGACCTGCGTAGGCGCGCCCGCCACGAACAGCGCCCAGGTCAGGCCGATGACGCCCTCGCCGCTGCGCTTTTCGCCCCGCGCCGTGTTGCAGGCCGAGAGCACGACCAAATCGGCGGCGGAAAGGTCCAGGTCGAAGATTTCACGGGCGGTGAGAAAGCCGTCGTCGCCGGAACCAGGCGGCGGATTGGCAAGGACGACGCTGGAGAGAAGCGGCGCGGCGTCGTTGAAAAAGGCGTGCGAGGCGAGATGGACGTAGCGGTAACCGGCGGCCTTTTCCTTGACGATTTGCTCCTGGGCCTTCGTCCCGGTATAGACAGCCGCACGGGGAAAGCGGCGCTCCAGGGCGTTGGCCTCGCGCTGCGTGCCCGGCAGCCCGACGAGATGTCCGCCGCGCGGCAGGAGTGCCTCGCGGGAGGGGGCGTCGAGCGGACGGGAGGGGGCGTCGAGCGGACGGGAGGGGGCATCTAAAGGGCGCGACGGAGCGTCCAGGGGTCTTGAAGGCGCGTCAAGCGGGCGCTGGCCGGGAAGGCCGGGGGTGTCGCCGAAGCGTTTTTCGTTGCCGAAGTCCGGGTTCGCCAGCACGAGCAGTGTCCCCGTCGGGCGTGCGCGCCGTTTGTCGGTCTTGGCGAGTAGAGCGGCCTGCGCGCCGGTGGCGCTGTAGGCGTAGGCAATCTCGTATCGTTCCAGCAGAAAACGCCGCCCGTCGTGAAGAGCGGCGAAGGGCAGGTCCCACAGCGGCCCGTCCGGGCAGATGAGGAGACGCTTCTTGCCGGCCAGTTGTTTGGCGGCGGGCGCGAGGAGCAGGCGGTACAGAGCGTCCGCCTGTTTCGCATACGGCTTGCGGGGGTCGGCGCAGGCGGCGCGGAAGGCGTCCACCCGGTTCGCCACCAACCTCCGGTGGGCCGTGGGCAGGGAATAGGCGCGCACCGTCGCTGCCGCCCCAACCTTCGGGCGCGTCACGACGAAGAGCACGGTGCGGTCTATCTCCTCCTGGCTGCTTTCCCCTTCCAAAACCACGTACTCCAGCAGGGCTGTGTCCGGGGGCAGGAACCGCGCGACATCGGCGAGCGTGGCGGTGCGGGCGACCCGTTTGCGTGCCAGTTCGGGATACCGGGCGTAGAGGCTCGTGGTAAAGGCTTGCAGCGCGTCCTCGGTCCGGGCGAGTTGCGACTTCAACGCGGCGAAGCGCTTTTTCGCCCCGACCTCGTTGCGGACGCCCTCGGCGACCATGCGGGCGTTGAGCACGTCGGCCTCGCGCCGCAGTTCGTGCTCCCGTTGCTTTTCCGCGTCCGTCATCCGGGGCGCGAGATTCGCCTTGCCCTCGGCCAGGAGGTCCAGCAGGGCGCGGGCCTTGGTCTGCTGGGCGACCGCAAAGGCGTCGGCGGGCTTGTTCCGTTTGAGCAGCACGTCGAGGGCGCGGTAGTAGGTGGGCAGGCTCGATTCCTGGAAGCCGATTTTGGCCCCGGACAGACCGCCGAGGTCCGCGCGCCTCTGCTCCAACAGAACGAGCGCCTGGCGCGCATAACGCTCAGCGGCGGCGAGGCGGCCCCGCATCTTCTCCGACGCGGCCATGTAGCCCAGCGTGGCCGCCTCCGCTTGTTTGTCCCGCACCTCGCGGTGCAGCGGCAGCGCCTGGCGTTGCAGTTCGAGCGCTCTTTCCGGCTGGCGGGAGTCCAGATATACAAGGGCGAGTTGCGCCAGGGAGGTCGCCGCGCCCCCTTTATCCCCGATTTCCCGACGCAGCGCGAGCGCCTGCTGGAACGACTCCAGCGCCTGTTTTGTCTGGCCGACACGAAGGAAGAGACCGCCGATGCCCGACAGCGTCGCCGCCTCACCTGACTTCTCTCCGGTCCGGCGGTGCAGTTCGCGCGCCTGCCGATACAGGTCCAGCGCCTTTTGCCGCTGGCCGAGGTCACGGTAGACGTTGCCGAGGTTGCCCAGCGTTATCGCCTCGCCCCGCCTATCGCCCAGGTCGCGGAACCGTTGCAGTGCCTGCTCAAAAAAGGCGCGTGCCGATTGCGGCTGACGCAGGTGCGTATAGGCGCTGCCGATGGCTCCCAGGGCGCTCGCCTCACCGCGCAGTTCTTTGGTTTGCTGATATAGCGTCAGCGCCTGCTCGAAGAATGCCAGCGCCCGGTGCGGCTCGCCCAGACGCACGTAGACGTTGCCGATGTTCTCCAGCGTGCCCGCTTCGCTGCGCCGTTCCCTGCCTTCTCGAAAGAGCGGCAGTGCCTGCCGGTAAGCGTCCAGCGCCCTTTGCGGCTGGCCGAGGTCGAGATAGACGACGCCCCTGGAGGTGAGCACGGTCGCCTCGCCGAGTTTGTTGTTGACATCGCGGAACAGCCGCAGCGCCGGCTCGAAGGCGGCCAGCGCCCGGTCGGGCTGGCCCAGGCGCGTGTACGTTTTGCCGATGTTGTTGAGCGTCAGGGCCTGCGACGCCGTGTCTTTGCTTTCTCGGTGCAGTCCCAGCGACTGCTGGTAGTACGCCAGCGCCCGCTCCGGCTGCCCGATGTTGTCGTAGAGGAAGCCCAGGTTGTTCAGCGCGCGCGCCTCGCGCGGCCTGTCTTTGGCTTCCCGGCTCACGGCCAACGATTGCTCGAAGAACTCCGCCGCCTTGGGAGGCTGTCCCGCCTGGAGATGAACGACGCCCACCTGGCGCAGCGCCTCCGCCTCGCCGGCTTTGTCGGAAAGCGCGCGCGCCTTTTCCAGCGCCTCCGTGTAATGACGCAAAGCCGCTTCGTAGTCGTGCGTGGCGTCCGCCTGCTTGCCCTTGTCCAGTAGCGTCTGCGTGTCTGCGTGAGGCGTTCCGCCCTGTGCGGCGAGAACAAGCCGGGGCGCAAGGGTCAGCGCGAAAAGGAGCAGGCAAAGCGAGAGGCTCAACAAACGGCGTTGTGGGCGGAACATAATGATTTCCTTTCAGGCAAACGCGATTACGACGATTGCGCCTCGTTTGGCGTGGGCACAGAGAAGGCCAGCATCGCCCAGTCTGCCAACTCGTCCAGAGGCCGCTCTCGGACCACGCGACGCAGGGCTGCCAGCGCTGCCTCGGCGTCCGCCTGCGTTTTCGCCGCGTCGGCGAGCAGGCCCGCCGCGTAGGACGTGTAGGCGGACTTCACTTCCTCGAAAAGGCGTTCCGCCGCGCCGAACAGGCGGCAGGCGCGCTCCCCTTCCCCCCGCGCATGGGCGACCTCACCAAGATTAGCGAGCGCCCGCGCCACGCCGAAGGTATGCCGCAGGTCCCGCTCGTGCCGCGCGGCCTCCGCGTACCATTGCCACGCCGCGTCCAGGTCGCCCTGCTCGTGCGCCAGAACGCCCAGGTTGTTCAGGGTTTCGGCCAGCCCGCGCCGGTCGTCGTGCGCGCGCCGCAAGCGCAGCGCCTCCTCCAGATGATGCAACGCCGCGACCTTGTCGCCGGCAGCGTCCCGGCGCTCGACCAGCCCCAGGTTGTTGTGGACGATGGCTGCCTCGACGGGGTGGACGCCGGCACGCTCGAAATGGGCCAGCGCGCGAGAAAAACGCTCCCGCGCCTCGTCAAAAGCGCGCTCGTGCATGGCGGCCTGGCCGAGCAGGTTTTCGGCGCGCGCCTGGCCCTCCGTATCGTCGCGTTCGGCAAAGAAGGCGAGCGCCTCGTGCGCGCAGGAACGCGCCTCGGCCCACTCCCCGTGGTCCAGGTGCAGCCCGGCGCGCTCGCGCAACAGATGCGCGCAGAGGGTGGGTTCGGCGTCCCGGAGCGGAAGAAGGACATCCAGCCCTTCCTGGATGGGGTCAACGGCCTCCCGGTGGTTGCCGCGCCGGTGCAGCAACGCACCGATGGCGAGCGCCGTCTCCGCGTGCAGCGGCGACTGTCCCGCCTCGCGCGCCCAGGCCATCGCCTCGCGCAGGTTGCCGGCGTGACCTTCCAAATGCGTCAGAGCCAGGGCCTCCTCGGGCGTGCGGAACCGGGGCAGGTGCTCCCGCGTCCGCTCCAGGAAATAGTTCGCGTGGCGCTGGCGTGGCTCCTGGCCCGCGTCCTCCATCTCCCGCAGCCGGTCCCGCGCGTACTCGCGCAGGCTTTCCATCAGACGGAACCGTATCTCGGTCTCGCTCTCCTCGGTCAGCACCAGGGAGCACTCGCGGAGTTGGGCGAGAAAGTCGAGGGCGAGCGGCTCGCCCGTGACCGCCTCGGCGGCCTCAGCCGTCCAGCCACCGTGAAAGACCGAAAGATGGGCGAAGAAGCGTTGCAGGTCGGGGGAAAGAAGGCGGTAACTCCAATCAATCGCCGCCCGCAGCGTCCGGTGGCGGTCGTTCGCGTCGCGCTTGCGGCTCACCAGGAAGTCGAAGCGGTGGCTGAGTTGCGCGAGCATTTGCGTCGGGGTCAGCACCTGGGCACGCGCCGCGGCCAGTTCGATGGCGAGGGGAATGCCCTCCAGACGGTCACACAGCGCGGCCACGGCGGGCGCGGTCAGGTTCGTCACCTGGAAATCAGGCCGCACGGTCTGCGCCCGGTCAATGAAGAGTTGCACGCTCTCGTACACGCCCAACTGCTCCGGCGTCCCCCCATTGCTCGGCGTCGGCAGGGGCGGAACGGCAAACTCCCGCTCACCGGACAGGCCGAGCAACTGCCGTGAGGTTATCAGAAGGGTCAGGCCCGGCACGCGCTCCAGCAGCGTCCGCACGATTGTCGCGCCCTCCTCGACCAACTGCTCGAAGTTGTCCAGCACGAGCAGCGAGGGCTGTTTTCGCAGCGCCTCAACCGCCTGTTCCAGCGGCTCCTGTTGAGGCGAGCGGGGCAGGCGCAGGGCGTCCACAACCGACGCGACAATCAGGCGCGGGTCCGAAAGGTCAGCCAGCGGCACGAAGGTGACGGCACCGGAAAAGTGCTCGACCAAGCGGCCCGCCGTTTCCAGCGAGAGGCGCGTCTTGCCCGTGCCGCCCGGCCCCGTCAGCGTCACCAGGCGCGTGTCGTCGGCACGCAGCCACTTGGTGAGTCGTTCTATCTCCTTTTCCCGCCCAAAAAAGCGGGTGAAGGTGAGCGGCAGGCTGGAGGCGTAGCCCGCCTCGGCGTTCAGGGGCGGGAACCGGCCTGGCTCCCGGCCGGGATACTCGACCTGGAACAGCCGCGCCGGCTCCGGCACGTCGCGCAGGCGATAAATACCCAGGTCGGACAAACGAACGTCGGTCGTCGCCGGGTCGCGCTGGAGCAGGCCGGAGGCGACCTCGGAGCAAAGAATCTGCCCGCCGTGCGCGGCCGTCAACATTCGCGACGCCCGGTGCAGCACCAGGCCGTGGTACTCGCCGTCCTGCAACGCGACCTCGCCGGTGTGCAGCGCCATCCGCACGCGCAACGGTCCGGCCTCGGCGGCCCAGGCTTGACCCGCCAGCGCCTGCTGACCGGCGACGGCGCAGGCGAGCGCATCACTGGGCCGGGCGAAGGCCACCAGAAACGAGTCGCCTGCTTCCTTTATCTCGTGGCCGCCGTGGGCGCGGAATGTGCGGCGCAGCAGGGTGTGGTGCGTGGCGAGCGCGGTGCGAAAGGCGTCCCCGGCCCGCTCCCACAGCGCCGTCGAGCCTTCGATGTCGGTGAAGAGGAAGGTGACGGTTCCCGTCGGCAGCGCGTCCACGGGTGCTGCTGACGCGAGGCGCGGCGGCGTAGGACGGGCGACCATTGGCTCCCTGGCGGCCGGCTGCGTTTCTATCCGGCGCACGAGCGCGCGGGTGGCCTCTGACGGCTCGTCGGCCAATTCCTGGTCGAGAATACGCTCCAAATCGCGGTACTGGCGTAGCGCCGCGTCCGGCTGGCCGGCGGCGGCGAGCAGGCGGATGAGGTCGCGGTGGAACTCTTCGCGCACCGGGTCGGCCTGAACGGCGCGGCGGGCGTACTCGACGGCGCGGCCTGCCTCCCCGGTCTGCTCCAGGTGCCGGATGAGCGAGCGAACGGCGTCCGCGAATAGGTTCGCCAGCCGTTCCTGCTCCCCGGCAATCCACTCCTCGTAGTAGCCGGGCAGGAGCGGTCCGGCGTACAGTTCCACGGCCCGTTGTAAGTACTGCGCGCGCTCCGTCTTGCTGCTGCTCGCCTGCCCGGCCGCCTTCAGCACCGCCTCGAACTCCGCCGCATCCGTGGTGACCGCGTCAGGGTTGACCTGGACAGCGAAACGGTCGGCGAGGATGACCGCGCCCGCCGGCATGCCCGGCGGCTCGAACTGATGCCGCAGTGACGATAAAGCCACGCTGAGGCTGGCGCGACCCGCTTCCGGCGTGCCGCTTTGCGGCCAGAGCGACTCGACGAGCACCTCGCGCGGGTGCGAGCGCTCCCGGTAAAAGGCGAGATACGCGAGCAGCGCGCCGGTCTTCTGCGTGCTGAACCGGCTGACGACACGCTCCGCCTGTTGCGCGCGCAGCCCGCCCAGCAAGGTGATTCTCCACGGCTCATTCATTGCCGACCGCCCCTCCCTTGGGAGCCGCTCCGAGTGCCGGGCGGCCTGTTCTGCCACTGTACCAAAGGTGCCTAAAAGAAGTCTAAAATCCACGCGCCCCTCGGCAGAGATCCGTACCGACACCCGGAGAGTGAGCAGCCCCCTAAGATTAGAAGAGATTTCAAACACCGACCGCCGCAACGCACGGCGCGTATACAATAAGGGCGGCGGGGCGAGTGCTGCTGCGCGCTTGCCCGCGTCACACCCCACGCAAGCGAGGAAATTCTTTTGAAATCGTTCCCGCGCCGCCGCCGTTCTCGGCCGCTGCGTTTCGCCGCCCTGTCGCTTTTTGCGTTTGCTGCTGCCCTGAGCGCCGCGTGCCGGCCGGCCGCCGCGCAGACGCCCGCCGCCGCCCGCCGGGCGGAGCACGTTTTCATCGTCAGTTTCGACGGGGGCAAGCCGGCCGTGATGCGCGAAAGCCGGATGCCGACGTTGTTCAGTCTGCTCCCGCGCGCGGCGAGTACGTTTTCCGCCCAGACGATTTTCCCGTCCATCACGCTCCCGTCGCACACGTCCATGCTGACGGGCGTGGGGCCAGAAAAGCACCACATCTTGTGGAACAACTGGGAGCCGGAAAAGGGCCTCGTTACCGTCCCAACCATCTTCGCGCTCGCCAAGGATCAGAAGTTGACCACGGCGATGTTTGTCGGCAAGCCCAAGTTTTTGCACCTGTACGTGCCCAAAACCGTGGACGAGTTTTCCCTGCCGGAGTACCACGCCCGCTACGTCGCCGAGGCCGCCGCGCGCTACATCGTCGCCAAAAAGCCGAATTTGTGCTTCGTTCACTTCGCCGACCCGGACGAGGCCGGCCACGCGCACGGCTGGGGTTCCGACGAACAAAAACGCGCCTTTGCCGAATCCGACGCGGCCTTGAAAACGGTGCTCGCCGCCATCAACCAAGCGGGAATCGCGCAAACGAGCGTTGTTTTGATAACGGCCGACCACGGCGGCCACGCCAAAACGCACGGCCTGGGCATTCCCGACGACATGACCATCCCGTGGATTGCGTGGGGCGCGAACGTCAAACCCGGCACCACGATTACCGTCCCGGTGACGACCTACGACACGGCCGCGACCGCACTCTGGCTGCTGGGCGTGCCGCTCCCGGCCAACTTCGACGGCAAGCCGGTCACGAGCGCGTTCGTGCGGTGAAACCTATTCGGCCGCGTCGGAAGGCAGGGGGAAGGCGGTGACACGGCCCGCCGCGTCGGCCTGGTAGACGCGGCGGGCGGGCAGTTGCAGCGCGCTTAACACGCCGCCGTAGGCCGCGCCGGTGTCTATGCCGATCTTGTCAGGCAACACGCGCACTTCGCGGAACGGGGTGTGGCCGTGGACGACGATGCGCCCGGATGGATCGCGGCGGTTCAAAAACTCATCGCGTATCCAGAGCAGTTGATCGGGGCGCGTCGTTTCGGGCGTGTCGCCGACCGGGACGCCGGCATGAACGAAAACGTACGCGGCGAGAACCGGATCGGGTGAGCGCCAGAAGGTGCGCAGCAGACCGAACAGGCGGGCAAGGTCGGGCGGGCAGGGCGCGGAAAACAGGTCGGGACGGCTCAGGCCGAACGATTCCAGGCAGGCGATGCCGCCGTTACGGAACCAATCGAACGGGTCGTAGTCGTAACCGGACGGGGCCGGGATTTTAAAGTGGGACGCGGCCATGTCCTCGTGGTTGCCCCACAAAAGAACGGTGCGGTCGGGCGCGGCGTCGTATTCGGCGAGGGCGCGGCGCACCACGCCCGCGCTGTCCGGACCTCGGTCCACGTAGTCGCCCAGAAAAACCGTGGTGTCGTTTTGAGTTCGCGGCAGACCGGCGAGCAGCGCGTCCAGCATCGGCATCTGCCCGTGAACGTCCCCGATTGCCCACACCGAACCATCGCCGCCGCTGCTCGCCATGCCTGCTCCTCGATTTTCTGCTGCTCGCGCTGCTATACTACCGCAACGAACGACGGACCAAAAAGCCTGACAAGGACACCGACCATGACACCGATTCTTTGCTCCCGCCGCCGCGCGTTTAGGCACTTCGCCGCCGCGCTGGCGGCTGCCGCGAGCGTTGTTTGCTGTGGCGGGGCCGCATCCGGGGCGCGGGCACAGTCAGCGCCCGCTTCCACCCCGCAAAGCAGCGTGCCGCTCGTCACTGGCGGCGCTTTGGGAAACGCCCCCGTTTCGCTGTCCTTGGACGGCGATGTGCGCGGAGCATTGAAATCATTGTTCGGGCAGGCCGGCGTGAACTACGTGATCGGTCGCGGCGTTCCCGGCAGGGTGGTCACGCTGGAACTTAAAAACGTCCCGTTCACCGACGCGCTGCGCCTGGCGCTGCGCAGCGCCGACCTGACCTACACCGTCGAAAACGGCGTGTACGTCGTCGCACCGCGCCCCCAGGAAGCCGATACGGACAAAATGGCCGTTGCGCTGACCGGCCTGGCGCAAGCCTTGAACGCGGGCCTGTTCTCGCTGGCGGAGGCCATCAAGCCGCCGCCCGTTCCGCTCGCCGGCCTGAACGTGCAACAGCTCAACGATCAGGCGCTGGCTCAGGAGGTGCTGGTCGAAATGCTGACGCAACGGCTGGGGCCGCGCCATATGCAGGTGGTAGACGCGCGCGACCGTTTGACCGCGCTGCGCGCCGTGCTCAACCGACATCAGAACTCTCCGCGCTCCCGGCCCGCGCCGCCGCAGCGTGCAAGCCGCGCCGGCGGTTAGCACCGTAACTCCCGTCCCGGTTAACCCAGCACCGGCGCGCAGCGCTTTCTTCCCGTGCAAAAACTCGCCCGCGCGATCGCCGGGCGAGTTTTCGGCGTTTACGCCCCTTAGGCGGCTTCGACGCCCAGTTCCGCTCGCAGACCAGGCGCGAAGCGGGCAAAGGCGGGCAGGTCCGCAATTCGATGAACGGCGTGGGCGACGCGGGCGGGTTCGCGCTCGCCGATCAGGCGCAGGGCGTCGCGGAAAAAAGCGGCATGGCTACGCTCGTCGGTCACGATCCGGTCGCACAGCGCGGCGAGGGCGGGGTCGTTTTCAGCCTGGGCGAGAACGACGAGGGCGTCGTAGCGGGCCACCTCGTCCTGTTCGCGCGTCAGGTTTTCCACCATGGCGCCCACGGGTTCGGGAACGACCAGATCGCGCGTTTCGCGGGCGAGCAGCCGGTCGGCCTCGTCGCGCACCGTATCTTCGTCCTGCTTGCCGGAGCGGATCAGCCATTCGCCGAGCGCCAAGCTGTGCTTGCCCTCCTCGTACATCCAGCGCGTCACGAACCAGGCCCGGCCGCGCGAGGCGCGCAGCAGGTGGAGCGTTTTGCCCCCGTAGTCGGGCAGAAACAGTTCCTCGGCATAAGCGGCGCGCACCGCCTGAACGAGCGCGTCACTTGCTTCTCGGTTCACCCGGTCCCAGGGCAAGTCGGTCCACAGGTTCCAGCGTCGTTCCCGCTCAGCCCGCTCAAAAAATCCCCGGAATAGTTGGTACAGCGCGTCCTCGGTGGCCGGGTCCAGCATCGCTTGGCCCGCCCGTTCTTTTTCGCCGCTATCGTTCACGTCACCGTTTCTCCGTTCGTCTTCCAAACCCAACGGTCATGCTACAGCCGCGCCGCCCGCGCTGTCAAACGGGGCCGTAGCAGCAAAAATAAGGTGGGAAAAATGGTCTCACCTGCGGCACCACCAGGCAACAACCAACGCATTTGCTTGAAGGTGGCTCTCGCTCGTGATGAAAGACCCGATGTTTTGCCCCGGCGCCGACGCAGCCTGCTACGTCTGGATCGGCTACCCGCACGTCGCCGCGCCCGACCGTTTCGCCGTGCCCGACGAAGCGACGCGGACCGTTTACGTGTACGTCCCGCTCGACACGGCCTGCCGCTGGCTCGCCCTCGGCCCCACCGACGCCCGCCGGCTGGAACTGCGCTTTTACCCCACGGCTGAGGACGACGCCCGCCTTGCCGCGACCCGCGAAAAGTACGTCCCTCTCGCCAAACGGTCGCTCGATTTGTGGGACCACGCCCCGCGCGCTCCGGCAGAAGCGGTTACGGCTCATAAAAAGTAACGACGCCTTCTTCACGCGCGCGGCGGCGCATCCGGGCAAGTTTGGCCTGCGTGCGCGGCAGGGAGTTCACCGGAGTGCCGGCCCAGGCGTCAAGGACGGCAAGCGTGTTTTCCAGCGCCTCGTACGTGCCCGAAACGCGCGGCAAAACCTTCTGGACGATCTGCACGTCGAGAACGGCGGCGAAGTTGGCCTCCGGGTCGTCAAGGAGCAGGCCGCGCCCGTGGGCGTCAAAACTGTTGGCAAGGTACATCAAAACTTCGTCGCGCACGCGGTAGCCGAAGTGGAGGCCGCGCGGCTCCAAAAGATCGTTCAGGCCGGCCAAGAGATCGAGCACGTTCCCGGCATGATTGGCGTCGCCTACGCGGGCGAGTTTTTCCCGCGCGCCGGCCACGTTCGCCACGCGCGCGCGCAAAAACAGCTGCTGCCGCGCGCGAAAGGAAAGCGCGGCAGGTTGCGGGTTGGCGTCGGCCGGGCGGATTTCCTCTTCCCCGCCGCCGTGACCGCGCAAACGAACCTCGCTAAACTCCAATGTGTTCGCGCGGTCCAGCACCTTTTTGCTGAACGGAAACGCGGCCTCGTCCACGTTCACCGAGCCGGTCAAAAAAACGTTGACGCCGAGCGTTGCGGGCGGCTCGTTGCCGGGCAGCCGCAAAACGCGCGCGCGCGTTTCCATAGTGGATAAAACGTCCGCGAAGTAATGCTCGACGCGGGCCAGGTTCATCTCGTCCAGGCAGACGAAAAAAGCGCGGTGGGCGTTTTCGGGCCGGGCGGCCGTTCGCAGCAGGTCGAGGAACGGGGTTGAAACGTATTCGCCCGCGAGCAGGTTGTGGTAGCCCAGCAGTGCGGAAGGGTCGGTCCAGTCCGGCCGCACGGGCAGCAACAGGTATTGCGCGCTCAAGCCGCCCGTGATCGCTTCGGCCAACAGTTCGGTCAGCCGGGTCTTGCCCGTGCCCGACAGGCCCGCCAAAATCACGAACGGCTTGGTTTTAAGCGAAACGTAGTAGTTGCGAACGGCGAGCGGCGGAAACGTGAAGCCGTGAGCGGCTACGTGCGCCTCAACAAGCGCAAGCAGGTCTTGCTCCGAACCGTTCTCGGAAGCGTCATCCGGCTCGTCATCGCGGGCGGGCACGAACGGCGCGGACGCGGCGGCCGTCGCGTAGTTGGCAGGCACCTCACGAACCCGTGCGACGGCTGACCGGGCCGCCTGGTGAGCGCGACGCGGCGGCGGCGGCGCATCCATCTCTGCACGGGCGGTTTCCGAAAGCCGCCGGCCGTGCCATAAAATCGCGTTCACGTCCACGAACGAATCCACGTCCAGCGCGCTGCGAGCCGCCTCGTACAGCGCGAAATCGGCGAGCAGGGCGGTTACCTCGGCCGGAACGTCGTCGAGAACGGCTCCGTAAACGCTCCAAGCAGCCTCACGGGCCTGAACGCGCTGCTTTCGCGTGGGTGACAGACCGGCCAGCGTTGCCGGACTGACCAGGGCAAAGCGGTCGGGGAACGCAGCGTACAAGAACTGCGCGGCCGTTTGCGCCCCAACCGACGGCGAGGCGGCAAGGAACCGGGAAAGGCGCGCGGGCAGCGCGTTTGGGCCGAAAAGCAGGTCGCGTAGCGCGCCGGGGAAGTGTGGCGTGAGCAGCCGCCGGTTCAGGGCGCGGTTGGGCGACAAGCCGCGCAGAAGCCGCAAAAGAAGGGCGAGCGTATCGGGCGGCGTGCCGCCGCGCTCCCCGTCGGCCCGAAGATCGTCGAGCAGGGCGCGCACCTGAGCGAGCCGCCCCTCGTGCGCGGCGCGTTCGGCCAGAAAATCGAGCGCGAACTCCCCCTCCTGCCACCACACCTTCGCCGCGAGCAGCCGCGTTCGCTGCGCGTCCGTCAGCGCGACGACCGGCGACGAGGCTTCCGCGTTGCGGCTGCTTTTGGAGTTCGGCATCAAAAACAAAAACGGCAGCCGCCTTCCGCAAGAGCATGATGCTCGGAAGATCGGCTACCGTGTCATTAAATTCAATTTGTCCGCGCTGCTACGATAGCGCGCCCGGAGGGAATCGAACCCCCGACCTACAGAGTAGAAATCTGCAGCTCTATCCGCTGAGCTACGGGCGCGGGCAAGTCAACAAGAAGATGAAGCGGGAGAAGGGAATCGAACCCTCGTCTGGAGCTTGGAAGGCTCTCGCTCTACCATTGAGCTACTCCCGCAAGTTAACAAAACAATCGGGGCGACAGGATTCGAACCTGCGGCCTTTGCGACCCAAACGCAACGCTCTACCAAGCTGAGCCACGCCCCGCCACGCCGAAGTACCCGAATTATATCGTGATGCCAAAACAGCGTCAAGAAAGCGTCACGGGACGGCAAGGTGCGCGGCGAGGAGCGGGAGGAGAGCGCGGACGGCTTTTCCACGGTGTGACAGGGCATTTTTTTCCGTTTCGGACAGTTGGGCGGCCGTGCGCCCGGCGGCGTCGCCTTCGACGAGAAAGATGGGGTCGTAGCCGAAGCCGCGTTCGCCGCGCGGGGCGTGGGCGATGCGGCCCGTGAACGTGCCTTCGGACTCGGCGCGGATGGTTCCGTCGGGCGCGGCGAGGGCGAGGGCGCAAACGTAGCGCGCGGTGCGCTGCTCGTCGGGTACGTTCGTGAGTTCGGCAAGCGTTTTGGCGATCCATTCGGGTGCGCCGGAGCCGGGGCCGGCCCAGCGGGCGGAAAAGACGCCGGGCCGGCCGTTCAGGGCGTCTATGCAAATGCCGGAGTCGTCGGCAAGGGCGAGGCGGCCGGTGGCGCGGGCGGCGGAGACGGCCTTGATGCGTGCGTTTTCGGCAAAGGTGTCACCGGTCTCGTCGGGTTCAGGCGCGTCGGGGAAGGCGTCGAGGCCGACAAGTTCCAGGGGAAGATCAGCAAGCAAAACGCGCATCTCGTCCACCTTGTGCGGGTTGCGGGTGGCGAGAACGAGTATTTTGTTCACGCGAGATCGGCAACGGCTTCACGCTGTTTGGCGAGCAGAACGTCAATGCCGAACTGGGCGACATCAAGGAGGCGGTTCAGGCGCGCGCGGTCGTAGGGCTGGCCCTCGGCCGTTCCCTGCACCTCGATGTACTTGCCGCCGCCGGTCATGATGACGTTCATGTCCACGGCCGCGCGCGAGTCCTCCTCGTAGCACAGATCGAGCATCTCCTCGCCCGCGACCTGCCCGACGCTGACGGCGGCGACCTGATCGGTCAGAGGAGATTTGCGCAGCAGGCCCGATTTGCGGAGCGTGGCGACCGCTTCGAACAGGGCGACGTACGCGCCCGTGATGGAGGCGCAGCGCGTGCCGCCGTCGGCCTGCAAAACGTCGCAGTCGAGCGTGATGGTACGCTCGCCCAAGGCGCTCAGGTCGCAAACGGCGCGCAGGCTGCGGCCCACGAGCCGCTGGATTTCGAGGGTTCGGCCGGCCGGCTTCAGGGTTTCGCGCTGGTTGCGCTGCTTGCCGGAGCGGGGCAGCATGGCGTACTCGCCCGTCACCCATCCGGTCCCGCTTCCCTTCAAAAAGGGCGGAACGCGGTCTTCGAGCGTGGCGGCGCAGATGACTTTGGTGTCGCCCATCGTGATCAGGCAGGAGCCTTCGGCGAACTTCAAAAAGCCGCGTTCGATGGTCGTGGGGCGCAGGTCCAGGTTGTTCCGGCCGTCAATGCGGGGCGTCTTCGCCATGGGGAATCAGTTCTCCGTTCTTCCAAACGAGGCGGCAAACAAGCGGCGGCGCGGCGCAGCCAAGAATTACCTGGGCGCCGCGCGCGAAAACGGCCGCGTCCGGCGCAGTGGTGTACAGGGTGAGGGCAGTGGGTTCGCCGTTTTCACACGCCGTGCCGAAGCCGAAAAGGCTTGCGGCGCGGCGGGCGACGGCCTCGCCGGTGTCAATCAGGGCGACGTTCGGGCCGGCAATTTCAGCAATCAGCGGTCGCAAAACGGGGTAGTGCGTGCAGCCCAGAACCAGCGTGTCCGCGCCGCGCGCGAGCAGCGGCGCGACGTACTTTCCGACGAGTGCGCGCGTTCCGGGCGTGTCAAGTTCGCCACGTTCGACCGCTTCCGGCAGGCCGGGGCAGGGCTGCGTGACGAACTCAACGGTTCCGCCATAACGCTCCAGCAGGGCGGCAAAGCGCGCGCTCGCCAGCGTGCCGACCGTTGCCAGGATACCGACGACGCCCGTTCTGGTGACGGCCACGGCGGGCTTGACGGCCGGCTCCATGCCGACAACCGGAACGTTGGGGAACGCGGCGCGCACCGTTTCGGCCGCCGCCGCCGTCGCCGTGTTGCACGCGATGACCAGTCCCCGGCAGCCCACGCGCTCGACGAGGAAGCCGGCCAGGCCGAGCGACAAACGGCGGATTTCATCCTCGCCGCGCGCGCCGTACGGGGCGTGGATGCTGTCGCCGGCATAGACGATACGCTCGCCGGGCAGCTGACGCCGCATTTCCCGGACGACCGACAAACCGCCCAGGCCGCTGTCAAATACGCCGATGGGAGCGGCGGCGGCAGCCGGCGTCACTCGCCGCCCCCCTCGCCTCCCTGCCCTTCGGCGCGGGCGAGCAGCGGGTTATTACTCACGGGCAGTGGGTCGGTAAGTTCCTGATTGCCGCCCAGCGTGTTGATTTTTTGCCCCTCGACCAGCACCTGCACGCGCTGAACGCCCTCGAAGTGCGCGAGCGTGCCGACAATGGCGCCGAGCGTGAGCGCCTCTTCGGTGTCGCCGCCGGGGAAGTTTTTTACCAGGGCGTCGTTGAAGTCCACGGTCACGACGCCGTTTTCGCCCAGCCGGGCGGACAGAGCGCGCGTTCCGGGCGGCAGCGGCGAGTTTTTGAACGCGGACATGGCGTTCAGCGCGGCCGTCATCGGCTCGCCGGCCGAGGGGCGCAAATTTATGGTGGCTGAGACGAGGTGGGTTCCGTTGGCGTCCACACGGTACACCTGGGCGGAGCGCATTAACTTGCCGGGAGTTGCGGGCTGGTTTGGCGGGCCGGGCGGGGGCAGAACGGGGTTGGCTGTTTCCGACGGGGGAATTACCACAGCGGGCGGGCCGTCGGTCACGGAGCCTATTTGGGCGGCGGGGCGGCGGCTGTACACGTAGGCCGCGCCCGCGCCCGCGGCCAAAACCACCCCGGCGGCGAGGACAACGGTGGGGACGGCGCTAAAGGTCTTCTTCACGGTCTTGTTCCTTGCTGTGCGCGCCAAGAACGGCGCGCGGCGCGTCAGCGCTGCCGGCCGCGCGGCGAGGGCGGGGCGGTTTCAAGTGAGGCGGCGGCCTCGCCGGGGTCTGAGGAAGCGTTTGGGTCCTCGATGCTATCGTCGGGGCGCGGGTTGACGTTGCGCGTATCCTGCCCCGGATAACCCTCGACGTAATTACGGAGACCTTCGGCAATCGAGCGGGCAACCTTTTGCTGCATGGCCGTTTGGGTGAGAAAAGTGACGTCGTTCAGGTTCGTCATGTACCCGCACTCGACCAGCACGCTGACCATGCGCGAGTTACGCAGCACGTCCAGGCCGCTGTTGTACAAAACGGAGTCCGAGCGCGGCCCGCCGGTCGGAATGCCGCCCATCGCTCCCAGCCGCTCGGCAATTGTTTGGGCGAGCGCGCGGCAGGACGGAATCTGCATATGGTAGTACACCGTCGAGCCGCGAACGGACCGGTTGCGCACCGAGTCAGCGTGGACGGAGACGTAAAAGTCAGCCCCGGATTGGTTGGCAATGTAGGTGCGGCTTCCGGGCCGGCTTCCCAGCGGAATGAACGTGTCGTTCGCGCGCGTTAAAAGCACGTTCGCGCCCATCGCTTGGAGTTCGTCGCGCAGTTTCAGGCCGATGGCGAGGTTGACGTTTTTTTCGTACTGGCCGTTGACGCCCTTCGCGCCGCTGTCGTGCGCGCCGTGGCCGGGGTCCACGACGACGAGTTTTCCGGCCATGTTTCCGCCCGCGCCGCGCGGCAGGGCGAGTTCGATGACCAGACCGCTTCCGCCCGCGAGCGGCGAAACGGTGTAAGCGACTGCGCGCGTCAGGTCCACGATCAGGCGCGCGGCAAGACCATTTTGCGGAACCATCCGCACCGCCGAAAGAAGCGGGTGCTGCGCGTTTTGCAGCGCGGCGGCGACATCGGCGGCGAGCGTAACGTTGCGCAAATCGAGCGTGAAGCGTCCGGAACCGACGGCGGGACTGCCATAGCCGGGCAGCCGGTTCGCCGCGATCACGATCTGCGCCCGCTTGTCGTCCACCGCACGCAGCGACACGCCGCGAATCACGGCGGGCGGCGTCGGCTTGGGTGCGGGCTTAACCCGACTTGGCGCAGCGGGAGCAGGACGCGGCGGAATCTGGATGACGATGGACGGCTGAGAAGGCGTCGTTTCCGGGGCGGGCGGCGTGACCTGGGCATTACTCGCGCCGTCCGGGGTGACGCCGGCAGCGACGGCTTGGCCGCCCGTAAGCGGGTTGAGCGTGAGCGTCGTGGACGGGTTCGTTTCCAGCGGGTTGGCGTAGGCGACCGCGCCGGGCCGGGTCATTTCCAGCACGATGCGGGCGGTGTTGTCATCCCACTGGCCCGCACGGATAACGGAAACTCCCGGCACGGTAAAGGGCAGCGTTTTGGGCAACGCGCCGCGCTCGGCGCACGCCACCTCGATGAGTATCAGGCGGCGCGCCCGGTCGTTGGTCACCTTCGCCGTGACCGGCAGGGTCGCGCGCAAGCGCAGTTGGCCGCCGAACGGCTCCAGGCCAGTGAGCAGCGCGCGGACGTGGACCGTGTTCGTCGCTTGCTGCCATTCGCATTTGCCGCCCAGGGCTTCCATCGCCTCCATCAGCGGCACGAAAAGTTGGCCGCCGTTGCTGCGCCGCGTTTTCACCGTCACGGTCCGGCCGTCCGGTCCGGAAAGCGTCACGGCTTGCGCCCGCCGGTCCACGCGGTAGCCTAGCCCGACCGCTTCAAGCGATTCGAGCGAAACGCACAAAATGTTGTCAATCGGGTCGCGGTACGGCGCGAGCGACGGGCTGGGAACCGGAAGCGGACGGCCCACGAACAGCACGCGCGGCGCACCGGCCGGCACGACCGGCGCGACGCCGAGCGGCGCTTGGCCGGACGCCGAAGCCAAACCCGGCGGCAAGCCCGGCGCGGCAGAAGACGGCGGCGCGGCCTGGGCGGGCAGGCAAGACGCGCTGACCATGCCGGCCAGCAACGCGGCGCGGGCCGGCAAATTTACACGAGAACGAAAAAAGCGCATACGCTTCTTACACCTTTCCGGCGCGCACACGGCCCTGGGCGGCGATAAAGGCGATTTCGGTCACGGCTTGCGCAACGGCGAAGCGGCGACACGGCCCTCAAACCACACCGACACGGGCGCGCACATGAAGAGAAGAGCAGACAGAATGACCGACGAACAAACGATGCGGACGAAAGACGCCTCAGGAGGTTCACCGCCGCGCCGCCCGTCTCCTGCGCGAAGACAGGCAGCGTTTTGACACGACTTGCCCGCCATGATACCGTTTAATTCCGTCGGCGGGGGCTGCCCCCGCCGACTCAAACGACGCTTTGCACCCCAATTCCCGATCAAGGAACCTTTAACCAGCCTACCATGCGACGCATTTTCAACTTCAGCGCCGGTCCCGCCATTTTGCCCGTTTCCGTGCTTGAGGAGGCCAGCCGGGGCGTTCTCGACATTAACGGAACGGGCATGAGCATCTTGGAAGTCAGCCACCGAGGCAAAGTATACGACCCGATCCACGCCGAGGCCCAGGCGAACCTACTCTCCGTGCTCGGCCTGTCCTCCGACGACTACGCCGTTTGCCTGCTTGGCGGCGGCGCGTCCCTTCAGTTCACGATGCTGCCGATGAACTTCCTGCAAACCGGCCAGACCGCCGACTATGTGGACACCGGCGAATGGTCCGCCAAAGCCCTCAAGGAAGCCAAACGCTTCGGCACGGCCAACGTCGTCGCGTCCTCGAAGGCCACGAACTACGACCGCATCCCCAAAGATTTGTCGTTCACGCCCGGCGCGCGCTACGCCCACGTCACCACGAACAACACCATTGAAGGGACTCAGTGGGCCGGCCTGCCCGACACGAACGGCGTCCCGCTGACGGCCGACATGTCCTCCGACATCTTTGCCGTTAACCGCGACTTCAGCAAGTTCGGCTTGTTCTACGCGGGCGCGCAGAAGAACGCGGGGCCGGCCGGCGTGACCATGATCGTCGCCCGGCGCGACTTTTTGGAAACCGCGAACAAGGACCTGCCGCCCATGCTGTCCTACGCGGTCCAGGCCGAAAAGGAATCGCTGTTCAACACCCCGCCCGTGTTCCCCATTTACGTGCTGAACCTGGTTCTCAAGTGGATTCAGGCCGAAGGCGGAGTGGCAGCCCTCGATGCGCGCAATCGGGGAAAGGCCGCCGTTTTGTACGACGCCCTCGACGCCGCGCCCGACTTTTACCAGCCGACCGTCGCCGACAAAGCCGACCGGAGCCTGATGAACGTGACGTGGCGCTTGGCCGACGAGTCGCTCGAAGCCGAACTGCTCGCCGAAGCCAAGAAGCGCGACATGGACGGCCTGAAGGGGCACCGCAACGTCGGCGGCTTCCGCGCCTCGATCTACAATGCCTTTCCGGTCGAAGGCGTTCAAGCCCTCGCGGAACTCTTGACGGAGTTCGGGCACAAAAAAGGCTGACCGCTCAAAAAAGCAAAAAGGCCCGGTGACGAAGTTTTCGTCACCGGGCCTTTTTCATGCGTTGGGTCAGTGGTCTGCTGTGGGCGGCTTAGGGCGCGGCCGTGCGCCCGTGGTCGTCAGCGTCACGAGCGGCGTGGCTTTGGGGGCCGGACGCGCGGCCGGCGCTGGCGGGCGTCCGCACTGACCGCAGCCGGGGCACGAGCCGCCGCCCGATTGCCGTGCGCGCCAGAAGCGCCACGCGACAGAGGCGGCGGCGAGGACGACCAGAACAAGCGCGGCTATTTGCTGAACTTCGGGCGACATTTCGCTCTTCCTTTACCCCCAGCCCAGCAGACGGCCGCCCTGGTAGACCACGAACGTGACGCCCCAGGCGAGCGCGGTCATGTAGGCGACCTGGAACAGCGGCCACTTCCAACCGTTGGTTTCGCGCCGCACGACGGCTATCGTGCTCATACACTGCATGGCGAGCACGTAGTACACCATCAGAGCGACGGCGACGAGCGGCGAAAACGTGTGCTTCCCCGTGCGCGGGTCCACGTCGCTTTTGAGTTTGTCCTGCAAAACAACGGTCTGCTTGTCGTCGTCGCCTGCGTCGGCGACGTTGTAGATTGTGCCCATCGCCGATACGAAAACCTCGCGCGCGGCAAACGAAGTGACGATGCCGATGCCCATCTTCCAGTCGAAACCGAGCGGTGCGATGGCCGGCTCAATGAACCGTCCCAGCCGGCCCGCGAACGAGGTGCGCATCTGCTCGCTGGCCGAGGCGTTTGCCATTGGCGCTTTCGGGTAGGAGGCGAGGAACCAGAGCAGGATCGTGAGCGGCAAAATTACCTGCCCGGCCCGGCGCACGAACAGCCATGCGCGCTCACCCATCTCGAACAAAACGGTTTTCCACGAGGGCAGGCGGTACGGCGGCATTTCCAGCAAAAATGAGGGCGCGGTTCCCCGGAGCAGCGTGCGGTTGAACAGCGCGGCCATGCCGAACGCGGCGAGCGTGCCCAGCGCGTACATCGAAAGCAGCGTGAGCGCGGGCAGGCTGAAGACGCCCAATATTTTGCGATGCGGGATGAACGCCCCGATCATGACGGCGTAAACGGGCAGCCGGGCCGAGCAACTCATCAGCGGCGCGACCAGAATAGTTAGAATCCGGGCGCGTTTCTGCTCAATGGTGCGCGTCGCCATGATGCCCGGAATCGCGCAGGCATAACTCGACAGAAGCGGGATGAACGACTTGCCGTGCAGCCCGACGCGGCTCATCAGCCGGTCCATCAGAAAGGCGGCGCGGGCGAGGTAGCCGGTGTCTTCTAAGAGCGAGATGAAGAGGAAGAGAAGCAGAATTTGGGGCAGGAAAACCAGCGTGTTGCCCACGCCCGCGATGGCCCCGTCCACGAGCAGGCTGCGCAGGTCGCCGGGTCCGAGCACGCCGGAAACGGCCTGCTGAACCGCGTTGACGCCCGCCTCAATCCAGCCCTGCGGCACCCCGGCCCACGAAAACATGGCCTGGAACACAACGTACATCAGGGCCAGAAAAATCGCGTAGCCCCAAACGCGGTGCAGCACGACGCGGTCAATCTTGTCCGACAGCGTCAGGGACGGCGCGGAAGGCGCGCGTCGCACGGCTTTTTTTGCCACAGCCTCCACGTCCGCGTAGCGCGCCTCGGCAATGGCCGATGACAGATCGGGTACGCCGTCATGGTTTGTGCCCGCGTTCTCGCCGCTTCGCAGCCGCCCGACCATCTGCTGCACGGATGCGCACCAGCGAGCGGATTCGCCGGACCGATCTTCGGGCAGCGCGAGCAGGGCGAGCGCTTCGGCGAAGGCCGTGCGCGGGGCCAGGCCGTGATCGGACTCCAAAAGGCACGCCAGGGAAGCGAGGGCGGACTCGCCGGCCGCGTCCAGGCGCCAGCGGCGCGCGGGCGGCGGCGGCAGGTCGGGCAGGTCGGGCAGGACGGCGCGCAGTTCGTCAAGCCCCCGCTTGCGCGCGGCGACAACCACATGAACCGGCACGCCGAGCGCCTTTTCCAAAGCAGGGGCGTCCACGACCAGACCGTGCTGAACGGCCGTGTCGGTCATGGTCAGCGCAACGAGCGTGGGCAGGCCCAGGTCCAGCAACTGGGATGCGAGGTAAAGATTGCGCTCCAGGTTGGCCGCATCCACGACGCAGACCACGGCATCGGGGCGGGGCGTGTCGTTCCGGTAGCCCAGCAGCACGTCGCGCGCGATCACCTCATCGGGTGAGTGGGGCGTCAGCGAGTACAGGCCGGGCAAATCCAGCAGGTTCGCCGTTTGGCCGTCCGCGAGGGCGAGGGTGCCGACCTTGCGCTCGACCGTCACGCCCGGATAGTTGCCGACCTTTTGGCGCAGCCCGGTTAGGGCGTTGAACAGCGTGGTCTTGCCGCTGTTAGGATTGCCGACCAGGGCGAACGTGCGGCGGACCGGGGGGGCGTTGCCGGCGGCCGGCGGCGCGCACACTCGGTCGGGAGCGGTGGTGGTGCTCATACGGCGTTGGCGTCGTCACCCGCGCGCGCGTTGGGTGGCGACGGGGAGGAGGCCACGCGGGCAGCAGACGAGGGTTCAGACTTCGGCGGTCTCGACCTGGATGGAGCCGGCTTCGTCACGGCGAAGCGATAAACGGTAGGAGCGAAGGCGGATTTCGAGCGGCCCGCCGAAGGCCGCGCGGCGCGACACTTCGACTTCGGTTCCGCTCGTGAAGCCCAGTTCGAGCAAGCGGCACCGGTTCGGCCCGCTCACACCCCGCACGCGGCCCTTTTGGCCCCGTCCGAGACAATCAAGCGAACACTCCTTGAAACCTAAAGCGCATGTGGCCTCGCATTGCTTGTCCTGGTTCACCGGTCGGAAACCTCCGCGGCCCGTCCGACTTGGAGGGCGCATGGTTATGGTACCAGCGGGGTTTTCGTGCGTCAATAGCTCCGACTAAAATGGTCGCCAATAAACTTGCGTGCGCGCTCGGATACAATTTTTCAACGGCCGCGCGCAACCGGGTGGGGGGCGTCGTGTCGTACAAACAAGGGAAGCGAGCGCACCACCGGTGGCCGCGACCATCTCGAAAGGTTTCCTACCATGACAACACGAAAGCGGAATGCGAGCCGCAAGGCCCTGATGACGACTGCCGCCCTTGCACTTTCTTTGCCCGGCCTGACGCTCGCGGCACGGGCGCAGACTACCCCGGCCGGCAGCGCGGCGACGAGCAGCAGCGACCCGCTCGTGCCCGCGATGCGCCTTGCCCAAACGCCGGCCAAAGATGTGGCCGCGCGGCTGAACAAGGCGACCGGCGCGATCATCGTCACGGATCACACGGTCGCAACGACGCCCGTCACGCTTGACCTATCGGCCATGCCGCTGCCGGCCGCATTGCGCCAGATCGCTGCCGCGCTGCCGGCTGGAACCGTCGTCAAAACGGTGATGCTGCCCGCCCCGCCGCCCGGCACGAGCGCCGCCGCCCTGAACGGCGATCAGGTCGCCGCCCTCGCCCTCGCGCAGGAAAGCCTGTACAAGTCCGCGTTCCCCGCAATGGCGGCGGCCTTACCGAGCGCGAACCCCGCCGCCGCCGCGCCGCCGCGCGCCGCCATGGTTCCGGTTCCGGGCGAGGTGAACATATTGGGCAAGCGGTTGCCGGTTGAGCAGGCCGCGCCCGCTATCAGCGCGCTGGGTTTACGTCCCGTGTACCTGCTCACCAACGCGAACGCCGACGACTCGGTGCAAAAGTTGAGCGCGGCCCAGTACGACGCCCTGCGCCTGATGATGAGCATGACGCCCGAACAAAAAAAGCAGGTCGCCGATCAGCAGTTCAACGCCTTCATGAACATGGACCCGGCCCTGCGCCGCCAGGTAATGCAGCAACAAATGGAAGTCGGAATGCAGTTCTTCCAGCGCATCCAGGCTCTGCCCGCCGATCAGCGCTCCGCCTTTTGGCGCGACATCACCGGCGGCAAATTCGACGGCACGATCCCCGGCCGGCCCGGTGGCGGCGGCTTCAACCCGTTCGGCGGCGGACAGTAGGCAGGCGTTCGCTTTCGTTTCCGCAAACAAGGACGATTCGCTCCATGAACAGCAGCGCAAACGCGGTGACGGGCGCCCTGCCCTGGAAACGGGACGCGGCGGCCGTGACGGCCGCGTCCCCGACAATTTCGGCGGCAACCGCCGCCGCCGCACCCACGCTCGTGCCGCGCGCGGCCGACCCGGACATGCTACTGGTACGCCAGCACCTTGCCGGCGACGCCAAAGCCTTCGAGACGCTTTTCAAAAAGTACCAGACGCCGATCTTCAACGTTGTCATGCGCATGGTGCGGGGCGAGGACGCCTACGACATTACGCAGGAGGTTTTTTTGAAAGCCCTGCGTGCGCTGAAAAACTTTCGCGGCGACGCCAAATTTTCGACCTGGCTGTACACCATCGCGCGCCACACCTGTTTGAACCATCTGCGCCACAAGCACGTGATCGAGGAAGACTCGCTTGAAGAGCAGCAGGAGGACCATCCCGGCAACGAACCCGTTGATTGGGACATGAACGTGTCCTCCATCTGCGAAACGCGCGAGTTACAGCGCGTGGTGGATTACCTGCTCACCCAGATGCCAGCCGAAGCGCGTTTGCTGCTCATTTTGCGCGACTTCGAGCAACTCAGTTACGACGAGATTTCGCACATCACCGAACTCTCCATCGTGAACGTCAAGTCAAAAATTCACCGGGCGCGGCAGGCGTTTAAGAAACGTTTCCAACCGTACATGGAACTTCTGGAAGGAGGGGTGACCAAATGACAGCGAAGTGCCGGCACATCCAGGAGACCCTGTTGCGCGATTACCGCGAGGGCGGCCTGCCCGCGCCCGAACACGAAACCGTGACCGAACATTTGTCGGCCTGCGATGCGTGCGCGCGCGAGGAGGAGCAGATGACGGCGATGCTTGCCCTTCTGCACACCGCCCTTCCGCGTCACGAGCCGAAACTCGATCTGTGGGCCGAATTCGCGCCCAAGATGGCCGAGGTGCGCGCGGAGGAGCGGCTGGGCGTTTTGGCCCGGCTGCGCCTGCGCGCGGCCCGCTTTTGGGGCAACGTCGCCCTGGGCGCGATCCTTTTCACGCAGGCCGTCGCGCTGAACACAACCGCGCGTTTCCACAAATACCTGCTCGTGGACCCGTTCCTCGTGCCCGCGGAGGAGAACTTTTAAATGAACGCCGCTGCTGCCGTTGCCAGCCGTGTTTTTTCGCGGGCGCGGCCGTTTTTCGCCGCTCTGCTGCTTTTCCTCGCCGCCGCGAACGTTACGTACGCGCAGGGCGAGGCGGCCGGGGCCGCGGCCTCACCGGGCGGCTGGAACGCGCTCGCGCACTTCGTCGTGTCGCCGTGGGCGACCATCGTGCTGCTCGCGCTCGGTTGCTTGCTGCTATTCGTGGACCTGCTGACCATCCACACCTGGGGCGTGTCGGGGACGCTCGGCGTGGCGGCCATCGCGGTCGTGTTCGCCGCCCACATCACGGTCGGGGACGGGGGCTGGATCGGGGTCGTTCTCGCGCTCGCCGGGGTCGCCCTCCTGCTGCTCGAAACGCACGTTTTTCCCGGCCACGGCATCTCGGCCCTCGCGGGGCTTGCCTTGCTGTTCGCGGGCATGTTCTACGCGCTCGGCGGCAGCCAGAACGCCTTGTTCGCCCTGTCCACCTCAACCGTGCTCACGGCCGCCTCCTTGATCGGCTTTTTCGCGTACCTGCCCCGCTCGCCCATCTGGAAGCAGATCGGCCTTCAAATGCAGCAGCGAGCCAGTCTGGGCTACGTCACCTCGTCCGACCTGACCCACTTTTTGGGCCGAACAGGCCGCTCCACCACCGTGCTGCGCCCGTCCGGCGTGGCCGAGATTGACGGCGTGCGCCTCGACGTCGTTACCGAGGGCGAGTTTTTGGAGGCAGGCACTTCCATCGTCGTCATCAAGGTCGAAGGCAGCCGCGTGGTCGTGGACGATCTGGCCGCGACGACGAACGCCAACGTTTCCGAGGAAGCGGCTACTCGCGCCGCCTGATTTTCCCGCACCGGTTTACAGGAAAAACGCCATGGGACCCACTCTCATCATCTCCGCCGTCGTCGTTATCATTGCGTTCGCCGTGTTTTTGCAGTTCTTCCCGGTCGGGCTGTGGATCACCGCGCTCGCCGCGCGCGTGCCCGGCGTCAACCCCGCGAGTCTGATCGGGATGCGGCTGCGCAAAGTGCCGCAGGACAAGATCGTGCTGCCGCTCATCGCGCTCGTCAAGGCAGGCCTGAACGTCAACATCAACCAGTTGGAAACGCACTACCTGGCCGGCGGCAACGTGGACCGCGTCAAGAACGCACTGATTTCCGCGTTCCGCGCCCAGATTCCGCTGACCTTTGAAAAGGCGGCGGCGATTGACCTGGCCGGCCGGAACCCGCTCGAAGCCGTGCAAATGTCGGTCATCCCCAAGGTGATCGAGACGCCGGTGGTGGCGGGCGTCGCCAAAAACGGCGTTGAACTCAAGGCGTTCGCCCGCGTCACCGTTCGCGCCAACATTGACCGGTTCGTGGGTGGGGCGGGTGAGCAGACGGTTCTCGCGCGCGTTGGCGAGGGCATCGTTACGACGATTGGCTCGGCTGACACCCACAAAACGGTTCTGGAAAACCCGGACCAGATTTCCCGCACCGTTCTCGCCAAGGGATTGGACGCGGGAACCGCCTTTGAGATTTTGTCCATTGACATCGCGGACGTTGACATCGGCTCCAACATCGGCGCGCGGCTCCAGGCGGATCAGGCCGAGGCGGACAAAAAAATCGCCCAGGCAAAGGCCGAGGAGCGGCGCGTGATGGCGATTGCCCGCGAGCAGGAGATGAAGGCGTACACTCAGGAAATGCGGGCGAAGGTCGTCGAGGCCGAGGCCCAGGTACCGCTGGCGATGGCTGCGGCCTTGCGCGACGGTCACATCGGCGTGATGGATTACGTCAACCTGCGCAACGTTCAGGCCGACACCGAAATGCGTAACGGCATCGGCCGCATGGCCCCGTCGGAAACGTCCGGCTCCTCCACCAACGGCTCCAATGGAACCGGCACGGGCGTTTCGTAGCCCACTCAAGCACGCGAGGCGGTGTTAACCGATGTGGCTTTTGGGTGAAATTCTGGCGGCTTTCGTGGAGCCGTTGGTCGAACTTTTGCTGCCGGCCTTTTTGAGGGCTCGGCGCGGGTACGCGGCGGACGCAAGGAGTAAACGCGCACATGGGCCTGATGGATGATCTGCGGCGCGAACTGGAAAAAGCCGCGCAGGAAGCCAAGCGGCAGGTGGAAGCCGCCGCGGCGCAACGGCAAAACCTGCCCGCGCCGCCGCGAACCGAGGACGCGCCCAACGACTTCGTGCCCACGGGCGCGCTGCCGCTGCCGCCCGCCAAGCGCCTCGCCGTCGTGACCTGCATGGACACGCGCGTTCTGGTCGAAAAGGCCCTTGATCTGCGAGCCGGTGATGCCCACATTCTGCGCAACGCGGGCGGCCTTGTGACCGACGATGTGCTGCGCTCGCTCGCCGTGTCACATCACCTGCTGGGCATCGAACAAGTATTCGTCGTCGGCCACACGGACTGCGGCCTGATGACCTTCCGCGACGCTGATTTGCGCGCGCGCATCCGGCAAAAAATGGGGCCGACCGCGAACGTCCCCGGCGCATTCGGCGCGTTTTCGGACGTGGAAACCAACGTGCGCGCCCAGATGCGGCGCGTTCGCGCGTCCGGCCTATTCCCGCCCGCGCTCGTCGTGCGCGGCTTTGTGTATGAACTCAAAACGGGCCGGCTCAACGAGGTGGCCCCGGTAAGCGTGGCCGCTCCCGCAACGTCAGCCGCCGCGCCCCGACCCGCTCCCGGCCCGCTCCCGACCGCGCGCGTCGGGGGGCGTTTGGTGCGCGAAGGGCTGCAAAAGGTCGCCTCCGCTCCGCCCGCGCCCGCGCCGAGCGCGGACGACTTTCGGCGCAAGGTCGAGGCGATGGAACAGGGCGAGGCCGCGCCGCTGAACTCCCTCGCGCCTGCCTTTGATCTCGGCCTGCCGGATGCGACCCTGGCCGCGCTCGATGGCCCGCTCGGCGCGGACGCGCGCGAATTGGTACGCGCTTTTGTGCTGGGCGGCGTGCTGAACGAGCCGCGCGGACGCCGTACACCCCGCCGCTGACCGTCTTTTTGCGGTTTGTCGGCCGGAAGCGCGGCATGTTACAATGGGCCGCGCGCGTACTGCCGGACCAAAACGGCGTGCCCGCCGCCTGTCCCAGCCGCACGCGAAAGAACGATGAGGATTTAAGTTACGGGCATGGCTTTGGAGGATTACGGAAGCGTGAGCGGCGGCCGAAGGGAAGAAAATGTTTTCACGAACAAAATCGGGGTTTCCGCTACAATGATGCCGCCGCCGCACCTTAGCGTCGTGGTTCCGGCCTACAACGAGCACGCCCGGATCGGGGCCGCGCTTTCCCGCATTGTTGCGTATCTGGGCGAAACCCGGCCGGGCGACTACGAAGTGCTGGTCGTGGACGACGGCAGCGACGACGGCACGGCCGACCTCGTAGCCGCTCTTTTCCCGAACAATGCGCGTTTGCGCGTGCTGCGTTACACGCCGAATCGGGGCAAGGGCCATGCGGTTCGCTACGGCATGCTGCGCGCCACGGGCCGCTTCCTTTTGTTCTGCGACGCCGACCTCGCCACGCCCATCGAGGAAGTCGAAACCCTGTTCGCGCGCTTGGACGAAGCCCACGCCATCGCCATCGGCTCGCGCGACACGCCGGGCGCGAATCTTACCCGCCGGCAGTCGCCGTTGCGTGAGATGGGCGGCAAACTGTTCAATCGGTGCGTTCAGGCGCTGGCCGTGCCGGGAATCCGCGATACGCAGTGCGGTTTCAAACTCTTCACCCGCGAGGCCGCGCGCGACGTGCTGTCGCGCTGCCGGGTGGACAATTTTTCCTTTGACGTGGAAATTTTGTACCTGGCACGCCAGCGAGGCCATGGCATCGCGGAGGTGCCCGTTCGCTGGGCGCACCAGGAAGGCAGCAAGGTGCGCTTCTTGCGCGACGGCTGGCGAATGCTCAAAACCCTGTGGCGCATTCGGACGACGGACTACCACGCCGCTGCCGCTGCCGCGGATACGCCCGCCGCCACCCTGGTGGACGGGTAGCCGGGGAGCGCGGCACCCCAAACGTAACCGGACGTAAAAGGTACCCTTTGCCTTGCTGCCTTTGGAAAAAGAAGCGGACGCAGTTCTCCCCATACCGACCTTGACGGTCCAACCCTTGCGTCGGGCGGCGGTGCGTTTGCCCCGTTTGGCGATTCGGCTTGTCGTCGCGCCGGCTTTCGCGTATTTCGCCTGCTTTGTTTTGCTCACCTTTCCGCTGCTCGGATCGTTTTCCACCCGCTTTTTCGGCGATGGGGGCGACGGCTTGGGAAACGTGTGGAACCTGTGGTGGACGCGCAAGGCGCTGACGGAGATGCATGTGTCCCCCTGGTCCACGTCGTTCCTGCATTATCCGCACGGCACCACGCTTCTGGCGCACACGCTGAACCTGTTCAACGGCTATCTGGGCATCCTGCTCGCGCCTTTTTTGTCGCTGGTGCAGGTGGTCAATACGATCATCGTGTTCGCGTTCGTGGCGAGCGGCGTGACGGCTTTCTGGCTGTGCTATTACCTGACCCGGTCCTGGGCCGGCAGCTTCGTTGGCGGGTACCTGTTCACCTTTTGCCAGTATCATTTCGCCCACGCTCAGGGGCACATGAACCTGGTGTCGCTGGAGTTTTTCCCCCTGTTCGTGCTTTGCTGGTACGTGCTTCTGGAGCGGCCGGGCGTTTTAATCGCCGTTTCGGCCGCGCTCGCGCTGTACGCCACGGCGCTGTGCGATTATTACTACCTGCTGTACGGCGTCCTGATCGCCGTCCTCCTGGCCGCCGGGCAGGCGGCTCGCCACAAAAGCGCGTTCGTGCTGCTGACGCCGCGAATGCTGCGCGCACTGAGCGTGTTTGTGGCCCTGACCCTGGCGACCACGGGAGCGACCCTGGTTTTTCCGCTGCTTTGGTACCAGCGCGGCGACCCGTTTCTGGGGGCGCATGGGGCGGGCGGCGGCGGGCTGGACCTGCTCGCGCTCGTGATTCCCGGCGGCCATTGGCGCTGGGCGTTTTTGACGGAGCCATTCTGGTCGCGGCTGCCCGGCAACATCCACGAAACCAGCGCCGGGGTGGGCCTGGCCGTTCTTTTCGTCGTCGCGCTGGCCTGGCGGATGCGGGGGCAGCTCGGGTTTGCGGGCGTCCGGCTCTGGTGCATCGTTTTCGGCGTGTTCGCCCTGCTCGCCATCGGGCCGAACCTGATGGTGTGGGGGCGCGAGATCGTGCTGCCGCGCCCGCTGCGGCTGTTCATTCCGTACCGCCTTCTGGAAAGACTGTTCCCGCCGCTGCAAATGTCGGGCATGCCGGTGCGGATGATGATCGTCGCCCTGCTGGGAGCGGCGGTCCTGTTCGCGATGCTCACCGCCCACCTGCTGGGACGGGATGCGGCGGCTGGCGGCCCGGCCACGGCGCGGCGGCTACGCCGGTCGGCCCTCGCCGCTTTCTTGTTCGCGGCGATGGCTCTGGAACACGCCCCGTCGCCGCTGCCGGAAACGTCGCCCGCAACGCCGGCCTACGTCAACGTGCTGGCGCGAACCCGGCCCGACGTGGAGCCGGAAGCGAACGGCGTAATTGACCTGGTCGCGGACCGGACGCGCACGCTGTACTATCAGACGCGCCACGAGAAGCCCCTTGCCTTTGGCTACATTTCGCGTGTGCCGCGAAGCGTGGACGAGAAGGACCGGCAGATCAAGCGCCTTTTGACCGCGGGCCGCTTCGACGTTCTCCGGCGACAATGGGGCTTCCGCTACCTGGTCCTGCCCGCCGCTGGGACGCCGCCGCGCGTCCCGGCGGCACGACTCATCCATCAGGACCGGGATGCGCGCCTTTTTGAACTCACCGGAGGGCCAGCGAGCGCGGCAACCGTGCAGGAATACCCATGAACGCCCAAGAGTACGAGCGGATGTTTCGACTGGAAGACTCCTACTGGTGGTTCGTCGGACGCCACCATCTGGTGCTCACGTTCCTCAAGGAAAAGTTCGGTGGACGGACGGACCTGAAAATACTCGACATCGGCTGCGGGACCGGCGCGATGAGCCGCAAACTCGAACCCTTCGGCGAGGTTACCTCCGCCGACTTCTCGCCGCTCGCGCTCGATTTTTGCCGGCGGCGCGACCTGTCGAACGTTTGTCAGGCGGACGCGATGAACCTGCCCTTCGAGGACGCGAGTTTCGACGTGATCGTCGCGCTCGACATTTTGGAGCACCTTCCGGACGACGCCGCCGCTCTGAACCACTTCCGCCGCGTGCTGAAGCCGGGCGGCTACGTGATCGCCACCGTGCCCGCGTATCAGTCACTGTGGAGCAGCCATGACGTTGCCTTGATGCATTACCGCCGCTACGTCGCCCGCGAAATGCGCGACCGGTTCGTCGCCGCCGGCCTTACGATCACGCGGCTGTCGTACGCGATGACGCTGCTGTACCCGCTCGTGTGGATCGTGCGGCGCGTCAGCATTTTGAAGAACAAACGCGGCGGCGCGGCGGACGATCCGGAGGCGGCCCCGAAGGCGTCGCTGGTCGCGGTGCCGGGCTTCGTGAACCGAATGCTCATCGGGTTGCTGGCCCTGGAAAACCAGATGATCCGCCGCGTCCGCTTGCCGTTCGGCTTGAGCGTGTTTTGTTTGGCGCAAAAGCCCTGAATGGCGCCGCAACTTGGCCCGCGCCGCTGGGCCGTTTTTTTGTGCGTTTGCCTGGTCGCCGGCAGCGTGCTGCGCCTGATCTGGCTGGGCGACATCGAGTACAAGGGCGACGAGCGGCTGTTTTTCACCCTGACCCAGCAGGTCGGCGTGACTGAGCCGTGGCCCACGCTTGGCCCGCCCGGAAGCGTCGGCTTGCGCGCGCCGGGCATGCATTCGTGGGTAATGATCGCGCTCGGACGTTTGTTCGCGGTGCGTACGCCGCTCGCGCTCGCCCGATCCGTGCAGTGGCTGAACATTGCCGCGCTCGTCGCACTCGTCTTTTTCGCGTTCCGGGTGATTCGGCCGAATGAGCGCGAGCCGTGGCTGTGGACGGCGGCCCTGGTGTCGGTCAACCCGTATCTGGCGCTTCTGCACCGGAAAATATGGCCGCCCGCAACGGTCGCCCTGTTTTGCCTCGTTCCGCTCGCCGGCTGGTTCCGGCGCGACCGAAGGGGGGGCGCGTTCTTGTGGGGCCTGGGCGGTCTGCTGGTCGGGCAGGTCCACGTCGCCGCCCTGTTTTACATGGCGGGCCTGGCTGCCTGGACGTGGGCGGCCGAGCGCGGCGTGCGCGGTTTCGGACAGCGGGAACCCGCGGCAAAAACCGCGTGGCCGTTTTGGATCGCCGGGTCGCTCGTAGGAACGCTGCCGCTCGCGCCTTGGCTACTGTACATGGCGCGCGTGTCCGGTCAGGTGCCGCGCACGCCGCTGCTGCCCCGACTCGCCGGTCTGCGGTTTTGGGGATTTTGGGGAACGGACGCGCTCGGCCTCCATGCCTGGTACAACCTGGGCCGGCCGCTGTTCCGCGCGTTTTTAGGCTATCCGCTCCTGGGAGGACGGCCCACCTACCTTGTCGGCGCGCTTCACGCCCTGCTCGTTTTGCTGGGGACCGTTTTGCTCGCGGCCGGCCTCGCGGCCTTTTGGCGGCGGCGGCGCGGCGGAACGGAACGCGACGAAACGGGCCTTGCTCTTCAAGGCGGCCTGCTGGGGGGCGGGGCGGTGATGACCGTTCTCGCGCCGACCATTTACCGCCACTACCTGCTGATCACGTTTCCGTTTGAATGGGTGTGGCTGGCACGGCTCGCTTTTTTCGGCCTGGAAACGCGTCGGGCACGGATCGTCTTGTTTACCATTTGGGCAGCGCAACTGGCGTTGTCCGCGTGCCTGCTTTATTTCCTCCACGTCAACGGCGGCGCGCGCACGGGTGACTACGGCGCTGCCTACAGCCGCCAGCCCGCCGGCCGGCGCGGCTTGGATCGCCCGCCCGCGCCCGCAATCGGGCCGCCGTAACGGGGCGCGCGCGGGCCGCGCGCGAATCATCGCCGGGCGGCGGCGATAACGGGAACGTGGACGATCAGCAGGGAAACGTTATCGCCGTCGGGTACCGTGCGACCGTTCACGCGAAGTGGTAGCAGCGGATCGTAACTCCAGGCCGTGACCAGGACCGGGGCGGCTTCGTGCACGCCGCCGCTCGTTTTCGCCCCGGGCAGTTGTTCGCGGTTGGTCATGCCGTCGAAGACGGCCTCGCGGACCATGCGGCGGATGCCTTCGCGTGTGCGCTTCGCTTCGGGCACGTCGATCACACCATTCCACCTACTTTGCCAGTCGTCCGGGAACGGGTTGCGGGAGCGGTCGTGTAAAAACCGGGCCGCGCCGGCCAACCGGACCGCTTTGCTTTCGCCGCTTCGCAGCACGCCCACGGTTTGCCGCTGACCGGCGATCAGAGCCGTCACGTCGTCCAGGTCGCGCCCGGTCCGGTTTGCGACTGTGCCGACAAGGTCGTTGCCCCGGACGTGCAACCGGGCATCCACGCCCTGGCCCAATCGGGTTGTCGTGCGGGCGTTTAAAACCCGCATCGCCCACATCGAGATGTCGGTGTTGCGCGCGCGGCTTTCGCCCGGCTCCTGCGAAACGGCGAGCGGCGCGTAGTCGTTTTGCCCCCCATTGCTCGCTCCGCCGAAGCCCGAACGGCTGGGGTCGAAGAGCAATGCCTCGTCGCCCGCCAGGGACACGTTGTAACTGGTGCGTCGCGGGGAAAAGATTCCCACGCTAGACAGAACGCCCGCCCTCCCGTCGCCCGTCGCCATCTCGATCAGCGAGGCGGTGTTGACCCGAATCTGCCCGCCCTTGAGCCGGTAGCCGAAGCCGTAGGCCGAGGCGGAAAAAAGAAACACGAGAACGGGAACGGTCAGCCAGGTCAGTTCGCGCCGGTCCAGGCGTTTGAGAACGGCGTAGTTGACGGGCACGAGCAGCACGAGGTACGCGAGCAAAAATGCGCCGATGGCCCCGAAGCCGGGCGCGCGCAGGCCGGGCGCGCGCAGCACGGACTGGCTGAACGTCGCCCCGCCCCCGTTCCAGCGGACCGCCGGCTCGTCCAGGGCCGCGATAAGGGCGGGCGTCGTCACGCCTTGAAGCGCCACGTCGTGCCACAGGTCGGCGCGGCCTGGCCAATCGGCAAACGCGGTCGTTGCCGCGTCGAAGCCGAGCGCGACCAGCGTTCCCCGGCCCAGCGGAGCGGCCAGGGCGATGCCATTCGTTTTCTTGCCCAGAAACGGGCGCGCGTTCCGGCCGGGCACGGCGGAAAGCGGCGCGTAGGTGATCTGGCCGCGCGCGGTGTGGTAACGCGCGGCGAGCGGGTCGGGGCCAAGCGGCGTGCCCGGCACGCCCCAGCGAACCGGCAGCCAGGTTCGGAACCGCTCGTCGGTTTGTAGGCGCGGCCCGCCGCACACGAGCAGCCCGCCGCCCGCCGTCCACGTTTGCAAAGCCGCCACCTGCGCGTTCGACAACGTATCCGGCGCGATGTCGCCCAGATACACGGCCGCCACGCCGTCGTAGCCGGCCGCGCGGTCGGGAAGCGTAATCGGGTTGAGCGGCACGACCTTGTCGGCGGGCTGGAGCGCGGACCGGAACCGATTTGCGCCGTTTCCGTCGGCCGGGTCGTCATAGGAGCGCAGCACGCCGTTTTCAACAATCACGCCGAGGGTCTCACCGCGCAAATAAGCCAGCGCGTCGGGCAAATCGCTCGCCGCCACAATCGTCAGTTGTTCGGGCGCGACGGGCAGTTTGTCCATGCGCTTGCGCGTCACGGTTTCGCCGCTCGCCTGATCCGCGACCTGAACGAAGACGTGGGGCAGCACGCCGTCGGGCACGCGCACGTAAACGATGACCTGGGCGACGCCCGGCCCGCCCGGCAGCGAAATCGCCCGCGAAGCCGTGGACAAAACGCGGCCGGGCTGCCTCGCGTCCTCGACGATTACCTGGACCTCGCCGCGCGCGATGCCTTGCCCGTCCGGCCCGTTCGAAAGCGTGACCAGAAGGGGCTGCCAGCGTCCCCGGATCAGCCCGCCGCCCAGTGCGCTGTCAATCGTCACCCTCGGCGGCGACGCGGCCCGCGCCGCGCCCGCCGCAAGCAGCACGAACAGCAGACCGGCGGCAAGACAAAACGGGCGGCGGGCGAACGGCAACATGGCAAAGGCTCCTGCGCGACAAAACGGGGCCGGGCGCGCGTGGGTTACGGAAAAGTTCAGCCGCGGATAAACAGGATGACGCGGAGCATATTCTTTCCGATCCGTGTCATCCGTGTTAGGCCGCACCGTTCGGCGACAGGTAAACTGGTGGCGAGAAAGCGTATGTCGGAAATTTTCGTCACGATCATATGCGGCGGCGTCTGGTTTTTGCTGGTCTTCGCCGGTTTTGGCGCGGCTTTTTGGCTGGCTCAGTGGCTTGGCTTGAAGGGATATGTAGCTTCCTTCTTCGTGCTGGTGTTCGGTCTCTTGAGCGCCGTGGGTGCAGGGGCGGCTCTCGTGGCGGGTCTCAACCGTGTCTTCGACATTGCAAGCAAGAACAAGCGTTCGTGAAACCGTGACCAACAACGGCCCAACTCACTGCGCCCAATGCGCACGCGGCGCATTCTTGCTCGTCGGCTTAGCAGCCCTCCGCCGTTAGGGGGCTACTGCCGCGTGTGGATGAGTTTGGTTTCATCTGCGGCTAAAAGTCTCAGCGCGCGGCGGCTGCGGCGAGGGCTTCGTCGGGAACGTCGAAGTTAGCGTACACGTTTTGCACGTCGTCGTGGTCTTCGAGCGTGTCCACGAGGCGCAGGACCTGGCCGGCCTCCTTGCCCGCGAGCGTGACCGTGGTGGAGGGCACCATGGTTTGATCCGCCGAGGCGACGGCGATGCCGGCCTTTTCGATGGCCTCACGCACGGTTTGCAAATCTTCGGGGGCGGTCGTGACCTCGAAGCCGTTCTCGTCCTCGATGGGCTGAACGTCATCCGCGCCGGCCTCGATGGCGGCCTCCATCAGTTTGTCCTCGGTGGTCGCCCCGTCCTCGATCTGGATCACGCCCTGCGGCGCGAACAAGTACGCGACGCTGCCCGACGTACCCAGCGAGCCGCCGTTCTTGCTGAAAATGGCGCGCACGTCGGCGACGGTTCGCTGCTTGTTGTCGGTCAGGCACTGCACGAGAACGGCAACACCGCCCGGCCCGTAGCCCTCGTAGGTTAGCTCCTCGTAGTTCACGCCCTCAAGTTCGCCGGTCCCGCGCTGAACGGCCCGCTTGATGTTGTCGGCCGGCATCGAGCTCGCGCGCGCGGCGGCAATAGCGGTACGCAGTCGGCTGTTGGCGTCCGGGTTGCCGCCGCCGTTCTTGGCGGCGATGATGATCTCTTTGGCGAGTTTGGTGAACGTTTTGCCCCGCTCGGCGTCCTGCTTGCCTTTGCGGAGCCGGATGTTATGCCATTTGCTGTGGCCCGACATGATAATTAATGCTCCTTGTTGTGCTTCTTAATAGACCATTGATAGGATTAGGAATATAAAATTCTACGCGCGGGGGCGGCCCTTGTCAAGCCAGGCGCAGGGAGCGAGGCGGCCAGAGCGTTCGCGGCCAGGCAAAAAATTTGCCCGGCCTCCCTGTTCGGGGGGCCGGGCTTCCATCAATGTCTGATGGACATTGAAAAGGAGGACATGCGCTACCTTGACTACGCGGACCGTTTCTGAAATGGTTCCCGGCCCGAAAAAATACCTGCTTAAAGAACGTCCTTGCTCGATTCGCGGTGTTCCTTGAGGAGCCGGCACTGCGTCACCATCTGCTGCGCGGTTTCCAAATCCTGCCAGCCCAAAATCGTGACTTCTTTTTCTTCCAGCGTTTTGTACACGTCGAAGAAGTGCTCGATTTCCTTCAAGATGTGCTCGGAAACGTGGGCCAGCCGCCCGACGCCGTGGTAGCGCGGATCGTGGACGACGCGCGCCAGGATTTTTTCATCGGCCCCTTTTTCGTCGCGCATGAGCAGAACGCCGACCGGCCGAACGGACACCACGCAGCCCGGAAACGTCGGGTGCGAGCCGATGACCAGCACGTCCAACGGGTCGCCGTCGGCCGATAGCGTTCCGGCGATCCAGCCGTAGTCGAACGGATAAAAAAGCGGCGAATACAGCGGCCGGTCCAGTTTGAACAGGCCCAGGCGCGGATCGTATTCGTACTTGTTGCTTGACCCGCGCGGAATTTCGATGACCGCGTTCACCTCATGGGGCGCGTCGTCCCCGATGGGCAGATGGTTGTAGGGCATGAACGGCAGCATAAAATCGTTTACTCGACCGCGCCGATGATCTGGTTCACGTCGGAAAAATTGTTGGCGGTAAGGTAGGCGGCGATGCCGTCGGCGATGTCGTGGACGGCCACGGGGTTGATGAAGTTCACAGTTCCGACGGCGATCATTGTCGCGCCCGCGAGCAGAAATTCGATGGCGTCGGCCGCGTCCACGATGCCGCCCATGCCGATGACCGGAACCTGCACGGTTTGTGCCACCCGGTAAACCGCAAGCAGCGCGACCGGCTTGATCGCCGGCCCGGAAAGGCCGCCGGTTCGGTTGGCAAGCCGGAACGTGCGCCGCTTGATGTCAATGCTCGTCCCGACCAGCGTATTGATGCACGAAACGGCGTCCGCGCCCGCGTCCTCGGCCGCCTTTGCGATGATTCGGATGTCGGTCACGTTGGGCGACAATTTGGCGATCAGGGTTTTTCCCGTCACCTTGCGGCAGGCGGAAACGACCTCAAAAGTCGCGTGCGGGTTGGTGGCAAAGTCGAGGCCGTGGGACACGTTAGGGCACGAGATATTCAGTTCGATAGCGTCCGCCCCGTCCGTGTCCGTCAGTCGCCGCGTCACAAAGGCGAAGTCTTCGGCATCCTCACCGGGCACGTTTACGATTATCGGCGTGTTGAAGGTGCGCAAAAAGGGCAGTTTTTCCGCGAGGTAGTTTTCCACGCCGCCATTTTGCAGCCCGATGGCATTGAGCATCCCGGACGGCGTTTCCACGATGCGCGCGGGCGGGTTGCCGGTTCGCGCGTGGCGAGTGGTCGCCTTGACGCAGATCGCGCCGACGCGCGAAAGGTCCACAATTTCCGCCATTTCGGACCCGAAGCCGAACGTTCCCGACCCGGTCGTAATCGGGTTGCGCAGCGTGAGTTTGCCCACGCGAACGGACAGGTTCGGCGGCGTCATTGCCACACCACCTCGCGCGCGTCGAAGACCGGGCCGTCCCAGCAGCCGCGCGCGTAACTTCCGTCGGGACGCAGCACGGCGCAGCCCATGCAAATGCCCAGACCGCACGGCATGAAGACTTCGAGCGACGCCTGGCAGGGCGCGTTTCGCGCGATGCACATTTCGGCGACCGCGCGCATCATCGGGCCGGGGCCGCAGGTGTAGACGCAAACCGGCGCATCCTGGTCGGCCAGCAGCGGTTCCAGCACGTCGGTCACGCGCCCGCAAACGCCATGCGAGCCGTCTTCCGTGCAGGGCCGCAAGCCGACGCCGATCTCGTGCAGGCCGTCCGTTCCGACCAAAAACTCACGGGTGCGCGCGCCGTCAATGAAAATCACCTCGGCGGTCGGGTCATGCGCGACCAGCGTTCTTGCTAAAAAAACGAGCGGCGGCACGCCGTAGCCGCCCCCGACGCAGACATGGCGCACGCCGAGCCGCGCGTCCGGTTCGAACACGCGCCGGCCGAGCGGCCCGACAACGTCAATCACGTCGCCCGCGCGCCGTCCGGCGAGCGCGCGCGAGGTTGGCCCGTGAACGCTGAACAGGATGGACACCTCACCGCTTGCCGGATCGGCGGTGAACACGGAAAACGGGCGGCGCAAAATCTGCGCGCCGGTCTCCTCGGCGACGGCGACGAACTGGCCGGGGCGGGCCGTTCGGGCGATTTCCGGGGCAAAAAAATGCAGCACGAAATGACCCGGCGCGGTCAGCGGCGTGTTGGAAACGATGGGGGCGCGCAGTTTGACGATCACGGAGTTAGTCGGTCGGGAGCAAAATCGCGGCGCGCACGCGCACCTGTGGTTTCGGCGAGGGACGCACGCAGGATACCTGCCGCGCCGAGGGCGTGTCAATTACGATATAGTGATCGGTCCCGGCAGCGCGGCAACGTTTTAGAGACACCTTTGCGCGTGACGGATGTTGTTAGACGCAGCCGCACGAAGATGATTGCGGCACGCCGCGGATAGTTGATCGTCGAAAGGCGTGATTTCCGCCCCGCAGTCCTCGCGCACCTTGCCTTGCCCTACGCGCTTTTGCCGCGTTACAATAGATGCATATTCGACATTACAGCGACGGCACCCGATAAGCGGGGTGTGGTCGCTTTTTTGTTTTTGCGCCCGTTGGCCTGACCGAACGAGCAGGCCGCCCGCCCCGCCAAACGAGGGATGTTCGTTCCCGGCCCGCCGGGCTATCCTGGAACCAGCAACCAACGCCGGCTGTGAAGGCTGGCTTGCAATGGACGAGGAGCAGAAACAATGAGCGGTGGCGAACAAGCGGCGGGCGGGGCCGGCGGGCTTCTTTTCAGCCTGAGCAGCGAGATAGCAAGCGTGGTCGAGCGGGTCGCGCCGTCCGTGTCGCGCGTGGACGACGGCAGCCGGCTCACGGCGACCGGTCTGGTGTGGCGCGAGGACGGCATTATCCTGACGACCTCGCACGGCGTAGAGCGCGACGAGGATCTGGCGGTCGAACTCGCCGACGGCGCGCGCCTGCCGGCAACGCTCGCGGGACGCGATCCGGACACCGACCTTGCCGTTTTGCGCGTTCAGGCAACGGGCCTGCCTGCGGTTGAGCGGGCCGATTTCGGCGATGCACAGGTCGGCCATCTCGTGCTCGCCCTCGGCCGGCCCGGTTCGGCAGGTCTTCAGGCGACGCTTGGCATCGTGTCGGCCCGGCAGGAGTCCCAAACCGGCGACACGCCCGAATACATTTTGCACACGGACGCGGTTTTGTACCCCGGCTTTTCCGGCGGGCCGCTGGTGGACATGCGGGGCCGCGTGGCCGGCGTGCTGAACCGGGGCTTCGGGCACGGTTCGGGCATCGCGCTCGGAACGCCGCTCGCTTCTCGCGTCGCCGACGCGCTGCTGACGCGCGGCACGGTTTCGCGCGGCTACCTGGGCGTTCGCACGCAACTCGTGGCCCTGCCCGCAGCCTTGCGCGACTCGCTTGGTTTAACGCACCAGGAACGCGGCCTGCTCGTGGTGGGCGTCGAGGCGGGCAGCCCGGCCGAGCGCGGCGGCCTGGGCCTGGGCGACCTGCTGCTGAGCGTGAACGGCCGGCCCGTGGACGATGTGGACGGGCTGAGAGGCCACCTGCGCGCACGCGCGGCGGGCGAAACCGTCGCGCTGGGTATCGTACGAGGCGGCGTCCGGCAGGACCGAAACGTTACGCTGGGCGCGGAAAGTTAGGGGCGTGATCCGCGTTTTGATCGTGGCCGCGTACCAGTCCGGGCGGGCGGGCCTGCACGCGCTGCTTCTGGCCGGAACGGAAAACGGCGGCGCGGCGGGCGAGTTCGGCGTCGTCGGTGAGGCGAGCGACCCGGCCGAACTCACCCGCCTGCTGCCCGATTTGCGCCCCGACGTGGTTCTGCTCGACGAGGCGCGCGCGGGCGAGGCCGCGCGCGCCCTGGAAGCCATCGCCGGAAGCGGGCCGCCTGCCGCGTGCGGCCTGATCGTACTTGCCGCCGAGGCGGGAACAAACGATTTCGCCGCTCTCGCCCCGCGTCTGGCCGACCACGCGCGCGAGGGCGGCTGGGCCTATTTGAGCAAGGAAGCGGACGCAAGCGAGATCGTGGCCGCCGCGCGGGCCGCCGCCGTGGGGCTGGCGGTTCTGGATGCCGGCCTCGTTTCCGTCCTTGCGTCGGCGGCGAGCGCGCCTTTGGACCGGCAGCCGGCTGACTCCGCCGCGCCCGGCGAAACGCTGACCGCGCGCGAAACCGAGGTGCTCCAGTTGGTGGCGCGCGGCCTGCCCAACAAGATCATCGCGTCCCGGCTGGGCATCAGCCTGCACACGGCCAAATTCCACGTCGCCGCCATCTTAGCAAAACTGAACGCTTCCAGCCGCACCGAAGCCGTCACCCTGGGCGCCCGGCGCGGCTTGGTCGCGCTTTAACGTTCTGCGCCACCAAAGAAAAAGCCCGCCGAACCCGGAAACAGGCCGGCGGGCTTTTTTGCATTTGTTAGTGAGACGCGCCGACCGCTGCCGCTTTTTCGTCGGGAGGGAGCAAAGGCTTTGCTTCCAGGTACGCCACTACGACGCCGCTTTCGCGCACGGTCCAGGTCATCCGCTCGTCGTCGTTCTGGTACGACGCCAGGAGCCGGTCCAGCAGATCAGATAGCGGCATCGCCGGCAGGGCCACGTCCCGCGCACCGGGCAGGAAAAGGCTTCGGCAGGTGACAAAGTTCATGCCGGTCTGCTCGGCGAGTTGACGAAGCGCCTGGGGGGGAGTGGCTTTTCTGAGCGTGAGGGAGGTTATTTGGCGCATCGTCGCGTCTTGTTTCGACCCACGCACGGCGACGTCGGCGGACTTACGCGGCGGGTCGGTCGTGGCCGCTAAATGCATCTCCTGTGCGCGGCGGCGGTGTACCTGCTCCAAGTCGTTGAACGAGATGTTCATGCCTCCGCGCGTATTTCCGACAACCAGGCTGTAATCGTTAAATTCCGCGCTCGGCCTTTTGTCCAGGCGAACGATGGCGTTTAGGCCCAGAGTATCCGGCGTGAGCGAAAGTGCGTCGTCGGAACTGTTGGTGTTTCCCAATCCGATTTCAGCCGCGAGCATTCGGCGCGCGAGGTCCTGCATCGGGATCGGCAGATCGGCAAGACGAACGCCTTCCACTTCGGCCATCCTGCGTCGAACGTCTTGCGAAAGGCTTTCGGCTTTTTGGACGAACTGCAAGCCGTCCTGGAACTTTGCACGCTCCAGTTCGGAGCGCGGCAAAAGCGGGCTGCTCTCGTCGTCCGCACGGCGCAAGCGATACGTGTCCTTGTCCACACGTTCCCACACGGACCGGTTCAGGGTGGCGATGGCGTCCATCACGTCCTTGAGCGGCAGGTCCCGCAGCGAAAGATTCATGCGCTCGTCTTGGTCTGTAATCAAGCGAACGCCGGTTTCGCGCCGCAGCGTTCGCAGCACTTCGGGCAGGGTAATGTCGCGCCGCGCAATCGTGACCTTTTGTCGCAGGCGCTCGTCCCGGTCCAGAATGCTTTGCCGTGTTAACAAGGTTGACGCGCCGCCGGTCGGGGCGGCGCGGTTGTTTAATGTTTGGCTCCAAACGCGCGGCGCGGTGATTGCGACCGCCGCCGCTGAGCAAACACAAAGAAATCGGTTTGTTATGCGCGCATTCATGGCTTATCCTTACGGCCCCGGCGAGGGCGGATCGTCCCTTCCTACCTCGATGGTTCGGGGTTCGGACTGGTTGCTATTGCTGGCGAGAACAAGGCTCGTATCCTCACCGGAAGCCTCGGTCCAGTGGACTTCGGCCTTCACCTCATAGAAGTACACCATGTACTTGGTTCCCGTGGGGTAGGCAGTGTTCTCCCAGCACCATGCGTAACCGTCGAAGTACTGCGTCAAGGTATTCGTCGCCACTCGATAGGCGCCATTGACGTAGTTACCGTTCGCGCTGCTTCCACCAATGACTTGGCTGCTGTCGGCGAGCAGAGCACTGTTTGCGTCAATCTTGTACCGGATTTGATCCAGGTTGTATGGCTGGTTAGGACCGCTTGACGGGGTGACGTTCGGGCCGGTAACGTGACACGTCTCCCCGCCGGCGAAAGCAGGGAGGGCAACGGCGAGACAAAGCAGCGCGAGAACGGCGGGCAGCAGCAAGCGGCTCAGCAGGGCGGCCCGGCGCTGGTGCGGGGCGACGACGAAAAACACGGCGCTTCCTGCTATGTGCGAACGGCGGCGTCTGTACCAACGAACGCCGGAGTGCCCCGCAAAGGAAGGTACGATACCATCCACGCAACGCCTTCTCTTACAAGGGTGACGAGAGCCGCCTGGCCCCTGCTCCGCCAAGAGTAAACAGGGCCGGGCGGCTTTTTCTGTGAACGCTATCCTAATCCGCCGCGCCTTGACAAATCAAGGCGCGGCGTTAAGTTTTTTGGGTGGATTTGCTCCTCACTTCCCCCCATGGGCAAAGGGCGACTAAAGGTGCGCTTTACAAGCCGGAAGGCGCCTGCGCCGCGAATCTCGATTTTGGCGAAACGGAACGCTTCCAGCCGCACCGAAGCCCTCACGCTGGGCGCGCGCCGTGGCCTCGTCGCCCTCTGACTTCCTCGACACACCGCCGCTGGGCGCAAAGCCGGCTACCGGATAGGGGCGGGCTTTTCGTCGTTGGTTTTGCCGGACGGGGCAGGGCCGAACGCGCGCGCGCCGTTACCGTCGCTTTCGCCGTTTCGGCCGTTTCCCTCGTTTGACGTGTCGCCGGTACGCGCGGGGGCGGGCAGGGCGACCGCCCCGGTTCTGTCGTCGTTCGCGCTTTCATCCGCCTCCCCCGTTGCGGTCCGCAAAGCGCGCAGCGATTGGATGCGCATTCCCTCGACCTGCTCGACGATGAACTCGAAGTTCTCGCTCCGCACGTGGTCGCCGGGCAGCGGTTCGCGGCCCAATTGATTGAAAATCCAGCCGCTGATGGTGTCGTAGGTTTCGCTTTCGGGCAGGTCGGTGCCCAATGCGTCGTTCACGTCCCCGATGGTTTGCCGCCCCTCGATGTGCCACTCCCCGGACGACACGGGCACGATGGTCGGCTCGTCGCGGTCGTACTCGTCGTGGATCGGGCCGACGATCTCTTCTAACAGGTCCTCAATCGTCACCAGGCCCTCGGTCCCGCCGTACTCGTCCTTGATGATGGCGACCTGCTGGTTCGAGAGGCGAAACTCGTTCAGCAGTTCCAGCACGCTTTTGCTTTCCGGCACGAACGTCGCCGCGCGCATCGCGCGGCGCAGATCGAGCGTTTGACCGGTCGGGTCGTCGCTTCGCAGCAGCGGCAGCAGGTCCTTGGCGTGAACGATGCCTACGATGTTGTCGGTCGTGCCCTCGTAAACGGGCAGGCGTGAGTGGCCCGAATCCATGATGGTGGAAAGCACGGCCTGCAAGTCGGCCTCAATCGGCACGGCCGTCATGTCGCGGCGCGGCGTCATCACCTTGCGAACGATGGTTTCGGTCAGGTCAAAAACGTTCTTGAGGATGACCTGCTCGTCGGTATCTAACTGGCCGTGTTCCTCGCCCTCGTTGATGATGTGTTCTAATTCCTCTTTGGTAATCATCGGCTGCTCGAACTCGGCCTTCGCCCCGAACGGCCGCACGAGCACGCCTGCGACCCGGACCACGATCCACGAGAGCGGCGCGAACAAAATAGCGCAAAAATTGATGAACGGCGCGAGCCGCAGCGCCCACCGGTCGGGGGCCTGAACCGCGAGCGACTTGGGCGCAATCTCCCCCAGCACCATTGTCAGCAGCGCGATCAAAACGGTAACGGCGATCACGGACGCGGTTTCGGCCGCACTCGCCCCCAGGCCGACGCGGCGAAAAAGGGGCAGCAGGGGAGCCGCGAGTGAGGTCGCCGCGCTGGCGACGGCGGCGAAGCCCAGCAGCGTGATGCCGATTTGGGTGGTGGCAATGAAGCGCGGCGGGTTCTCGACCAGTGTTTTGACGGCCCGCGCGCCGCGCGCGTTTTCCTCGATCAACTGCTCGACGCGCGAGCGGCGAATGGAAACGAGCGCGGTTTCGGCCATCGCAAACAGGCCATTCACGAGGGTCAGCAGCACGACCGTGCTGATCTTAAAGGTGAGTTCGCCCGGTGTAAGCGGCTTGCTCAGGTCCACCGGCCGTTCCAGCCCTTCCTGAGCAAGCGCGGGCGCGGCGAAAAACAAAAGCAGGCTGAGGGCGAAGACGCGATAACGGTGAGACGAGGAAGACGACGGGCGTCTACTGGGGGGTTCCAACAAAATTTCCTCCCGCACGGAAGCGGTTCGGTTGCGGAGCGGCGACGGGCCGGGCCGGGCCGGAAGGCCTCGACCCCGTTGATATACCGCCGGGCAGCGCGGGCACAAACCGCGACCCGACCGGCACAAACGACGACAGCCCGTACACGCCGGCGGATAAAAACAACGCCAGCAACGCCCCGATGACCACTTCCTGCAAGGTGTGAATGCGCGCCTCGACCCGCGACTGCGCCACCAGAGCGGCCAGCACGACGGCCAGAAACGCGGCAAAAACGTTCGACGAAAAGAAAACCACGGTGCAGGCCAAAAAGAAGGCGATGGCCGAATGGAACGAAACTACCCCGCCCTGCGTGAGCGTGCCCTTGCCGCCCACCATCTTCCACACCAGAACCAGCACGAGCAGCAGCAGGGCGGAGGCGACGAACACGAAAAACAGCGGCGGCTGCCGCAGGCGCAGCGCGACCTCCTGCGGCCGGCCCGACCCGAAAAACACGATCAGCCCGACCACGGCCGCGTTTACCGCCGCGATGAAGACCGCCCCGGCCGCGATGTCCTTGGCGAATTTGGCCGCCGGGTTGTAACTGGTCGTAATCATATCCACGACCGTTTCAATCGCTGTGTTGAACATTTCGGCGATGAGCACGAGCGCGACCGCGAACAACAGCACGATCATCTCGACGGGCGGCAGCCGGTACAGCAGCCCGGTTGCGAGCACGAGGATCAGGGTGAAAAAGTGAATCCGCATGTTCCGCTGCGTGCGGAACGTATGCACCACGCCCTCGATGGCGTGCCGGAACGACGTGAGCGGATTCTTGCTCCGCCACGGATGCGGGTGCGACGAATGCCCCCCCGCCCCATTCGGCGAGTGGGCGGACGAATGCGCCTGCGGAGGCGGCGGGGTCAGCGAGGAGGTAGGCATAAAGGAAGAGTTCGCCCGGCCGTCCGGGCCAACGTCGTCAACGGTTGGCGTTCGCGGCCAAACGCGTGTGCTGCCAGGCGAGAATTGCTACCAGGAGTAGACCGATGATGCCGCCCGCTACAAACCCTTGCGTGATGCCCTGACCCAGGCCGACGGCAACGGGATCGAATTCCGGCGACTCACCGCTTGAAAACACCCCTCGATAATAACCGGGCATGAACCTGCCCAGCACGTAGCCGACCAGGCCGCCCAGTAATGAAAAGGATAGAGCGCAGACAACTATCGTCAGAACGGCTTTTGCTGGCGTCAAATGGAGCGTCATAAGTCAACAAAGGTGCGTAACGTCAACTGCCGAGTTGCAGGACCGAACGTTTCATTCTACCTTTTCGAGCGGTCGGCCCAAAATTTGGCGTTCGATGGTGCGCATGGCGTCGGCTCCGGCTCCCGTCTCGTCCTCGTGGCCGAGCAGGTGGAGGATGCCGTGGACGAGCAGCAGGGCGGTTTCTTCTTCGAGCGTCCAGCCGCGCGCTTGGGCTTGACGCTGCGCGGTGTCGAGCGAGATGACCACGTCGCCGAGCGCGTCCTCGGTGCCGGCAGGGGCGTCGTCTTCCAGGGGCCAACTCAGCACGTCGGTGGGCTTGTCCATGCCGCGCCACTCGCGGTTGAGGACGCGGATGGCCGTATCGTCCACCAAAACGAGGCTCACCTCAGCGTTCGGCCTATTGGCCGCGCGCAGAAGTTTTTCGGCGGCGGCCCGCGCCAGGATAAGCGGGGTCGTCGCTTGGACGCGATGCTGGACGATCAGTTCCATCAATGAGGAGGGCGTCTTCGTCGGGGAAGGTGGATAGGGTGAGCGGCGTGGCGACCGCGTCGGGCAGCGGCTTGGGGGCGGCCGCTGAGACGGGCGATGAGCCGGGGTACTCAATGCGCGCGTGCAGCGTCCCGGACAAGATACGCGCGAACACATCCTGGATTTTTTTGAGGTCGCGCAGCGTCAGGTCGCAGTCGTCTAATTGACCGTCCGCGCGCTTGTCCTCGACCATGTTTTTTACAAAATCGGCGATGCGCGTCGGCGTGGGCTTTTCGAGCGTGCGGGACGCGGCCTCGACGCTGTCGGCGAGCATCAGGATGGCGGCTTCCTTCGTTTGCGGCTTCGGCCCGGCGTAGCGAAACTGCGCTTCCAGGGTCGGATCGGGAATGCCGCCGGTTGCCCGGTGGTAAAAATACTTCATCAGGCATGTCCCGTGGTGCTGGCGAATCACGTCGCGCACGCGCGGCGGCAATCCGACCGCCTGCGCAATTTCCAAGCCCTCCTTGACGTGCGAGGTCAGGACCAGCGCGCTCATCGAGGGTGACAACCGGTCGTGGATGTTTTCGCCGTTGCCCTGGTTCTCGATGAAGAATTCGGGCCGGCTCATCTTGCCCAGGTCATGGTAATACGCCGCCACGCGCGTCAGGAGCGCGTCCGCGCCGATGGCCTCGGCCGCGCCCTGCGCTAAGTTTCCCACCATCAGGCTGTGCGCGTAGGTGCCGGGAACGCGCATCCGGAATTCCTGCAAGATCGGCGTTGCCGGGTCGGAAAGTTCGAGCAGCCGCAAATGCGTGGTGATGCCGAACGGCTTTTCCAGCGCGGCGACCGCGATCCAGAACAGCACGAGCGCGAACATTCCCGACACCACGCCCCACACCATGCCGGTGAAAAGTTCGTTCGCCGTGTCGCCCTCGATACGCCCGACCAGCACGATCAGCAGCGCGTTGGACAGGCCCAGGTAAACCAGCGCGCGCAGCAGGTCGCCCCGGTTCCGCAAGGTTGCCACGGACGCGATGCCCACAAGCGACGAGCCGAGGGTCACGACCGTGAAGCGCAGTTCGTTGTTCAAAACCAGCCCGGACGCGACCGCGAGAAGGGCGACCGTCAGCGTCGCCACGCCCGGCGACAGCAGCAGCGCGATTGCCATGCCGGCCGAAGCGACGCACATCATCCCCAGGTAGCCGAAGTGAACGCCCGAAAACGGCAGGCCGAGCAAGGACTGCCCGATCTTCAGGCCGACCACGCTCATCACGGCCAGCAGCGCGAGCAGCAACAGGCGCGGCGTGTCTTGATACAAATCGGCGTGGAACAGGGCGAGGTAAACGGTTGCGAGGGCCGTCAGCAGCACGACGAGGAGCGACACCATCGTGATCGTCACCGCATCAAGGCGCGGGTTCTGCAAGTCGAGCGCGGTGAACTTGTCAATGTGCGGCTGCGTGACGCGCTCGCTCGGCCGGATCACGACCGACCCGGCGAATAAACGGCGCATCTGAGGCGGCACGGCGTCCATCGCGGCTTGCCGCTCGCGCCGCGTACGTTCGGGGTTGAAAATCTGGTTGGGCGCCAGGGCGGCTCCGGCCAGGGCGACGATGCTGGGGCGAAGCGCGAGCGGCACGCGGCCCAGGGCCGGATCGCGGGCGAGGGCGAGTCGGGCGCGGGCGAGAGCGCCTTCCTGATTCGTGATCTGGCGCACCATCGCTCGATCCACCAGGTCCAGGGCAGCCCGCTTGGCCGCGTCGCGGGCTGGCGGCGGCTGCTTCAAAAACAGAGCAAGGGCAGGGCGCAGACCGGCCATGCCCAGACTTTGGCGCACGTCGTTGGAAGCGGCCAGGGACGGGTCAACGCCGCCGGCCGCCCCGGTCTTGGCCCGCTCGACCGCCTCAAAAACTTCGCGGACCACGTCCTGAGCGAGCGCGCCTGCGTCGGCCCGCAAATCGAACTGTTCGGGAACCTGGCTGGCCGCCTCTTCGCGCCGCTGCTGGGTTTCGGCCGTGTCCTCGTAGCGAACGGTGCGTTGGGCGACGATCAGCCGGTCGGACACGTCGCCGACCTTGAGCGAAACTCGGTTCGGCAGCAGATGAATGCAAAGAAGAAGGGAAAGCACGAACGTCGTGCCCAGCGCGAGGGCGACGCGGGCGGGGCGGATTCGCAGCCAGAGCGGCGGCGCGGCCTCAATCGTCCCGTTTGGGTTGCGGCGGCCGAGCACGGCGAGCGCGCTGCTTCGGCGGCGCTGCTTGCTGGCGCCGGCGCGCTGCTGCCGGAACCGGAAAAGAAAGAAGAACTTTGCCATGCGCGGGCGGCGGCAATAACGGGGAGGGTGAGGGCGAGGAGTGGGGGAAACGGGGTGCGCGCGCTTCTCGCCGGTCGGAAGTTTAAAGTTCCTGACTCTGCTTGATTTTGCGTTTCCGCGCGGCTTCTTGCTTGCGCTTCTTGTCGCTCGGCTTTTCGTAGTACTCGTGCGCGCGGGCCGTTTTGAGCGTGCCGTCCTGCTGAAGCTGTTTTTTAAAGCGCTTCAAGGCGGCGTCGAGCGGCTCGCCGGGCTTGACGATGACCTGTGCCATGATTGTTTATCCCCCCTTCCGCTGCTTGGTCTCGCCCCGTCATTCTGGAAGAATGATCGGGGCGGAAAATGTCTCCGCCGATGGTTTCTGCGGAGTCCCGCAGTCGAAAGGAGAGACGCGCGCTCCCGTAATCCGGAGAAAATTATACCACGACTGTTTCGCCCGTATTTGTGCGGGAGGTCAGCGTTTCCACGAAGCGCACCAGGGCGTTGCTTTTGGCCCGCCCTTTGCGCAGCAGGATGCCGGTCGGCCGGGTAAACGCTTCGCCATCAAGGAACCGGGCGACGAGAGTACCGTCGCGCACCTCGCGCCGCACGGTCGGTTCGGGCACGATGGCGATGCCCAAACCGATCTCGACCACGCGCTTGATGGTTTCGATGTTGTCAAATGCCTGCACGACGTTGACGACGACGCCGTTCGCGCGCAGCCGTTCGTCAATGATGCGGCGCGTGGGGATGTCCGGGTCGAAGGCAATGAAGGGCAGGCCGTGGAGGGCGTCGAGCGGCACGATTTCCCGCGCGGCGAGCGGGTGATCGGGCGGCAAAATGAGCGTCATCGGCTCGTCGGCGAGCGGCACGACCTCGATCTGCGGCGTGGCGCGCGGGCAGGCGGCGATCCCCAGGTCAATCGCGCCCGCGAGCAGGGCCTCGTAGATGCGGTCGGTGCGCAGATATTCGACGCGCACGTTCACGAGCGGGTACGCGGCGTAGAAGGCGGACAGACCGGGCGGCAAAACGTGCAACCCGATGCTGTAGACGGTGGCGACGCGCAGGCTTCCGGCGACCCCATCGTTCAGTTCGGCCATCTCGCGCTTCAAGGCGTCCGCGCGCGCGAGCAGGTCGCGCGCGCCCGCCAGCAGACGCATCCCAGCCTCGGTGAACGTCGCGCCCGGCCTCCCCTTGCCCCGCTCGACCAGCGTGTGTCCGAAAAGGGTTTCCAGCCCGCGAATGCGCTGGCTGACCGCCGACTGCGAAACGAAATGCCGCTCCGCCGTTTTGGAAAACGACTTCGTCTCGTCCAAATCCACGAACAAGCGCAGCGATTCCAGGTCCATCAACGGATGGACTGCACGAAGGTGAGGCAGGCGTCACGGCGGGCGTCGTCAGGGGACGGCGGGCGGACGCCGCTGACTTTGGACGTGTTCTTCCCGCCGCGCCAGAACACGGGTGCCGCCAGCGTTGCGGCGGTCCATAAAATCTTCATGCTGGCATTATAAAGGAAAACCGCCGCCGTTCTCTCGCGCGTTTCCGCGCTGCGCTTATAACCAATATGTCAAAAACGCGCTTTTCTTTTGACCTCGCCGCCGGTAGACTGAGGAAAGAACGTGGCAGCGCCGCACGCACAGCCGCACCAAAAGGAACTTTTCGGCCGGATGGCAACCACAACCAACGATCCCACCACGGTAACGCCGCCTTCCGCAGTCGGCTCGACGCGCGTGCTCAAGGGTGCGCCGGGCAGCCGGGCGCGGTTCCGCGACTCGTTTCTGCTGCACAAACTACTGTCGCTGACGGGCGTTTTTCCCATCGGCCTTTTCATGATTCAGCATTTGGTCTTGAACTCGTACAGTTTGCGCGGCCCGGACGAGTTCAACGCGGTTGCGAAGGTCATCGGCTATCTGCCGTTCGTGGGCCTGGTCGAGATCGGCGTGATCTTCGTGCCGCTGATTTTTCACGCGGTCTACGGCCTGCTGGTCGTGATGGAGATGCAGGGGCCGGGCGGCAACGTTGCCGTGTACCGCAACACGCGCAACGTGCTGTACACGCTGCAACGCTGGTCGGGCGTGGTCGCCCTTGCCTACATCACCTTTCACATCTACTCGACCACAATCTTGCGCCGGATGTACGAGTTCGGGATGGTCGGGGGCGTGGCGGCGGGGAGCGAGGCCGCGCACGCGGCGGGCTTCCGCGCCATCTCCTACGACGCCATGATGTGGCGCTTCGCCGACCCGCTGTACCTGGCGATCTACGTCATCGGCATCACGGCGGCCGTGTTCCATTTCGCCAACGGGCTGTTCAACTTCGGCATCCGCTGGGGCATTACCATCGGCGCGCAGGCGCAAAAGATCAGCGCGATTTTGTGGGCGGGTCTAGGCGTCGGCCTGCTGACGGTCGGTCTGTGGACGGCCGTGAACTTCCACGCGCGGAGCCGGCAGTTCGCGTACAACGGCACGGTTCAGCCGATCCGGGCCGCGTTCCCGACACTGGAAGAACTGGTGAAAACGGAAACCGCCGTGCCCGCCAACCCCGAACCGGGCGCGAAGCCCGACGGCGACGCAAGTCACGCGCCGTTGCAGTAAGCAGCCCTCACCCCCTGCCTCTCTCCCGCGACGGGAGAGAGGCAGGGGGTGAGGGCAGGAGATAATAATGGCAGCACCAACGAAGGCAAAGGTGATCGTGGTCGGCGGCGGACTGGCCGGCCTGATGACGACCGTGAAGGTGGCTGAGGCGGGCGGGAGCGTCGAATTGTTCTCGCTCGTGCCGGTCAAGCGCAGCCATAGCGTGTGCGCGCAGGGCGGCATCAACGGCGCGGTCAACACCAAGGGCGAGGGCGACTCGCCCGCGATTCACCTGGATGACACCTGCTACGGCGGCGACTTCTTGGCGAACCAGACCCTCGTCAAAAACATGACCGACCAGGCGCCGGGCATCATCAGCCTGCTGGACCGCATGGGCGTCATGTTCAACCGCACGCCCGAAGGTCTGCTCGATTTCCGGCGCTTCGGTGGCACCTTGATGCACCGCACCGCCTACGCGGGCGCGACGACGGGCCAGCAACTTCTGTATGCCTTAGACGAGCAGACGCGCCGCTGGGAGGTTGAGGGCAAGGTTAAAAAATACGAGTTCTGGGAGTTTCTGGGCATCGTGCGCGACGCGGGCGGAACGGGCAGGTGCGTCGGCATCGTCGCCCAGGATTTGCGCTCGATGGAGATTCGCGCGTTCGCCGCCGACGCGGTCGTGATGGCGACCGGCGGGCCAGGCATCGTTTTCGGCAAAAGCACCAACTCGACGATCAACACGGGCACGGCGGCCGGGGCCGTGTACCAGCAGGGCGCGTGGTACGCGAACGGCGAGTTCGTGCAGGTCCACCCCACGGCCGTGCCCGGCGAGGACAAACTGCGCCTGATTTCGGAAAGCGTGCGCGGCGAGGGCGGGCGCGTGTGGGTTCCGAAAGCCCAGGGCGACACGCGCCAGGGCCAGGACATCCCCGAAAACGAACGCTGGTACTTCCTTGAGGAAAAATATCCGAAGTACGGCAACCTGGTTCCGCGCGACATCGCCACGCGCGAAATCTTCGCCAAGTGCGTTGATGAAAAAATGGGCGTGTTCGGCCAGAACCAGGTGTACCTGGACGTGACCCACATTGACCGCCGCCAGTTGAACGAGAAATTGCGTGGCGTGCTCGAAATCTACGAAAAGTTCGTCGGCGACGACCCGCGCGACGTGCCGATGCGTATTTTCCCCGCCGTTCACTACTCGATGGGCGGCTTGTGGATCAACGATGGCAACGATGGGTCCGTGCCCAAGCACCAGACGAACATCCCCGGCCTGTTCGCGGTCGGCGAGTGCGATTATCAGTACCACGGCGCGAACCGGCTGGGCGCGAACTCGTTGTTGTCTTGCCTGACCGGCGGAGCGATCACCGGCCCCTCTGTGTGCCAGTACGCGGACGGTTTGGAGGGCCATCCAGACGGCTCCGACCCCGAATTTGCCACTCAGGTGCGTGCCCGCAGCGCGCAGTACGAGCGTATTAAAGCCATGCAGGGCCGCGAAAACCCGTTCCAGTTGTGGCAGGACACGGGGCAGATCATGACCGAGAACATGACCGTGGTGCGCTACAACGACCGGCTTCAAAAGACCGAGGAAAAACTGGTCGAGATGCAGGAGCGTTACCAGAACATCGGCGTGGACGACGTGCAGGGGTGGACCAACCAGGTCATCCCGTTCACGCGCCAACTGGGCAACATGCTCGCGCTCGCCCGCGTGATGACGCGCGGCGCGCTGCTTCGTGATGAATCGCGCGGCGCGCACTACAAGCCCGACTTCCCCGACCGCGACGACGCCCGCTTCCTTAAAACGACAGTCGCCTCGCACACGCCGGACGGGCCGGCCATTCGCTACGAGGAAGTAGACGTTTCCCAGGTCAAGCCGCGCCCGCGCAAATACACTACAGACGCCCCGGCCAGCAAAACGCCCGTACAAATTGCCGGAGCGGGTAACGTTCCGGTCAGCGCAAACGGCACGCTGAACGGCCATGCCAACGGCGTGAGCAACACGACGCCCGCGCAAATACCCGGCGAGGAAGTGGCGAACGGCGGCTTGGGCGCGAACGACCCGCTCGCCACCACGCCCGCCGGCGGCCACCCGCGCGACGGCGGCGGCGGAACCGAACAATCGCAAAGCGCGCCCAACATGGCCGACATCGAACCCGGCAAGGGCGGGGCGAATTAGACAGGCGAACGAACCATGATAATGCTGCCCATGATGACGAGCACAACCGCCGTCACCAGCGAAATCACTGAGCGCGAAGTCGCGGCGAGCGGCGAAACGCCCCAGGCTTTGCGCGACGATATGAACACGGAAGCCATCGCCGTGCGCGTTAAGCGGCAAAAGGACCCGGACGCGGCCCCGTACTGGGAAGAGTTCGTCGTCCCGTACCGACCGCGCATGAACGTTATTTCCCTCTTGATGGAAATCCAGAAGAACCCGACGAACAAGAACGGCCAGCGCGTCGCGCCGGTCGCGTGGGAACAGGCGTGCCTGGAAGAAGTCTGCGGCTCCTGCACCATGCTCATCAATGGCAAGGTGCGCCAGTCCTGCTCGGCGCTGATTGATAAGGTGGCCCCCAAGACGCACGCGGGCCGCACCCTGACCCTGGAGCCGATGAGCAAGTTCCCGACCGTGCGCGACCTGTGCGTGGACCGCTCGCGCATGTTCGAGGATTTGAAGAAAATCAGCGGCTGGATTCCGCTGGACGGCACCTACGATCTGGGACCCGGCCCGCGCATGAGCCAGAAGGAGCAGCAGCAGGCGTACGATTATTCGCGCTGCATGACCTGCGGCTCGTGCCTGGAAGCGTGCCCGCAGGTTAACGAGCGTTCCGGCTTCATTGGGCCGGCCGCCATCGGGCAGACGCGCCTGTTCAACTCGCACCCGACCGGCAAACTCAACGCCGACGAACGCCTGGAAACGCTGTCCGGCCCGGACGGCATCGCCACCTGCGGCAACTCGCAAAACTGCGTCCAGGTGTGCCCCAAGGAAATCCCGCTCACCCGCGCCATCGCCGAAATGCACCGAGCGACAACCGTTTATCGCATCAAAAAATGGCTGGGTAAGTAGTCGCCAACCACACCGACAGCGAAAAACTCGAACGTACGCTTACCTTGCAACAGGAGCCGGCACTGGGTTCCGCGCAAGCGTTTTGCGTGCCAGCAAAAGATCAAAAGTTTCGCGGGACAAGATGCCGTAGTCGTCCAGCAGGGCGCGCGCCGCGACGTAGTGGTACGCGCGCAGCGGCTCCTGGTCGGACAAAGGCGGCAGGGGCAGACGCGCTCCGGACTCGTGGAGGAAGGTGCGCCCGGCCTCCGTTACACGCTCATCGAACCCGTGTTCTTTCAACGTCCGCGCCAACCGGCCGTAGGTCAGGCCGGGCATGGTCTCGATCATTCCCTCCCGCTCCTTTCCTCGTTCTTCAGGCGCCGCATCGCTTCGACTGCGGCTTCATTAACTTGCTGCGTCGTTGGAATTCGAACGGTCGCGCGGCCCGCGCCGGTGTCGGCGGCCTGAAAGTGAACCCAGTACGCAACGTCGCGGGCGGCGTCATAGGCGATCAACACGACGGGCACACGCTCCGCCTGCCACGCTTGCGCGTCGCGCGGGTCCAGCCGCAGCGTGACGAACCGACCAGACGCGACGTAGTCGGGCGCGTCACTTGCCTTGAGTTGGATCAGGAAAAAGTCCGGTTCGATCTCGCCGTTCGCATCGAACGTTCGCACGACCAAATCGTAGCCGTAATCAAACAGCACGCGATCCACGGCATGGCCGCAACGCAAAATGAACCGTTCGACATGTTTGACGCTCAGGTTCGCAATGACGTGTTCCCGTGTCCGACGTTTGCGTAGCACGTCAACATTGTAGCACCGCGCGCCGGATGGGTCGGCTGGGCAGGGAAGGAACCGGCGCGCGGCGAACTGTGCGAACGTCATGCCGTCTTCTTCCGCCGCTGAGGAGTTCGTCGCCGCCCGGCCTTCGCCGCTGGTGCGGGGTTTTTTTTGCAATACGCTGCCGCTTGTGCTGCCCCGGCTGGGCGTGGTCGGCGTGGACTACGGCGAGGACGATCTGGCGCGGGTCCGCGCGCTTGCCGGCGAGCGCGTGCTGCTCGTCCCGAACCACCCGACGAATACCGAGCCGGCTCTGCTGTTTCACCTGGCGTGCCGTGTCGGGCAGCCGTTCCATTTCCTCGCGTGCCGCGAAGCCTTTGAGCCGCTTTTCGGCCTTTGGGGGCAGGTCATCCGGCGCGTCGGGGCGTTCAGCGTGGTGCGCGGGACGGCCGACCGAGCGAGTTTCCGGGCGACGCGCGACCTGCTCGCATCCCCGAAAAGCAAACTCGTCGTCTTCCCCGAAGGCGAGGTGTATTCGCAAAACGACACCTTGCTGCCGTTCAACGCCGGCATTTTCCAGCTCGCGTTCTGGGCGCTGGACGACCTGCGAAAAACGGGCGGCGACGAGCCACTGTACGTGCTGCCGGTCGCGCTCAAGTACCGCTTCGTGCGCGACATGACACCCGCTATTCGCGCGTCGCTGGCCCGGCTGGAACGCTTCAACGGGTTGCCGGTCGAGCGCACGGCCGATGCGTACGAACGGTTGCGGCGCATCGGGCTGACCATGCTGTGCTCGGTTGAGCGTGAGTACCGTTTGCCGCCCCCGACCGGCGAGGCGGCCGAATCCGACTTAACGCCGCGCATGACGGCCATCAAGGAAGCGATTTTACAGCGGGTCGCCACGGCCGCCGGCGTTGCGCTCCCCAAAGGTGACACGCTGCCCGACCGGATGCGCGCCCTGATCCACGTTGTCGAGGAAGTGACCGAGGGCGAGCCTGCCCGCGAAGCCCCGACGCCCTACGAGCGTTCCCTGAGAAACGAACAGCGCGAGCGCGCCCGGCCCCTGCTGCGCGACCTGAAGCGCCTCGCCAACTACATCGCCCTCACCGACAACTACGTCCGGACCGACCCGACGCCCGAACGCATGGCCGACACGATCCAGCGTTTGGAGCGCGAATCCTTCGGCCACGCCATTTTGGACGGCCCGCGCCGCTGCCGCGTGCGCATCGGCGAGCCGATCAACCTCGCCGAACGCTACGCCGACTACCAGAAGGCCAAGCGCGCCGAGGTCGTCCGCGTCACCCACGAGGTCGAGGCGCAGGTGCTGGCCCTGCTCCGCGACACCGCCAGCGTTGCGGATGCCTCGCGGGCCGACGCGCGGCCGGTCGCCGACGGATGAAATATCGCGCCGTGGCATAATGTCCGCAAAGAGCGGCGCACGGGAGAACCAAGATGACGATACAGGCGGCGAATTTGCTCAGGGAAACCGAACAGGTCGTCGAAGGGCGCGTGGTGCGCGTCGGCGAACGCCCCATTCCGTTCGAGCGTTTCCTTGACATGGCCGAGGGGCAATGGCTCGAACTCGTGGACGGCGTGATCGTGGAGAAACAGCCGGTGACACAACTGGATCATGAGCGGTGCTCAAGATGGCTTTACCGTGTGGTGGGGCTGTATGCCGAGAAGCGCGGCTTGGGCGAGATGTTCGCTTCGCGCATCATGGTACGGGCGGACGACTTCGGCGGGCGGATGCCGGACCTGCTTTTCGTGCGTCAGGAACGGCTCAGCATCGTGCAGCAGAAAGCCGTTTACGGCGCTCCCGACCTGGTGATCGAAATCGTTTCACCGGGCGACCGCCCCTCCGACCTGCGCGCGCTCGAAGCCGACTACGCCCGCCTGGGCGTACCAGAGCTGGTCTTCATTTCCCTGCGCCGCCACGAGATACGCCGCCTACGCCTGCGCGGCGGCGAGGAGGGAGGCTACGACGAAACCCTTTTCACCACCGGCCCCGTCGCCTTCGACAGCCTGAACGGGCTGACCCTCCAGGCTGAGTGGCTGCTGAACGAACCACGCCCCGACGAGTTCGACACCCTGAGCGCCCTGCTCGCCACCTGAACGTCGCCCGCGCCGAATGCACGATAACACGATAAAACTACGGCCATCACGACGGTAAATGATCGCGCGCTCGGCTATGGATTTCATTGCGTTGCCGTCTCGCTGTCCGGGCGTCGGTTCCAGCGCCGCGCGCACTGGCGGTTGTGCCCGTCCACCAGCAACAAGAACCGCTCCACCAAGTCGGTCTCGATACCTATGTACACGCCGCAGGAGCGGCGCACCAAACCCGAGTGGCGCTGACGCCACTTCGTGTTCCAGCCCTCGCTGTGACTTGTCTTGCCGCTGCCCTTGTCGCAAGCCGTGTGTTGCGCGGA
>JAABUN010001141.1_pt1 | contig 62312 bp, 46 predicted proteins | sample 5559311 | NCBI WGS metagenome assembly JAABUN01 (sample SAMN10711877, study PRJNA513370) | rock metagenome | isolation source: Antarctica rocks | place: Antarctica: Victoria Land, Siegfried Peak sud
CTTGCATGCATTAGGCACGCCGCCAGCGTTTATCCTGAGCCAGGATCAAACTCTCATCCCAAGATATCTCCACCCCCGAAAGGGCGTCAATCCTTAAGCAGTTGTGCAGCCCATCTGCGGCTGCCCCCTTACCTCTCCCGTTCCCCTCTGTTGTCAAGGTGCGTTTGCTGCCCTCGTGGGGACAGTAGGAGGATAATACCGCGCACCGGCGGGGGTGTCAAGGGCAGAGACGGCGACAATTTCTACCGGTTGTTCACACACCGCTCATGCCGCCATCACGAGCACGCCCCGGTCGCGGCGGAATTCGCGTTGACGCGAACGCGGCGGCGTGCTATCATCCTTTTCGCGCATCGTGCATGTGCCGACGTAGCTCAGCGGCAGAGCAAAGGACTCATAAGCCTTTGGTCGCAGGTTCGATTCCCGCCGTCGGCACCACCCCCTTTCCTAATCGCGCATCGCCCCTGATCGCGCATGTGCCGACGTAGCTCAGCGGCAGAGCAGGGGACTCATAAGCCCTTGGTCGCAGGTTCGATTCCCGCCGTCGGCACCACTCTCCATCCCCATTACGAAGCGAGCAAAGAGAGATGCCCGTGAGCGAGAACCGCCTGACCGAGAAGGTACAGGCTGCGGTGCGTGCCGCCGTGCGCGATGCCGGGGCGCGTTCGCTCCTTGTGGCGTGTTCCGGCGGCGGCGACAGCGTGTGCCTCGCCCACGCGACCGCCGTGGTAGCGAAGCAGGAAGCGTTGCCCGTCGCGCTCGGCTTCTTTCTGCACCGCGTTCCCTCCGACGACGATCAGATGATCGAGCGCGTGCGGTCGCTTGCGGCCTCGCTCGGCGTGCCGTTCCTGTTCCGCGAACGCGACGAATACGCGACTGCAACCGACGAAGCGACACTACGACAGGCGCGGTATTCTGCTCTCGCGGAGATGGCGGCGGAGTGTGGCGCGGACGCGATACTGACGGGCCATACCCTCGATGACCAAGCCGAAACGGTGCTGCTGCGCCTGTTGCGCGGCTCTGGGGTGGACGGCCTTGCGGTGATGGCTCCGGTCGGGCCGCTCCCCGTTCCGGGCAACGACGTGCGCCTCGTCCGTCCGCTGCTAACGATCACGCGGGCGGAGACGCACGCCTACTGCCACGCGCACGCCCTCCCCTACCGCTCTGACCCCTCGAACGCCGATACCGTTTATGCCCGGAACTGGGCGCGGCACGAGTTGATTCCGACGATTGCCGCCCGTTATCCGGCGGTGCAGGAGACGCTCGCACGCACCGCCGCCTTGATGCGCGACGACGCGACGTTCCTGCAATCGCTGACCGACGACGCGCTCCGACGGTGCGCGGTCGCCGGAGACGGCGCGACGGAAAGCGTGGTGGCCCTTGATCGCGCCGCCTTCGCCGCCGAACCCGTCGCCCTGCAACGGCGGCTGCTGCGCCTCCTGCTGGCGCGGTATGGTTCCCCTTCCGCCCACATCGAGCAGATAGAGGGGGCGTGGGGGGCGATCATGGGGACGGAGACGCACCATTTTTCCGTGGCGGGCGTTGGTTTCTGGCCCGTCTACGGCGTTGTCGCCATCGGCGGCGACGCGGACGTGCGGCGCGTGGTGCGACGGCGGACACTGGCACATCAGCCGCTCCTGCGCTTGCCGGAGCCGCTCCCGATGGGCGAGGTATTTGTGTTCCCGCCCGACGACGCCGCACCGGAGATGCGGGCGCGGTTGCTCTTGACGCCGTGGGGCGACGACGGCCCGGTGGTGATGGGAGCGGTGCCGGTGCGTTTGCCGGACGGGATGCCGCTCACGCTGCGCAACCGGAGACCGGGCGACCGTTTCCGGCCCCCCGGTGCGCCGGGTTCGCGCAAAGTGCAGGACTACCTCACCGAGAAGGACGTTCCGGCACCGCTACGCGACGAGGTGGTGCTGCTCCTCGCGGGGGATGAGATTGTAGCGATCATCAGGTACGATGTGGCGGCGCGGTTCCACGCCTCGGCGGAGGATGCCACGCACCTGTACCACCTCGAACGTGTCGCCCCGGAGTAGGCCGGCCCGCCGCTCCGTTTCAGCAGGAGCCGCACCGATGACCGACGATGCCCCGATCCCCGGCACCCTCCATGTGCAGAATGTGCGGGTGGATGTGCTGCTCTCCGAGGAAACTATCGCGGCGCGGGTAGCGGAACTCGCCGCCGAGATTGACCGCGACTACGCGGGGCGTACCCCCGTGCTCTGCGGTGTGCTCACGGGGGCGGCGATCTTCATGGCCGATCTCGTCCGGCAGATGCGTAATCCGGTGGAACTGGATTTCATCGCCGTGGGCAGCTACGGCTCCGCCACCCATTCAAGCGGCGTGGTGCGCCTGCTGAAGGATCTGAACGCCGAGGTAACGGGGCGCGACCTCATCATCGTGGAAGACATCGTGGACAGTGGCCTGACGCTCGCCTACCTGCGCGATCTGCTCGCCGCCCGCTACCCCGCGAGCCTCGCCACCTGCGCCCTTCTAGACAAGGCGGAGCGGCGCGAGACTGATGTACCCATCGAGTATGTCGGCTTCACCATCCCCAATGCCTTCGTGGTCGGCTACGGGCTGGACTACGCGGGTCTCTACCGCCAACTCTCCTATGTGGGCGTGCTGCACCTCGACGAGACGTAGAAGGGTAAACGTCGGATATCCCCTTCAGCCCGTCATCAGCCCGCTATCAGGGGCGCATGGCATCATCTCTGCGAAGGGACGACGCAGTGCTGTGCGGTTTCGCGTTATGACGGGAGAAGAATATGCATCCGAGATACCGCGCCTATTCGCGGCGCGACGCGCTTCGTTTCGCAGGCGGCACCGTCGCGGGCGGGCTGCTCGCGGCGTGCGCCGCGCCGGGAACCACGCGCACCGCCGCGCAATCGGGCGACGCCGCGTTTCGCGTAGATGTCGTCGCAACGGGCCTCGATACGATCTGGGGCTTGGCGTTCGCGCCGGACGGGCGGCTGTTCGTCACCGAGCGTCCGGGCCGTATCCGCGTGATCGAGAACGGGCAACTGCGCGAGGCTCCGGTGCTGGAACTCCCGGCCCGCGAGACGGCGGGGGGCGAAGGCGGGCTGATGGGGCTGGCCCTCGACGCCGCGACCTTTCCCCGTGATCCCTTTCTGTACGTCGCCTATACCGCCGAGACCGGGCAGGGCGGCACGCGCAATCGCCTCGTGCGGTTGCGGCTCGACGGCGACACCGCCCGCGAGGACGGCGTGTTGCTCGACGACCTGCCTGCCGGGACGAACCACAATGGCGGTCGCGTCAAGTTCGGGCCGGATGGCAAGCTCTACGCGACGCTCGGCGAGCAGTACGTGACGCAGCGGGCGCAGGACCGTGCTGCCCTCGCGGGGAAGATCGTGCGCCTCAATGGGGACGGCACCGTGCCGGACGACAACCCCTTTCCCGGTTCGCCCGTGTTCTCGTGGGGCCACCGCAACCCGCAGGGTCTCGCGTGGCAACCGGGGACGGGTCGCCTCTACGCCACCGAACACGGGCAGAGCCTGAACGACGAGGTGAACCTGATCGAGGCGGGCGAGAACTACGGCTGGCCGATGGCGGAAGGGGCGACGCATCCCGCGCCGTACCGTGCCCCCCTCGCGGCGTACCGTGCGCCGACCGCACCGGGCGGGGCTACCTTCTCCGACAGCGACGCACTGCCGCAGTGGCGCGGCAATCTCTTCTTCGCCGCACTGCGGGGTACGCACCTCCATCGCATCGCCCTCGACGCGAACGACCCCCGGCGCATCGCGGGCGAGGAGCGGCTGCTCGACGGTCAGTACGGGCGGCTACGCGACGTGGTGCAAGGGCCGGACGGTGCGCTCTACGTCGCCACGAGCAACCGCGACGGGCGCGGCAACCCGAATAGCGAGGACGACCGCGTGCTGCGCATCGGCCCGCGCTGAACTCCCCTACTCCCTGCCCTCCTCTGCGAGTACGGAGGGGGTCGGGGGGGCATTTGGGGACAATGAATACGCCGTGAATCGCCCTCGGTCGCTTGACGCCGGGGGCGATTGCCGTTTATGCTCCGGGCATCGAGGGCGAAACTTTTTCCTGCGGCGGTCTCTCCGCCGCGTAAGCAGCATGTAACCGCGCCGAATGCGGCGCGAGGAGGGGCGCGATGACAGCGATTCCGCGTACGGTCGCGCCGGGTGCGGCGGAGAACGGCACCCGGTCGGCGGCGCAACGCTCCTTGGGGCGCGACTGGCGCGTGGCGTGGATTTTCCTCGCGCCGCTCGTGTGCATCATGGTGGGGCTGATTGCCTACCCCTTTGTGAGCGCGATCTGGCTGTCCTTCCAGCGCAAGGTCGTCGGGGGCAACCCGTCGTTCGTGGGGTTGCAGAACTACTACGACCTGCTGTTCGGGGAGCAATACGGCGAAATCTTCCGCCGCTCGGTGCTCGTGTCGTTCCTGTACGTCGCGGTGTCGGTGGCGGCGAAGGTCGTGCTCGGTATGTGCATGGCACTGATGCTCAACGAGAAGTTCCGGGGGCGCACCTTCATGCGGGCGGTGCTGTTCCTGCCGTGGGCGATGCCGACGCTGATCGTCGCCCTCACATGGCGGTGGATCTACGACGGCAGGCCGAGCGGGCTGCTGAACCTGCTGCGCATTGACTATCTCGGCGCGAACGATGTGGTGCAGTGGTTGGCGAACCCGAACCTCGCGCTGTGGAGCGTGATTGCCGTGGTGATCTGGCAAGGCACGCCATTCTACACGATGATGTTCCTTGCGGGGATGCAGGCCATCCCGCAGGAGCAGTACGAGGCGGCGGGCATGGACGGGGCGAATGTCTTCCAGCGGTTCTGGAGCATCACGCTGCCGAGCCTGCGCCCCGTGCTCATCATCACCACGCTCCTCAGTACGATCTGGACCAGTAACTCGATTAATATGATTTTCATTTTGACACGTGGTGGCCCCGCCGGGGCGACGATGACCTTCCCGATGCTCTCATACGAGATCGGCATTGACGGGGCGCGGCAACTCGGTACGGCGGCGGCGGTCTCGGTGATGTTCTTCCCACTCTTCATCGTGGCGATCTTCATGCTCACGAAGCGAATGCTCTCCACGGAGGGCCGAGCGTAACACGTCACACGTCGCGGGCTACACGTACGAACCACGCCACGGTTCCTCGTATGTGTCACCCGTGACGTGTGAATCCCGGAGGGGTGCGATGGCGGTAGCGGCACAACGGCGACAGACAACGGTGGCGGCGGGCGCACGGCGCGGCTCGTTCGCGGCGTGGGCGCAGAAACACGGCATTCGCTCGGTGGTGATGAGCGTGGGATTGGGGCTGTTCACGATCTGGACGCTCTTCCCGTTTCTGTGGATCATCCTCACGGCGATCAAGCCGAACAAGGAGTTGTACACCTCGGACGCCGCGATTTGGCCGAAGGCTCCGACGGCGGTGCATTTCGAGCAGATACTCGGCAAGACGAACTTCATCACGTACTTCAAGAATAGCCTGTACGTCTCGATCTCGACCACGATCATTGCGATGGTGATCGGCGTGCTCGCGGCGTATGCCCTCACGCGCCTTACCTTTCGAGGACGGACATTCGTGGCGCGGTCGGTGATCTTCACCTACCTGATCCCCGGTTCGCTCCTGTTTATCCCCGTGTTCCAAATCGCCAATAACTTGCAACTGACGAACAGAACCGAGGGGTTGATTGTCATCTACCTCATCCACTCGGTTCCCTTCTGCACATGGCTAGCGATCTCGTATTTCAACACCATCCCCGGCGAATTGGAAGACGCCGCCCTCGTGGACGGGGCAACCCGTATGCAATCGCTCGTGCGGGTGATTATCCCGCTCGCCCTGCCCGCCCTCGCGGTGATCGCGCTCTATGCCTTCACGCAGAGCTGGAACGAGTTCCTGTTCGCGCTGCTGCTCATTAGCCGCGACACGCAGAAGACGATCCCGGCGGGGCTGGCGGGCCTCATCAACGGCGACGTGTACCAGTGGGGGGCGTTGATGGCGAGTTCGCTGCTCGCGTCGGTGCCGCCGATCCTCATCTATCTCGCCGCCCAGAAGTGGGTGGTATCGGGTCTCGCAGGCGGAGCGGTCAAAGGGTAAGTGGAAAGTTCCGAGTTCCGAGTTTCGGGTGGGATTGAGCGAGCGTGTAGCGTGCTTGATCTGGAACTGGGAACGTTCCACTTGGAACTTCGATTGGAAAGGGAGTAAAGGCAATGGCGGAGATGACAGGGCGACGGATCAACCGGCGGGCATTGGTGCGTGGGGCGGCGGGGCTGGCGGCGACGGGCGCGGTCGGCGCGATGCTGGCGGCGTGCGGCGAGACGGCACCGCCGGTGCAGACGGTAGCGGCCCAACCGGCGGCGGCGGCAACGACCGCCGCAACCACCGTGGCAGGGGCGGCGACGCGACCCGCAGGCACCACGGCACCGGCAGCGGCGGCAACAACCGCGATGACTACGGGCGGCGCAACGACCGCAGCAGCCCCCGCAGTCGCAGGGAACTTCAGCGGCAAGATGCTCGCGTGGGGCATTGTCTCCTTCACGAAGGACGGCGACGCCCTGCTCGGTCAGCAGATGGCGGACTGGGGCAAGGCGAACAAGGTCGAGGTGGAGTACGTCGCCCTGCCGGGTTCGGACTACAGCACGAAGGTCGCGGCGGCGGTGGAGACGGGATCGCTCCCCGACGTGGTGATGCTCGGCGGCACCGAGGCACTGTACTATTCGGCGCAGAATCGCCTCGTGGACCTCACCGACACGTACAACAAACTCAAGGGCTTGGCGGGTGGGGCGTATCCGCAACTGCTGCCGTACGTAACGAGCGGCGAGAAAGTCTATGCCATCCCCATGCAGGCCGACGTGACGGTGCTGTATACCCGCCTCGACCTGATGGAGAAGGTCACGGGCAAGCGTGAGGCTCCCGCGACGTGGGATGCCCTCGAAGAAGCGGCTCGCAAGATCAACATGCCACCGAAGCAGTACTCCATCGGCTTCACGCTCGGTCGCACGCCCGACGGCGACGGCAACATCCAGAACCTGATCTTCTCCGACGGCGGCACGCTCGTGGACAAGGACGGCAAGCCGGCGATCAACAGCGACGGCACCGTCTCCGCCCTCACCCGCGTGCAGCGGTGGTGGAAGGACAAGCTCATCCCGCAAGACAGCCCGAGCTGGGACGACTCGAAGAACAACGCGACCTATCAGAGCCGCGAGTCCGCCTTCGTCATCAACCCCGCCTCGATCTTCGCCTACCTCGACCAGATGGACAAGGAACTGCTGATGCAGACCAGTCAGGCGAACATCCCGAAGGGCAAGGCGGGTAGCTTCCCCGGCATCGGCACATGGGCATGGAGCGTCTTCACCGCCTCGAAGCAGCAGGCGGCGGCGAAGGCGATGATCGAGGCGATCATGCAGCCGGACAAGATGCAGGCGGTGTACGAGAAGGTCGGCGGTCGCTGGTACCCCGTGTACAAGGATCTCGCCACCGCCCCCTTCTGGAAGGCCCGCCCGTACTTCGACCTCTTCCCTGGCATCATCACCGAGGCCCGTCCGGCGTGGTTCCCCGCGACTGGCACGCCGCAACTGCTCACGCAATTGAGTGCTTCGGGGCAGAAGCGCATCCTGAGCGAGATGATGCAGGACGTGGTCGTCTCGAACAAGTCCCCGCAGGACGCGGCAAAGGCCGCGCAGACGAAGATGGAACTGGCATTCGCGGAAGCGATCAAGAAGTAGCTGAGTGGCTGAGTCGCTGGGTAGCTAAATGGGGACGAATGCATCCCACTTAGCGACTACGAACGGAGTGAGTGATGACCGATAGTTCCCTGCCCGTGGTCGGGCAACCGCTGGTGGACTTCTCGCTCGCGGGGACGGACGGGGCGATGCACACCGTGCGCGACCTGCTCACGGCCCCGCGTGGCCTCGTGCTGTTCTTCTTCTCGAAGGTGGATACCGGCGGCTGAACACACGAAGCCAACGCCTTCCGTGATTTGAAGGCATCATTCGACGAAAAGGGATACCGCATCGTGGGCGTCAGCCCGGATGCGACCGACGATCAGGCGCAGTGGATCGAGAAGATCGGCTTGCCGTTCCTGCTGCTGTCCGACGTGGGCGGGGCGACGGCGGAGCAGCTCGGTATCTGGTCCGAGAAGAGCATGTACGGGCGTACGTACACCGGGGTGGACAGAAGCACGTTCGTGGTGAACAACGCCGGCGTCGTGCGCGGCGTCTTCCACAAGGTGAAGCCACAAGGCCACGCCGAGGACGTACTCGCCTCGCTCTACGAATGAAACGGCGAGAAAGGCTTGCGCAGGGCGGCACGGCGTGGTAGGATACACGCCGTTACGCCTCTGTTCCCGCGTAGCTCAGCGGTAGAGCGGTCGACTGTTAATCGATTGGTCCGTGGTTCGAATCCACGCGCGGGAGCCACTTTGTGCATTCACGCGGCCCACACGGGCCGCGTTTTTCGTGCGGGCGGTTTCCCCTTGCCCTGCGGACGCCGCGCCTGTTGCGGGAACAGGCGAGAACGGGTATAAACGCCTTCAGGGAATGACGTGCGGGGAAGCGTAGTGGTGCGTTGCGGCGGGTGGCACTTTGTGTTCACTTCCCCGGTATCGTCCCCGAAGCCGCAACGCATCGGTATACTCGTTCGGCAGTAGTGCGTCGCCTTCGTGCCAACGGGAGGATCAGAGGTTCATGGGGAGAGCGTTTCGCCTGCGTCCGCGTACCCTTGCCGATCTGCTCGCCACGCTCGACGGTGAGCACACGGTGCGGGGCGACGACGCCACCCCCGTGACGGGCATCAGCCATGATTCGCGCAATCTGCAACCGGGCGAACTATTCGTCGCCCTACCGGGCTTCCATGTGGACGGACATGCCTTTATCGCGGGGGCGGTGGCGCGGGGGGCGAGCGTGGTGGTCGCGCAGACGCCGCCGCCCGTCCCCCTCGCCGTGCCGCTCGTGCTCGTGTCGTCCACGCGCACGGCCCTCGCCGACCTCGCGGCGGCTTTCTACGATCACCCGTCGCGGCAATTGCCCGTGATCGGTGTCACCGGCACCGACGGCAAGACGAGCACGGCGCAACTCGTGAGCGCGATCCTCGAAGCGCGGGGGATGCGCACGGGCTGGTTGAGCACGATCAACACGAAGATCGGTGCCGAGGTGCGACCGAACACGAGCAGCCATACCACGCCCGAAGCCCCCGCCGTGCAGGAGACGCTCGCCGAGATGGTGGACGCCCGTGTCGCCGTTGCGGTACTGGAAGTGAGTTCGCACGCCCTTGCCCTCGACCGTGTGCGTGGCACGCAGTTCCGCGTCGGGGTCTTCACGAACCTTAGCCCGGAACACCTGAATTTCCACGAGACGGTGGAGGCATACGCGGGCGCGAAGGCCGCGCTCTTCGCGGGTTTGCCGCCCGACGGCGTGGCGGTGCTGAACGCCGATGACCCCCATAGTGAGGCTATGCGGGCCGCGACGCGAGCGACCGTGACGACCTACTCGCTGCAACGCCCCGCCGACATCTGGGCCTCGGACATCGCCCTCTCCGCCCACGGCACGACGTTCACGGTGCATGACGCGCAACCGACGGGCAATGATGCCGCGTCGGTGACGCTCACCACCCGGCTGATTGGGGAATTCAACGTGGCGAACTGGCTCGCGGCGTATGGGGCGGCGCGGGTTTTCGGGGCCACCCTCGACGACCTGCGCCGCGCCGTGGAGTTGCAGACGCCGATTCCGGGCCGCATGTGGCTCGTGCAGGAAGGGCAACCATTCCTCGCGGTGGTGGACTTTGCCCACACCCCGCAAGGGCTAGCGCACGCCCTCGACACCTTGCGGCGCATCGTGCCGGGGAAAATCCTGCTCGCCTTCGGGCTGCCGGGGGGGCGCGACTACGCGAACCGCATCGAGATGGGCCAGCTCGCTGCCGAGCGTACCGATTACTTCGTCATCACGATTGACGACGCCTACGGCGACGACCCGGAGGCCATCGCCAATCACATCGCGGCGGGGGCGCAGGCGGCGGGCGCGGTGCGGGGCGAGGGGTTCGATATCAACCTCGACCGCCGCGCTGCAATCCGTGCCGTGCTCCGACGCGCACAAGCGGGCGATGCGGTGATCGTTCCCGGTCACGGGCATATCGAAAGCCTCGATACCGGCTCGCAAACCGTGCCGTGGAACGACGCCACGGTCGTCGCGGAAGAACTCCGCGCCCTCGGCTACCGCGTCGGGGACGCCCGCGATACGGCGATACTGTAGTCCCCGCGCCCGTCGCCGTCCCCGTTGCAGCGTGTACCCGGTTGGGATGCGACCCGCGAAGGCAGGAGTTGCATGGAGATTGCCCCCGCCCCGGTCACGGTACACCTGTTGGCCGATCACGAGCGGTTGATTGATGCCGTGGGTAATATGTGCTGGCGCGAGTGGGGCCACGCGCCGGAGCCGGAAGACCGCGCATGGTGGGTCGCCGTCACCGCACGCGAAGCGGGGCGCGACCGCCTCCCCGTGAAGTGGGTAGCAATTGATAAACGCGGCGGTGCCCTCGGTTCCGTGGGCCTCGGCGTGTTCGACATCGAGGAGCGGCAGGATCGCTCGCCGTGGGTGCTGGGCATGATCGTGCGGCCCGACCGCCGGGGCATGGGCGTCGGTGGCCTGCTCATGGCGCACCTCGAAGCGTGGTCAAAAGGCCAAGGGTACGCGCAGGTGTGGGTGGCGACCGGCGGTCGTGCCATCGGCTTCTACCGCAAGTGCGGGTGGGCGATGAGCGAAACCGTCGAGCGTGCGTCGGGCGAGGTCGCGTCGGTACTGACGAAGCACCTCTGACCACAACGGCGTCAGCGCGGTTGGAAGGGGCTTTCCGGGCCGCGAAGCCACGCGGGAAACCCCTCGTCCGGCTCCGGTAGATTCGCAAAGAGGGCTTCCGCCCCCGCGATGATCGCGTCGCGTTCGTCGGCGTCGAGGTCAGTGAACGGGTTCCACGCATGGGCCTTCATCGTCACGCGCCCTTTCGCGTCGAACGCCACACCCTCCGCCGCGAGCAGGCTCGCCATCGTGTCGGGATGCCCGAACGCCCACGCCCCCGTGAGTACCCCTTGCGCGTTGACCACGCGGTGCGCAGGGATCGCCGCCTCGGCAGGAACGCCCGCCATGATCCACCCCACGAGGCGGGCGTTACCGGGCAGGCCAACGGCGGTGGCAAGCCAGCCGTACGTCGTCACATGCCCCGGCGGGCAGGCTTGCACGAGGGCGTAGACCTGTAGCCGCGCCTGTTTCGTCGCCGCTCGCACGCGCTCCTCCTCGCTCACGCTGCCCCCTTCTTCCGTGTCAGGGTGGTCACGGACTCGATGTGAAAGGTCTGCGGGAACATGTCTATCGGTTGCACCGCTTCAAGGTCGTACCGCGCCGCCAAGACCGCGAGGTCGCGGGCGAGCGTGGCGGGATCGCACGAGACGTAGACGATGCGTGCCGGGGCGAGGGCCATGAGCGCGGCGAGGACTTCGGGGACGCACCCACTGCGAGGCGGATCGAGGATCACCGCATCTATCCGCTCGCCCCGCTCCGCGAGGGCGGGCAGGAATCGCTCCACCTTGCGAGCATGGACGGTCACGTTCTCGATGCCGAGGGCGCGGGCGTTGGCGCGGGCATCGGTGGCGGCAACGGCGACTTCCTCCACCGCGATCACGCGACGAGCGCGTGGTGCCGCGAGCAAGGCGAATGTGCCGACGCCCGCGTAGGCATCAAGCACCGTCTCGCGCCCGGTGAGTGCCAACCCGCGCAGGGCCGTCGCCGCGAGGATGTCCGCCATGCTCACGCCGTTTTCCTCCGGTCGCCACTCGCCGGGGAGCGGCGGGGCGAGGTCGAGGCGGGCTTCCCGCCGTGTGTTCACCTGAAAGAACGCTGCACCGTCGGTGCGGAACGACGCGCCGAGCAGCGTCTGCCGCGTCTGCACCCGCTCGCCTGACACGAGGACGACCGCCGCCCCGTCCGCGTCGGTGCGAATCGTTAGTGCGCCCGCCACCCCCTCCGCAGAGAGGGCGGCGAGGGCGCGGTTAATCCCCGGTTGGCTGATCGGGCAATGGTCAATCGCTACCGTTGCATGGCTGTGCAGGTGGCGGAAACTCGGCTTGCCGTCCGCGTCCGCGACGACGCCGACACTGTTCCGATATCCCCACGGATCGCGCATCCCGATAGGTGGGCGCACGAGCGCGTCGAGCGCGTCGTCGGGGAGGCACAGGGCGCGGCGCAGTTGATCGCGCAGAATCCCGTGCTTCGCCGCGAGTTGCGCGGGGTAGGCGAGATATTGCCACTGGCAGCCGCCGCACGCCCCGAAGTACGGACACGGCGGCTCCACGCGGTCGGGCGACGCATCGAGCACGCGCACCACCGTCGCACGGGCGAACCGCTTGCGGGCCTCGGTGACGCGCACCCGCACCTGCTCCCCCGGTGCCGCCCCCGCGACGAAGCAGACGAGCGCACGGACGCGCCCCACGGCCTCGCCGCCGTGCGCGAGCGACCCGACCGTCAGTTCGACTTCGTCCCCGACGCGAACGGGGGCATCCGTGGGGGCCGATACAACCATCACTACCCGCCCCTCCCCCCACACTCCCGCTTGGCCTTCGAGCAAATAGACAGAGGCCGTGAAACGAGTACGAGGCCGGAGCATAGCACTCCGGCCTCGTAGAGAGCGAACGGTTACGCGACGCCGGGGGCCGGGGTGCGCGGCTGCGGGCGCGGCGGCGTCGTGCCGGGTGGCTTGGGCGACGCCGCGTTCCCGCCGGCCTGTTCGGCACGGGCGGCGGCGGCGCGGGCGGCGACTACGGCCTCCCGCGCCCGCTCCGGCACGGTGTACTCCGGGAAAGGCCTCGGCTCCACGAAGAACTCCTCGATCTCGGAGCCGTCCACCGTCTCCTTCTCGATCAGCAGGGCAGCGATCTGATGCAACTGCTCCATGTGCGCCGTCAGTACCTGCCGCGCCCGCTCGTGCGCCTCCTCCACGAGCTTGCGCACTTCCTTGTCTATCTGGAAGGCGACATCGTCCGAGAAGTTGCGATGCTCGCCGAGGTCGCGGCCTAAGAAGACCATCTCCTCGCGCTTGCCGTACTGGATCGGGCCGAGTTCTTTGCTCATGCCGAGTTCTGTGACCATGCGGCGGGCGATGTTCGTCACCTGCTGGATGTCGCCCGATGCCCCCGAAGAAATCTCGTGCAGTACGAGTTCCTCCGCCACGCGCCCGCCGAGGGCTGCCGCCAGCCGGTCTTTCAGTTGCGACTGCGTGGCATAGGTCGTCTCCTCGTCGGGGATGTAGAGCGTGAAGCCGCCCGACAGCCCCCGCGACACGATGGTGATGCGCTGCACGGGGTCCATGTAGGCGAGGCAGCGACCGACGAGGGCGTGTCCCGCCTCGTGGTACGCCGTAAGTACGCGCTCGCGCTCGGTCATCACGCGGCTCTTGCGGGCGACGCCCACGAAGCTGCGGTCAATGCTCTCGATGATCTCAATCTTCGTGATCACCTTCTTGTTGTTCCGGGCCGCGAGGATCGCCGATTCGTTGATGAGGTTCTCCAGATCGGCCCCGGAAAGCCCCGGCGTCTGGCGAGCGATCCATTCGAGCGTGATATCCTCGGCGATGGGCTTGCCCCGCGTGTGGACTTCGAGAATCGCCTGCCGCCCGCGCATGTCCGGGTTGTCGAGGATCACCTGCCGGTCAAAGCGACCGGGGCGCAACAGGGCCGGGTCAAGCACGTCCGGGCGGTTCGTGGCGGCAATCAGGATGATATTCGTGTTCGAATCGAAGCCGTCCATCTCCACGAGAATCTGGTTCAGCGTCTGCTCGCGCTCGTCGTGACTCCCGCCGAGGCCCGCGCCGCGCTGTCGCCCTACGGCGTCAATCTCGTCAATGAAGATGATGCACGGCGCGTTGCGCTTCGCCTGCTCGAACAGGTCGCGCACACGGGAAGCACCGACCCCGACGAACATCTCCACGAATTCCGAGCCGGAGATGCTGAAGAACGGCACGCCCGCCTCGCCCGCCACGGCGCGGGCGAGCAGCGTCTTGCCCGTGCCGGGGGGGCCAACGAGCAGCACGCCACGGGGGATGCGTGCGCCGAGGGCGGCGAACTTCTCCGGGTACTTGAGGAACTCCACCACCTCGGCGAGTTCCTGCTTCGCCTCCTCCACGCCGGCCACGTCGGTGAAGGTCACGGAAGGGCGGTTGCCCGTGAACATGCGGGCCTTGCTCTTGCCGAAGCTCATCGCCTGATTGTTGCTGCCCTGCGACTGCCGCATCATGAAGATGAGGATACCGACGAGGAAGACGGTGGGGAGCAGGAAACCGAGCGCACTAAGCACCCCGCCCCACTGCGACGCCCCCCGCACCGATACGAGCGGGTATTTGTCCGGCGCGATGCCGTTGTCGCGGAACAGTCCATAGATGTTCGTCTCATCGGGCAGGCGGAAAGTGTTCCGCGTGCCGTTGAGCAGTTCCATCTCGGCGGTACGGCTGTCATTCGTGGTGATGATCCGGCGCACCTGCGCGGCCTTGATACTCGTCACCACCTCGGACACGTCCACCGACTTGACATTGTTGGGCGTCTGCACCACCGTGAACCACAAGGCGATCACGGCCACGAAGATGATGAGATAGACGAGACCATTCTTCAGCCACTTGTTATCACCCATGCACGAGGCCTCCGGCGCACTGGCGCGTGTGTAAGAATACGGGCAGCATACGCCCGCGTAGCGTGGGCGCATTCTACCATACGTATGTCGCCGTTACACGTTGCGCGAAGGGGAGAAATACAAGCGCGACAAACGCGGCGACACGGGGTGAACACCGCGCCGCCACGAGGTATGACCGGAGTTCCCGCGACTGATCTACGGGGCCACGATCACGATCCAGCGGTCGTAGAGCACACTCGTATCGCCGCCTTCGCTGCTGTCCGCGCCCATTTCCGTACATTGCGCGGTGATGGCAACATCGCCCCGTGCGTCTGCCGCGTTGATGACGAACGGCGCAAAGGCGGCGAGGTTCACCGCCGCCACCGCCGCGCCGTTCACCGCGAGCTGCGCCGTGTCGCCCGCCAGCGTCAGCGCGAGGGTGTTGATGCCATCCTCGGTGGTCTGGATGGCGTCGCTCTTGCCGATCTCCCACGGGGCAGCGGCACTCGCGGCGTCGTGTCGTCCGGCGGTGACGAACCACTCACCCCGTGCGTTGACGCCGCAGAGATAGTATGCCGCACCCGGCGTCTCGCGGAAGGCGAAGCCGACCGTCCATTGCGTGATTGCCGCATCGCCGGGGTTGAGGAAACGGGCCGAAACCGTGCCGTCGCGCATCGTCACACCCGCGTGGATCGCCGCAAATCTGCCCATCACGGGTTGGAGCAGCCCGCGCCGTGGCCCGAATCGCTGCGGAGCGAGCGCGATAGGCTCCGGCGCGTGCGGCATCGGCCCCGCAAGGTGTTCCATCTCATCCGCCTGCCCCGCCTCGTACGCGGGGTACGTCGTTCGCTGCGAGGTTGCGGCGTCGGGTATCGGTTCTGCAAGACGCCGCAAGTCACCCTGCCCCGGCTCCATCTCCTGCATCTGCATGGGCGGCGCGGCCTGCGCGGTGTCCGCAGGTACCGGCTCCGACATCTGGGACACGTTCGATACCTGACCGGGAAATGTGCCTCGTGCGGCTTCGCCTCGTAGGGCAGGCTGTTCGCCGCGTATCCGGGCGATCTCCGTCGCCACCGCCGCGAGCGACGAGAAGCGACCCGCTGGTTCCGCCGCAAGCATCCGCGCCACGAGGCCACGCAGATCGTCGGCAAGCGCGGCGAGCATATCTGCCGCTCGCCCCGCATCGAGCCGCCGGTATTTCGCCCCCGTGAGCATCTCGAACAGCACGAGGCCGAGGGCGTATTGATCGGACGCGGGTGTGAGGGGGGTGCTCGTCGTCTCCTGCTCAGGGCTGACGTAGAGCGGGGTGCCGGGGTGTTGCCACCCTGAGGGATGCATATTGCCCACCTGCGCGAGGCCGAAATCTGCCACCCGCGCCCGCCCGTCCGCCCCAAACCGGATATTTGCGGGCTTCAGGTTGCGGTGAATCACGCCCTTTCCGTGTGCCGCCGCGAGTGCCGTCGCCACATCCGCCGCGATGTCGAGCGCGGCGGCATGGGGCGAGAGAGCATTTCCTATCAGTCGTTCGCGTAGTGTTCCCCCCGGTGCCTCCTCAGTCACGAGTAGCGTTGTGCCGTCCGGTTCGGTGGCGAACTCGTACACATGGAGGAAGCCGGGAATCGGTTGCGCGAACAGACCGGCAACGCGATATTCGTGCGCCATTCGCTCGCGGGCTTGCCGCGCCGTTCCCGCATGTTCGTCATCCTGTTGCGCACGAATACGACGTATACGAACCGTCCGCCTCTGGTGTACATCGTGTGCAGTAAAGGTGTCGCCCATTGGCCCGTTCTCTTGAACTTCGATGGTTGCGTAGTGACCGAGCAACGAGCCGTTCGCTGCCGTGTCCGGGCCGCGTGTCGCTTCTTCGTCCTGCATATGCCCCCCTCCGCCGCTTATCGGCGGGTATCACTACTTGCATCAGCCGTCGAACCGCACGCGAAATGTCTTCACCTCGTACGGTCGCACCGCGAAGGCGAGCGTGTACAGGTCAGGTGTTGCGGCACCACCGATACGCCGTTCAAGCAAGTTGCATTCCTCGGCAGTTAGAAGCGGATGGGCAAATTGCATCGAGGCCGTCCCCCGTGATCCGTGTCCCTCATACAGCCGCACGATGAAGCCCTGCCCGTCGTCGGCGGGCTTGATCGTGTCCACGAAGACACCGGGGCGGTCACACGTCACGAACGACTGTCGGCGCGGGAACGACGCAGGGGAGCGCGTCGGTTCCGCCATCCGCCCCACGGTGCGGAGGGGCTGGTTGAGCATCGCGGCGTGCGCGATTACCTCGCCCTCGCGCCAGTTGCCCGCGTGCGGCAGCAGGCTGTAGGTGAAGCGATGCCGCCCGATGTCGGCATTTGGATCGGGGTTAATGCCGCTCTTGAGGAGGGTAAGGCTCAGCGTGTGACCCCGCACGTCGTACCCGTACTTGCCGTTGTTGAGGAGCGCGACGCCGTAGCCACCCTCGCTTAGATCGGCCCACCGCTGACCGCACACCTCGAACCGCGCCGCATCCCAACTCGTGTTTGCATGCGTCGGTCGCTCGATGGTGCCGAACTGAATCTCATAGGTCGCGTGCGTCGCCAGTACATCCACGGGAAAGGCCGCTTTAAGGAGAATCTGGTGTTCCTGCCAATCTATGTCGGTGACGAAATCGAGGCGCGGAATGTCGCGGTAGAGATAGACGCGCTGTGTAACGGTGCTGCGCAAATAGTGCCGTACCATCTCTATACCCGCACGGAGCGGCCCGCTTTCGATTACCCGCACGGATGCGACATCGTCAATGGGAGTCGGCTTCTCGTCGTAAAAGATATCTATGTCCCATGCGTCGTAGTTGAGCGGCTTGTCCTCGAAAGCGATCAGGCGGTTGCCGCGCTCGCCGGGGGCAATTACCTCGCGGTCGCCGCGCCGCTTGTCCACGAGCGACGTGATCTGCCCGTGTTCGTCGAACATCACGCGGAGGAACGGGTTTTCAAGCAGCGTTTCCGTGGCAGTGAGCGCGTTCGGTGGCTCGAAATTGCCCTGTCGCAATGCCCATGCTGCGTAACCGTGCGGCGGAACACCCTCCGGGGGCGGCGAGAGCAGGTATGTGTGCTGCTGCGGGAAGGCGGGAATCGGCCCCAAATCCTGCATGTCCAGCGGCGTGCCGTCGGCGTCGGTATAACCGAACCCGGACGGCAGGGTGAGCGTGACGAGGCCGGAGTGCGGCACGGGCGCGGCGTTGAAAGCGACGAGCAGGTTCGCCTCGCCCATCATACCGCTTGTGAGGGCGAGCATTGCGTTCGTGATCGCCCGATCCGCCTCCCGCTGCACCGTTCCCAAGTCCCGCAGTGCGTCCTCGTAGACGACCGGGATGCTCGATCCCGGCAGGATGTCGTGGAATTGCTGCAACAGCAGGAGCCGCCACACCTCGTCCAGCGCACCGGAAACGACGGGTGCGCCCGCCGCGACATGGGCGAACGACGACCACAATTCCGCCTCGTGCAGGGCGTACTCGGCGCGGCGATGGGCCATCTTCGTGCGACCCTGACTGGTGTACGTACCCCGGTGGTACTCGAAGTAGAGTTCGTCGTGCCATACCGGGTAGCGGTCGGCGGATTCCGGCGTGGTGGCGTTCGCCTCGATCTGCCGGAACGCCTCCTCGCCGCTCCCCTGCAACAAGGCGGGCATCCCCGGCAAGTTGCCAAGCCTTTGCCCCGCTTCGAGCATCTCCCGCGTCGGGCCGCCGCCGCCGTCGCCCCACCCGAACAGGTAGAGCAGGTGGTCGTTGATCTCCTTCTGGCGGTAGTTGCGGTACGTCCCCGCGACCTCCGCCGCCGTCATGTGACCGTTGTAGGTGAAGTAGCGGTTCTTGGGGCTCGGGTCGGGCGTCGTGATGAAGTGGGCCATCACCTCGGAGCCGTCGGTGCCACGCCAGCGGAAGGTGTCGTACGGGAAGCGGTTGAACTGATTCCAACTGATCTTGCTCGTGAGGAAGTGCGAAACCCCCGCCCCGCGCATCAGTTGCGGCAAGGCCCACGAGTAGCCGAAGGCGTCCGGCAACCAGACGAGTGACGCGGGCCTGCCGAACTCTTCGACGAAGAATCGCTGTCCGTACACCAACTGCCGCACGAGCGATTCGCCACGCGGCACGTTGGCGTCCGGCTCCACCCACATCGCGCCCGTCGGCTCCCACCGCCCCTCCGCGATCCGCGCCTTCACCTGTTCGTACAGCGCGGGTTCGTCCTCCTTGACATACCGATACTGCTGCGGCTGGCTCGCCGTGAAGTGGTACTCCGGGTACTGCTCCATCAGCCGGAGCGCGGTTGCCCACGTCCGCGCCACCTTGCGCCGCGTCTGCGCCACAGGCCAGAGCCACGCGGTGTCAATATGCGCGTGACCCGTGGCGACGATCTGCGGGCGCGACCCGTGGACATACCCCGCAAGCACCGCCGCGAACGCTTCCCGCGCCGGGGTGCACGAGGCATAGAAGGCGTCCGAGAGCGGCGCGGCGAAGTCGAGGCGACGCAGGGCGGCGTTCAGCGCACGATGCAGCAACACCACATCCCGCGATTCCGCGTCGAGCAATTGCAGCGTTTCGTAAGAAGTTCGTAAATCAGCGGCGAGCGCGGCACACGCGGCATCGCGGGCGGTGAGTTCGTACTGCCGGAGCGTATGCGGTTCCGACACACGCCCGCAGAACACTTCTAGCAGCAGTTCGTGCCGTTCGGTGCCTTGTACAGAGGAGGTAATCTGCTGCGACGGGTGGCGTACGTCCACACCGAACGCGGGTACACGGTCGAGATAGGCGAGAGCTTCCGGCCCTCCCATGAGGATGCGACCGGCAATCTGCCGGTAGTCGCCAAGCACGACCGACAGGTCGGCGGCGCGTCCCAACCACTCGGAGGGAAAGGCAATCTCGCCGCGCAACCAGACTGTACGTTCATAATCGCCGTACTGCCCACCGACCGGGACTTCCGCCCACATCGCGGGATTGCCCTGCGGGAATTGCCCGATACCGCCGTCGTCTCCCGGAGCAAGGCGCAACGGTGGCAGGGCGTGATGCCAGCGAACGACCGCTTCTTCCACCTCCGCGATCCGCGCCGCGAACTTGCCGATGTCGAGGTTTAGCACTGCACGCGCTCCGTCCGTTGCGAGACGTTATGTCTTGGATACACCATGTATCTCCGCGAGAAAGGCAATAACGGCGGCGCGAAACGGCTCGTACCGTTCGCGGCGGAGATTATGTCCCGCACCGGAAAGATGCACGACGCGGCCCATGCGCCAGAGTGTCGCCGCTTCCTGTGCCACGTCCGGCGTGACGATGGCACCGCGTTCGGTGTCGCCCGTGAGGAGGAGTACGGGGCAGGTGAGCCGTCGTACGACCTCGCGCCACGGCGGGCTGGAGGAGTCCACGCGCTCGCGCAACACGTCAAGGTTGAACTGTGCTTTCGCGTCCGCCCAGTAGATGCGGTCAATCTCCGACCATTCGGGGCGTTCGGTTGCGGATTGTGCGCGTCGCGCTTCGGGCGAGAGAGCCTTCCACGTCCGGTTCCACTCCGACCACACCGACCCGCCGAGCGCGGCACGGCTCCCCGTGCCCGGTGTGGCGGTGTTCTCCGCGATGGGTACCGAAGAATCATCGCGCCACGGCGGGTCTTCGAGCGCGATACCGCGCACCCGCTCCGGGGCTTCCGCCGCGACGCGGGCGGCGGTTCCCGCGCCCATCGAGTGCCCGATCAACGCGGGTCGTTCCAGTCCGAGGGCGTCCAGCACGGCGCGTACGTCGCCCACCGCCCGCGCCCGGAAGCCGCGCTCCGGCCCGCCCGACTGCCCGTGTCCTATCGCGTCGAGCGCGTAGAGATCGTAGTCCGGCGCGAGGTCATTATCGAGGCGCAGCCAGCAAAGGCCCATGTCGGAGAAGCCGTGCAGCAGCACTACGGGCGGCTTTCCCGCCGTCCCCATGCGGTAATAGTGGATGTTCACACCCGCAACGGGTACGTCGCCCTCGATCCACGTCGCCATCGTTGCCCCTCCTTGCCCGTGCTACTGCCGCGCCTCATTGCTCTCCAAGCGTTCCCCACACGCGGTCGTGGAAGGGATCGCCGGGGGCAATGCTCCCCCGTTGTACCGTCGTCTTCGTTGCCGCAGACTTGTAGAGAGCGGAGATGAATTCCACGGTACGGCGCGATTCCATCCCGCTCGTGGCGGGTCGTACATTGGCGTCCATCGCGTCGAGCAGCGAGCGCAGCATCGGGATTTGCGTGCTCCCCTCGTCTTCGGTGAGCGTGGCCCACGCCTCGGTGATCGCGTCATCGCCCGCGTTGTTCCCCGGCGTGACGTGCCAGTTCGCATTCGTGTAACTGCCACGGGTAACGCATTCCACCGTGCCGCGCTGCGTGTCCCACCGGAGGCGCGTCTCCTGCCGGGGTGAGACCCACGAGTTCGCAAAACTCGCCACCGCGCCGTTCTCGAAGCGCACGAGGGCGAGCGACACGTCTTCCACCTGCATCGGGTGGTCGAGCGTCGCGGTGAGGGCGGTCACTTCCTGCCAGTCACCCATGATCCAGAGGTACATGTCCATGCTGTGGATGCCCGTGTTCGTGGTCGGCCCGCCAAACGCCGTCTCCCAGTTGCCGCGCCACGGAGCGGAGGCGAAGTAGTCCGCGCCCCGGTACCAGTGCATGTCGCACACGCCGGTCAGCGGTCGCCCGAGTGTGCCGCTATCCAGCAACCGTTTGAAGTGCCGCGCCGCGCTTCCCCATCGCCACTGGAAGCCGACCTCGCAGAATCGCCCGGTGCGCTGCTCGGCGTCGTCAATGGCGTCCCATTGCGCCAGCCCCGCACAGAATGGTTTCTCGCATAGCACCCACGCCCCCGCTTCGAGGCACGCAATGACCTGCTCCGCGTGCTTGTTCGGCGGCGAACAGATATGTACGAGGTCGGGCTTCACCGCCGCAAGCATCGTGTCTACATCCGTGTACACACCTTGTATATGATGCTCTGCCGCGAAAGCCGCAACGCGCCCCGCGTCAACATCCATCGCCGCGACGATCCGTTCGCGCTCCCCGTTCGCTTGCCATGCCCGGACATGCGCCGCCGCGATGCCGCCCGTGCCGATGATTGCCCCCATATACTGGCGCATGAATCCCCTCACACTTCGGATTGGAACCGTTCCACGACGCGACGCAGCACATCGTCGCCGGGAGAGGCCCAGATCGTCTCGTTGAAAATCTCCACTTCGATGACGCCCGTAAAGCCCGCCGCTCCGACTGCTTCGCGGAGACGGCGAATCTCGATCACGCCGTCGCCCATCACGCCGCGAGAGACGAGGGTGTTCAGATTCGGTTCCAGCCAGTCATTGACGTGGAAGGCGAAGATACGCCCTCGCGCCCGTTCGATCTGTTCGTATACCTGCGGGTCCCACCAGACGTGATAGGTATCAATCGCCACACCGACCGTGGCGGCGTCGAACCGCTCCGCGAGGTCGAGGGCTTCCGCGAGGGTGACGATCACCGAGCGGCTACCCGCGAAAGCAGGATGCAACGGCTCGATGGCGAGGCGTATGCCTCGTTCGGCGGCATACGGCGCAAGTGCAGCGATCCCTTCCGCCACCTGCTCCCGCGCCGCCGCGATGTCTTTGTCGCCCGCCTGCCCACAGACAAGCACGAGTGTGTCTGTGCCGACGGCAACCGCTTCGTCCACGGCGCGGCGGTTGTCCGTCAACCGTTCGGCACGTTCGGCGGTAGTCACGGCGGGGAACGCCCCGCCCCGGCATAGGCTGCTAATCGTCAGCCCCGCGTCGCGCACGACCCGTGCCGCTTCCTCGACGCCGATCTCCGCCACCTTGTCCCGCCACAGCCCGATAGCGGGGATGCCCGCCCGCGTGCAGCCCGCCACCGCCTCGCGTACGCCCCACTGATCGGTCGTTTTCTGGTTCAAACTCAGCCGCGCAATGTTTGCCATACCTAACCCCCGATGAAACATCGAACGAACCGCCAAGAACGCCAAGAAGGGGTACCAAAAATGCTTCCGTTTTGCCTCTCTGTTTACTTGGCGTTCTTGCGAGTGCCCTCCGGGCAGTATTGGCGGTTCAAATCCCCGTTAGTCTTCGATACCGCCGAGGGCGAGGATGTAGCGCATCCGGTTTGCGGCGCGGTCGGGATCGCGCAGGAGGCCGGCGGCGTCCGCGAGCGTGAACAATTCTGCAAGGTGCGGCAGCGACCGCGCCGATTCCTGCCCGCCCACCATGCGGAAGTGGCCCTGATGCCCATTCAGGTAGGCGAGGAAGACGATGCCTGTCTTGTAGTAGAAAGTCGGCTTCTTGAAGATGTGACGCGAGAGCGGCACCGTGGGTGCCAGAATTGCATCGTACTCGTCGAGGTTCCCGGCGTCGAGCGCACCGAAGGCGGCAGAGGCGGCGGGGGCGATGGCGTCGAATATGCCTAGGAGCGCGTCCGAATAGCCCTCGTCGTCGCCCCGGATCAATTCGGGGTAGTTGAAGTCGTCGCCTGTGTACATACGCACGCCCTTCGACAGGCGGCGACGCAAGGCGATCTCCCGTGTGTGATCGAGCAGTGAAATTTTGATGCCGTCAATCTTTGCGGCGTTCTCGCGCAGCACCGCGAGGCAGGATTCCGTAGCGGCATCGAGGTCACGCGACCCCCAGTAGCCCGCAAGGGCGGGGTCAAACATATCGCCGAGCCAGTGGATTAGCACAGGTTTCCTGACTTGCGACAGCACGCGCCCGTAGACATGGGCGTAGTCGTCCGGCGACTTCGCACAAGCGGCGAGGGCGCGGCTCGCCATCAGGATGACCTGCCCGCCTTCGCCCTCCACGTACGCGATCTGCTCCTCGTAGGCCGCGATAACCTCGTCAAGCGTCAGATCGGGCGACGGCTTCAGGTGATCGGTACCCGCGCCGCAAGCAATGCCACCGTTGACCGAACGCGCTTCCGCGAGCGAGCGGCGGATGAGTTCTTTGGAGGCGTTCCAGTCCAATCCCATGCCGCGCTGCGCGGTGTCCATCGCCTCCGCCACGCGAAAACCCATGCCCCATAGGTTGTGGCGGTAGGCGAGTGTCGAGTCCCAGTCAATCGCTGTCTCCAGCGTCGGGTTGATATCCGCGAACGGATCGGCGACGACATGCGCCGCCGCGTAGGCGATGCGCGTGCGTGGCTCGGTGGTTAACGGCGTGAAAGATGCCGGTTCACGCAGTGTATACCTCTCGGTCGTGCCGCCTGTGCGCGGGAGTGTGAGCGTCTGGGTCAAGGCCATTGCCATTGGTGGACCCCCCTTGTGTAGGGGCGCGTTGCATGCGCCCGCTTGCCGTGCCTCGATACCTGCAAGGAAGAAATCCGGTACCTCATCGGGAAGAGCGCGTGCAACGCGCCCCTACAGTGTGTTCATACGCTACTCGTGTTCCAACTCCGGCACGTCGAGCCAGCGGCGTTCGTGCCAGCTTTTCAGGCCCAGTTCCGCGAGTTGCACCCCCCGTGCGCCTTCGAGGAAGGTATGCATGAACGGGGTGTCGAGGGCGACGTGCTTGAGGAACAACTCCCACTGTACCTTGAAGCCGTTGTCGAACGGCGCGTTGTCCGGCACCTCCTGCCAGTCCGCGAAGAAGTCGAACGGGTTGGGGATGTCGGGATTCCAGACGGGCTTCGGCGTGTTGACGCGCTGCTGCGATTTGCAGCCGCGCAGCCCTGCGATGGCGGAACCGTGCGTGCCGTCTACGTGCAGTTCGAGCAGTTCGTCGCGGTAGACGCGGGTACACCACGACGAGTTGAAGTGCGCGATGATGCCGCCGTCGAGTTGGAAGGTGGCGTACGCCGCGTCGTCGGCGTCGGCGGTATAGGCGTGTCCGTTCTCGTCCACGCGCTGCGGGATGTGCGTGGCACCGAGACAGGAGACGGCCCGCACGGGGCCGAACGTCTGGTCGAGCACGTATCGCCAGTGGCAGAGCATGTCCACGATGATGCCGCCGCCCTGCGCGGTCTGGTAGTTCCAGCTAGGGCGCTGCGCCGCCTGCCAGTCGCCCTCGAAGACCCAGTAGCCGAACTCGCCGCGCACCGAGAGGATGCGCCCGAAGAAGCCGCTGTCCACGAGTCGCTTGAGTTTGCGCAACCCCGGTAGGAAGAGTTTGTCCTGCACCACGCCATTCTTCACGCCCGCCTTGTTCGCGGTGCGGGAGAGGTCGAGGGCGGTGGCGAGGTCGGGGGCGATGGGCTTCTCGCAGTAGACGTGCTTGCCCGCCTCAATCGCGGCGTACACGGCGTCGGGGCGAGTGCCGGTCAGTTGCGCGTCGAAGTAGATCGTGTCGTCCGGGTTCTTCAAGGCGGCGTGCAGGTCCGTGGTGTAGCGGGCGACGCCGTGCGCCTCCGCCAATGCGCGAATCTTGTTCTCGTTCCGGCCCACGAGGATGGGGTCGGGCATGAGGCGTGAGCCGTCGGGGAGCAGCACGCCCCCCTCTTTCTGGATGGCAAGTACCGAGCGGATGAGGTGCTGATTCATCCCCATCCGCCCCGTGACGCCGTTCATGATGATGCCGATGCGGTGTGTATTCATCGTCCGTCCCCTCCATTGCCGTTACTGGTGCTATTGCCGATGCCGTGCGCGTCCATGTGGCGCACGTACGCCGCTGTCGCCGATTGATTGTGCCGCTTCACGAGGGCTTCCAGCGCGGCGGTGTCGCCCGCCGCCATCGCCGCGACGATCTCCCGGTGTTCCGCCTGGGACTGCGGGGCGCGGCGCGAGAGCACCTCCGCCGCGAAGAAGCGACGGATGCGATCCCACCGCCCCAACGCCCGCTCGGTCATCTCCACTAGGAGCGGCAACCCCGTAAGGCGCACGATGGCCCCGTGAAAAGCGGTGTTCGTGTCGCCCCACGCCGCCACGTCGTTCGCGCTCAGTACCGCGTCCATATCGTCAAGATAGGTGAGTAGCGTCACATGATCGTGCGCCGTCATTCGCTCCGCCGCAAGCCGCGTACTGACGAGTTCCAGCCCTTCCAGCACCGTGAACGTCTCCACCACCGACACGGGCGTGATCGGCGCGACGATGGCTCCGACGTGCGCCACCGTCTCGATCAGCCCCTCGCTCTGCAACAGGCGCAACGCCTCGCGCACGGGGATGGGCGAGACGCCGAGCCGCCCCGCGATCTCCTCGATCACGAGCCGCTGCCCCGGTGCCAGCGTGCAGCGCAGGATGTCGTCGCGTAACGAGGCGTAGACGTATCCCTGCTTCGTCTGGGGCGCGGCGGGTGCTGTCGGTGCTGTTGCTGTCGCTGCCACGGTGCGTTCCCCTCCGTGTCCGGTGCGTGCGTCGCGTTGATACGTCTATATTGTATATGGAACAGGCGTTGTCAAGAACACCCTTACGTGTCGTCTGTCAAAGAGACGGTGATGTGTGTAGTCGGGTGTTCGCTCACAGAACCGCTGATATCCTCACCGTTTACGCTGACGCTTGGTGTCACGGGCCAGTTATAAAGACCGAGCGAAGCGGAGCCACCGATGTTGTCAATCTCTATCCGCTCTGCGTTCGAAGATAGTCGAACGCGAAGCAGTCCGACATGATACGCTTGCACGCTTCCTCCGAAAGGTAATGCCAGCGTAAACCCACCTCCTATGGGCGTTGCTCGTACCGCTGTAACCCCACCCCCCGGCGATTGATACAGCCATTGAGCCACCTCCGCTGGCCCAATCGAAGGGCCGAGTTGTGCGCCACCAGCCTGCTCTAAGCATAATGGCAGTTCTGCATAATGCGCTGCTACCGCTACAGGCGACTGCAAATATGACGACTCGAAGGCCACACCGTTCGCCCACCGCTCGGTGATCGCCAGTTCGTCGGGACGGCGAGATGCAGTGGCTACGGGGTCATAGAGGCGGTAGGCGAAGCGCACGTCTTGCCCCGCGCAGGCGTAGCGAATCGAGCGCACGCCGTCCGTGGTTGCGGCCTCCACGGTGGCGGTGGCGAGGGTGGCGGCGAAGGCTTCCGCCGACGGGTACTCGGCGCGGTCGGAGACGTGGACGACTACACCGCTCTCGACATTGCCCCGGTAGAACGGGCCGGAGAGGGCGCGATACTCCCAGAAAATCTTCGCGGGGCCGTCGTAGAGTGGCTGCGACAGCACGAGGTCGCCGTCGCGCACTTCCAACCGCACGGCATGTTCGCTGCCCATCCGCGTGTACCGCAACGGGCGCAGGCCGATGCGCACCGCGCCGTCCTCGATCACGACGGCGGTAGCGGGCGGCACCTCGGCGGGAAACGCTGTCACCTGTTCGCCGCCGATCAGCACGCGCCCGACCTTCTCCGCGTCCGCGATGAACACGTCGAGGGCGGCGGCGGACACGGGTTCGTGTTGTGGCAGTAGGCCGTAACAGGCAATGGCGACGTTCTCGTGCTGGAAACCCCGGAACTGCCCGTCGTCCACGAGGTTGCGCGAGAACGAGCGGTCCGTGGGGTGGAAGGTGCTGCCGAGCCGCTTGTGATTGAGGATGAAGCGCGTGAACAGCACGCCGAAGTCTTGCCCCGCGAAGACGTCCGTCGCGTCGCCACGGGCGTAGTGCAAGGTGAGGTTGTTCGCCTGCGGGCCGTACTCTTTGGAAGCCGTCCCCATCGCCCAGTTCTCGCTCATGCGCGTGATGAGGTCGAAGTCCGCCGCCTGCTCGATCACCGTCATCGGCAACGGCTTGTGCGTGAACAGGGCGCGAACGCCGGGAGTGACGCGGCTTTCGTCATCGCCCGCGTCGTCGTTCGTGTCATTGGAGAGGTCGCCCAGTTCGCGCCAGATGGCGGTTTTCAGCCCGCCGCCCGCGCCGCGCACATCGTTGGTGTAGGCGCGGCTGTGCGGCCCCGCGACCTGCCCCGTGCGGACGTGGTAGCGCAGGGCGACCGAGAGCCAGAGGCGTTCTTCCCAGAGTTTGGCGAGCAGGCGCGTTTGCGGGTCGTCGGCGTGCTGCGCGACGGCACCGAGGGCGGCGAGGTTGATCGCCTGATACGTGGGGCTGTTGAACTCGCGGGGCGCACCGGCGGCGGTGTACGCGGCCCAGTCGCGCAGCTTCCGCGCCCCGCGCTCGACAATTGCGGGAACGCCAAGCACCTGCCCGCCGAGGATCGTGTTCTGAATCTCGTGCAGGGCGATGTTCGAGTACGAGACATGCACATCGAGGCGGGCGACTTCCGCAAGGGCGGCGTGCATCGCGGTATGGATCGCCGTCACCGTTTCCGGCGGCAACAGCGCAGCGGACTCCATGCAGATCGCCACGAGCGATTCGAGACAGAACTCGGCGGCGTTGAGGTCGGCGATGTAGCCGTCGTCCGCCATCCACGGGAAGTTGCCCGCGTGCGGGTTGCCCGGCTCGCGTTCCTGCGTCGCCAGCACCGCATGAATGAGGGCATCCGCACGTGTGGCGTGGCCCGCGTCGTTGCGTTGCAGCAGGGCGCGGGCATACTTCAGCGATTCCCGCGTCGGGTGATATGTGCCGGTCTCCGTGACCGACGCGATCATGCCCCGCGCCGGGTCGTACAACTCCGCGAAACGGGCGAGTGCCGCATCCCGCAGATGCCGTACCCGCGCCGCCCGCCCCCCGTGTTCGCTCCTCATCGCGCCCTCCCCGCGTTGCCTGTCGCCGTGTTCGGGCAGTATGGCACGGCACGGCGCGGCGGGAAAGCGAGCAAACCGGAGAGGAACCACAAAGATACGAAGGCACAAAGAAAGGGAAGAAAGGTCTGACCACAGAGACACAGAGATCATAGAGGAAAGAACAAGAAGTCCTTTTGTCGTTCTCCGTGATCTCTGTGTCTCTGTGGTTGGTTCTTTCAATTCCCCCTGCCTGCCTTTGTGTCTTTGTAGTTCGACTCTCCCCCTGCTATTTCAGGGCATTGACGATGGCGGTCGCGTTGGCGTCCATCATCTTCAGGTAGGTATCGCCGTCGCTGCCCATCGGGCCGAGGCTATCGGCGTAAAGGGTGTCCACGATCACCACGCCCGCCTCGCGTGCGACCTGCTCCGCCACACGCGGGTTCGCCTGCGACTCCGCGAAGATCGCGGGGACGCCCTCGCGCCTGATCGTGGCGATGAGGTCCGCGATATCTTTGGGAGAAGGCTCGGCGGCGTCGGAGAGCGACGGGATCACCGACCCCACCACCTGGAGATTATACCGCCGTGCGAGGTACTGGAAGGCGTCGTGGTTCGTCACCAGTTTCCGACGGGCAGGGGGGATACTGCCGTACCGCACGCGGAGATTCGCGTCCAGAGCGTCGAGTTGCACCCCGTAGGCGGTGGCGTTCTGGCGGTAGGCGGCGGCGTGGGCCGCGTCCACGCGACCGAGCGCGTCCGCAATCGTGAGAATCATGCCCTTCACGAGGGACGGATCGTGCCAGACGTGCGGATCGCCCCCTTTGAACTCGCCGTCGCCCTTCAGCAGCGCGAGGCCGTTCGTGGCAACGACGCGGGGGATGCGGTTGTTCGCGCCCGCGATCAGTTTGTCCATCCACGCATCCAACTCCGCCCCGTGGGTGACGATCAGGTCGGCACGGCCCGTCGCTTGCGTGTCGGCAGCGGTCGGCTCGTAGTCGTGCGGGTCGGCACCGGGCGTGAGGAGGCTGAACGCCACCACGCGACTCTCGCCGCCGACGACCGCGATGAAGTCGCGCAGCAGCGTCGTTGTGGTCGCCACGGAGACGCGCCGCCCTGTAGGGGCGATCTCGGTGCTCGTGGATGTACCGCCCGTGCTGCCGCCGCCCGTTGCCCCGCACGCGGTCAGTATCGCCCCCGCACTCGCCGCCGTCGCACCGTGGAGAAATACACGCCGCGAGATGTGAACCGAATGGTACGGTGTTCGAGTCATAGAGCCTCCCTCTTCATCACCGGATGCTAGCGTCGTGATGAGACGTTATATCATCAACCGGTGAGGAGTGCGAGGCACGCCAAGAGGGGGACACGCACTGCGCGTCCCCCTCTCGCTACATTTCGCTCCATTGGAACGGTCGCGTGTCTGTGCGCTGTCCACTGCGGATACTCCGTTTCGCACAGTTCTTACCGGCGTTGATCCGCGCATCGTTGCGCACAGAAACGCCGCTCGTCGCGAGCGGCGGTTTCCTTAGCTGGCAGGAAAAATGGATGGTGCCCTCGGAGGGGCTCGAACCCCCAACCTTCTGATCCGAAGTCAGACGCTCTATCCGATTGCGCTACGAGGGCAGGGGACACGAAAAAGGAAACTGGGGCGCCTAGAGAGAATTGAACTCTCATAACCGGAACCACAATCCGGTGTTCTACCATTGAACTATAGGCGCCATACGAGGAGCGGGGGCGTCGCGCTCATAAGCCGGGTTCTGTTCGTGATGATCATCTCTCTCCGTGGCGGTGAGGCCACGGGCCGCGTCGTCACCTTCGCGGCTGCTCTCGACTTCCGGTCTCGGCGAGCCACCGTCAGCCCGGTTTCCCGGACGTGCAACCGATTCGGAGATTGCAGCAGGGAGGATTGCCCGTTTCACCCCGCACGTCGCCGCGCAGGTCTCGTTTCTGTTGCTCTCGCGTGGCGAACCACGCTCCCATGCCCGCCTTGCGGCAGGTCCGGGACTGTGAAGGCCGTAGCCCTCCTCCGGCTTGCACCGGACACCCCGCTCTGTGCTGCCCGGACTTTCCTCTGCGGCGAACCGCAGCGACCATCCGGCGCGACGCCCCTGTTCATCTGTCAAAGAACCGCACGCGCTCACATGTCGCGTGCGGCGGGTTGGAACGAGAAAATGGTGCCGAAGGCGGGATTTGAACCCGCACGCCCTTGCGGACACTACGCCCTGAACGTAGCGCGTCTGCCGTTCCGCCACTTCGGCGCGAGAGGGTGGAGCCGACGAAGGGATTTGAACCCTTGACCTGCTGTTTACGAAACAGCTGCTCTGCCACTGAGCTACGTCGGCCTGTCGCCGCACCACTTTATACCACGCGCTCGGATGCCGTGCAACCCCATCCACGCCCGCACCGCTTTCCCTCGCGTTCGCTCTGCGGCGACGGGCGTACCCGCTTTCCGTGGTCAGTCCGCGCTCATCGCCTCGTATTCCGGCAGAGGAACCGGCGCAAGCGCGACAACGGTGACGACACGAGCGGCGGCGGGGCCGAGCAACGCACGTAGATCGGCGACGATCTCGCGCCCTGCCTCGATACGAAGGCGAACCGGGCGCAGAACCGTGGCCCGCTCGCCCCCTACAATATGTACGTACACCTCGTCGCCGCCGGTATACAGAGCGAACAACTCCCGCACGCGGATCGCCAGATCGTCGGCGCGGTCAAGGGGGAGACGGACGTGCAACTGCCGGAGCGGTCGCGGCGGACTGCTTGCTTCCGGGGCGGTGACAACGCAGGGCTTCGCGCTCTCGACGATCAGTTGCAGGCTCTCGCCGCGCTGCTCGATGCGCACCTCGATTTCCAGCGGTGTATCCGCGATGAGGTGCTGCTTGCAGCGTTCGTACGCCTCCGAGAAGGCAATCACCTCGATGCTGGCCCCGTCCCCTCCTTCAAGGACCGCACGCATCATCATCGTCCCCTTCTTCGTCAGCATTGGGCGGATATCCGAGAGCAGGCCCACGGCGGTGATCTTCTGCCCCGCCATTTCCTCGCCAACGGTAGCGAGCGCGGTGAGCGTGCGCCCGCGCCACCCCGCAAGCACCCGCGTCAGGGGATGTTCCGAGAGGTAGATGCCGAGCAGTTCCTTCTCGCCCGCGAGCCGCTCCTTCAATTCCCACTCCGGCACGTCGGGGAGCGGCACGTCGAGCGTGTCCGTGATCCCCGCTATCGCCGCCCCGAAGAGGCCGATCTGTCCCGCCGCCGCCGCCCGCTTGGCACTGCTCGCCGCCGCCATCGCTCCATCGAGGGCCAGCGTCAGTTGGTGCCGATTGCCGAGAGCATCGAACGCCCCGACCTTGATGAGGCATTCCACCGCCCGCTTGTTGCACTGCCCACCGAGGGCGGCGCAGAACTGCGCGAGGCCGGTGAAGGTGCCGTCCGGCTCCTTTGTGCGGGCCTCGATGATGGCCCGCACCACGCCCTCGCCCACGTTCTTGACCGCGCTCAGGCCGATACGAACGACCCGTACGGGGTGTCCGTTCACATCGGCCTCGCCCATTTCCTCCACCGAGAAATTCTGTTCGCTGCGGTTCACATCGGGCGGCAGCACGGCAATTTTCATCCGACGGCATTCCGCGAGCAGTTGCACCATGCGGGCGGTATCGCCCTGTTCGCTCGTGAGGATGGCGGCGAGGAATTCCGCCGGGTAGTGGGCCTTCAGGTAGGCGCACCAGTAGCCAATCAGGGCGTAGCACGCGGAGTGGGCTTTGTTGAAGCCGTAGCCCGCGAACTTCGCCAGTTCCTCGAACAGCGGTTCCGCTACCGATTTGGCGATACCGCGCTCCTTGCAGCCGTCCACGAACCGGGTGCGGTGCTTCTCCATCTCGGCGGGCAGCTTCTTGCCCATCGCCTTGCGCAGGTTGTCGGCCTCCGCCATCGTATAGTTCGCCAGCACGCGGGCGATCTGCATCACCTGCTCCTGCACGATGGGGAAGCCGTAACTCTCCGCGAGGATCGGCTCCAGATCGGGGTGTGCGTACACCACCGGCTCGCGCCCGTCCTTGCGGGCGGCGTAGCGCGGGGCATACTCCATCGGGCCGGGTCGGGCGAGCGCACCGACGGCGATCAATTCGTTGAAGTTGCCCGGTCGCACGAGGGCCGTGATGCGTTGCCCCGTGGGTTGATCGAGCTGGAAGATGCCCATCGTCTCTCCGCGCATCAGGATCGCGTACGCCGCCGGGTCTTGCAGGTCGTCGCCGAGTTTGTCCAAATCCACCGTTTCGCCGCGCCGTGCCATCAGGTTGAGGGCGTTTTGCAGCACGGTGAGCGTCTTCAGCCCCAGAAAGTCCATCTTTAGCAGGCCGAGGTCCTCCAGCTTCGTGCCGGGGAACTGCGTCGTGACATTCGTCTTCTCGCCCGTGCCAGTTCTCTGGAGCGGCACGAAGCGCACGAGCGGCTCCGGCGCGATCACAACGCCCGCCGCGTGCGTGCTCGCGTGGCGCGACACCCCTTCGAGTTTACGCGCCGTATCTAGGAGTTTCTGCACCGCGCCGTCGCCGTTGTACAGGGCTTTCAGGTCCGGCACCTGCTCCAACGCCTGCCCGATGCTCACCGGGTGCGCGGGAACCTGCGGGATTAGTTTGGCGACCTTGTCCACGTCGCCGTATGCCATACCGAGGGCGCGACCGACATCGCGCACCGCCGCCCGCGCCGCCAACGTCCCGAAGGTGATGATCTGCGACACCTGCTCCGCGCCGTACTTGCGGCTGACATACTCGATCACCTCGTCGCGGCGGTCGTCCGCGAAGTCTATGTCAATGTCGGGCATCGAGACGCGGGAAGGGTTGAGGAACCGCTCGAAGATCAGCCCGTGTCGGAGCGGGTCTATCGTGGTGATATCGAGGCAGTAGGCAACGATGCTGCCCGCCGCCGAACCGCGACCCGGCCCGACGAGGATGCCCTGCCCCTTGGCGAAGCGCACGAAGTCCCATACTACGAGGAAGTACGTAGGGAAGCCCATCTCGATGATAACGGAGAGTTCGTACGCGAGCCGTTCCGCCACCGCGCCTTCACAGTGTCCGTACTTCTTCATCGCCCCTTGTGTACAAAGTGTTTGCAGGTACGACGCGGGCGTCTCCCCCTCCGGTACGTCGAACTTCGGCATGAGGAATTCCGCTTTGCCGTACTTGAAGTCGCACTGTTCCGCGACGCGCAGGGTGTTCTCGACCGCTTCGGGGGTTTCGCGGAAGAGATGTGCCATCTCGGCACCGCTCTTGAGGTAGACCTGATCGCTCTTGCTCGAAAAGCGGTTGGGGTCGGTGATCGTCGCCCCGGTCTGGATGCAAAGCAGGATGTCGTGCGCGGGATGGTCCTCCTGCCGCACGAAATGTACGTCGTTCGTGGCCACGAGCGGCAGCCCGGTGCGCTTCGCCTCGGCAACGAGGAAGCGCGTCATCGCCGCCTGTTCGGGCATCCCGTGATCCATCAGCTCGAGGAACAGGTGGTCGCGCCCGAACCACTGCGTCATGTCGTCAATCAGTTGCCGCGCCTCGCGCTCGCGGTTGTCCTGAATGTGCGCGGAGAGGTGCGACGAGATGCAGCCGGACAGGCAGGTGATGCCCCCGGCATAGCGACTGAGCAGATCGTAGTCCACGCGGGGGCGGTAGTAAAATCCTTTCAGACTTGCCTCGGAGGCGAGATGCATCAGGTTCCGGTAGCCCTCCTCGTTGCGGGCAATCAGCGTCAGGTGGTGGTTGCGCGACCCCTTCTCGCGTCCCGCCATTCCCCCCTTGCCCACGGCAACGTACGCCTCCATGCCGACAATCGTCTGGACGCCGTACTTCGCGCCCGCCTTCATCCAGTCGTACGCCCCATACATCACGCCGTGGTCGGTGAGGGCGAGTGCCGGTATGCCGAGTTCGACCGCACGGGTCATGTAGTCGTTGATCTTGCCGAGGCCGTCGAGCAGCGAGAATTCCGTGTGCAGGTGCAAGTGCGCGAATGGCACCGCCCCTTCGACGACGGGTGCCGCTACCGTCGCTGTGCCGCTATCCGCCATCCCTCACCCCCGTGCGTAGTGTACGTACAACGCTGTCGGGCAAGAGTACTATGTGTCCGTGCGCTTGTCTAGGGTGGCGGAAAATACGTATTTCTCGTGATGAAGCGTCATCGTACGGGCGTGTCGGCCCTACTCACCGCGTTCCAATCCGGCAATGCGACTGTATTCCTCCACAAGCGTGGCGAGGAAGCGGCGCAGCGTGGCGCGGCTCGGTTCGGGGAGGCGCAGGTCGCCGAGCAGGCGGGCGATGGCGGCGAGGTCGGTGTTGCCCGCGAGCAGGTGCGCAGGGTCGGCGGGCAGATATCCGGCGGACATGCGCAATTCGTCGGCTTCGGCCCCGGCGGGTTCGAGGCCGAGGGCCGACACGCACTGTTCGACCACTTCGCGGGATGGATCGCCGCGCCCGCCCGATTCCAAGCGGCTGATATAGGAATGATTCAGCCCCGCCCGCCCCGCGAGTTGGTTCTGCGAGAGCCGTTGTGCCGCCCGGAGCCGCGCCAACGTCTGCCCGAACTGCACCGCCCCGCGCCCGTCGTTCGCTGCTACTGCTGCCATCGGCCTCCCCTTCCGTACGTCACGGCGGCGGTACCACCGCCGGACTATCATCGTCCTCTCCGTGTCGTGGAGTACCGGCAGGGTAGGCGTTCTGTGCCTCCGTGTCAAGAGCGCGGCGCGTGCTTGACAGCGACAAGGAAGCCGCATACGATGCCCCCACGGCAACGACGGAGCCACCGCCCGCCCGCCGGGGAAACGAAGCGAGTCCGCTCACGGTGCGAGGCGGGCATATTTCCCCGGCGTGCGACCGCGATCCCTCCCGAGCCACCGGCCCAACACCCCGCCGCGTGCGGGTTCAGTAGGCCCGGTCGGATTCGCCCCCGTTATCCCGGCGACGCTGTCACAGGCAGCGGAAAGAGCGTCCGCGTCGGCGTGTGCCTGCGCGGGAAGCGGGGTGGTACCGCGAGAACGTGCCTGTTTCTCGTCCCTTGCAATCATTGCAAGCGGGCGATTTTTATTGCTTAGACAGTCAATAAGTTGCTACGTTGCTACGTGCGATGCATGTAATCTTTGCGTAGCTACCTCGCAACGTAGCCACTTGGCTACTGCCACCGAAGGAGGCTCCCATGCTCGCGCTCCACCGCCCCACGCTCTCGCTTGCCGACATACAGGCGGCGGCAGAACGCCTCGCGCCGTACATTCGTCGCACACCCACGCAACTCTCGCCCGATTTCTCGGCGATGGCGGGGTGCGAGCTGTTCCTGAAGCTGGAAAACCTCCAGCGCACGGGTGCGTTCAAGATTCGCGGTGCCTTGAACATGCTGCTGACGATGGACGCTGTCGTCGCCGCACGCGGCGTGCTCACCGCCTCGGCAGGCAACCACGGGCAGGGGGTCGCTCTCGCGGCGCGGCTGCTCGGTCATCCCGCCACGGTCGTGCTGCCGCTCGGCGTGTCGCTCGCCAAGTTGGAGGCCATTGAGCGTCAGGGGGCGGAGACCGTGCTCGCGGGCAACAACTACGACGAGGCGGCGGCGCACGCTCACGCCCTCGCGGACGAGCGCGGCATGACCTACATCCATGCGTACGATTGCCCGCCCGTGATGGTCGGGCAGGGAACGATTGCCCCGGAAATGCTCGCGGATGTCCCCGACCTCGACACGCTCGTGGTGCCGGTAGGCGGCGGCGGGTTGCTCGCGGGGGTCGCCACGGCGGCACGGGCATTGAAGCCGTCGCTCAAGATCATCGGGGTGCAGGCGTCGGGGGCGTCGGCCTTCGCGGACTCGTTCAAGGGCGGGGCGCGGCTTTCCCGCCCCGTCGGCACCATCGCGGACGGCATCGCGGTCGGGATGCCGGGGGTACACACCTACCCGATCATCGCCGCCCTCGTGGACGACGTGGTGACGGTGGACGACGACGCGATGGCCCGTGCGATGGTGCTGCTTCTGGAACGCGAGAAATTGCTCGCGGAGGCGGCGGGGGCGGCCCCGCTCGCGGCGGCCCTCGGTGGCCTCTTGCCCGCCGGGAGCAGGCGCGTCGGCCTGCTCATCAGCGGCGGCAACGTGGACCCGAACCTGCTCGACAAATGCGTGCAGACCGGCCTCGCCTCCGCCGGTCGTTTCCTCGCTTTCCAGACGTACCTGCCCGATCAGCCGGGGGCGTTGCACCGCCTCACGGGCCTCCTCACGGCGGAGCGCGTCAATATCCTGCACGTCGCCATCCAGCGGCTCGGCCCGTACACCGCTATCGGCCCCATCGGCTTGGAGATGATCGTGGAGACGCGCAACGCCGACCACGCCGCGCACGTCCTGAGCGTCGTGCGGTCGCAGGGCTATCACGCCGAGGCGGTGGCGCAGACGAGCCGCGAGAACGGCCCCCCGGTTGCCGCCTCCTGACGCACCCGATGTCTTTCCACCCAATTATAGTGTATTATGGTCAATATCAGTTTAGGAGAGTAAAAACCAGCGTAGGGCGTGAGGGGGCGAGATGCGACGAGGGCGGGCGAGCGCGGGGTGGCGGTCGTGGGCATGGGCGGTGGTCGCGTCGCTGTGGGGCATCGGCGCGGTGTTCGCCCCCCCGGTCGTCGCCGCGCCGACAACGCAAGCGGCGCAGATCGCGGCGGGCGACGCGGCATTGGCGGACGCTTTCGGTTCCGCCCTCGCGGTGAGCGCGGACGGCGCGGTCGCCCTCGTCGGCGCACGCGGCAAGGGGAATTACCGGGGTGTCGCCTATGTATTCGCCCGCGACGCGGCGGGCAGTTGGCGCGAGGCGAGCAAACTGGGCGCGAACGATTGGCAAGTCGGGGACTACTTCGGCGGGGCGGTGGCCCTGAGCGGCGACGGTTCGGTCGCGCTCATCGGGGCGTTCGGCGGGGCGGGGCGGGCGGGGGCGGTGTACGCTTTCGCCCGTGGGGGAGCGGGCTGGACGCAGGCGGCGAAACTGACCGTGCCGGAAGGCAAAGTGGGCGACACCTTCGGCTCCGCCCTCGCCCTGAGCGCGGACGGCCTCACCGCCGCCATCGGCGCACCGAACGCGAACGGCACGTCCGGGGCGGTCTACGTCTTCGCGCTGGTGAGCGGGGAGTGGGCGCGGACGGCGACCCTCGTGGCGGACAGCCAGAAGATGCGCGACAGCCTCGGCACGTCCGTGGCACTCAGTGCCGACGGGGCCACCGTGGTCGCGGGGGCCACGGGACGAAACAGCAACGCGGGAACGGCCTACATCTTCCGGCGCACCGATGCGGGCTGGGAGCAGGCCGCGCAACTGCGCGTGGACAGCAGTGCGGACGGCGATTTCTTCGGTTGGTCGGTGGCGGTGAGCGGCGACGGGAAAGTCGCCGCCGTGGGGACGCCGAACCGCACGAACTACCGGGGTACGGTCTACCTCTTCGCCCGCGAGGGGGCAGCGTCGTGGAGCGAGCGCGGCTCGCTCTTCGTGAGCGACGGTGCTGCGGGCGACCGCTTCGGCAACAGCGTGGCGATGGCGGCGGACGGTTCCGCCATCCTTGTGGGCGCACCGAACAAGAACGGGCAGACCGGCACCGCGTACCTCTTCGGGCGCATCCCCGGTGCCGAGGGTACGTACGTCCAGCAGACCAAACTGACCGCGAACGACGGTGCCATGAACGACCGCTACGGCACGGCGGTGGCGATGGGCGCGAACGGCGGTGTCGCCCTCGTCGGTGCGCCCGAACGCGGCGACGCACGGGGCGGGGCGTATCTGTACGTGTGATCGTGCGGGGAAACCCACCCCCTGCCCCCTCCCGCGCCAGAGTGACGGGAGGGGCAGGGGGTGGGTTTCCCCGCATTTTACGCGAACCGCACCGTTGCTACGCTGCACGGCGGCAGCGTGAGGTGCCAACCGTCCGCCGACCGGCGTAGGGCGAGGGCGGCGGGGGCGACGGTGTCCGGCGCGTCGGGGTCGTTCTGCACGTCCGGGCGGTCGGCGGCGAGCACTTCCCCGGTCGCGCTCCCCGCCCCCAGGCCCGCGAGGGTCACGTCCTCGGCGCGGTCGCGGTGGCGGTTGACGAGGGTGACGGCGAGTCGCCCGTCGCGCTCGGAAGCGGTGGCACTGACGGCGGGCGTCCCGGCGGGCAGCGCGAGGGCGGCGTCGGTTTCCACCGCGAGGGCGGTCGCGCCGACGTGCGGGGCGTGCAACCGGAAGACGTGGTACGTGGGCGTGAGCCACATGCGCCCGCCGCCCGGTTCGGTCATCGCGGGGGCGTGGAGCACGTTGACGACCTGCGCGAGGTTCGCCAATGACAGCACATCGCACTGCCGGTGGAAACCCTCCAACGCGATTGCCGCCGCCAGCCCGTCGCGCATCGTACCCGCCTGCTCGTAGGTGATCGGGCGACGACCGGGGATGTCGCCCCAGCCGTTGCGGCGGGATTCGGGGTGCCACACGCCCCACTCGTCGAGGGCAACGCCGACACGGTGCGTGCCGCCTTCCGCTTGCGCGATCATCGCGGCGGTGCGCTCCACGAACGCCTCGGTGGCGTCCGCCTGAGCAAGCAGCAGGTAGTACTGGTCGTCGTCGAAGCTCAGTTCCGGGCCGCCCAACGACCAGTAATCGTGGATGCTCAGGTGATCGGCGAGCGCAATGTGCTTGCCGAGGGTTTCCAGCAGGGTCGCGTTCCACTCGTCGTCGTAGCCGCAGGTGACGAGTTCGGCGGCGGGGTCTATGTGCCGGAGCATCGTCGCGTAGCGGCGGTACTCGCGGGCGTAGTCGGCGGCGTCGAAATTGCCGCCACAGCCCCAATTCTCGTTGCCCACGCCCCAGAGCTTGACCGCGAACGGCGCGTTGGCCCCGTTCGCCCGCCGTTGGCGGGTGAGTGTGGTGTCGTGCGGGCTGTTGCAGTATTCCAGCCAGTCGCTCAGTTCTTGCGGCGACCCGGTGCCGACATTGCCCGCGAGGTACGGTTCCGCGCCTATGCGCTCGCAGAGTTGCAAGAACTCGTGCGTGCCGATGCCGTTGTCGTCCTCCACCGTGAGGCCGCAACTCATACCGAGGGTGCGCGGGCGCGACGCGGGATCACCAACGCCGTCGCGCCAGTGGTAGTGATCGGCGTAGCAGCCACCGGGCCAGCGGAGCATCGGCACGGGCATCCCCCGTAGGGCGTCGAGTACATCCGAGCGGAAGCCGCCCTCGTTCGGCACGGCACTCTCGGCCCCGAGCCAGAGACCGTCGTAGCAGCAGCGGCCTATATGCTCCGCGAAATGGCCGTAGAGCCGGGGCGAGATCGTGCCGATGGGCGCGTCCGTGCGGAGGTGTACCGTGGTTCCCGTGGTTCCCGTGGTCGTCGTCATCGTTTCGCGTCCTTTCATGCGTGGTGTGTCGTGGATCATGGGTGATGGCGTCATCATAGCCGAGATGCGCCCCTCCCCCCGGCCCCCCGTGGGGAAGGGGGAGAAGCACGGCAAACACCGGGCTTTCCCGATGCGTCGCGCTGCGGCAACGGTTCTCCCCCTTCCCCACGGGGGGAGGGGGCCGGGGGGAGGGGCGCATTTTCCGCCGTCTTGACAACCGCCTCCCCACCCATCACCATATGCGCGAAACGCGATTGCGGAGCGCGTCGGCGGTACGAATGAGCGCGAACAGGGAGCGGGGGGCGGACGACTGCGACCCCCCGCCGCGCCGGAAGCCGCCGATCTTCCCTCCGTGGCGGGCCGGTGAAGTGCGGGGAGGAACGCTCCCGCGCAGTAGCCGCGCACGGTTCGTCCCCCGTTACCGGGACGCCGCGATGATCGTCGCGGGCAAAGTGGCGTCGCGTGCGAAAGCGCGGCGCAACCGGGGTGGTACCACGCGGGCCGTGCCTGCGTCCCTGTGCCGCCGTGCGATTATTCGTGCGGCGCAGGACGCGGCGCGGCTTTTTCGTCGTGCCGCGTGCCGCGTGCTGCGTGCTGCGTGAAATGCGAATGCCTGCGTCGCGGCGCACTTCGTATTTCCGCAGCACGCAGCACGCGGCACGCAGCACGTTGACGCGAACGGAGTGAGCAAATGACGGCGACGTTTACCGAGATTGACGCGCTGGTCGCGGAGGCGCGGGGGCGGCTGGATGGGGCCGAAGACCTCGACGCGACGCGGCAGTGGTACCGGGACTATCTGGGCGACAAGGGCAGCGTCAGCGGGCTGACGCGGCGGATCGGCGCGTTGGCGCGGGAGGAGCGCGGGACGTTCGGGCAGGCGGTGAACGCGGCGAAGACGGGCCTCGCGGAGTTGCTCGCGGCGAAGCAATCGGCATTGGAGTCGCGGGAACTGGACGCCCGCATCGCGTCGGAGAGCATTGACGTGACGCTGCCGGGGCGACCCGTGGAGCGCGGTTCGCTGCACCCCGTGACGCGCATCATCCGCGAGATTTGCGACATCTTCGGCACGATGGGCTTCCAGACCGTCGAGGGGCCGGAGGTGGAGTTTGCGAAGTACAACTTCGACATGCTGAACATCCCCGCCGATCACCCCGCCCGCGATGTCTGGGACACCTTCCATGTGGACACGGGCGGCACGGCGGAAATCGTGCTGCGCACGCACACCTCGCCGATGCAGGTGCGCACGATGCTCAACCAGAAGCCGCCCGTGCGCGTGGTCGTGCCGGGGCGGTGCTACCGCTACGAGGCGACCGACAGCACGCACCTCGCCATGTTCTATCAGGTCGAGGGGCTGTGCGTGGACGAGCATATTACGATGGCCGACCTCAAAGGGACGCTCTCGGAGTTCGCCCGCCAGATGTTCGGCAGCGACCGCCGCACGCGCTTCCGCTGCGACTTCTTCCCGTTCGTCGAGCCGGGGGTGGATTTCGGCGTCGAATTCCCCACGGCGGACGGCAAAGGCACGCGCTGGATCGAGTTGCTGGGGGCCGGGATGGTGCATCCGCGTGTGCTTGAGATGGCGGGCTACGACAGCACGAAGTATACCGGCTTCGCCTTCGGCATGGGGCCGGAACGACTGGCGATGCTCAAGTACGGCCTCACCGATATCCGCGATTTCTACGCCAACGATGTGCGCTGGCTGCGGCAACTGGATAGGGCATGGCTGTAGGTAGCCGGTAGCCGGTAGCCGGTAGTCGGTAGCTAGTAGCGGAAATGCGTAAAACTAATGGCTACCGACTACCGGCTACCGGCTACCGGCTAGCGACCGAAGGGAGCGACAAGATGAAGGTTTCGTGGCGATGGCTGCGGGAGTACGTGGAGACCGATCTGGAGCCGCGTGAGATGGCGCGGCGGCTGACGATGGCCGGCCTTGAGGCGGAGAAGATCGAGGAGATCGGGGCGGAGTGGGACCGCGACCTCGTGCGCGTCGCCCTCGTGACGCGGGTGGAGGCGATCCCCGGTGCCGACCGGGTGCGGCAGGTGTTCCTGCAACTGCCGGGGCGCGAGGCGATGGTGGTCACGGGTGCGCCGAATATCGCCGTGGGGCAGAAGATCGCCCTCGGCCTGCTCGGTGCCAGACTCTACGACGGACACAGCGACGAGAAGGTGCTCAAAGTCCTGAAGTCCCGCCCGATTATGGGGCTGACGGGCGAGGGGATGGTCTGCTCGGAGCGCGAACTGGGCATCTCCGACGAGCACGAGGGCATCATGGTGCTGCCGGAGGACGCCCCGGTCGGGATGCCGCTCGTGGACTATCTCGGCGACACGGTGATCGAATTCGAGATCACGCCGAACCTCGTGCATGACTTCAGCATCGTCGGCGTGGCGCGAGAAGCGGCGGCGGTGACGGGCGGGGTGTTCCGCGACCCCTTCCCGCGCTGGCCCGACAAGCCCGACGCCCCCGCGATGCCGGGACTCGTGACCGTGGACGCGACCGCCGATCTCGTGCCGCGCTTCACGGCGTTGGTCATCGAAGGCGTCAAAGTCGCGCCGTCGCCGGAGTGGATGCGGCGGCGGCTGGTCGCGGGTGGCCTGCGCCCGATCAACAACGTGGCGGACATCACGAACTACGTGATGCTCGAATACGGGCAACCGACGCACGCCTTCGACCGCGACCGGCTGGTCGGCGGGCGGCTGATCGTGCGTCCCGCGTACGAGAACGAGACGCTGGAACTGATCAACCACGAGACGAAGATGCTGACGCCGCAGATGCTCGCGGTGTGCGACGAGGCGGCGGCCCGCAGCGTCGCCGGCGTGATCGGCGGGGCGACCTCGGAGATCGCCGACGACACGACAACCGTGCTTCTGGAGGCGGCGAACTGGGAGATGCGCAGTATCCGCCACACGCGCACCGCCCTGAAGGTGCGCACCGACGCCTCCGCCCGCTACGAGCGCGGCATCGAACCCGACCTGACGATGCCCGCCGCGCTGCGGTGCGCCGAACTGATCGCACAGGTCTGTCCGGGTGCGAAGATCACGGGGTACGCCGATGTATACCGCCAGCCCCGCGAGCGCGTCACGGTGACGCTACCGTACGCGAAGATTCTGCGTGTCTTGGGGGTGACGTATCCCGTCGAGACGGTAGTGGACGTGCTGACGCGGCTGCAATTCGACGTGACCGCGACGGGCGACGCCGCCGCGCCGGATCTCGTCGTCGCGGTGCCGGTGTTCCGCACCGACGTGACGCGGCCCGAAGACCTGATCGAGGAGGTGGCCCGCATCGTCGGTTACGAGAGCCTGCCGGAGACGCTGCCGACGGGAACGGCGGTGCATGTCGTGCGCCCCGACCGGCTGCTGACGCGGGAGGCGGCGCGAGACGCCGTGGCGGCGGCGGGGCTGTTCGAGGTGCAAACGTACTCGTTCACGAGCGCGGCGGAACTCGGCAAATTGGCGACCGTGGGCGGGCCGGGGGCGACGGAGACGCCGCTCGTGCGCCTCACGAACGCGATGGGCGAGTGGGAGGCGTTACGCCCGACATTGCGCGGCAGCCTGCTCGCCCTCGCGGCGGAGAACCTGAAATTCGTCCCCGGCGTGGCGATGGGCGAGGTGGCGAATGTCTACCTGCCGACGACGCCCGACGAACTGCCGAATGAGCGGCTGACGCTCTGCGTCGTGCTGGCGGGGGAGCGCGGCGAGCGGACGTATGCCTCGGCCCCGCACCCGTACGACTTCTGGGACATCAAGGGGGCGGCGGAGGCGATCTTTCCCGCCCTCGGCATGACGGAACTGGCGTTCGCGGCGGCGGACGATCCGGTGTTCCAGCCGGGGCGTGCGGCGATGCTCTCCGTGGGTGGGCAACCGCTCGGCATGTTGGGGGAGGTCCACCCGCGTGTGGCGGCGGCGTTCGGGATACCCGGTCGCATCTTCCTCGCGGAGTTCGATCTGGAGCCGGTGATTCGGTCCGTGGCCAGCAAGCGCGGCGTACTGCGCAAACTACCGCCGCTCTCGCGCTATCCGGCGGTGACGCAGGACCTGGCGGTCGTGGTGGACGAGGCGATCACGGCAGGACAGGTCGCGGACGTGGTGCGGGCGGCGATTGGCGGCGTGGCGGCGCGGGTGTCGCTGTTCGATGTCTACCGGGGCGAGCAAGTCCCGGCGGGCAAGAAGAGCCTCGCCTTCGCCGTGACGCTGCAAGCCCCCAACCGCGCCCTCAGCGAGGAGGAGGTGACAAAGGTGCGCGACCGCGTTTCCGGTGCGCTCACGAAGCGGCTGAAGGCGACGCTGCGCACGTAGGGGAAGCCCATCCCCCCGTGACAAACATGGAATGTACGTGGTTGGTCGCGCACGTCGTCGCCGCGCCGAAGAACTTCACCGCCCCCTCCCCTCTCCACATCTGTGGAGAGGGGGAGAATCTTTGCAGAGCGATGCAGGCAACGAGCGGTCACACCACGCCAACTGCGTGCGTCCCAGAACGGTCCGATGACCAGACCATTGCATATCATTGCATTGTGGTGCTACACTAGTGACAGCAGACATAAGATAGCATACGGGAGGTGGGCGATGGCGCGACAGCTTTCACGGCGGGCGGCGTTGCGTGGGGTGATCGGGGCGGCGGCGGGCGTTGTCGCGGTTCCGGCGACCTCTCCCCGTGCGCTCGCGGCGACGATGACGGGCGCACTGCGGGTGGAACAGGTGTCGGTGTCGCAGGCGAACCTCGCACGCGGCAACCGCTTCACCGTGACGGCGAGCATCGCGGGGGCGTTCCGCACGGCGTCGGTGACGTACGCGGTACCGGGGGGCGGGCGGATGACGCAGTTCTTCCGTCCCACGTTTGGCACGAACTACGAGACCACCTTCATGGTGGCCCCCGACGCGCCCGTGGGCGAGTACCGCCTCGACGCCCTCGTGCTGCGCGACGACCGGAACGCCGTGGTGCGCTACCTCGTGGCGGACGATCCGACGGTTGCCCCGCTCCTTGCGGGGGCGAATGTGCGCGTGACCACCGACGGCAACCCGAATGGCATCAACCCGCCGCAACCGGGACAGCCGCCCGCGATGCCCCTCGCGCCGCTCGCATCCGTAGGCGATCCCACGCCGCTTGCGCCGCTCGCGCCCATCGCCGCCGTACCCGCCGTGCCTGCGCAAAACGGCTCCGCGCCGCAGTTCCTGCGTACGATGGTCTCGCAGACCTCGCTCGCGTACGGCAACGCTTTCACGTTGCGCGTGGTGATGCACGGCCCGGTCGGCACGGCGCGGGTGACGTTCGCCTACCCGGGCGGCGACGTGACGCGCTCGCTCTCGTTCGCCTACGCGAGCGGCGACGAGGCGCACTACGAGGCGACGATTCGCGTCAGCGGCGACTTGCCGCCGGGGCGGTACGTGATTACGCGGCTCTTGGCGGAGGGGACGAACGGCACGATCACCGACCTCCTGCCCCCGGCGAACGACCCGCTGATCGTCGGGAGCGGCGTGGATGTCTACGGGAGCCAGCCGCCGCCGCCCGCGCCGTCGCCCACGCCCGCGCCGCTCGTCGCCGTGTCCCCGGCGACGGTCGTACCGAGCAGCCCGATCATCTTCACCGCCGTCGCGGTGGCCCCCGCGACGGTGCGCCCCGGCGAGTCGTTCGCGGTGACGGCGACGATTGCCGATACCGCCGGGAACGTCGTCGGGCAGCCCGTGGTCTCGTTCTCGGACGGGCGGCGCGAGTTGTTCGCCTTCTTCGCACGCGGCACGGACGGCACCTACCGCGCCACGGTGCCGGTATCGCAGTATTACCCCGAAGGCATGTACGCCCTCACGCGCCTTTACGCCTACGACGACCGGGGCAACACCGTGAATGTGCAACAACCCGCCACCGCCGCCTTCCGGGCGGACGTGACGGTGCGGCGGTAGGGAGACCTCACCCCCCATGCCGCCCATGCCGCCCATGCCGCCCGGAAGGTACCCGCACCCGCACCCGCACCTGCCTCCCCCCGGTGGGGGAAGGGGGTGAAGTACGGCAAGCACCGGGCGTTCCCGGTACGCCTCGATGTCGCAACAATTCTCCCCCTCTCCCAAGCGTAGCGCGGGGGAGGGGGAGGGGGGAGGGGCTTCCCCGTGGTACACTACCCATCGGCGCGAGGGGTGTTCGCCGCGTCGGGGGAGTGACCGTGAGGGCAACGGAGGCGGCGGAAAGAGTGTCACCGGAGCGGGCAAGCGTCGCTCCCGTGGAGCGGTTGCGCGGGATGCATGACGTGCCGCCCGCTCGGCTTGCGCAACGCGAGGCGGCGGCGGCGCGGATGCTCGCGGCCCTCGCACGGGCGGGGTACGGGCGCACCGATGTACCCGTGATCGAGCCGACCGAGCTGTTCCTGCGGCAAACGGGCGAGGAGCGCGTCGGGCAGATGTACGCCTTCCGCTACCGCAACCGCGAACTCGCCCTGCGACCGGAGTTCACCGCGTCGGTGGTGCGGGCGGCACTCGCGGACGCGCCCGATGCCCTGCCCGCCCGCGTGTCGTACTGCGGCCCCGTGTTCCGCTACGAGCGACCGGGCGGCACCCGCGCCCGCCAATTCACCGAGATCGGCGCGGAATTGCTCGGTGCGGACGGCCCCGCCGCCGATGCGGAGATCATCGGCCTCGCGTACGACGCCTTGCGCGTCGCGGGGGTGACGAATCCGTCGCTCGTGGTCGGGCATGTGGGCGTGGCGCGGGGCTACCTCGCGGGGCTGCGGCTCGACGAGCGCGTGCGCGACTGGCTCGTGTGGAGCATGGAGCGGTTGCGCCCCGATGATCCCGACGGCGAGCGCGTGCATCCCGCCCTCGCCGCCCTGCTCGCGGAGGAGGGGGACGATCCCGTGCGCCTGCCCCCGGTGCAGGACCGCGACACCTTCCTCGCGGTGCTGCGGTCGGCGGGCGTGGCACTCGACGGCGGCAACCGGCGGTCGGCGGAGGAGATCGTCGAGGGGATGATGCGCAAGCTCGCCCGCCGCGACGAGCGGGCCGATGTGCGCCGCGCCCTCGCCTTCCTGCGCCGCCTCGTGACGCTGCGCGGTACCCCGGACGATGTGCTGCCGCAACTGGAAACCCTGCTCACCGATGAGGGCTTGGGCGGCGAAGGCGCACGGCGATTGCGCGATGTCCTCGCCATCCTTCCGGCGTACGGAGTGCCGCCCGACGCCGTCACGCTCGACATGGGGTTGGGGCGCGGGCTGAATTACTACACGGGGATCGTGTTCCAGTTGTACGCCGACGGGCCGGAGCAGCTGGGCGGTGGCGGGCGGTACGACGACCTTGCCGGGGTGCTCGGCGCGTCGGAACCGTGGCCCGCCGTGGGCTTCTCGCTCGGTCTGGAGGCGGTGCTTGCCCGTGCAACGCCGCAACCGGAATCGTATCCGCCCCTCGTCGTGGTCGTGCAGACGAGCGGCAACGATCTGGCGGCGGCGCGGCTTGCGGCGCGGCTGCGCACGCTCGGTTGGACGGCAACGCTCTCTCTGAGCGGAAACCACGTTCCGACGACCGCATACGCGGTGCGGGCGTGTGTTGACAACGACGCGGTGCGATGGATAGGGGTGGGTGACGAGGAGCGGCGCGTGTCGTTCGAGGACTTGCCCGCGCCGCATGAGGACGAGACGAATGGGGAAGGCCGCGATGTTTGACGACACATTGCGCCTCGCGCTGCCGAGCAACGCCCGGATGGAGGAGGAGACGCGCCGCTTCTTCGAGCGGGCGGGGATGGGCGTGCGCCGCCCCAGCCCGCGCCAGTACACGGGGGCGTTGCGCGGCGTGGACGGCGTTGGCGTGTTGTATCAGCGGGCGAGCGAAGTGGTTGTCAAGACGAACAGCGGCCTCGCGGATATCGGCATCACGGGGCTGAATCTCGTGCAGGAGTACCGGAGCGACGACGACGCGCTCATCGTGCTGCTCCGCGACCTCGGTTTCAGCCGCTGTCGCCTCGTGATCGCGGTACCGGAGGCGTGGGTGGACGTGACCACGGTAGCCGATCTCGCGGATTTGGCGGCGGACTTCCGAGCGCGGGGGCGGACGCTGCGGGTCATCACCGGCTCCCCGAACCTCGTGCGCGACTACCTCTACGCCTGCGGCATCGTGCATTTCGCGCTGGTGGAAGGCGAGGGGGCGTTGGAGGTGGCACCCGCCATTGACACCGCCGACATCGTGGCGGATATCACCGAGACCGGCACCACGCTGCGCGACAACCGCCTGAAGATCATCGAGGGCGGCACGATCATGGAATCGCAGGCGTGCCTGATCGGCAACCGGCACGCACTGCGGGCGTCGGCGGCGAAGCGCGAACGGGTGCGGCACATCCTCGAACGGGTCGAGGCGCACGAGCGCAGCCGAAATTACCGTGTCCTCACCGCAAACGTGCGCGGCGAGAGCGCGGATGAAGTAGCCCATCACGTCATCGGACAGGTAGAGACGGCGGGGCGGCTCGGCCCCACGGTCGCGCCCGTGTACCCGAAGCACGGCGTCTCCGGTGGCCCGGTGGTGACGGCCCTCGAAACGGGCTGGTACGCCGTGACGGTGGTGGTCGAGGAACACCTGCTGCTCCCGGCGGTGGATCACCTGCGCCAGTTGACCAATTTCGGGATTTCGGTGAGCGCACCGGAGTACGTTTTCCAGCCGACGAGCGAGGCGTATACCGAGATGCTGGCGCAACTGGGGCTGGACGGCGACGACCGCCCGGACAACGCCCACGATCCGGGCGAAGGCGGTGCCGCGTGATGCGCATCTTCACCGACCTCGACGCGGCGCGGGCCGGACTGCTAGCGCGAAAGCCCGAAGGCGACGCAGAGTTGCCGCCGCGCATCCGCGAGGCGAACCGGCGCATCTTCGGGCGCGACGTGACGGCGAATGAGGCGGCGGTGGTCATCTGCGAGGCGGTGCGCACGGGCGGCGACGCGGCGGTGCGCGAGTACACCGCGAAGATAGACGGCGTGACGCTCGACGCGCTCGAATTGTCCGCCGAAGCACTGACGGACGCCCTTGCCCGCATCCCACGCGAACTGCGCGAGGCGTTGGAGACGGCGACGGGGCGCATCCGGCGGTTCCACGAGCGCGAACACCACGACTCGTGGTGGTGGCACGACGGGGCGGACACCCTCGGTCAGGTCGTGCTGCCGCTCGAACGGGTGGGCATCTACGTACCCGGCGGCACAGCGGCATATCCCAGTAGCCTACTGATGGCGGTGATCCCGGCGAAAGTGGCGGGGGTGCGCGAAATCATGATGGCGACGCCGCCGCACCCGAAAGGCGTGCTCGATGTGGTGCTCGCTGCCGCCGCGATTGCCGGGGTGGATCGCGTGTTCACCATCGGTGGGGCGCAGGCGGTGGCGGCGATGGCATACGGCACCGCGAGCGTGCCGAAGGTGGACAAGATTCTCGGCCCCGGCAACCCGTTCGTGGCGGCGGCGAAGCGGTACGTCTTCGGGCAGGTGGCGATAGACCAGGTCGCGGGGCCGACGGAGACGCTCGTGATCGCGGACGACTCCGCGAACCCGGCGTGGGTGGCGGCGGACATGATCGCGCAGGCGGAACACGGCGAGACCTCGTCCGCCATCCTACTCGCCACGGACGCGGCGACGGTGCGGGCGGTGGATGCGGAACTGGAACGACAACTGGCTGGTTTGCCGCGTGCGGATGTGGTGCGCGAGGCGATGGCGGCGAATGGCGGGGCGGCGATTGTGCCGGACATTCGCACGGCAATTGCGTTGGCGAACGCCTATGCGCCGGAGCATCTGTGCCTCTGCGTGCGGGAGCCGTGGCAGTACGTCGGCCTCGTGCGCAATGCGGGCGGCGTGTTCGTGGGCGAGTACAGCCCCGAAGTGTTGGGCGACTACGCGGCGGGGCCGAGCCACATTATGCCCACGGGCGGCACGGCGCGGTTTTCGAGCGCGATGCACGTGCGCGATTTCGTGCGCACGATGAGCGTGATTGGCCTGACAGCAGAAACGGCGTCTCGTCTCGCGGGGGCGGCGGCGATGCTTGCCCGTAGCGAGGGGCTGGAAGGCCACGCCCGCGCCGCCCGGTGGCGCAACGACATGCCGCCGCATTCGGTGCCGACCGACGACTGACGATTAGCGAGACGGAGTGAGCGATGGCGGACACGCTGACGGACGCCCGCAAGTTGCTGCGCGGCGACATAGGGACGATTGAGCAGTACCACGCGATGGAGCCGCTGGAGACGGTGGCGGCGCGGCGCGGCGTGCCGCCCGAACGCATCGTGCGGCTGCACATGAACGAGAACCCGTGGGGTGCGCCGCTGCGGGTGCAGGAAGCTCTCGCGGCCTTCGACGGCTTCAGCCACTATCCCGACCCGGAGAGCCGCGAGATACGCCGCCTGCTCGCGGAGTACACGGGGGTGAGCGCGGAGCGGATCGTCGTCGGGGCGGGGGCGGACGAGGTGATTGACTGGCTCTTCACGCTGTTCGCGGGGCGCGGGGAGGTGGTCGTCGTGCCGACACCGACGTTCGGGATGTACGCGGCGCGGGCGCAGGTACACGGCGTGGCGGTGAGGAGCGTGCCGCGTCTGCCCGATTTCGGCCTCGACATGGAGGCGATGGAAGCGGCGATCACGCCGGATGTGAAGATCGTCTTCCTCACCTCACCGAACAATCCGACAGGCAACCTCGCCCGGATGGGGGAGGTCGTGCGGCTCTTGCGGCGCGATGTGATCGTGGTCGTGGACGAGGCGTACTTCGAGTTCGCGGGGCGCACCGTCGCGCCGCTGATCGCGGAGTACGACAATCTGGTCGTGCTGCGGACATTCTCGAAGTGGGCGGGGCTGGCGGGGTTGCGCGTCGGCTATGGGCTGATGCCGCGCTGGATCGCGGATGAGTGCTGGCGCATCAAGCAGCCGTATAACATCAATGTGGCGGCGCAGGTGGCGGTGGCGGCGGTGTTCGAGGAGATGCCGACCGTCCGGCGCACGATCCGCAGCATCCGCCTCGAACGGCTGCGCATGTACCGCGCCCTGCGCAAGCTGAACTTCCTCAAGCCGCACGAGAGCAAGGCGAACTATCTGCTCACGCACGTACTGCACGGCACGGGCAAAGACGTGGAAGACTGGCTGGCGGACGACGGCATCTTCATCCGTCGGTACTCGTCGCCCGAACTGGCGAACTACGTGCGCATCAGCGTCGGGCGACCGGAGGACACCGACCGGCTGATGGGGCGGTTGACGCTCTTGGCGCGGCGGTATGCGCGAGAGATGTAGGGCGGTTCGTGAACTGCCCTTCTGCGGTGGGTGTCGCTCTCGTGGAATAGAGACGCGGCAAGGAGGGGGCGGTTCACGAACCGCCCCTACGGTGGGGATGCAGGGTGATGGACGAGACGAGTGCGAGAGCGGAGCGGGTGGGGGAAGTGGCGCGGGCGACGGCGGAGACTAATATCCGGTTGCGCGTGGCGATAGACGGCATGGGGCAGTGCGAGGTTGCCACGGGCATCGGTGCGCTCGACCATTTCCTGACGCTCTGGGCGCGGCACGGGTTGTTCGACCTCTCGGTGCAGGCGACGGGCGATGTGCAGGTGGACGGACACCACACCGCCGAGGACGTGGGGTTGTGCTTAGGGCAGGCGTTGGGCAAGGCACTGGGGGAGCGGCGCGGCATCCGGCGGGCGGCGAGTTTCGTCATGCCGATGGACGAAGCATTGGCGACGGTGGCGGTTGACCTCTCCGGGCGCGGCTTCTTCGTGCTGACGGGTACGTTCTCGCAGCCCTTCGTGGGGACGCTGGAAACCGACCTCGTGCGCCACTTCCTCCTGTCGCTGGCGGCAGAGGCGCGAATGAACCTGCACGTCCTGCTGCACTACGGGCAGAACGCGCACCACGAAGTCGAGGCGATCTTCAAGGGGTTCGCTCGCGCCCTCGACGCCGCAACGCAGTACGACCCCCGACTAGGCGACGCGGTGCCGAGCACGAAGGGGCGCATCGAGACATAGTCACCGGACTCGCTTGTACGCGATCTGAAGATCCGGGTTCCACGTCGAACCGTCCTCCGAGAGCTGCCCACTGCTGGTGATAGTGTCGCCGTCGTCGCTGAATGTGCCGGTGAAGCGTTGCGAGAAGCCCGGCCAGTCCCGCCACCAGTGCCAGAGGCCCGTATCCGCGCCGAGTTGGTAGACGCGAGACACGCCGCGTGAATCGAAGTAGCGCATGGCGCAGCCGTCGCCGGTGGCGGCTGCGGCGGCCCCCTCGCCTGAGTCTTCGCACCCCAAGATCGCTATGCTGTCGGGGATGTCGGGATGGTCGTGGTGTGCTCGCCAGATGAGGAAGAAGCCACCCTCCAGCCATGCAAACGTGGCCCGCCCGTGGACGGTGATGTTGGGAAGCAAGGGATGCGTTGCCTCGGTCTCCCACTCGCCAACGAGCGCGTCCAAGTGTTCCAGCGTGGGATGTCGCTTACCCGTGGTGTCTGGCATTTCGACTCCTTGTTCCCTACATCCCGGTACATGCATGGTGTCGGGCGGGTGCGAACGCCGTTCTCGACCGGCGGCCTGCATGTCCCGTCATGGCGCGAGAGTAGCCTGTTGCAAAGCGAGCAATTCGTCAATGCCTTTGCGGGCGAGGGCGAGCAGGGCGGTGAGGGTGTCGGGGGTGAAGGTGGCATGTTCGGCGGTCATCTGCACCTCGACGAACTCCCCGGCACTCGTCATCACGACGTTCGCGTCCACGTCCGCCGCCGAGTCCTCGGTGTACTCCAGATCGAGGCGCGGTTCGCCACCGACCACACCGACGCTGATCGCAGCGACGGCGGCGAGAAGCGGCGGGCGAAGCATTGTCCGTCCGTTTACGAGGGTACGCAGGGCAAGGGCGAGGGCGACATAGCCGCCGGTGATCGCGGCGGTGCGCGTGCCGCCGTCGGCCTGCAACACGTCGCAGTCTATCGTGACGCTGCGTTCGCCTAACGCTTTCAGGTCCACGGCGGCGCGGAGGCTGCGCCCGATCAGGCGTTGAATCTCGTGGGTGCGCCCGCCGATCTTGCCCGTGACGCTCTCGCGGGGGGAGCGGGTGAGGCCGGAGCGGGGGAGCATCGAGTACTCCGCCGTCACCCACCCCTGACCGCGCCCGACGAGGAAGGGAGGCACGCGCTCCTCGAGGCTTGCAGTGCAGCGCACCTGCGTGTTGCCGAAGGCGATCAGGCACGACCCTTCGGCGTACGCGGAAATCCCCGGCGTGATCGTGACGGGGCGGAGGGCGTCGGTCGCTCTCCCCGTGCGTGCGGCGGTCGCCATGTCGCGTTCCTTTCCATATCCCTAAAGCAGCCCGCGAAGATGACGGCGGGTGGCACCCACGGGTACACTGTCGCCAGACTATCACAGAGAAGGGAAACGCATGGCAGAACGCACCGAAACCACGGAGATGACCGAACCTGCCCGCCCCGCGTTCACGGCACTCGTGGTCTACCGCAACCCGGAATATCGTTTCTCGTTCCTGTACCCGGAAGGGTGGCACGAGCGCGAATTGGAGACCGACGGGCTTACGGGTGTGATCTACGCGCCGCGACCGGACGACACCGACACGAATTTTTCGGTGGAGGTGCGCGAGATCGGGGTCGAGGTGGCGGAAGACGATCTGCCCGAATTGCTCGCGGGGGCATTGGAGGGTTTCCGTGCGCTGCCGGGGGTCGAAATCACGCACGAGGAGTCGTACGCCATCGGTACGCTGATCGGGCTGGAAATCCACGCCGCGTACCGGGAGGGTGAGGCGCGGCGGGTACGCTGGCTCCGGTTGCTCTATCGGGGCACGCGGCAGTTTCGCATGATCGCGCAGGGGGAGGCGGGCGACTTCGCCTACTGGGAGCCGATGCTCGCGCAGATGATGCGCACGTTCCGCTTCGGCGACTGGTGGGCGGACATGCTCGGAGAGGAATGGGTGCCGTCGCTGGCGAATGAGGCGGACGACGAGGGCGAAAACCCGCCCCCCGGCCCCCTGTCCACGGTGCGGGGTGACGCCAAGAGCGGGTAGAAGACTCCTTATACCAAACGTGGGTGGAAGTAGCAGCAGTGCGGGGCCGGTGCGTAGGGGCGGTTCGTGAACCGCCCTCTTGCCGCGCCACGGTGCGCATCGTCGGCATTGTGCCACACGGGCAGGGCGGTTCACGAACCGCCCCTACACCGCCACGTCCACCCACGTTTGGTATTATGTGGTAGGGGTGCCGGTGTCCTCACCAAACAGCCAGGAACAAGCCCTCACTCCTCCACGCCTTGCAGGTCGAGGGTTTCGGAGAAGTGGCAGGCGGCGAGATGTCCGGGCCGCGTCTCGCGTAGCGGCGGCTCGTCGGTCTTGCACACGTCCTGCGCGTAGCGACAGCGCGGGTGGAAATAGCAGCCGCTCGGCGGGTTCGAGGGATCGGCGACTTCGCCCGCGAGGACGATGCGGCGGCTGCGTTGCATCGGATCGGGTTTCGGCACGGCGGAGAGCAACGCCTCGGTGTACGGGTGCTGCGGCTGGAAGTACAACTCCTCGGTGGTCGCCAGTTCGACGACCTTGCCGACGTACATCACCGCCACGCGGTCGCTGGTGTGCTCCACCACCGAGAGATCGTGCGCCACGAACAGGTACGTGAGGTGGAACTCCTGCTGCAAGTCCTGCAACAGGTTCAGCGTCTGGGCCTGAATGCTCACATCGAGGGCGGAGACCGGCTCGTCGCAGACCACGAGTTGCGGGTTGAGCGCGAGGGCGCGGGCGATGCCGATGCGCTGCCGCTGCCCGCCGCTGAAGGCGTGGGGGTAGCGCACCATGTATTCCAGGCGCAACCCGACGATCTCCAGAAGGTGCGCGACGCGATCCTTGAGTTCGCTGCCCTTCGCCACGCCGTTCACCAGAAGCGGCTCGCCCACGATCTGCAACAGCGTCATGCGCGGATTCAGCGACGAGTACGGATCCTGGAAGATCATCTGGACGTGGCGGCGGATCGCCTTGAGCGATTTCGGCGGGAGCGAAGGGATGTCCACCCACCCCTGCAAGCGGTCGCGGAAGCGAATCTCGCCGCTCGTGGGGTTGAAGCCGCGCATGATGAGGCGGCTCGTGGTCGTCTTGCCGCACCCGGATTCGCCCACGAGGCCGAGGGTCTCGCCCTCCTTCAGGGTGAAGTTCACGCCGTCCACGGCCTTCACCTGCCCAATCACGCGGCGACCGAACCCCTTCGTGATCGGGAAATACTTCTTCAAATCCTTCACAACGAGCAAATCGTCCGAGGCGAATGCTGCGTCCTTCGCGCTCGGTGTCGGTGTGTGTCCATTGATGCTCACAGCGATTCTCCCGTGTCCTCGTACGCGGCACGTCAGGAAAGCGCGTCCAGTTCGTCGGTGCGGTTGCACCGCGCCCAGTGGTCGGGGCCGACCTTGACGTATTGCGGATCGTCGCAGACCCCCGGTTTGTAGTAGCGGCAGCGGGTGTGGAAGGGGCAGCCTTTCGGGATATTCATCGGATCAGGTACCATGCCGCCGATGGCCTCCAGACGCCCGGTGGACTTCTTGCCGAGGCGCGGGATACTGCGCAACAGGGCGCGGGTGTAGGGGTGGCGCGGGTTGGCGAACAGTTCCGCCACGGGAGCCTGCTCGACCTCCTTGCCGAGGTACATCACCACCACATCGTCCGCCATCTCCGCCACCACGCCGAGATTATGCGTGATGATCTGGATCGCCATGCCGAAATCGCGCTGCAACTCCTTCATCAGTTCGAGGATTTGCGCCTCGGTGGTCACGTCGAGGGCCGTGGTCGGCTCGTCGGCGATCAGCAGGCTCGGCTGGCACGAGAGCGCGAGGGCGATCACGGCGCGTTGCCGCTGTCCGCCGGAGAGCTGGTGCGTGTAGCGATCAATGATCTCACGCGGGCGTGGGAGGCCGACGCGAGTGATGACGCTGATTGCCCGTTCTCGCGCCTCCTCCTTGCTCACGCGCTGGTGGAGGCGGATCGTCTCGACCATCTGATGCCCCACGGTATGCACGGGGCTGAGCGAACTCATCGGCTCCTGAAAGATCAGGGCAATCTCGTTGCCCCGGATGGTGCGAATCTCGCGCCCCTGCCCGTTCATCTGCGCCAGGTCCACCACTTCGGGCGGTCTGGCACCCTTCGCGGTCTCGCCACGGGGCTGGCGGTGGTAGAGGATTTCGCCCGCCACGATGCGCCCCGGCTTCGGCACGATGCGCAGCACGCTCTGGGCGGTGACGCTCTTGCCGCAACCGGACTCGCCGACGATGCCGATGGTGCGCCCGCGACGGATGCTGTAGCTCACGCCGTCCACCGCCCGCACCACGCCCTCGTCGGTGAAGAATTGCACCTGCAAGTTTTTCACTTCGAGGAGCATGTCGTCGTTGGAAACGGCGGGCATGGGCGCGTGCTGTGTCTCGTATGCCGAGGTCGGGTCGCCCGCACCTTCACCCTGTCCCGTTCGCCCCGTCGTTCCGTTGTTCATAGGTCCTCTCATCGCCGCCGCGTACGCAGCACGCAGCACGCGGCACGATTGTTAGCGGGCGTACGGGTCGGCGGCGTCGCGCAGGCCGTCGCCGAGGAAGTTGAAGGCCAGCACCGTGAGCACCACCGCGAGGCCGGGAACGAGCAACCACGGCGCGAGGGCCACGGTCTGTACATTCTGGGCCTCTTGCAGCAGCACGCCCCACGAGATGATCGGCGGGCGCAACCCTAAACCGAGGTAGCTGAGCGTGGTCTCGCTCAGGATTACGGCGGGGATGGCGAGCGTGAGCGAGGCGATGATGTGGCTGAGGAAGCTCGGCACCATGTGGCGGAAGATGATGCGACTCTCCGACGCACCGGAGAACCGCGCCGCCATCACGAAGTCTTCCTCCCGCAGGCTGAGGAAGCGACCGCGCACGACGCGAGCGAGGCCCGTCCAGCCGACGAGCGACAAGATGATCGTGATCATGAAGTAGACGAGGAGCGGATCCCACCCCTGCGGCACCGCCGCCGCGAGGGCGAGCCAGAGCGGGATGGTGGGCAGGGAGCGGATGAACTCGATCACGCGCTGAATCGCCGTGTCCGCGAAGCCGCCGTAGTAGCCGGAGATGCCGCCCAGTGTGATACCGAAGACGAGGCTGAGGATCACGCTCACGAGGCCGATGGAGAGCGAGACCCGTGCGCCGTAGATCACCCGCGAGAACACGTCGCGTCCGAGCCGGTCGGTGCCGAAGACGAAGAGCGGCGGACGCTCGGCACCCGCTTCGCGGTTCACGCCGAAGAGGTGGATTTCGGACGGGATGACGCCCCACATCTTGTATGCGTCGCCGCGTGCGAAGAGCGAGATCGGGTAGACCTTCGCCGGGTCGGGGACGTACGAGAGGCGCAACGTCTCCGGGTCTCGCGTACCCTTGAGGCCGTAGATGCCGGGACGGAGCGTGAAGTTCCCGTTCGCGTCGTTGAAGGTGATCCCCTGCGGGGGCAGGTACTTGTACCGCTCGCTCGTCTCGCCCGGATCGTTGGGAGCGAGGAACTCCCCGAAGATGCCCACGAAGTAGAGTGCCGCGATGATCCACATGCAGATCACAGCGAGGCGGTGCTTCTTGAACCGCCAGCGCATCAGTTGCCACTGCGAGGCGACGGCAGTGCGCGTCTCGGTGGCGGCGGGGGCGGCGGTTTCGGGCGCGGGCGACGGCGCGAGTACCTGCGGTTCGAGGGCCGCGCTGATTTCCTGACTCATCGTTTCGTGGCCTCCTCAGGAGAAGCGGATGCGCGGGTCAATCCACGCGAGGGCGATGTCCGAGAGCAGCGTGCCGATGATCGTGAGCGTGCCTAAGAGCAGGATGAACGCCCCCGCGAGGTACATGTCCTGCGACTGCAACGCCCGCAAGAGGAGCGGCCCGTGCGTGGGCAGGTTCAGGACCACGCTGATCACCGTGGCCCCGGAGATCAGACCGGGCAGGGCGTAGCCGAGCGTGCTCACGAACGGATTGAGGGCCACGCGCACGGGATACTCCCAGATGAGCGTGCGCTCGTCCAGCCCACGGGCGCGACCGGCGGTGACGTAGGGGCGTGAGAGTTCGTCTAGCAGGTTCGCCCGCATGGTGCGGATCAGGGCTGCGGTGCCTTCTATGCCCACAATCACGAGCGGAATCCAGAAGTGGCTCAGCAGGTCGAGGAACCTGCTCACGCTCCACGGGGCGTTGACGTACTCCGGCGAGAACAGCCCGCCGAGGTTCACGCCGAAGTAGTTGAACGTCACCCACAGCAGCACGAGGGCGATCATGAAGCCGGGGATGCCGAGGCCGATGAACGAGATGCCCGTGAACAGGTAATCGAGCTTCGAGTATTTGTTGGTGGCCGAGAACACGCCGATGGGGATGGCGAGCAGCCATGTGAACAGCAGCGTGGAGACGGTGATCGCCAGCGTCGCCCACATCCGTTCGCCGAGCAGTGCCGAGACCGGCTGCCGCCACTCGAACGACTGCCCGAAATCGCCACGGGTGAGGATGCCGGAAATCCACTTCCAGTACTGCACGTAGATCGGCTCGTCGAGGCCGTACGCCGCTTTGAGCGCGATCAGTTGGTCGCTATTGATCCCCTCGCCCTGTGCCGAGAGTGTGGCGGCGTAGCTTTCGAGGAAATCCCCCGGCGGCAACTGGATGAGCACGAATGACACGATGGAAATCATGATCAGGGTCGGGATCGTGTAGACGACGCGGCGCAGGATGAATTGCAGCATATTCCCCCCGGTGGCCGGTAGCCGATGGCCGATAGCCGGTAGTCAGTTGAATCAACGCATTTCAACTGACTACCGGCTATCGGCCATCGGCTACCGGCCACTGATGACCGGCTACTTCTTGATGAAGAACTGCTGCGGGTTGATCAGCCCGTAGTCGCGCAATGTGTCGTCGTTGATGAAGCCCTCGCGGAAGTTGCGGAAGGTGTTCGACACGATGCAGGGCGCGACCTTCTCGCCCACGGTGCCGATCCAGTACGGAGCCTTCGCGTGCAGCGAGATGAGCTGCTGGAAGGTGGCGTTGCGCTTCGCCTCGTCCGGCTCTACCTGCGTCGCCTCCCAGATACGGATCATCTCGCGGTACGGGTGGTCCGCCGGCGGCTCTTCCTTCTTGAACGAGTTCTGCAGGTACCAGTTGGCCCACAACAGGAACTCCGGCCCCTGCCCGATGGTGCCAATGTACCAACCGGGATCGGCCTTCACCACCGACGAGCGGTCCACACTCCATGTGCCGATCTGAATCTCGCCATTGCGGATATGCTCCTCGTACAACGCACGCTCGACGTACTTCATGTTCGTCTTGATACCGACGGCTTCCCAATACTTCTTCACGCGCTGGTGGGCGTCGTCGCTGGAGGAGGAAGCAACATCGGTATGTTCCACCGTGACTTCGAGCGTCTGACCGTCGGGCCGCTTGCGGAAGCCATCCGGCCCCTTCGGCAGGTTGAGCTTGTCGAGCAGTTCGTTCGCCTTTTTGGGGTCGTACTCCGCCCACATCTTCTCGAATGCGGGGTCGAACTCCGGCGAGCCGGTGATGGGCGACGCCTGCCGCGCCTTGCCGAGGCCGTTCCAGACGAGTTCGTTGATCTCCGAGCGGTTGATGGCGATGTTCATCGCCTGCCGGAAGTCGGCGGTGTCGAACAACTTGCCGAGCACCTTGTCCGACGTGGTGATGTTCGGGCGGTAGGCGTCGGTGGAGGCGGAACGCCACCGCTTGACGGTGTAGTTGCCCTTCTTCTCGTTCTCTTTGTAGAACGTGTAGTTCCCCACGCTCGTGCTGCGCATCTGGAGGTCAATCTGCCCGCTAGCGATCTTCAGGTTGAAGACCTCGGTGTTGTCGAAGAAGGCGTGCTCCACCTTGTCAATGTACGGCAACTGGTTGCCGTCGGTGTCCACCTGCCAGTAGTACGGGTTGTGCTCCATCGTCATCGGATCGGCGGGGGAAGGCCGCGTCACGTTCCACGCCCGCAGCGTGGGCAGTTCGGGGTTGAGGAAGTAGAAGTACCCCGGCCCCTGCTGGTTTCCCGGCTTGCCCCAGAGGTCCTGCCACGTCATCACCTTCTTGTCCGCCGCCGCTTTCGCCAGCACGTCGGGCATCGCGTACTTCGGGTGGAACTTCTTCAGGTAGGCACTGGGCGCGAGAAACGCCGAGCCGCCGTTGTCGCTGCCGCTCTTGGCGATGGAGATCGGCAACAGCGGGTTCGGCGCGACGAATTTCAGCTTGAACGTCGTGGCGTCCACGACCGTCAGGGTGCTGTTCTTGAAGTCGGTGCCGACGCGCTGGCGCAGCTGACCGAAACTCGGCACGGGCCAGAGTTCCTTGAGGCCGAACTGGATGTCCTCGAACCAGAAGCGCGTGTCTTCGGTGGTGACGGGGGTACCGTCCGACCACCGCAGCCCCTTGCGCAGGAAGAAGGTGAACTCGGTGGCGTCGCTGTTCTGTTCCCACTTCTCCACGAGGTTCGCTGTGAGGCGGAGCGTGTTCGCGTCGGGTGCTTCCCACTCGATCAGCATCTCCTCGCAGAGCTTGCCCGCTGCGAGGTAGTCCGCGATGCCCTTGTAGGCCCGCCGCTATGTGCCGCCGTACTGCCCGACCTCGTCAAGCGGCTTGATGACACGCGGGGCCGGGGGAAGGCGCATCTCGACGGGGGGAAGCTTGCCCGCCTTGACCATGTCCGCGAGCATGGGGGCTTCTTTGTACTTCATGGCGGTGGCGGGTGCCGCCGCCGCGCCCATCGTCGGGGCGGTCATAGTCTGCGACACATTGAGGGGGGCCGACGTGGGCAGCGGGGCCGATGCTGTGGTGGGTTGCGCCGCCGTGGTCGGTCGTGCAGCGGGCGTTGTCGCACCGCTACCCGCCGTGGGTGCGGCCTCACCACCGCAGGCCGTAACCGCTGCCGTGGCCGCAAAGGCCGCCGATAGCCGCAAAAAGTGCCGCCGTTGCATCGCTTTGCCTTCCACGCTTGCTTCCTCCCTCACCGAACAGGATGGTCGCCGAGAACGTCGTAGGAACTGCCCGTGTCTGCTCCGATATGATATACGAAACCGCCGCTATTCTGCGACGGCGTTTTCTCGCAGCGGGCGTAACACGCGCTCTCGCGCCGCACCCGCACACAGGTTGTCCGTTTCCGTGAGCGTACAATAACGGCTCGCGGGCAAGCCGTCAAGGGGTTGTGAAGATCGCATGAACGAAATGCAACCCCGTCCCCCGATCCGTGGGGCGGGACAGGGCTTATGCGTTTTCCTGTCGGCGGTCGTTGCGGAGCGAACGCGCTCCTCCTCCTTGCGGCCCCCTCCCCCTGTGGGGGAAGGGGGAGAACCACGGCAAGCACCGGGCCTCGCCTGCAAGCCTCGATGCTGCGATAGTTCTCCCCCTTCCCCCACAGGGGGAGGGGGCCGGGGGGAGAGGCGCGTTTCTGCAAAAACGCATAAGCCCTAAAGATCGCATGAACGCGAGTCGGTGCCTCGCATCATTCGCCCGTGGCACTACTCCGCTTCCGGCGCGGCGCGGGCGCGGAGGTCGGCGAGCCGCACCGCGATACGGGCCTCGACGCCGCGCTCGGTGGGGTGGTAGTAGGTGCGCCCCGCGAGGGCGTCCGGCAGGTGTCGCTGCCGCACCGTCGCGTCCGGGGCGTCGTGGGCATACTGGTAGCCTTTGCCGTAGCCTAGGCCGCGCATCAAACCCGTGGGCGCGTTGCGCAGGTGGAGCGGCACGGGGTCGTTGCGCGTCTGGGCCACGTCGGATTGCACCGCTTTGTACGCCGTGTAGAGGGCGTTGCTCTTGGGCGCGACGGCGAGATAGACCGCCGCCTGCGCGAGGGCAAGCGCTCCCTCCGGCATCCCGATGAAATGCACCGCCTGCTGTGCCGCCATCGCCACGCCGAGAGCTTGCAGGTCCGCGAGGCCGATGTCTTCCGACGCGGCCCGCACGAGGCGACGGGCGACGAACAGCGGGTCCTCGCCGCTTTCGAGCATCCGACCGAGCCAGTAGAGCGTGGCGTCGGGGTCGGAATCGCGCAACGACTTGTGCAGGGCGGAAATGGCGTCGTAATGCGACTCGCCGCCCTTGTCGTATGTTGCGGCCCGTCGTTGCGCGGCCTCCCGCACGGCCTCGGCGGTGATCGCGGCACGCCCCGTCGCGGGATCGGGCGACGCGGTGAGGACGGCGACTTCCAGTGTGTTGAGCGCGAAGCGGGCGTCGCCGTTTGCGAGGTTCACGAGTGCTTCGCGCCCGTCGTCGCCCATGTCGAGCGGCATATCCCCATAGCCACGTTCTCGATCCACCAACGCACGAGTAACGAGCATCCCGATGTCTTCGTCGGTTAGCGCGTACAGCACGAAGACGCGGGCGCGAGAGAGCAACGGGGCGTTCACCTCGAACGAAGGGTTTTCGGTGGTCGCGCCGATGAATACCACGGTGCCATCCTCTACGTACGGGAGGATGGCGTCCTGCTGTGCCTTGTTGAAGCGGTGAATCTCGTCCACGAAAAGGATGGTGCGCTCGCCCCGCGCCCGCCGTTCGCCCGCCTCCGCCACGGCGCGGCGCAAATCCGCCACCCCCGCCGACACCGCCGAGAGCGGCGTGAAATGCGCCCGCGCCGCCCCGGCGATGATCCGTGCAAGCGTCGTCTTGCCCGTTCCCGGTGGCCCCCAGAGGATGCACGAGCGCACGCTGTCGGTCTCAATCGCCCGGCGCAGCAACCGCCCCGGCCCCATCAGGTGCGCCTGCCCCACGTACTCGTCGAGCGTGCGCGGGCGCATCCGGCTCGCCAGCGGCTCGCTGGGAAGGGGAGGTACTGCGTGCCGCGTGCCGCGTGCCGCGTGCTGCGTCATTGCGGTCGTCGTCATCGCTCATATC
>JAABUN010001142.1_pt1 | contig 62156 bp, 72 predicted proteins | sample 5559311 | NCBI WGS metagenome assembly JAABUN01 (sample SAMN10711877, study PRJNA513370) | rock metagenome | isolation source: Antarctica rocks | place: Antarctica: Victoria Land, Siegfried Peak sud
CGATCTGGGTGGTGGCCGCGACGGCGACCTCGTCCACCCGCTCGGGCGGCAGCTCGGGGTGGCGACGCATCAGCTCCCGGATGCAGTTGACCACCAAGTCGTCGGCCCGGGTCTCGGCGTAGAGCGAGCCCGCCTTTCCGAAGGGCGTACGGACACCGTCGACGAAGACGACTTCTCGAAGCTCACGGGGCATGTCCGGCATATTACTCAGACGTAACTAGCTGCTCGCTATCGGTCGGATCGGGTGGCAGCGCCGCCACGAAGAGTTCGACCGTCAGCTCGCGCTGCCAGTCCCGCGCCCCCAGGCCCGCGAGCATCGAGTCCACCGTCTCCGTGCTCAACGGCGTCGGCGGCCGCCACGCCAGCCTGCGTACGTAGTCGGGGGTGAGCAGGTTCTCCACCGGCAGGTTCACCTCCGCAGCCTTGGCGCTCAGCAGTTCTCGGACCCGGTTCAGCCGGGCGGCTGCCAGGGGGTCCTTCGAGGCCCAGAGCCGGGCCTGCGGCGGGCCGTCGTTCGGGATGTGCAACGGGGGCAGCTCGGTATCGGTCAGCTCGCTGACATCCTGCATCGCGTCCGCCCAGTTGGCCTCGAACCGACGAGCCTGCCGACGTGCGAAGGCCGGTACCTGCCGCAGCACACTCCGGCCCGGCGTCTGGTGCCCAGCAATCTCGCTGATGGCCGCATCGGGCAGGATCTTGCCCGGCGCCCGGTCGAGCCGGCGGGCGATGGCGTCTCGGGCGTACCAGAGTGCCGCGACGTAGCCGAGACCTCGACGGGTCCTGATCTTGTGGATCCCGGACGTACGCCGCCACGGGTCGACCCGCGGTTCGGGCGACACCCCGGCACCGGCGACCAGGGCGGCGAACTCCTGCTGCGCCCACTCCCACTTCCCGGCCTGGACCAGCTGCTCGGCCAGCCGGTCACGCAGCTCGACCAGCAGCTCCACGTCGAGGGTGGCGTAGTTCAGCCACGCCGGCGGCAGCGGGCGGGTCGACCAGTCCGAGGCCGAGTGCTCCTTCAGCAGCCGTACGCCGAAGAACTCCTCGATCATCGTGCCCAGGGCCACCCGGGGATAGCCGAGCAACCGGGCGGCCAGCTCGGTGTCGAAGAGAGTTCGCGGGACGAGACCGACCTCGTACAGGCAGGGCAGGTCCTGGCTCGCCGCGTGGATGATCCATTCGGCATCGGCCAACGCCGCCCCCAGTGCCGAGAGGTCGGCCGGTTCGCCGAACGCGATCGGATCGATCAGGTGCGTGCCGGCACCGGTCCGACGCAGCTGGATCAGGTAGGCGCGCTGGCTGTAGCGGAAGCCGTGGGCGCGTTCGGCGTCCACGGCCAACGGCCCGGTGCCGGCGGCGAGCGCCGACGTCGTACGCTCCAGCGCCTCGATCGTGGTCACGATCGTCGGGACACCGTCACGGGGTTCGGTGAGCAGCGGGACTTCCTGCTCGTCGAGGGGCTGGTCGGTGGATACCTCGGTCAACGTCTCCGTGTGTTTCGGCTCGGCGGATTCCGCCGGGAGGGCATCAGGACCACTCCCGCGGGAAGCGGGGGGAGACCCGCTGTGGTACAGAGTAATTCAGCCCAGGCCATCAGGTGCGCGCTCAGCCCGACACCGTCGACCAGCTCGGGCGTCCAGGATGCCCGGACCTCCACCTCAGCACGAGGTGGCTCGTCGACCATCCCCCCGAATGACTCGCTCGACACCGAGGTCACGGTGCCGCTCGGGGCCCGGTACTGCGCCCCGTGCGACGTCAGTGCGTCGACCAGCCAGGACCAGCCGACCGAGGCCAGCAAAGGGTCGGTCACCATCTCGGGATCGACGTCGGCCCGGGCGAAGGTGACGCAGCGGAAGCTGCCCTCCCAGGCCGCATTCCCCGCCGGGTCGTGCAGCAGCACGAGCCGGCCGCTGCCCATCTCCTCGCCACCCATCACCACGTCCGCGGTGATGGCGACGGAGAAGGGTGCGATCCGCTGCGGGGCGGGCATTTCCTCCACGTGCAGCTCGGGGCGCCAGGCGGTTGACAGCACATCGTTCACGGCCCGCCGGAAGGCGTCTGGAGCCGCGGCTGGGTCGGTGTTCGCTGCCACCTCGACAGCGTATGCGTGCTGTACCACACCCCATCTTCGACGCGCCGGGGGTGTGGAGCGTGAAAGTATCACCAGGTGCAGCCTGTGGAGTCCCCGCCCGCCGAGTCGAGCCTGATCGCCGCTTGCCGTCGTCGACCGAGCCCGGACCGGATACCGGTCTGGTTCATGCGCCAGGCGGGCCGGTCGCTGCCGGAGTACAAGGCGGTGCGCGAGGGCATCGGCATGCTGGAGAGCTGCATGCGTCCGGACCTGGTCGCCGAGATCACCGCACAGCCCGTGCGCCGCTACGGGGTGGACGCGGCCATCTTCTACTCCGACATCATGGTGCCGCTGAAGGCGATCGGGGTGGACCTGGACATCGTCGCGGGCCGCGGTCCGGTGATCGCCGAGCCGATCCGCAGCGCTGCAGACCTGACCACGGTGCGGGCCCTGGAGCCCAGCGACGTGCCGTACGTCAGCGAGGCGGTCGGGTTGCTGGTGGCCGAGCTGGCAGCCACCCCGTTGATCGGGTTCGCCGGGGCGCCGTTCACCCTCGCCAGCTATCTGATCGAGGGCGGTCCGAGCAAGGACTACGCCAAGACGAAGTCGATGATGGTCGCTGAGCCGGAGCTCTGGCACGACCTCTGCAGCCGGCTGGCCCAGATCGCCGGGGCGTTCCTGCTGGTCCAGATCCAGGCGGGGGCGTCGGCGGTGCAGCTTTTCGACTCCTGGGCCGGCAGTCTGAGCGCCGCCGACTACGCCCGGTTCGCCGCCCCCTACTCGGCGCAGGTCCTGGCTGCGGTCGCCGGCACCGGCGTCCCCCGGATCCACTTCGGGGTGGGGACCTCGGAGCTGCTGCCCGCCATGGGCGCCGCCGGAGCTGAGGTGGTCGGGGTCGACTGGCGGCTGCCGCTGGCGCAGGCGAGCCGACGGATCGGTCCGGACTTCGCCGTCCAGGGCAACCTCGACCCGGCCCTGCTGCTGGCGCCCTGGCCGGTGCTGTCCGAGCGCGTACGTGAGGTCGTCCGCTCCGGGGCGCTCGCCCCGGGCCACGTGTTCAACCTCGGTCACGGCGTACCGCCGGAGACCGACCCCGCCACCCTGGGCCGGATCGTGGACCTGGTGCACGAGGAGGGCCCGGCGCTCCGGATCGCCGCCCAGTCGCAGGCGGCAGCCGGCTGATGACCCACGTGGTCGTGGTGGGCGGCGGGATCAGCGGGCTGAGCGCCGCCCGCGAGCTGGCCGCGGCGGGCTGCACGGTCACCGTGTTCGAGGCCGGTCGGCGGTGGGGGGGCAAGCTGGCCTCGACGCTGATCGACGGCGTACGGCTGGACACCGGGGCGGAGTCGGTGCTGGCCCGGCGCCCGGAAGCCGTCGGCCTGATTGCCGAGCTGGGGCTCGGCGCCGCTCTGGTGCACCCGAGCCCGGCCAAGCCCCGGTTGCTGGTCGAACAAGCGCTCCGTGCGTTGCCGCCCTCCCTGCTCGGCATCCCCACCGACGTGGAACGGCTGCAGCCGCTGCTGAGCCCAGCGGGGTATCGCGAGGCCCGGCGGCGCTCGCACCTCGACGCCCCCCTGACGGGTGACCTGCCCATCGGCGCCGTGGTCGACGAGCGGTTCGGTCCCGAGGTGACCGACCGGTTGCTGGAGCCGTTGCTGGGCGGGGTGTACGCCGGCCGGGCCCGCGACCTGTCCTTCGACGCGGTGGCCCACGACCTGTTCGTCCGGGCCCGGGGCGGCGGGTCGCTGGTCGAGCACGCCCGGGACGGCGCGCGGGCTGGGGCAGCCGGGCCGGTGTTCGCGGGGCTCGCCGGTGGGGTCTCCGGCATCGTCGACCAGGTGCTCAGCCAGCTGAGCGAGCACGGTGTGGCGTTGCGCCTGGGGCAGACCGTGCGCGAGCTGGAGCAGCGTCCGGACCACCGGTTCAGCGTTCGGGTCCAGTCGGAGGACACGACCGAGACCGTCACCGCGGACGCCGTGCTGCTGGCGGCCCCGGCGCGCCCGGTCGGTCGGCTGCTCGGCTCGGTGGCTTCCGTCGGGGCTGACTTCGCCGCCATCGCGTACGCCTCGGTTGCGGTGATCACCCTGGTGGTGCGCGATCTGGACACCGAGGCCTCCGGGGTGTTGGTGCCTCCCGGGGAGCTGCCCACGGTCAAGGCGTTGACCCACTCCTCCGTCAAGTGGGCGTGGGTGGGGGAGCAGGCTCAGCAGACCTGGGGACCGGGGGCGGCCGTCGTACGCGCCAGTGTCGGTCGGATCGGTGAGGAAGCCCTGCTGCAGCTGGGCGACGAGGCACTGACCCAGCGGACCTGGGCCGAGGCGGCCGGGCTGCCGGGCTGGCGCGGGGCTGCGTTGGTCGACTCCCGGGTCACCCGTTGGGGCGGGGCGTTGCCGCAGTACCGGGTCGGGCACCGGGACCTGATCGCGGAACTGCGCCGCCAGGTCGACCCCGTACGCGGTCTGGCCGTGGCGGGCGCCGCTCTGGACGGGGTCGGGGTGGCCGCCTGCCTGGGCTCGGCCCACGGCGCGGTGGGCAAGATCATCGCGGACCTCGGGTTGGTGCCGGGTGGGTTGGTGCCGGGTGGGTTGGTGCATGGTGGGATGGTCGGTGAGCAGACCGGACCAGAGAAGGCGGAGGAGAGCAGGACATGAAGGCGCGCGAGATCAACGACACGATCCGCTACACGATGTGGACGGTGTTCAAGAAGACCTCGGTGCTGGACGACACCCCGGAGGACTCGGCCAACGCCGCGATCCGGGCGATCGAGCGGGTCACCGGGGAGGATGACCTGGTCGTCCGCGGCTGGTACGACGTGGCCGGGCTGCGGGCCGACGCCGACCTGATGCTCTGGTGGCACGCGCCGAACTCCGACACCCTGCAGGACGCCTACCACGCGTTGCGTCGCTCCGACCTGGGCTCGCATCTCGAACCCGTCTGGTCACAGCTGGCGCTGCACCGACCGGCCGAGTTCAACAAGGGCCACGTCCCGGCGTTCATGGGTGGTGAGGACCCCAAGGCCTACCTGTCGGTCTACCCGTTCGTCCGGTCGTACGAGTGGTATCTGCTCCCGGAGGAGGAGCGGCGGGCCATGCTGGCCGAGCACGGCATGCTGGCCCGTCCCTACCCCGACGTCCGGGCAAACACGGTGTCCTCGTTCGCCCTCGGCGACTACGAGTGGATCCTCGCCTTCGAGGCCGACGAGCTGCACCGGATCGTGGACCTGATGCGCGATCTCCGGGCCGCAGCGGCCCGCCGTCACACCCGCGAGGAGGTGCCGTTCTACACCGGGCGGCGCCGGGAGCTGGCTGACATCCTCGCCCTGTGGTGAATTGAGGCACCGCTACCGACGCGAGCATCGGGTAGATCAGGCCCGATGGTGCCTGGACGAGTGAGGAGCACGACCCATCCAGACCGCTGGACTCGCTCGGTCAACTGGTCGTGCGACCGAGCGAGGAAGGCAGCATCTTCAGGCCTGATCGGGTGCGAGCGTCATAGAAATAGAGTTGATGCAGTAGCGCTGGCCCGTCGGGGTGCCGTAGCCGTCGTCGAAGAGGTGACCCAGGTGCGAGTCGCAGGTTCCGCAGCGCACCTCGACGCGCTTCATACCCATGGTCCGGTCCTCGATGTAGCGGACCCGGTCCTCGGCCAGCGGAGCATAGAAGGAGGGCCAACCGCAGTGCGAGTCGAACTTGGTCGTGCTGCGGAAGAGCTCGGCGTTGCAGGCCCGGCAGTGGTAGACACCCTCGGTCTTGGTGTCGGTGTACTCCCCGGTGAACGCGCGCTCGGTTCCGGCCTCGCGGAGCACCTTGTATTCGGCCCGGCTCAGCTGCGCGCGCCAGTCGTCCTCGGACTTGACGACCTTGCCCACCTGGCTGGCCGCGCTGTTGTCGATGTCGGTCATGACGTGCCTCCTGTGATGTGTACCTGATATGACATCTGCTCAACCATGTCGTGCGCGGCGCTGTTCCAGGCTAGCCACCGGGACCGCACTATCTCGGCGGGCGGCCCAGGATCTGTTGCCGCCACTCCTGGGCGGCGACCCTGATCGCGTCCGCCGTCGAGTCGAGGACGATCTCGTGCGCGTCCGGGTGACCCGGGCACCGCGACTCGTGCGACAGGCCCACCGTGAGCACGATCTGGTCGCCGTCGGACGCGGTGCGAAATTCCAGGTTGGGCTCGGTGAACGTCAGGCCGGGTGCGAGTTGGCGCGCTGCGGCGTTGTCCAGCCAGTCGGCCAGGGCTGCTGCTTCCCAGGTGGTCAGACACGGTTCCTGGAAGCTCCAGGTCCCGCCGTCCGCTGCCGTGACTGTGCCCCGGACCAGCAACCAGTTCGCGTCCCAGTCCGGCTCGCCCCCGGCGTGGGGCTGCTCCCGCCCGCCGCAGATTTCTGGGAACTGATAGTCGACGACGCGCAGCTGCAGCCGTGCGACAGAGGTTGCGGACGTCAACAGCATGGGGCTCCGTGGGGAGAGGGGGCTGATCCGTACATATAGCAGTTGGCGGATCTGTGCTCAACCCGGTTCGACACGCCCTCGGGCTGCTCTGCCACGCGCAGCTCAGCGGCTGGAGCTCAGCCCTATGCTGACGCCGTGGCTACTCCTGCGGTGGAGATCGAGGTCGGCGAGCGTACGGTCCGGGTCACCAGTCCCGACAAGGTCTACTTCCCCGACGCCGGGCTGACCAAGCTCGACATGGTGTCGTACGTCGTCACCGTCGGCGGCGGGATCTTCGCCGCGCTGCAGGACCGACCGGTGACCATGGAACGCTGGCCCGGGGGGTATCGACCCGACGTCACCCTCAGCACCCGGACCGACAGCCACCACGACGCCTTCTACCAGAAGCGGGCGCCCAGCCGGGGGATGCCGGACTGGGTGCAGACGGTCACGGTGACCTTTCCCTCGGGGCGGACGGCCGACGAGGTCTGTGCGACCGAGCTGGCCAGCATCGTCTGGATGGCCAACCTGGGCACCCTGCGCTACCACCCGTGGCCGAGCAAGCAGGCCGACACCGAGCACGTCGACCAGCTGCGGATCGACCTGGATCCGCAGCCGGGAACGGACTTCGCCGATGCCGTACGGGTGGCTCATGAGCTGCGCAGCGTGCTGACCGAGGCCGGTCTGACCGGGTATCCGAAGACCAGCGGCGGCCGCGGACTGCACGTGTTCGTGCCGGTCGAGCCGGCGTACGGGTTCATCGAGGCCCGGCACGCGGTGATCGCCCTCGGTCGGGAGCTCGCCCGTCGGCTGCCCGAGCACGCCACCATCAACTGGTGGAAGGAGGAACGGGGGAAGCGGATCTTCGTCGACTTCAACCAGATGGCCCGGGACCGGACCATCGCCTCCGCCTACTCCATCCGGCCGACGCCGAACGCCCAGGTGTCGGCGCCGTTGACCTGGGAGGAGCTGGACGACGCCCGCCCCGAGGACTTCACCATCCCCACGATGCTCACCCGCTTCGCCGAGGTGGGCGACGCCTGGCGGCCGTTCTACGCGGGCGACCCCGGTCGGCTGGACCAGGCGTTGGAGATGTACGCCCGGGACGAGCGTGACCTGGGCACCGGAAAGTACGGGGGAGCGGAGATGCCCTACCCGCCCGACTACCCGAAGATGCCGGGCGAGCCGTCGCGAGTCCAACCCAGTCGCGCGCGGTCGGACAACCCGGACTTCAGCTGAGCGGCTCGGCGGGGACCGGGCTACCCGACGACCCGGCGATAGCTGGTGAACAGGGCGCCGTCGTCGCCCAGCAGGGTGAACTGCAGCTCGAAGCTGCGGACCGGGTCCAGGAACGGGCCGCTGGTGGTCCGCAGCCCGTTCCCGCCCACAGCCACCGGAGCCAGGGTGAGCGAGAGCTCGGACACCAGACCCGCGGCCAGCAGGTCGCGGTGCAGCTGAGGACCGCCCTCACAGAGCAGTCGGGAGAGTCCGCGCCCGGCCAGGTCGTCGACCATCCGGCCCAGGTCGATCTCGTCAGCTCCCGTCTCCATCACCTCGATCCCGGCGCCGCTCAAGGGGGCGAGGTCGGCCGCGGACTTGCCGACCGTGGTGACCACGATGACCTCACCACCCGCACCCTCGGCAGGTTCGGCGATGCTCGGGTCGAGGTTGGCCGATCCGGTGACGACGACCAGGGTGGGGTGCGGGGCCAGACCCTCGCGCAGTCGCAGCTCCTGCTGCCAGGGGGCGAGGTCGATGGCCCGGTAGCCCTCGTTCCGGGCGGTGCCGCCGGCCACCACGACCGCGTCGGCGAGGGCTCGATGAATGGCGAATACCTGTTGGTCACTGGCGGTGTTGATGCTGCCGGAACGTCCGTCGGGACCTTGGATTGAGCCGTCCAGGGTGCTGACGAAGTTGCTCCGCAGCCATCCGCCCGCCTCGGGGACCGGGTGGCGGTAGAGGTCGACCAGATCTTCGTTGCCGACCGGGCGTGGCCCACCGCCGCCCAGCTCGTAGATCAAGCGCATCGCGCCAGCCTCCCACACCGCGCCGGCATCGTACCGGCTGCGCCGAGTGGGCCAAACGGGTCGCCGTACGGCCTCGAGGGTGACCTCTATGGCCCACTCAACCAACAACGGGCAGGATCAGCCTGTGACGACGTCTCCAGGCGGGCCGCGCAGCACGTCCGTACGCCACACCGACACCCTGGACCGACTGCAGGCGCGGGCCGCCGACGCCTGGGTGGCGACCGCAGGTGGCCACCCCGCGGAGCCCTATCTCGTACCGCTGTCCCTGCTCTGGTGGCGGGAGCGGGTGGTTCTGGCCACGGACGCCCGGTCCCGGACAGCGCGAAACCTGGCCGCCACCCCCCCGAGCCCGGCTGGGGCTGGGACCGACCCGCGACGTCGTGGTGCTCGACGCCGTCCTCGAGTCGACGGTCCCGGTCCCGGAGGCTGAGGTCGGGCTCGCCGATGCGTACGCCGCCCAGGCCGACTGGGACCCGCGTTCGGCCGGACCGACGTACGTCATCCTGGTCCTGCGGCCGGTGCGGGTCCAGGCCTGGCGGGAGGTCGACGAGATCGCCGGGCGCACGCTGATGCGGGACGGGGTCTGGGTCGGCTGAACCCGACCCCCGAGGTCTGGTGCAGACTCACCTCATGACCAAGGCCACCATCGCCCTCGGGAAGGGCTCCAGCGCCGGCAAGGCGAAGTTGGCGAAGGAGCCCCAGGAGACCCCGCTGCCGCTGACCGAGCTGCTGCGGTTGCCGGCAGGGGAGGTCGACATGTCGTCGTTCGACCCGCGAGCCACCACCGGCTTTCCCGGGGCCAAGGCCGAAGCCCCGGGTCTGACCGAGGCGCTGGCCCCGGAGCTCGGCGACCTCCAGGAACGCCTGTTCGCCACTGGCCGGAGCGATCCGGCCGCGGCTCGCAAGGTCCTGGTCGTGCTGCAGGGCATGGACACCTCGGGCAAGGGCGGCATCGTCCGGCACGCCATCGGGATGGTCGACCCGCAGGGCGTCAAGATCACCTCGTTCAAGGCGCCGACGAAGACCGAGCTCGCGCACCCCTTCTTGTGGCGGATCGAGCGCGCCCTGCCGGATCCGGGGATGATCGCCATCTTCGACCGCTCGCACTACGAGGACCTGTTGGTGGTCCGGGTGAACCGGCTCGTCGGGGAGTCGGTGCTGGACGCCCGGTACGGCGAGATCAACGCCTGGGAGGAGAACCTGGTCCGCGACGGCACGGTGTTGATCAAGTGCTTCCTGCACATCTCTGCCGCCGGTCAGAAGGAACGGCTGCTCGCCCGGCTGGACGACCCGACCAAGCACTGGAAGTACAACCCCGGCGACGTCGACGCGCGCTCGAGGTGGCCGGCGTACGCCAGCGCCTACCAGGCGGTGCTGGAGCGATGCAGCACCCAGCACGCGCCGTGGTTCGTCATCCCCTCGGACCGCAAGTGGTACCGCAACTGGGCGGTGGCCCAGCTGCTGCTGGAGCACCTACGGGCGATGAACCTGCAGTGGCCACTGGCCGACTTCGACGTCGAGCACGAGAAGGCCCGACTCGCGGGCACCTGAGAAATACCCAAGGTTTACGTTGTACGCACCCCGGTTGAATCCGTTTGGGGCCGACACGAGAAGGTCTGTACTAGGCGATCCGCTCGACGAGCTCCTCGCCTGACGAGTTTCACGTTCCCTACGGAAGGCAATCCCATGTCCGAGCGCAACACCCTCGTACGATCCCTGCACGACGTTGGCATCGCCGCCTGGTTCGGCGGCTCCCTGATGGGTGCCACCGGTCTGAACGGGGCCACCTCCGAGGCCGCCAACCCAGCCGAGCGGCTGACGCTCTCGACCTCCGGCTGGGCCAAGTGGACGCCCTGGCAGATCGCAGCCGTCGGTGCCCACGCCGTTGGTGGGGTCGGCCTGATGGTCACCAACAGCAAGCGTCTCGAGAAGCAGCCGGGTGCCGGGGCCAACACCGCCATCAAGCTCGGACTGACCGTGGTCGCCGCCGGCGTCACCGCCTACAGCGGGGTCCTGGGCGCCAAGCTGACGAAGCTGCAGGGCGAGGGCGCCGCCGGGGCCACCGAGCCCAAGGCGGATGCTTCCCCTGAGCTCACGTCGGTCCAGCAGCAGCTCAAGATCGCCCAGTGGGTCATCCCTGCCCTGACCGGCGTCCTGATCGTCATGGGTGCCGCCCAGGGTGAGCAGCAGCGCGGGGTTGCTGGCCTCCTCGACGTCGATGCCGGCGGTGAGTCCAAGCGCGGTCTGAAGCCCCTCCTCTCGGCGCTCTGAGCGTGGAGATCTTCGAGCGCATCCGTTACGCCCGGGACAAGGCGCTCGAGGCGGAGAAGACCGAGCGGCAGCGGTTGGCCGAGGCCGATAACGCTGACCTCCAGCAGGCGGCCTCCGTACGGCTGGCCACGCGTCAAGCCGTACGCGAAGCTCTGGACGACGTCCTCGACGAGGCCTCGGACCCCGAAGCGGGTTGATCCCCTTGCCGCTGACCCTTTGTCGGGATCGCAGGTATACCCGGGAGTTGCGCACCTTACCCAGGAAGTATTCCGGGTAAAGCGCGCACTTCGCAGGTATACCTGCGATCCCGACAGGCCCCCGGGGAGGCTGCCCCTCCGGCGGCCCGCGGCTCACCCGAGGTTCAGGCGCTGACCACAGACAGGTGGCGTACGGGGGCGGGCTCGTCTTCCTCGGCCCGCTCCGGGATCACGTCCAGGTCGATCAGGTCCATCGCCGAGACCACGTATCGGGTGAGGGCCACCTCGGCGATCTCCGGTTCGCCGCCCAGCGGCTCGGACACCGCGATCGCTCCGGCATCGAGGGCGAGCTCGGCCTGGCGGGTGTAGAGCAGACCGGGAGCCAGGAACCAGCTGCCGACGGCGATGTGGCGACGCCCCTGACCCCGGAGGGTCCGCACCGCCTCCGCCGTGGTCGGTCCGGATCCGGTCGCGTAGGCGCTGACGCAGGGGAGACGGTGGTGGTTGGCCCACTGACGCGCCCGGCGGGCCACGATGGCGTTGCTGCGGATGTCGGTGCTGCCGGCGGCCGCGAAGACCAGGCCATCGAGCTCGGAGACGCGTCGGACCCGCAGGGCGTCGCGCAGCCGCCGATCGATTACCGACAGCAGCTGGGCCTCTGGTCCGATCGGCCGGGACGCGAGCACCCGGACGTCCGGATAAGCCGCACTGATCTGCGCGATTAGTGCCGGCACCTCGACGCTGGCGTGGAAGGCATCCGACAGCAGCAGCGGTACGACCACGACCTCCCTGACTCCGGACCTGACCAGCTTGCCGACCACCTGGACCGCGTTCGGCGGGCAGTGGTCCAGGAAGGCGATCTCGATGTCGAGCTCCGGCCGGATGGCCAGCAGACCGGCGCGGATCTGATGGCTGACCTGAGCGACCCGGGGGTCGGCACTGCCGTAGCCGAGCAGGATCAGGGATGGGGCGGGCATTAGCGGCCTCCTCTGGGTGACGTGGAGCCTGCGGCGGACGTGGTGAGGGGGGTGGAGCCGGCCATCCCGGCTCCGAGGGTCCAACCGTCGGCCTCGTCGACGATGATGAACGCGCCGGTGGCCCGGTGCTCCCGATAGTGATCGATGGGCAGCGCAGCGGCGAAGGTCAGGCGCACCCGGCCGATGTCGTTCAGCGCCAGTGAGGTGGTGGGCGCCCAGCAGGGAGCCGTGCCGACCTCGAAGGCGAGGTCGAGCGAGCCCTCGATGGCCTTGACCACGGCTTTGGTCAGCGAGGTGCCGTGCTGCACCAGCACCCTGGCGCCGACGGTGAGCTCCCGATCGGCCAACCAACACACCGTGGCGGTGACCTCGCGGACCGGCGCGGGGGGTGCGTCGGTCGCGGCCAGGATGTCGCCCCGGGAGATGTCGATGTCGGTGTTCAACCGCAGCACGACTGACTGGCCGGCGACCGCGATCTCGAGTGGCCCGTCGGGGGTGTCGATGGCTTCGACCACCGCGTGCGAGCTGCGGGGCAGGACGACGACCTCCTCGCCGACCCGGACCCGGCCGGAGGCCACCTTGCCCGCGTAGCCGCGATAGTCACCGTCCACGACCGGGGCCTGGCCGGCCCAGGGGGCGAGAACGGCCGACTGCGGGCGTACGACGTGCTGGACCGGGAACCGGAAGTCCTCACCCACGGCCAGCGGGGTGTCGTCGACGTTCTCCAGGTAGCCGAGGACGGTGGGACCGTCGTACCAGGGGGTTCGCTCCGAACGTGTCACCACGTTGTCGCCCTGGGTGGCCGAGACCGGGATGCAGTGGCTGTCGCGTACGCCGAGGCTGCGGGACAGCAGCGCGAAGTCGATCGCGATCTGGTTGAACACCGCCTCGGAGAAGTCGACCAGGTCGATCTTGTTCACGACCAGGACCACGTGCGGCACCCGCAGCAGCGAGGCCACCGCGAGGTGGCGTCGGGTCTGCTCGATCACCCCCTTGCGGGCGTCGACCAGCAGCACGATGACGTCGGCGGTCGAGGACCCGGTCACGGTGTTGCGGGTGTACTGCACGTGCCCGGGACAGTCGGCCAGGATGAACTTGCGCACCGGCGTGGCGAAGTAGCGGTAGGCCACGTCGATCGTGATGCCCTGCTCCCGCTCGGCCCGCAGGCCGTCGGTCAACAGCGCCAGGTCGGCGTGATCGAGCCCCTTGCGCCTGGAGACCAGCTCGATCGAGTCGAGGGTGTCGGTGAGCACGGAGTCGGTGTCGAACAGCAGCCGGCCCACCAGGGTGGACTTGCCGTCGTCGACCGAGCCGGCCGTGGCCAGCCGGAGCAGCGTACGTCCGCCCTGGGCCAGCTTGCTCTGCTCGGCGAGGGCTGTCGGCGACATCAGAAATACCCCTCTCGCTTGCGGTCTTCCATCGCCGCTTCGCTCATCCGGTCGTCGGCGCGGGTGGCACCGCGTTCGGTGAGCCGACTCAGTCCGACCTCGGTAATCACGTCGTGCACGGTGCTGGCGTTCGAGAGCACGGCGGCGGTGCAGGACATGTCCCCGACGGTGCGGTAGCGAACGGACCTGCGCTGCACGGCGTCCGTTTCGCGCTCCGGGGTGACCTCGGTGATGGCGATCCACATCCCGTCGCGCAGGGCCACCTCGCGCTCGTGGGCGTAGTAGATCGACGGCAGGGCGATCTTCTCGGCCTCGATGTAGTCCCAGACGTCCAGCTCGGTCCAGTTCGACAGCGGGAAGACCCGGACGTGCTCGCCGGGCAGGTGCCGGCCGTTGTAGAGCGACCACAGCTCGGGGCGTTGGTTACGCGGGTCCCACTGACCGAACTCGTCGCGCATGCTGTAGATCCGCTCCTTGGCCCGGGCGCGCTCCTCGTCGCGGCGTCCGCCGCCAAAGACAGCGTCGAATCGTCCCTCGGTGATGGCGTCCAGCAGCGGGACGGTCTGCAGCGGATTCCGGGTGCCGTCGGGGCGCTCGCGCAGCCGACCGTCGTCGATGTAGTCCTGCACCGAGGCGACCTTCAGCTGGGCGCCGTAGAAGCCCACGGCCTCGTCGCGGTACTGCAGCACCTCGGGGAAGTTGTGCCCGGTGTCGATGTGCAGCAGGCCGAAGGGGATCGGGGCCGGCCAGAACGCCTTGGCGGCCAGGTGCAGCATCACGACCGAGTCCTTGCCACCGGAGAAGAGCATCACCGGGGACCGGAAGGTCGCCCCGACCTCGCGCAGGATGTGGATGGACTCCGACTCCAGAGCCTGCAACTCGCTCAGCGGTCGCAGCTGGCTGGTGGGGGTCATGACAGCTCCTCCGAGATCACGGACAGCAAGGCCTTCGACCTCAGGACCGAGGTGTCCAGGTCCACCGCGGCGGTGTCGAGCACCAGGTCGGCGTTCGCCGGCCGCTCGTACGGGTCGTCGACGCCGGTCATCCCGGTCAGCTCGCCGCGCCGCGCCTTGGCGTAGAGACCCTTCACGTCTCGCTGCTCGGCGACCTGGAGGGAGGTGGAGACGAACACTTCGGCGTACGGTACGCCGGCCTGCACGTGGTCGGCCCGGACCGAATCCCGGGCCGCGGCGTACGGCGCGATCACCGGAACCAGCACGGTGACGCCGTGCGAGGCGAGCAGCCGGGCGACCCAGCCGACGCGGCGGACGTTGATGTTGCGGTCCTCCTGGCTGAAGCCGAGGCCTGCCGACAGGTGGGGGCGGACCTCGTCGCCGTCCAGCACCTGGACGCGGTGCCCGTCGACGCGCAGCCGGTCGGCGAGCGCGCGGGCGATGGTCGACTTGCCGGCCGAGGGGAGTCCGGTGAACCAGAGCGTCGCACCGGGGCGGTCGGTGATGGCGCTCGGCCGCGCCGACCCGGGGCTCTGCTGGGTGAGGTTCACAGGTGGATCCCGCATTCGCTCTTGCCGAGCCCGGCCCAACGGCCGGCCCGGAGGTCGTCCCCGGTGGCCCGCATGGTGCAGGGCTCGCAGCCGATCGAGGGGTAACCGTCCTCCAGCAGCGGGTTGATCATCAGGTTGTTGGTCTCGATGTAGGCGTCCACGTCGGCGTCGGTCCAGGTGGCGATCGGGGCGACCTTGATCATCTTGCGCCGGGCGTCCCAGGACACGATCGGGGTCTGCCGGCGGGCCTCGGAGGCGGCCCGTCGCAACCCGGTGGCCCAGGCGGCGTACGGCTCCAGGGCACGGCTCAGCGGGGCGACCTTGCGCATCGCGCAGCACTGGTCCGGGTTCCGGGCGAACAGGTCACGGCCCCAGGCGGCGTCCTGTTCGGTGACGGTGTGCTCGGGGAGCACGGTGATCAGGTTGACGTTGTGCACCTGCTGGACCGCGTCACGGGTGCCGATGGTCTCCACGAAGTGGTAGCCGGTGTCGAGGAAGACCACGTCGATGCCGGGGGCGACCTGCTCGGCGAGGTGGATCATCACGGTGTCGGCCATGGACGAGGTGACGACCAGCCCGGACCCGAACTCGGCGTACGACCAGGCCAAGATCTCGCTCGCGGTCGCGCCTTCCAGGTCACGGTTGGCGGCCAGGGCCAGATCCGAGTGGTCGACCAGGGTGCTCATCTCAACTCCTGCTTGGGCCGCGTCGGCCTGCTGAGGTGAGGCCGAGGAACGTAACCGAGAACGCCCGCAGGCAGCTCCGGCATTCCCAGCCGCCCTCCTCGCGGGGGAAGAGGGTCTCCTCGGCGCAGTAGGGGCAGTACATGACGGCCTGTCGGCTGCTGTGCCCTGAGCTTGTCGGGCCGCTCCCTGAGCTTGTCGGGCCGCTCCCTGAGCTTGTCGGGCCGCTCCCTGAGCTTGTCGAAGGGCCTCCGACAGGCTCAGCCGGCGGTGTGCTCATACCAGCACCGCCTCGTCGGCCCGGGCCACCCACTGGGCGAACCGCTCGCCGTCGGAGCGCTCGGCGACGAAGGCCTTCGCCACCCGCTCGATGTAGTCGGGCAGCTCCTCTGCCGTCACCTTGTGACCACGCAGCTTGCGGCCGAACCCGGCGTCCAGCCCGAGCCCGCCGCCGAGGTGCACCTGGAAGCCTTCGACCTGATCGCCGGTCGGGCCCTGGACCAGCTGGCCCTTGAGTCCGATGTCGGCCACCTGGATCCGCGCGCAGGAGTTGGGGCAGCCGTTGATGTGCACGGTGATGGGTGAGTCCAGCGCACCCAGCCGGGTCTCCAGCTCGTCGACCACCCGGACGGCCTGGGCCTTGGTCTCCACGATCGCCAGCTTGCAGAACTCGATGCCTGTACAGGCCATCACGGACCGACGCCAGGCGTCGGGGCGGGCGGACCAGCCGATCTCCTCGCAGGCGGCGGCCAGCGAGGCCGTCTGGTCCTCGGCCACGTCGAGCACGAGCAGCTTCTGCATCGGGGTGGTCCGGATCCGCTGCGACCCGTGCGCCTCCGCGATGTCGGCGAGCTGCAGGAGCGCGGTGCCTGTGGTGCGCCCGGCGACGGCCGCGAGGCCGACGAAGAAGTTGCCGTCCTTCTGGGCGCTGACGCCGACGTGGTCACCTGGCTTGGTCGGGGTCTCCGGCGCCGGGCCGTCGATCAGGGTCCGGTGCAGGTACTCCTTCTCCAGCACCTCCCGGAACTTCTCCGGGCCCCAGTCGGCGACCAGGAACTTGATCCGGGCCCGGGTGCGCAGCCGACGGTAGCCGTAGTCCCGGAACACCCCGCACACCCCGCCCCACACCTCGGCGACCTCGTCGCTGGGGACAAAGGCGCCGAGGCGCTGGGCCAGCATCGGGTTCGTGGAGAGCCCGCCGCCGACCCAGAGGTCGAAGCCGGGTCCGTGCTCGGGGTGCTCGACCCCCACGAAGGCGATGTCGTTGACCTCGGGGACCACGTCGTGCAGCGGGTGGCCGGTGATCGCGGTCTTGAACTTGCGCGGCAGGTTCGAATAGGCCGGGTCTCCGACGTAGCGGTCCACGATGTCGGCGATGGCTGAGGTGGGGTCGATGATCTCGTCCGCGGCGATGCCGGCCACCGGGGAGCCCAGGACCACCCGGGGACAGTCCCCGCAGGCCTCGGTGGTGCTCAGTCCGACGGCCTCCAGCCGGCGCCAGATCTCCGGCACGTCCTCCACCCGGATCCAGTGCAGCTGGACATTCTGCCGGTCGGTGATGTCGGCGGTGTCACGACCGAAGTCGGTCGAGATCTGGGCGATGACGCGCAGCTGGTCGGTGGTCAGCGCGCCGCCGTCGATCCGGATGCGCAGCATGAAGTACTCGTCGTCCAGCTCGGACGGATCCAGGGTGGCGGTCTTGCCGCCGTCGATGCCGGGCTTGCGCTGGGTGTAGAGGCCGTACCAGCGGAAGCGGCCACGTAGGTCACCCGGGTCGATCGAGGCGAAGCCCCCGTGGGCGTAGATGTTCTCGATCCGAGCCCGGACGTTGAGTGGGTTGTCGTCCTTCTTGGACTGCTCGTTCGGGTTCAGCGGCTCCCGATAGCCCAAGGCCCACTGACCCTCGCCCTTCTTGCGGCGCGCCCGGGCCGCGGCACGCGGTACCGGCGCCGGGCGCCCGGCGGGCGTGGTGTCGGTGGGCGTGGTGTCGGTTGGGGTCTCGATGGTCATCCGGGGGCCTCTTCAGTCGATGCGGTCACGGTGGGCAACACGGCCTGCGCAGTGCCTACCCAGTGGGTCCGGTCTGCGGCCGGGTCGTGGGATGCGTAGAGGCCGGGTCAACGGGCGCGGCGATGACACATCATCGACTTCGTCCGACTCAGGTCGACGAAGCGTCGTACCGTCAGGCCCAGGGGTGGGTGCACCTCCGGCGCCGGCCGCAGCCAGGCACTCCAGAGGACAGCAACGGTACGCACCTGCTCACCCTCTGCCAGACCTCCGTGTCAATCAAGTTCGAATCCCATTTGGTGAGAGTCTCGTCCGACTATTGAGACGCTGAGCCTGAACGGCGGGAGCCGGTCTCGCGTCGTACGACGTCGGTCGCCGAGTTCGGGTTGGTCTCGGTGTGGTCGATGCCCGACAGTCGCGGCCAGACCGTGTCGATCGCGGCGTTGAACGCAGCCCCGATCAGCACGGCCAGGGCGATGATGTAGAGCCAGATCAACACGGCGATGGGGGCAGCGAGCGGGCCGTAGACGGTGGTCGACCCGGCCGAGGCGTCCAGCACCACCCGGAGCAGGGCGCTGCCGCCGATCCAGAAGAGCAAGGTCAGAGCTGCGCCGGGTAGATCCGCCCGGAGCCTGGTCCGGACCGGAACCGAGAAGTGGTAGAGGGTGGCCAGGAAGAAGGTCGAGCCGAGCAGCACCACCGGCCAGTAGAGGTCGCCGACGAAGCCCAGTCGATCTGGCAGCAGGCGTTCCACGAAGCCGGGTCCGGCCAGCACCAACGGAATCAGGATGACCCCGATCAGCAGGAACACCAGGTAGAGAACGAAGGACAGTGCTCGCGTGGGGACGATGCCACGGCGACCAGCCATCCCGTACATGATCGTGATGGTGTCCACGAAGACATTCAGCGCCCTCGAACCCGACCACAACGCGATGACGAAGCCGATCGAGATGACGGAGAACCGGCCCCCGGAGAGCACGTCGTCAAGGGTGGGTTGGATGACGTTGGTGACCGCGTCAGAGGTCAGGACCTGTGCGGCCAGGGCGAGGATCTGATCCCGGAAGCCGGCGATGGTCCGGACGTTCAGCCGGCCGGCGATGAAGCCGATGGCGCCGGCCAGCCCGAAGATCAGCGGCGGCAGCGACAAGATGGTGAAGAACGCAGCCTCCGCCGCGAGTCCGGTCACCCGGTAGCGGATCAGGGTCCCGACGGTCTGGGCCAGGACCCGCCAGGCGGGCGTTCCCGAGGCCTGACGGAGACGGGTGCGGATGGTTCGACGCCCCCGCACCACCTCGGACTTGCCCGGCGCAGTCATCGGATCAGCCTAGGGCTCAGCCCCGGCACCGGTGGCGCAGAATGGCAACCATGATTTTCATCGTGGTGAAGTTCACTGCCAAACCTGAGCATGTCGATGACTGGATGGAACGGGTCTCTGATTTCACCCGGTCGACGCGTTCGGAACCGGGCAATCTGTGGTTCGAGTGGTCTCGGAGTGTGGAGACGCCGAATCAGTTCCTCCTGGTCGAGGCCTTTGCCGACGATGCGGCCGAAGCCCACGTCAACTCGGCTCACTTCGGCGCCGGCCTGGCGGCGATGCGCCCGATGCTGACCAAGACCCCGGAGATCGTGAACTTCCAGGTCCCCGGTTCTTCGTGGTCGGAGATGGGCGAGCTGAAGATCTAGTGGTCCTTCGACGGGCTCAGGACACGGTCCTTCGACGGGCTCAGGATCAGGTGTAGTTCTCGGGCACGCCATCGGGGGTGTCGGGTACGGCGTCAGCGCCGCCGGTCGAGGTCTCCGACAGGCTCAGGCCGGACGGACCCGAGGAGCGTTCGCCGGGCTCGCCCTCGACGGGTGCCACCGGGGGAGAAGTCGGGGTGGCGGTGTCCCCGCTGGCGGCGGCGGGTCCTGTGGTGGCTGGCTGACCGGCGACCAAGGCGTCGTCTGAACCGGTGATGGCCTCGACGATCCGACTGATGGGATTCATGTCTGAAACCTACAGGTCACCGCACCGGGCCCCACGAGACGGCGCGGGGCCCGCGACGTCCGGAGGCCACAATGCGGTCGTGAACTCCGAACCCTCTGCCGCCGCCCATGCGCCCTGGCGAGGTCGGGTGCTGGTTCTCGTCGCGGTGCTGGGTCTGGCGGTCAACCTTCGCACCGCCGTCGCCAGCTTGGGGGTGGTGCTGCCGCAGGTGCGCTCCGAGCTCGGCATGTCCGCGACCTTCGGCGGGATCCTGACCACTGTCCCGGTGGTCTGCTTCGCCGCGTTCGGCGCGGCGGCCGGGACCGTGGTCGGGCGGTTAGGCCTGCACCGTACGGTGCTCCTCTCCCTGATCCTGGGCACGGTCGGTCTTGCCGTACGGCCGTTCGTGGGGGACCGCTGGGCCTTCTTGGCCTTGACCGTGGTCGCGCTCGCCGGCGCGGCGCTGGGCAATGTGGTGCTGCCGGCGCTGGCCAAGCAGCACTTCCCGGATCGCGTGCCCGTGGTCAGCTCGCTCTTCGGCGCCACCCTGGTCGGCGGAGCGGCGTTGGCCTCGGCTACGACGGTCCCGGTGGCGGAGGCCCTTGGAGGCTGGATGGCCGGTCTGGGTATCTGGGCGGGTCTGGCCCTGGCGGCGCTGTTGCCCTGGCTCGCGTTGGGCCGACGTGCTGCTCCCGCCAGCACGCCCCAGGCTCGCTTGCCCCTGCGGTCGCTCGCCCGTTCGCCGCTGGCCTGGACGATGGCCTGCCTGTTCGGGGCCCAGGCCGCGCAGGCGTACGCGCAGTTGGGCTGGTATCCCGAGATCCTCGTCGACGCCGGGCTGACCACCGCTCACGCAGCGGCGATGCTCGCCATCGTCTCGGCGACCAGCATCCCGCTGACCCTGCTGCTGCCGGTGGCCATCAGGGTCAGCGGAGGTCGACCACTGCTGCCGATCGGCTATGCGCTGATCACGATGTGCGGTTGGCTGGTGGTCCTGGTGGCGCCGACCTCCTTGGCGTTGCTGTCGGCTTTGTTGCTGGGCGCCGGGTCGACCGCCTTCACCTGGGTGCTGGCCCTGATCAGCCAGCGGGCCCGGACGCCGGCCGGGACGGTGGCTCTGTCCGGCTTCGTCCAGGGGATCGGTTACCTGATCGCCGCCCTCGGTCCCTTCGGCACCGGGGTGCTGCACGACCTGACCGGGTCCTGGACCCCTCCGCTGATCGGTCTGATGCTGCTCGCGTCGATGATCGGCATCCTGGGCTTGACCGTCAGCCGGCAGCGCTTCGTGGAGGACGACCTGGATCACGCCGGGAGCTCACAGGGGTGATGAGCGGCCCGAGTGCGAGCCTGCCGATGGGCTCAAGCGCGGGGCATCACGTCCTGGTCGGCCCAGGCGAGTCGGCGGACCCGGGACGGGTCTGGCTCGACCCGGTCGCCGACGGGGTCGAAGATCTTCACGGCGCGCCCGGGCAGCTCGTACGCCGGCCAGTCCGGACCCGGTGACCCATGGCGGACGAAGCTGACCCAGTGCTGCCGCATCCGCGACCCGAGGGCCCGCCGCTGCGGAGTGGACCGGCCCGCGAGCACCAGGGCGGTCAGACCGGACCACTGCCAGACGTAGACCAGCTCGCTGGCATGGGTGGCGCCCAGCACCGGGACGGCCGCGTCGAAGCGGTAGCAGAAGGTACGGCCGCCGGCCCGACTGTGTCGCGCCGCGAAGTGCTGCGTCGGCATGGCGAAGTTCAGGTCGGTGCCCAGAGCCCGGGTGCCGGCCGCCGTCTCCGGGTACTGATCGAGGACGGTCTCCGCCTGATCCCAACCCAGGCCCGCACGCAGCCGTACGCTCAGATCGTGCCGGCGGGTCGGAAGGATCTCACCCGGCTTGCGCTGGAACAAGGTCACCTCGTCGCGGTTGTGGCCCGTCAGCAGGGCGAGGTCGGGGCGTACGCCGGCCTGGGCGGCCTCCAGCGAGCTCGGCACGACGTCGCCGTCGAACCATGGGGAGGCCGGGACGGTACCGCGGGTCCAGCGGTTCACCGCGACCTGCGCCGCGAGGAGCTGCGCGACCGGCAGGGTCCAGAGCCGGTGACCGTCTCGAGGACCCAGTCCGAGCTGTCGGGCGTAGCTGCGGGCGATCTCCTGGCTCACCTGCGGCCCGTGGATCAGGCTGTACGAGCCACTTTCCATGATCGCGGCCCGGAAGAGCCCTCGCGCGGCCGGTGCGCAGGTCAGCAGCGAGACCGAGACCGAGCCCGCGGACTCTCCCGCCACGCTCACCTGGTCAGGATCACCCCCGAAGGCCGCGATGTTCCCCTGGACCCAGACCAAGGCGGCGATCTGGTCCTGGATCCCGAGGTTGGGGGCCACATCGGCATCCACGGCGGAGGCGAGGTCGACGAAGCCGAAGACCCCGAGCCGGTAGTTGACGGTCACGACCACGATGTCGCCCAGCTCGGCGAGAGAGCGGCCGTCGTACAACGCGCCGCTGCCGCTGGTGTAGGCACCCCCGTGGATCCAGACCAGCACCGGTCGACCTGGGCCATCGGTTACGGCGGCGACCGGGGCGTACACGTTCAGATAGAGGCAGTCCTCACCCACGCCGGACCCCAGACCCTGGCCGGGTCGGCCCAGGAAACCGGACTGGGCGGCGGCACCGGCGAGCCGCTCGGCCGAGCGGATCCCGCTCCAGGACGCCACCGGCGCTGGCGGTCTGAACCGCAACGGACCAATCGGGGGCTGCGCGAAGGGCACCCCGAGCCATGACGTCACCGCCTCGCCAGCCTTACCGCGAAGCATCCCCGCGTCCAGCGTCGCGACGGTATCCAGCCGAGCCACCATGTGCGACTTCCTCCGACTCGGGTCTTCGTTGGCTGAGGTGCTGAGGTGCCGAAGGTGCCGAAGGTGCCGATCCTAGGCCACCCGGGAAGCCCGTGTCCCGAGATGGCCACGGTCACGACGAAGCGCGGGCCGGGAGAAGTGACGGGTTCGTCAGGTACTCAGGTCCATCTCAGGCGCGTTGGGCATGCTGAGGTGTGACAGCGACGGCTCCGGGAGGACACTCTGTGATCGGATCAAGCTCTTGACCACCGGCCATGGCCTGGCGGTGGCGTTGGCCGCCGTGGGGGCGGTGCTGTTCGGGCTCGCCGCCGTCCGTCAGCACGGCGCGGTCCAAGACACCATGACGGCCGGTCGGACCGGTCTGCGGGAAAGCCTACGGGGTTTCTGGCGGCTCGTCCGACAACCGGCCTGGTTGTTGGGCTTGGTGCAGGGAACGGTCGCCGGCGGTCTGCACATCGTTGCGCTCGCACTGGCTCCGATCACCCTGGTGCAGCCCGTCGGGGTCCTGGCCGTCCCGGTCACGGTCGTGGCCACCGCTGTCCGGGCCCGCCGCCGGCCCCGCGCCGCCCAGGTCCTCGGCTCGATCGCGAGCGTTGCGGGTGTCGCAGCCCTCACCGTCCTCCTGCTCACCCCCGCCGCCGAGGCAGTGGTGCTGCCCCACTGGGGTCTGGTCGCGGGTACCGCCGTGGTCACGACCGGGCTCAGCGTGCTCGCCATCATGAGCGGCTTCGGACGGTCCCCCCTGCTGCGGTGCGTCCTGCTGGCCGCCGCAGCTGCGGTGCTCTTCGGCGTCAACTCGATCTTCATCCGGCTGATCGGCCACGTCATCCGCACCAACCTGCTGGCGACCGAGTTTCCGGTGCTGATCGCGGCTGCGCTCGGTCTGGCGATCGCGTTGCCGGTCGGGTTGTGGTCGATGCAGTCGGCGTACCTAGCCGGTTCACCGCACGTCGTGATCTGCTGTCTGACCCTGATCGACCCGGTCACCGCCGTCCTGGGTGGGCGGCTGATGCTGCACGACGGTCTCACCGTCTCCACCATGACCCTGCTGCTCGCGGGCGGGTGCGCCTTGGTGGCCGCTGCCGGAGTCGTCCTGTTGTCGCGTGAGTATCCCGTCGACACGCTGCGCCCAGTTGGCGAAGGCGGCGACACCGGGGTCATCGTCGATGGGGACAGGAATGTGTCGACCGAGCCCAGTGAAGGAGTTCTCGACCAGGGCGCTCCTGCTCCGGAGCGCTGACCGGACGGGTGCCCGGGCAGCCGGGTGCTGGATGATTGATCGAGCTTGCGGCCTCGGCCGTCAGCTGGGGGCGACCGGTGTGTCGGCGTCGAGCCTGTATCCCAGGCCGCGGACGGTGCGCAGGGTGTTGAGTTCGAACGGCAGGTCGACCTTCTTACGCAGGTAGCCGATGTAGACCTCCACGATGTTGTCACCGCCTTCGTAGGCGGAGTCCCAGACGTTGTCCAGGATCTGGGCCTTGCTGACCACGTCGCCGGCGTGCCGCATCAGGAACAGCAGCAGGCCGTACTCACGGGCGGTCAACAGGATCGGCGCCCCGCCACGCGCCACCGAACGCCGGGCCGGATCGAGCACGAGCGTGCCGACCGTGACGAGGACGGGACGCTCTGGCGCGCCACGCCGTACGAGGGCGCGGAGCCGGGCCATCAAGATCATGAAGCTGAAGGGCTTGGTGAGGTAGTCGTCCGCACCCAGGTCGAAGGCGTCGGTCTGGTCGTACTCGCCGTCCTTGGCCGTCAGCATCAGCACCGGAGTCCACACTTTCCGGCTGCGCAGTTGCTTCAAGACGTCGTAGCCGTTGATTCCTGGAATCATGATGTCGAGGACGATGGCGTCGTAGGCGTTCTCGGTCGCCGCCCACAAGCCGGTGATGCCGTCCGAGACCACGTCCACGACGAAGCCTTCCGCGGCCAGGCCTTCTTTCACCACACCTGCGAGGCGGTGCTCGTCCTCCACGAGTAGAACCTTCACGGACTCACCCTTCTCGGTGTCGTCGATCTTTCCACCTCCATTTTGGCTCCTGGCCCTGAGCCCCACCTGAACACCGGTGACTCGGGGCGTGGCGTGAGTCGATAACAGTTGAAAAATATTCCGGTGATAGTGAATGGCGCTCAGATTCGGCTCAGCCAAGGTGGGGCAAGGTGGGTTCTAGCAAGAAGTGCGGCTAGGTCCTCCACCCGAGCGGCCCCCGGACGAACGTAACGGGCAACCAGAAAGGTCATCTCATGAAGATCCTGCTCGGCGCCGACCAGTATCCCGAATACATCAACGGTGCCGCCAACTTCACCGCCCGCCTGGCGACCGGTCTGGCCGGCGCCGGACACACGGTCGACCTGCTGTGGCCATCCGCGGACGGGGTGCACCAGACCTATCTGGATCGCGGTGTCCGGATCCACCGACTCAGCTCGATAGCCCTGCCCGGGCGGCCGCGGATGCAGGTGTGCCCGCCCTGGTCAGCAGCGCGACAGGTGGAGCAGATCCTGCAGATCGCCCGGCCCCATGTCGTCCATGTCCAGTCCCACCTGACTCTGGGCCGGACCGTGCTGCGAGCAGCCAAGGCCGCGGGAGTGCCGGTGATGGCGACCAACCACTTCATGCCGGAGAACCTGGTGCACCACGTGCCGCTGGTTCGCCAGTTTCCCGACCTGGCCGCCCGGGTGGCCTGGCGCGACCTGGAGCGGGTGTTTGCCGGGGCCGACCTGATCACCGCTCCCACCCAGCGCGCCGTCGATCTCCTCGCCGGTGCCACCGATCTGGCCCCGGCTCGTGTCATCTCCTGTGGCATCGACCTGTCCCACTACGCCCGGGTCGGCACCCCCCCGATCCGGTCCGGCCCGAACGTGCTTTTCGTCGGGCGTCTCGAGCAGGAGAAGCACGTCGACGAGCTGCTGGCCGCGTTCGCCCTGCTGCCGCCGTCGCTCGGAGCGCGGCTGGAGATCGTGGGGATGGGCAGCCTGCGATCGCAGCTCGAGTCTCGAGTCCAGGACCTGGGTCTGGGGAAGGTGGTGACGTTCGCGGGAGCCGTCTCCGACGCCCAGCTGCTCCAGGCGTACGGCCGTGCGGACGTGTTCGTCATGCCGGGCACGGCGGAGTTGCAGAGCCTCGCCACCCTGGAGGCCATGGCCGCCGGCCGACCGGTGGTCGCCGCCGATGCGATGGCCCTGCCGCACCTGGTCCACCATGACGTGAACGGCTATCTCTACCAGCCGGGGGATGTCGCTGAGCTGGCCCGGCGACTGACCTCGCTCATCCGAGACCCCGCGCTGCGGGCGCGGCTGGGCGAGGCAAGTCTGCAGATCGCCGAGCAGCACAGCCTGTCGAGGACCCTGTCGGCCTTTCAGGAATGCTACGACCGAATCGTCAACACCCAGCAGACCTCGGCCCTGACGTCGGCCGGCGACGAGCTGGTCATGGTGTCCTGACCAGATCCGGCCTATCGGGGCGCGCGCCTGATCCGCTGCTGGCTTCCCCGTCACCGGGGTCAGCCAGTCGGGCCCTTAACCCGGTCTGAGGTCGGAGCCTGGTCCGAGGTCGGTGCCCGGTTTGAGTTCGGAGCCTGGTCTGAGGTGGGTGCTGTCAACGGGACCCGCAGCTCGAACCGGCACCACCCATCGGGCGCGTCGACCACCGCGACGTCGCCCGACTGGGAGCGCAGCTCGCTCCGAGCGATGGCCAGGCCGAGACCACTGCCGCCCGCGTCGCGGGAACGGCTGTCGTCGAGGCGAACGAACCGTTCGAAGATCCGGTCCCGGGCCCCTACGTCGATGACCTCTCCGTCGTTGTCCACCCACAGAACCGCCTGGTCGCCTGCCGTCCGCAGCGTCAGCCGGATCGTGGAACTGGCGTGACGCTCGGCGTTGTCCAAGAGGTTTCGTAGCGCCTGGACCAGTCGCTGCTCGTCCCCCCAGGCCCGGGCGGGTTGCAGATCGGTCTCCACCAGCCGTGGGCTGGTGGTGCGCAACCGATGCACCTCCTGGTTCAGCAGGTCGTCCACGTCGACGTCGCGGCAGTTGGCCGGTAGATCCTGGGCGTCGGATCGAGCCAGGGTCATCAGGTTGTCGACCAGGCCGCGCATCCGGGTCAGCTCGAGGTTGATGGTGCCCAGCAGCCTGGTGCGCGTCGGCTCGTCGGCGCCGGCGGCGAGCTCCGCGGCCGTGGTGAGCGTCGCGAGTGGGCTCCGGAGCTCGTGGCTCGCGTCGGAGACGAAGGCGCGCTGCGCCTGGTGCGAGGCCTGGAGCCGGTCCAGCATGACGTTCATGGTGGCGGCGAGGGCAGCGATCTCGTCCCGGGTGGGTGGCACCTCGAGGCGGGCGGTGAGGCGGTGCGCGTCTACGGCTGACACCGCCGTACGGATCCGTTCCACCGGACGCAGCGCTCGGCCCACCAGCAGCCACACGGCTGCCGCGACCCCTGCCAGCAGCAGGGGAGTCGCCCCCAGCAGGAAGATCGCGACGGTCTGGACGGTCTCGCGCTGGACCCGGATCGGCACCGCCACCTGCACCCAGAAGGTCGATGCGCCTGAGACGACGGCGGTCGAGACAACCTTCCACTCCCCACGCTCACCGAGCTGGTCGATGTCCATCGCGATGGAGAGATATTCACCGACGGCAGGCCGTTGCGGGGACATGGGGCGGGCGGCGACCAGCCGGCTCGAGGACCCGCTTACCGTGCCGTCAGCGGTGATGATCTGCACCACCTGGCCGCTGCGCGACGCCTCAGCCAGCCCGGCTGAGGCCACGTCGATGCCGGCGGAGTTGATGAGCGCCACCACCGCCGCTGCGCGTTCGCGGGCGGTTGACTCCGCGGATGATTCCAGGTTGACCTCGAGGGCGTACACGAGTGCACTCCCCCCGGCGAGCAGCGCCAAGGACACCACCACGACAGCCACCAGCACTGACCGAGCCCGGACGCCCATCCGCGGGCCGATCCTGGACGCGACCCCGGGACCCCAACCGACCATCACGCTCCTCGCGTCGAGCCGCGGCCGTCAGACGACGATGCTCTCGACTGTGTCGAGACCCACCGTATCCAGCGGTCTGCACGCCGATCCCCGCTGGCGCGGCAGCGAACTCGTCGAGCCACACCGGTCACCGCCCTACGGCCGTGCCAGCACCGAGGCCAGCCGACCACCGGTCAGGATGTCACCCGCGGCGGTGAGGGCCAACAGACTGCAGTCATAGCGTTCAGCTGCCCACGGCACACCGTCCGGGCCCAGAGCGAACACCGTGGTGGCGAGGATGTCGGCTGTGGTCAGATCTGCGGCTACCACGGTGACCGAGGCCAGTGCCGTGGCCGGCCGTCCGGTGCGGCCGTCCCAGATGTGCGGGCCACGTTCGTACAGACCGGACGTCGCCACCGCCTCGTCGTACGCGGCCAGGACGGCCAGACGTCGGGCCGGGTTCGTCGGGGAACGGACGCCGACATGCCAGCGCTGACCCTCTCCGGGGCGGCCTCGGACGACGACGTCGCCGCCGGCGTTGATGCAGAAGCTGTCCAGACCGGCCGCCACCATGACGTCCGCGGCACGTTGAACGGCCCAACCCTTGACGACGCCGTTGAGATCCATCTCCCCGGCGGGCGTGTAGCAGTGGAAGGCTCCGCCTGAGCTCGCCTGGAAGGCGGCGCCGACGGCGAGCACCTCCTGGAGGTCGGAGCTAGCCTCCCGAACCCGCAGCTTGCCGCTGCGGATCCGGCTCACCTCGCTGTCCGCGCGGTAGGTGCTGAACCGCTGGTCGGCGTCGCGGAGAACCGCGTACGCCTGCTTCACGACGGCCTCAGTCTGCGTCGGGTCGGGGAACGGGTTCCGGATGTCCAGAGAGATCGGGATACCCATCACCTGCTCGAGATGGCGCACGATCAGCCGCCGAGGTGGTCGATGGCCGACTGTACCGACTGTGCGTACCCCTCGGAGGTGTAGGTGGCTCCAGACACGGTGTTGATACTGGCCGACTGGGAGCTGATGACCTCATCGTGCAGGGTGGGGACGGCGCGGGCGGCGATGCTTTGGCTGCGTCCGTCCTGGGTCGGGGTCTGCAGCACCTTCACGTCGGTGATCTGCTTGCCCTTGAAGGTGACCGACACCTGAACCGGGCCATAGTCAGTCTGAGAGGTGGCCCCGACGAGAGTGACCACCTTGGGGGCTGCTGGCTTCGTCGGGGCCGCGCTCGGTTTCTTCCCGGTGGTGGTGGACCTCGGGGCCGTGCCAGGGCGGCTCGGGGAGCTGGTGGACACCGCCACGGATGGGTTGGCCGTGGTGGCGGTGTGGAACGTACGGAGTCCGATCACGGATGAGGTCGCACCCATGATGGCCAGGTACAGCACGGCGCCATGCCATTTTCTGCTCTTCACGACATGCTCAATTCTTCGTGGTGGATGTGGTGTGCAGGAACGCCGAGGGAGCGCAGGCTCGCGATCGCGGTCTCGGACAGACCCGGCGAACCGCAGATGAACGCCTCGCGTTGTTCGAGGTCCGGGACCAGCCACGCCAGAGACTGCGCCGAGAGCGGGTCGTAGCCCAGATCACTGCGCCGTCCGACGACCGGGATGAAGTGAATGCCCGAGTGCCCCTCGAGCTCCGCGCTGAGCGGCAGCTGGTCAGCGGCGGAACCCCGATGGATGACCACCACGTCTCGGCCCTGGTCGTGCAGCTCGTGGGCCAGGGTGCGGATCGGGCCGATACCCACCCCGCCGGCGAGGAGCAGCACTTTGTGTCCGCCCGCCCGGTTGGCGGTGAAGCGGCCGAAGGGGCCCTGCATGAACACGTGAGTGCCAGGTTTGAGATCGGTCATCGCGCTGGAGTGGTCGCCCAGGGCTCCGACGGTGATCCGCATCCGGTTCCGGTACGGCAGTGCGGACACCGAGTACGGGTGCGCAGTCGCGAGGTGGCCCCGGGCCAAGAACCGGAAGCTGAAGAACTGCCCGGCGCGGGTCCCCAGCTCGTCGAGGTGGTGACCCCGCAACCAGATGCTGGTCACCCCCGTCGCCTCGACCACGACCTCCTCCACCCGGACCCGGTGTCTCAGCACGGCGGCGGCGGGCAGCAGCACCCGCCAGGTGAGGACGGCGGCGGCCGTGGCCAGGTAGAGCACCGTCCAGAGCACCCGGTTGACGGGATTGGCGACGAAGTGGGCGCCGGCATTGATCTGGTGGCCGAAGGTCAGGAACACCGCTACGTACGTGCTGGTGTGCAGCCAGTACCACACTTCGTAGGAGAGGCGGCGACGAGCCATCCGGGCGCCGGTCACACCGGCCACGACGAGGACGACGGTGCCGATCAGTGCCGTGAGCACGTCAGGCTGCGGAAGGGTCGTGCTCCAGAACTCCGACCAGAGCGTGACCTGATCGGTCACCTTGCCGCCGACCACGATCAGCAGCACGTGGGTGACGGTCAGCAGCAGGACGCTCGCTCCGAGACTGCGGTGCCAGGCCACCAGCCGGTCGAGACCGATGGCGTGCTCGAGCCACGGCAACCGGGCGACCAGCAGGATCTGCACGCAGATCAGCACCCCAGCCACCATCCCGGTCAGCTCGCCGCCGGCGGTCATGGCTGGCCCAGGGGTCAACGACCTGAGGGGCGGGGTGTCGACCCACCACAGCAGCAGCACGCCGAGCACGCTCGACACCAGCAGCAGCCGTACCAGCACCGACCCGGCATCACCCGAGCGACCAGGCGGCCGCGCCGCTAGCGAATTCAGCGGTGACGGAGGGGAGACAGTTGCGGTCATGTCACCACAGTGACGCGGTGATATCAGAGAATTCTTGGAGCGTCGGGCTCCCCGGGGCTTGATCAGGCGTACGTTCCTCCGCTGACGATCGTCCTGCAGCTGTCTCGGGTTCGAGGCTGGGTTGGTGGGTTGGTGGTTGCCCGGTCAGTCGACAGCGGCGAGGACGCGCGTTGGTTCGGCAGCGGGGCTGGGGTCGGCCGCGGGGTGGTGTGTGGCCAGCAGCCGAACGCCGGTCGCCGCGGCGACCGCGCAGCCGACCATGGCCAGGACGACGACTGGGCGCAGGCTCAGCCCTTCGCCGAGGAGACCAGCGCTAAGCAGGATCGCGACGAGCGGATCCCCGACGGTGAGTGCCCCGATCACCACCGCGGCCGGACCGGAGGCGTAGGCCTGCTGCACCGCCCACGCCCCGATGGTCAACGCACCCGCTGCAGCAAGGCCCGCGGTGACGACCAGCGGGGACAGCAGGGCAGACCAGTCGGCGGTGACCGCCCGGGAGATCAGCCGGATGAGCGCGGAACCGAAGCCGAAGCTGACTGCACCGACTCCGGCGTAGCCGAGGCAGCGGGCAAGGCCGAGCCGCGGCCGGGCCGCCAGCCCGAGCCCCACAACGACGACGGTCACGACGACGAGCAGAGCAATCAGCAGACCGGTGAAGGTGACGGGAGAGGGACCAGCCGCAGCACTGCCGCCAGCGAGGAGGACGAAGGCGCCTGTGCCGGAAACGGACAGGCCGACGCCGGCGACCACGCTGCGGCCCGGCTTGACGTGGCCTGCTCGGGCGGTGAGCAGCACCGCCGCCGGAACCGCCAGGATGCCGATCGGTTGGACCACGCTGACCGGGGCCAGCAGCAGCGCCGACACGTGCAGCACAGTGCCGGCGCCGACGAGCCCCCAGCCGGCCAGCCAGCGGGGTTGCCGAGCCAGCCGGCGGAACGACGCACCGTTGACCTTGGTCTGCGCGGCTGCTCCGGTGCCGTCCGAGTCGCTCAGGGCGTACGCCACAGCGCGCTGCTGGAGGAACGCGCCATAGGCAAAGCAGACCGCGGCGACAACCGCGAGGACGACCGCCAGAGCGCTGGAAAGCCAAGGTGCTGAGCTGAACACGGTCGTCCTCTGATGAGCATCTCCTGGTGACGGGCGGAAAGCCTGCCGGCCTGCGGAGGTGGCGGTGGTGGGGTGGTGAAACCTTCGCCTCCCACACTCCTCGCGCCGCGGCCGGGAGTCGTCGTCCCGTGACGGTAGCTGGCCTACCGCGGTTGTCGTACATCCTGGTCAGGGACGAAGCCCCCCGACTACCGCGGCGGCTGGATGCCTTTGCGCCGAGGTCGCTCTAGGTTGGAGCTGCTGGCAGGCACTCATCGCCACAGCGGATGGAGATCCCAGGTGAAGATCCTCTCGTCGCCTTATCAATCGCTGCTCACCCTGAACCGGGGGGAGCGACATGAGCTGAGCGTCAACGGTGGGCGCACCCGCTACTGGACCTACGGTCCGCCCAGCGCTCGGCGAACCATCGTGATGCTGCACGGGTTCCGCGGCGACCACCACGGGCTCGAGCCGGTCATCGCCCGTCTGACCGACCACCGCGTCGTGGCCCCTGATCTTCCCGGCTTCGGCGAATCGGCCCCCTTCTCCCACACCGCGCACTCCGTCCAGGCCTACGCCGACTGGCTCACGGCCTTCGTACGGCAGCTGCCTGATCCAGCGGGGGTGGTGCTGTTCGGGCACTCCTTCGGCTCGGTCGTCGTCGCAGCCGCGCTGGCTCGCGGCCTGCCGGCCGAGCAGGTGGTGCTGCTGAACCCGATCGGGGCGCCTGCGCTGAGCGGGCCGCGGGGGCTCATGTCGCGGCTGGCGGTGCTCTACTACCGGCTCGGCGCCGCTCTACCGGAACGGCCGGGCGCGGGGTTGCTGCGCAGCACGCTGGTCGTCCGGGCCATGACCACTCTGTTGTCCAAGTCCAGGCAGCGTCCGCTGCGGCGCTGGATCCTGGCCGAGCACCTGCGCTACTTCAGCGTGTTCGCCGACCGGCGGATGCTGCTGGAGGCGTTCCAGGCCTCGGTGGGCGACGACGTCAGCACGTACGCCCCGAAGATCAGGGCGCCGGTGCTGCTGGTCGGCGGCGACCGGGACGACATCACCCCGGTCGATGTCCTCCACCGGCTGGTGTCGCTGTTTCCCAGCGCCGAGCTGGTCATGATCGAAGGCGTCGGGCACCTCATCCACTACGAGGCGCCGGACCAGGCAGCAAGGGCCACCCAACAGTTTCTCGAGGCGGGTCGGTGAAGATCGTGGTCGACTGCCGCTATGTCCGGATCGGCCCACCGGACGGTATCAGCAGATACACCATCGGCATCGTCACCGCGCTTGCTCGGCTCCACCCGGTCACCCTGCTGGTCAGCGATCGGGGTCAGTTGGCTCGGTTGCCGGGCCTGCCGCACGTGCTGGTCAGCGGCCCGACCAGTCTTGGTGAGCCGTGGGTGGCCCGACAGGTCAATCGGCTCGGGCCGAGCGTGGTCTTCTCCCCGATGCAGACGATGGGTTCCTGGGGCCGCCACTACCCGCTGGTTCTCACCGTCCACGACCTCATCTATTACCGCCACCCTCAGCCGCCTCCCCGGTTCAGCTGGCCGTTGCGCCTGCTCTGGCGGCTCTACCACCTCAGCTGGTGGCCACAACGGCTGCTGCTGAACCGCGCCGACGCCGTTGTCACGGTCTCCCAGACCACCGAACGGCTGATCGAGCGGCATCGCCTGACCCGACGCCACGTCGTCGTCGTACCCAACGCCGGAAGCTCCACGCCGGACCTGGGCCTCACCGCCGACCGCTCCGGCTCCCGGTCACTGGTCTACACCGGCACCTTCATGCCGTACAAGAACGTGGAACTGCTGGTAACGGCCCTTCGCGAGTTGCCCGGCTTCACCCTGCACCTGATCAGCCCGATCACTGATCGTGAACGTCGCCGGCTGCTCCAACTGGCGCCGGACGACTCGGTGGTCTTCCACAACGGCGCCACCGACGAGGACTACCTTCAGACACTCAGCGGCGCGTTGGCCCTGGTCACGGCCTCCCGCGACGAAGGATTCGGTCTACCCGTGGTCGAAGCGATGGCGGTCGGCACCCCGGTGGTGGTGAGCGACATCGAGATCTTCCGCGAGGTCGGCGGATCGGCAGCCCTGTTCGCCGACCCCGATGATCCGACGGCCTTCGCGGCCGCCGTGCTCGCACTGACCGACCCCGACGAATGGCGGCATCGGTCCGAGAGCTGCCGCCGACAGAGTCAGCGATTCTCCTGGGACACCTCAGCCGAGCTGCTGCTCACCCTGCTGACCGAGACGGCGGTGGAAGCTGACCACGGGGGACAAGAGCCGCTGCCTAGGCACGGCCGCCGGGGCCGCTCGCGCCACCCCGCCTGAGGACGCCCAGCTACGCAAGGGTGGGAAACGACCAACCCAGTGGTGTGGTGGCCGCTAGCCAGGGGCGCACTGTCCGGGTCGCACGGTCCAAACGCGCTAGCCGCACCCGCCGGCGTACTGCGTCTCCCTATTGATCGAGCCTGCGCTAGGACGGCCCCTCGAACGGCTGCCCACGAACACACTGGCGGAACCCGGATCCACTTCAGGACCTCGACCCAGGGAGATCGCCGGGCTGGTCAGCCAGCACTCATTCTCGGGCGGCTTCGGCTGCCTCGCTCGTGATGGCCCACATCATCTCGGCCGACACCTGGTTCGGCATGGACCTGGCTCTGCGTCCTCCTCGTCGTCGGCTGGCTCCAGCCCGACTCGCGACCCGCGACCGGGTCTGGCAACCCCTCGCCACCTGGTATCTGGCGCCGATGCTCTACACCGCCCTCGCTGCCGGGCTCGTCTGCCTGCTGAGTGGGCTGCTGTTGGGCTTCGCCAGCAAGTACGGGGTTCTCCGCTAATGGTGGGTGGGCGTCAAGCTCCTGCTCAACGTGGTGATGTCGGTCGTGCTGCTGCTCGTGCTGCTCAACCCGGTCCGCGATCTCTCCATCGGCCGAGGGCCGCTCACCGAGCTCAGCACCATCTTCTTCCTCTCCGCCGTCGTAGTCGGAATGGTGAGCTTGATCTCCCTGATCTCAGTGTTCAAGCCTTGGGGGCGGATCCGTGCCGGTCAGGACCCTGCCCGTCACCGGGGCGACCGACAGCCCTGGAAGGATCTTCTGACCGGGGGGTGAGGTGAGTACGTCGTCGAGCTCATTCTTCGGGCAGGTCGAGCGCGGCGTCGAGGGGTCCGGCTCGCGGCCGACCAGTTGGATGCGTACTGAGTCTGGATGCGTACTGAGTCGGTGGCGGTGTCCCACCGGTCCGCCAGCAGCGACTCCCTGCTGCGGAAGTAGTGAAAGCCGTCGCTCTGGCGACGCCGCACGGGGGGAGGTGGAGGTCGCCTCGTGGGTGAGCCTTTGGTAGGCGTCGCGCATCATGAACCTGAATCAGCTGGTCCTGGGCCTCGGGGGCCTGACCGATCGTGGGGATACCGCTTGTGGCCGCGCGCCACAGGTTGTCGGGGCTGATGTGGTACAGCCAGTGCACCTGTCGATGCGACGACTTCCTGAGGACGGGGATGCCTGTCAGCCAGGGCGCCTGTCGGTCAATGGTGGTAGGTGCTGCAGGAGGGCGGCGGTGGCTGCGGCGGGGTCCTCGGCCTGGGTGATGGCTCGGACGACGACGACTCGTCGGGCGCCGGCCGCGGCGACGGTGCTGATGGTGGTCAGGTCGATGCCACCGATGGCGAACCAGGGCCGGTCAGTGGCGCTGTCCGCGGCGTGCCGCACCAGGTCGAGGCCGGCGGCGGGGCGGCCGGGCTTGGTTGGTGTGGGCCAGGTGGGTCCAACGCAGGCGTAGTCCACGTCGGGGTCACTTACGGCGGCGTCGAATTGTTCGGGGGTGTGACTGGAGCGGCCGATGAGGACGTCGGGGCCGAGTAGGCCGCGGGCCGCGCTGGGTGTCAGGTCGTTCTGGCCGCCGTGCAGAATTGCCGCTCCGGCCAGGGCGGCCACGTCGGCGCGATCGTTGACGGCGAGCAGCCGGCCGTGTCGCTCGGCGGCCGCCGTGATCATGAGTAGCAGCTCGAGCTCCTCGGCGGCCTCCAGACCTTTCTCCCGCAGCTGGACAATGTCGACTCCGGCTGCCAATACCGCGTCCAGGAAGTCAGCAAGGTCCCTTTGTCGGCGTCGGGCGTCGGTGCACAGGTAGAGGCGGGCGCCGGCGAGGGCGCGGTGACGGTCGGCGTACAGCACCTGCGGCAGTCTGCCACCGTGGGGTGCTCTGTCGGCTGCCGCCGGGTTACAGTGACAGCCTTACGGGAGCCCGGGCGCGGGCTGAGAGGGCGAGCGCACTCGCCGACCGTCGAACCTGCTCCGGGTAATGCCGGCGAAGGGAGTGCTGGCGTCGTGCAGGCCACTACCCGCACCAACGGGGTGCCGTGGGACGTGCTCGTTCTGGGTGGCGGGGTCGTCGGGACCGCCGCTGCGTGGCGGGTGGCGCAGCGCGGTCTGAAGGTCCTCCAGTTCGACCCTGCGCCGGGGTCAGGCGCCTCCGGGGTCGCGGCGGGGATGCTGGCACCGGTTAGCGAGCTGCACCACGGCGAGGAGGTGCTGCTGGGGGTCAGTTTGCAGGCCGCGGAGCGGTACCAGGCCTACGTCGCGGACGTAACCCGAGCCGGTGGCGTTGAGACCGGTTACCGGAAGTGCGGGACTCTTGCGGTGGCTTTGGCGGTCGACGACCGGGCTCGCCTGGCCGACGTCCGAGCTGTCCAGCAGCGGCTCGGTCTCGACGTCGTGGCGCTCACCGGTCGGGAGTGCCGGCAGCTGGAACGGCTGCTGGACCCGGCGGTGTCCGGTGGCACCTGGATCCGCGGCGACCACCAGGTCGACCCGCGTCGCCTCCTCACGGCGCTGCGGGCGGCCGCGGCCGCTGCCGGGGTCGAGGTCGAGGCCCTGCCGGGGGAAGTCCAGGTTGAGGGCGGCCGCGCGGTCGGGGTCCGGTTGCCGGGCGGGCGAGTGGTGTGCAGCCGCTGGGTGGTGTTGGCCACGGGTGCGCACGCGGCCGCGCACGCGCCGGTGCGTCCGGTCACCGGGCAGATCGCGCGGCTTCGGATGCCGCCGGGGGAGCACGTCCTACAGCGCACAGTGCGGGGGCTGGTCCGCGACCGTGACGTCTACCTGGTGCCGCGCCTGGATGGCGAACTCGTCGTCGGGGCGACCAGTGAGGAGCGGGGTTTCGACGCCCGAACCACCGCTGGAGGTGTGTACGAGCTGCTGCGGGACGCGCAGGCGCTGGTGCCCGCGGTAGGGGAGCTGGAGTTCTTGGAAGTGGCTGCACGGTCGCGTCCGGGTACACCCGACAACGTCCCGCTGATCGGGGAGGGCGCCGTCGCGGGCTTGGTGCTGGCTACGGGTCACGGTCGCAACGGGGTTCTGTTGTCGGGGGTGACCGCCGACGCGGTGGCAGCGGTGGTGAGCGGGCAGGACGTGCCGGCGCCGCTGGCGGCCTGCCGGCCTGACAGGTTCGCCGTACCGCGCCAAGGACGTGCCCGACGAGAGGATGTGAGGGCGTGAGCGTGGACGTGATGGTCAACGGGACGTCGATCGAGGTGCCGGAGGGGGCGAGTGTCGCGGACGTGCTCAACCGCTTCACCGGTGGCGGCAGCTTCCCCCGTGGAGGGAGCCGCGGCACCGCGGTGGCGCTCGCCGACGAGGTGGTGCCGACTGGGCAGTGGGCGACGACCAGGGTCGCCGCCGGGGACCGGCTCGAGGTTGTCCGGGCGGTGTCGGGCGGGTGACGAGCGCACCGATGACCGCGCCGCGGTCGCTGGTAGACCCACTGGTCATTGCCGGCCGGTCCTTCGGGTCCCGGCTGATCACCGGCACCGGGGGCGCCGCCAACCATGAGGTGCTGGAACGGGCCCTGCGCTCCTCCGGCACGGAGATCACCACGGTGGCGATGCGTCGCGTCGACGCCTCGACACGGGGGTCGCTGCTCGACGTCCTGGCCGCGGTGGCCGTGCAGGTGCTGCCCAACACGGCGGGCTGCCGCACTGCCCGGGAGGCCCTGCTGACCGCCCGCCTGGGTCGGGAGGCGCTGGGCACCAACTGGGTGAAGCTCGAGGTCGTCGCCGACGAGGACACCCTGCTACCCGACGCGTTGGAGCTGCTCGACGCCGCCGAGCAGCTGGTCGACGACGGCTTCACCGTGCTGGCCTACACCAACGACGACCCGGCTCTGGCGTTGCGGCTGGAACGGGTCGGCTGCGCAGCCGTGATGCCGCTGGGTTCGCCGATCGGGACCGGGCTCGGCATCCTCAACCCGCACAACATCGCGTTGATCGTTGAGCGCGCCGGGGTCCCCGTCGTGTTGGACGCCGGCATCGGCACCGCCTCCGACGCAGCCCTGGCCATGGAGCTTGGCTGTGACGCGGTGCTGCTGGCGACCGCGGTCACCCGAGCCCACGACCCCGAATTGATGGGACACGCCATGCGGCTGGCCGTTGAGGCCGGACGGGCGGCGCACCTGGCTGGGCGGATTCCGCGACGCCAGCGCGCGCTGGCCTCGTCCTCCTGGGCCGGTCTGGTCGACGTCGGGCACACCGCGGACTAACGGGTCAGAAGATCACCGGCCTGTGCCGCACTGGAGGAGGAGTTCGCCCTGGCGGAGCAACTGCTGGCCCACGACGAGCGCTGGCTGGCGGCGCTGCGGGCCCGCGGCCTGTCGCCCAAGACCGTGCGGGTCGCGCCGCTATCGGCGGGGTTCGAGTACCCCGGGAGGTCGGCGGGCGGGTGCTGCGCGGACTGGCGGCACCAGCCACCTGGTAGTAGGCGACGGGCCCGGGCCGTGGCATCCGATGTAGTGTCCGGCATGGAGGGGCGGACAGTACATGGATGAAACATCGCGACCGCGAAGAAGTCTCGAAGACGTTCGTGAGCCGATACGCCGAGTGGTGCGAATCGCTGAGCTCGCGGTGCTGAGGATGCCAGTGCCACAGACCCCGGCGAGGCGTGCGGCAGATGCCCAGCGTTACTGGAGCGCCAAGGACGGGGACCGCTGGGGGTCTGATTCACACGTCCGCGGTGAGGTGCCGGGATGGGAGCAGATCGGGCTCCACCATCGTGAGATGTACGTAGATTTTGCGCGTGCCACTGGCGTGGTCCCGCAGGGCGCACGGGTGTTGGAATGGGGAGCAGGCGGCGGCGCCAATGCGGTGGCTTTCGCGCCGATGGCTGAGGAGTTCATTGCGGTTGACGTCTCTCGTCCGAGTCTGGAGGAGTGCGGCAGGCAGGTGGCTGCGGTCTGTGATACGACGTACACCCCGGTGCTGGTCGGCGTGGACAGCCCAGAGGATGCCCTCGCAGAGGTGCAGGGTGGCGTGGACCTCTTCCTGTGCCTGTACGTCTTGGAGCTGCTGCCCAGCAAAGGCCATGTGCAGCGGGTGATGGAGGTCGCCGCGCAGCTCCTTCGACCCGGGGGCAGCGCGATGGTACAAATCAAGTATCAGACCGGCTCGCTATTGACCTGGCCACGCACATGGAACTACGAGCGGCAGGTGTCAGCCATGACCAGCTTCCCAATCCACGAGTTCTGGGAGCTTTCGGAGCGTTGGGGCCTCACGCCGCACAGCGTCAGGCTGGTCCCTCGCAACGAGCTCGACGAGCGTTATGCCTACTTCTTTCTGACGCGATCCTGATAGGTGGTGACGTCGCCTGGGCCTGCCTTCGGTGGTCTCGCGCTGAGCGCCGATACTGTCTGGTTGGCCCTTGACTGGCTGGCTACCCCGGAGCTACACGGCCCACCCAGCAGCTCTCGCCGCTTCAACACGTCGACGCTGTCGGCTTCCTGGACGCGTTCGGCGACGGGGCCGAGGCCGCCAAAGGTCTCGAGCAGCACCTGACCTCCTGGCCACCGCGGGATGCCATGGCCTTCCTGGCCTCAGAACGCGCGTCTTCGGCGCCACTCTGGACGCCAGCGGTGGGCGCTGAGCTGAACTGGCCGGATTCCGTAGGACGGTTACATCGACGCCCGCGGACGACCCGGAATTGAGCCAAGAGGTGTCACGAACATGACGACTTGCCTGGCGTCGGTGCAGGGGTGGCAACGGCCCAGGGCTGGTCATGCAGGAGAGGCCAGGTCAGCTTGGCCTGATTCACTTCAGGACGTTGGGTCGGTCGATCAGCCACAACCAGGTGCCGCCAGGTTGGCGGCGAGCCACCTCGGCGGTCGACCCACCCGGGATACGGGTCGAGTCAGCGCTAGATCACCGTTCACCAACGTCGGCGCCTGGCCCTCGGCCGCGTACGTGCGACCCAAGGCCAGCAGCCGCCGAGGGTCAGTGCCGCCCCCACCTCGGCCAGCTGCGACAGCGAGCCGTTCGAGGTTGTGCTCAGCGTGATCGAGTCTTCGGTGGCGCGGCAGTTCAACGGGGTTATCTGCAGGGGTAAGCTCGGGTTGCCCGCCGAAGGTGTGCGGTGAACGGTGGTGGTCGGTCATGTGTAGGTAGAGGTGGCCGCGGACGTTGCTGCCCGTGAACTCGTCTTAGGACTCCACTGAGTACGCCCACAGCGGGCGGTCGTCCTACTTCGTCGTCGTCGCCGGCGGTCGGGCAGCTCCACCGGACACTCAGTCGACGCCGGCTGACCTGGCGGTGCGCCCGCCTGATAGATCTCGGCGGGCATCCGGACCTGACCAGGCCCACGTCCGAAGCCAGGGCACCGTGCGCGGCGACCCCAAAGTCAGACCAGCCGTCGCTCAGGACGCGCACTACAGGACTGACCCGCCCTTGAGCTGGTGATCGCCGGAGCCGGCCGAGAGGGGAGACTGCGTGAGACCCTGGCCGCCGTCGTCGACGACTACAACCTGATCCTGATCGACTGCGCGCCGTCGCTGGACCAACTGACCATCAACGGGCTGACCGCAGCCGGCGCCGTCGTCATCGTCACCCACTCCAAACTGCTGAGCGCCAACGGTCTGTCGCAGCTGCTCGACACCATCGGCAGCGTCCGGCAGTACTACAACCCGGCACTGTGCATCGCCGGTGTCATCGTCAACCAGCACGAGGACCGCACCCTCGCCGGCCGGCACTGGCTCGACGAGCTGACCGAGGCCGCGACCCAGCGGTCCCTACGCGTGCTGACCCCACCGGTCCCGAAGCGCGTCGTCATCTCCGACGCGACCGAGGTCGCCCAAGGCCTCGACCAGCTCGGCACCGCCGACGCGGCCGCCCTGGCCACCATCTACACTGACCACCTGACCGCCCTCGAGGGAGAGCAGACATGACCCAGTCCGCCCGTCGCAGGTCCAGCCTCAGCTCCGCCCGTCGCAGGTCCAGCCTCAGCGGTGCCAACCCGGTCGCCCCGGCTCCCGAGCCGCCGGCCGACGTCACCCCAACGCTGGCCGAGCCCGCGGCTCAACCGGCCCGCCAGCGCACCGACCAGCAGCCCGTGCAGCAGCGGAAGTACCCGCCCAAGGTGTCGTTTTACCAAGACCCCGAGGACACCGCCCGACTGCGCGCGGCGTACCGACACACCCTCGCCGCCACGTCGGACCGGTCCCTCAGCGACTTCATCACCCGCGTCGTCATGGCCGAGGTCGAGCGCTTGGAGAACCAGTACAACGGCGGCCACCCGTTCCCGTCTGTCGGCCCCGGTGCGATCCCGCAGGGCCGACCGGTAGGGGAGTGACCGGGCGCCGCCGCACGCTACTCCTGGCCCCCCTGGTGGCCACCCTGGGCACGCTGGGGACCCTGGCCGCCGGCTGTTCCTCGAACGAGCCCGTGACCGCCATCGTCAGGATCGGACCCGCCCCGGTCGAGTTCCGCGTCGAGGTCGCACAGACGTACGACCGCGCCCTACAGGTCTGGGACCGCCAGAACAGAGCAGCGGAAGCCATCGAAGCAGCACGGGAGACCATCGCCGCCGCCGGAAAGGAAGCCCGGGCGCTGCGCGATGCCGCAGCGCAGCCCGAGGACCGGCCGTCGTGACCACCCTCACCGCGACCGCCCGCGCAATGCTGCACCCGGCTGGCGTCACCCCGGCCGAGTGGTCTCGTCGTCACTTCCGCCCTTCCCGGGGAAGTGGGCTGCCCCAGGTTCACCCGCCGGAGCCCGGTGGGAGGCCACCCCGCCGTTACCGGGCGTCCTGTCGCCGATCGAGGGAATCAAGCCAGGCCGTCGCATGCTGGATGGCTCCGGGCCAGAGTGTGTTCGTACTGCTTACCCGACGCTGACACAGAGCCACCCAAACCGTTCGACGCGATCAGATCGCCGACCGCTACAGGAGGGTCATTCGGGCTGCGAACTGGCCACGAACGGGCTTTCGACCGAGGCCGAGCGGGCTTGACCGGCGAGCCACGATAGCGCGCCGCTTCTGGCGGACATAGGGCGAGTTGCAGGCGGTTGGTCGGTGAGCTGCCTGGCCTCTGGCGCCTATCGAGCACCAGCTAGATCGGTCGGTTGGCATCTCATGGTCCCATTGGTTCCGAGCCCCACGGATCGACCGGCACGACGTGCACGGCATGCCCATCTGTGCTCAGCACTCGGCCGTGCACCTTCGCAAACCTGAGCACCAGTTGGCGGTCGACGACCTGCGTGCTGGGGTGGGCCGTCGCCAACCGGTGCAAGAGGTCGCCCAGTTGGCCGATTCCTCGCAGACCCACGATGAGGAGGAGGTTTGTTCGGGAGGTGGTGCTGGCGCAGAACCGCGTCTCGCTCCAGCCGCCCAGGTCCCTCCCGATGGCGGGGGCATCGGCCTCATTGACGGCGAGCCAGAGCATGGCGGCGAGGTTCTCCCCGGCCAGGGGACGGGCCAGGTCGGCGCGGAACGTCACGAGTCCGCGGCGCTCTAGGCGCTCGAGACCACGCCGGGCGGACTGAGGGGCGATATCGAGCTCCCCGGCGAGCGATGACCAGGAACGGCGCCCGTCCACGCCCAGCGCGGCGAACAACTGTCGGTCCAGGGACGACGGGGGCTCGTGGCGCAGTGGTCGGCCGGCGTCCTCCCGGAGCTGCTCTGCCTGCTGCCGGTCCAGCACGTTCAGCCGCCAGCGGGGACCGCCGTAGACGCGCGTATACGCATGAGATCGGACGCGGACCGCCGAGACTTCGGCTGGCAGGACGTCCAAGATCACGTGAGCCAACGCCTCCGCCGACGGCGCGCTCACCAGCGCCCACAGGTCGAAGTCTCCTGTGGCGCGCCCGACGGTGAAGACATAGGGCAGCGCGCACAGGCGCGCGACGGCACGGTCTGCATCTTCCGGACGGCAGGCGAACTGGACGATTGCCCCTTGGCTTAAGGCCGCCCCCATGGTGATGGACGTCCAGGCACGTCCATCGGCCTCAAGAGCGCGCCACCGCCGCGCTGCGCTGACGGTCGAGATGTCGAGTGCCTGACCCACCGCGGCCCAGCTGGCCCGGGGGTTGACCTGGAGGGCGTTGACGAGAGCGAGGTCGGCTTCGCTAAGCGTCTGTCTGAATCTGTGTCCGGTCGCACCGATGTTTGGCATGTCCACGGCTGAATCCTTCACTTGGACGCTAGAAGATTGTCGTACCGGCCGATCTTGCCGCACCCGGATCTCCTGTTCCTACCGTTGGTCCAAGGAACAACCGCTTGTAGAACGGGGTCGCATGGAGGTCGGACGATGCGTTGCATCCACAGCGAGGCCCGAGGTGGGTGGTCGCCGTATGAGGTCGCTACTTCTCCGCGGGGGTCTGGTTGTGGACGGGACGGGCGCGCCGGGGTGCCGGGCGGATGTGCTCGTTGAGGGCGGCAGGATCAAGTTGGTCGCCGAAGCCATACCCGGCAGAGATGCCGACGAACTCGTTGACGTTGGCGGGCTGGTGGTGGCGCCCGGTTTCATCGACGTCCATTCGCACGCCGACAACGCCCCGTTGCTGCAGGACTTGGACATGTCCAAGCTGTCTCAAGGCGTCACCACTGAAGTTGTGGGCAACTGCGGCTTCAGCCTCGCGCCCTGCAGTGAGGCTCATCGAGACGACCTGGCCTCGCTCACGGGACGCATTTTTCCGACGCTCGCCTTCGACTGGGAGGCCACCAGCTCGTTCTTCGCCCGGACCGATGGCGCTGGATATGTGGTCAACGCCGCGCCCCTCGTTGGCCACGGTGCGCTACGAGTAGCCGCCATGGGTCTGGAGAATCGCCCCCCGACGCCGGCCGAACTCGCACACATGCGCAGTGGGCTGTCTGAAGCGCTTGCGGCCGGGGTTTTCGGGATGTCCTCGGGCCTCATCTACCCACCGGGGACCTACTCCGCGACGGAGGAACTCGTGGCCCTCGCCGGCGATCTACCGAATGGTCGTGTGTACGCCACGCACGTACGTGGCGAGGGGCGTCGTCTACTGGCCAGCGTTGATGAGGCGATAACCATCGCCGAAGCTAGCGGGTGCCGGTTGCAAATCTCGCATCTGAAGGCTGTTGGAGCCGACCAGTGGGGGAGCGTGCCGTCGGCCATCGAGCGCCTCGATGCGGCGTACGAGCGGGGAGTCGTCGTGCACCACGACGTGTATCCCTACGAGGCCGCGAGCACGATGCTCACCGCCTGTTTGCCGCCGTGGTTCCAGGAAGGCGGTGAGGAGGCCATGCTGCGTCGGCTGGACGACGACCAGGCCTTGGCCAAGGCCACGCGGGAGTTGGCGGTTGACGACGGCTCGTGGGAGAACTGGGTCGCCGCGTGCGGATGGTCCCGTGTCGTCATCGCGTCGACCGCCACCCACCGTCACGAAGGCATGGACTTGGAGCGCGTCGCCGCCGAGCGGGGCTGTAGCCCCTTCCAAGCACTAGTCGACGTTCTGCGAGAGGAACGGCTGCAGGCGGCGATGGTGGTCTTCGCCATGTCCGAGGCTGACGTCCGCGTCGCCCTTGCCCATCCCCGGGCCATGGTCGGCAGCGACGGGCTTCCGCCCGGACGGGGCGGCAAGCCGCACCCCCGGGCCTGGGGCACGTTTCCACGGGTACTCGCGCGGTACGTGCGGGAAGAATCCCTGCTGACGCTGCCTGAGGCGATCCGCAAAATGACCAGTCTCCCGGCCCAGGCATTCAGCATCCCCGACCGTGGGGTGGTCGCATCCGGCCGGGTAGCCGACCTGGTGGTCTTCGACGCCCTGTCGGTGGCTGACCGGGCGACCTATGCCCAGCCGCAGCTGCCGGCCGCAGGTGTGGAGATGGTCGTCCTTGGCGGGACGATCGCCGTTGCCGGTGGCCGCGCCACCGGCGTCCGTGCCGGTCACCGACTGCGCCCCGCCGGAGTGACACGGTAGCCCGCCCTATAACGCCCGGCTCAGAAGCGCCGCAGTGAAATCAGACGATCAGAAGGGTTTAATCAAGTGACAGACATCGACACCTCCCACGACGGCATCAAGCACAGGACCGTAGCAATTCAAAAGTGCATCGAAACGGGAGATAGGCACCCGTTGTCCCACTTCGACTCACGCCGCTACGTCCAGCACAACCTCGCCCTCGGCGACGGCCTCGGCCCGCTATTGGCCTTCCTCGACTCCCTCCCGGCGGGAAGCAGCCGGGTGCAGCCGCTTCGCACCTTCGAGGACGGCGACATCAGCTTTGCCCATCTGGAGTACTTCTTGGCCCCCATGGGGCACGTAGTCGGCTTCGAGGTGCACCGCTGGGACGACGACCGCGTCGTCGAGCACTGGGACAACCTCCAGCCGCTGCCGGAACTGCCCAACCCTAGCGGACGCACCATGACCGACGGTCCAACCGAACCCGACGAGCCCGAGCGCACGGCGGAGAACAAGACCAAGGTCGGGCAATTCCTCACTCGGGTCCTCATCGACGGGCGCACCGACGACCTAGCCGAGTACTTCGACGGCGACCGGCTGCTCCAGCACTCACCGACCTATGGGGACGGCGTTGCGGTATTTATCCACACGCTGGAACAGGGCCGTCGCGACGGCAGCCTTTTGTACCAACAGGTCCACCGGGTCCTCGGCGAAGGCAGCTTCTGCCTAGCCATGAGTGAAGGACTAGCCGGCGGTGACCCCGCCGCCTTCTACGACCTGTTCCGGCTGCAGGACCAAAAGATCGTCGAGCACTGGGATGTCGTCGAACGCATTCCTCCTCGCCATGAGTGGCTAAACGACAACGGCAAGTTCTGAGCGTGCGCACGGTCCCGTGCCCTCACACCCAGACATCGACCTCCACATCCCACGAGACGAGACCCAGCCATGCCCACAACGAACTCCAGCGGCCGCGCCGACGGTCTCGGCTATCCGCCGGCCTCGGGACCGGTGGCAGGGACGGTGGTCCGGACGGACGCCACCGGCCTGTCTACCCTGCTCACCACAATTCCGGTCGGCGGGCACTCGATGCGCGCCTACCTGGCTCGACCCGACAACGATCGCAACAACCTGCCGGTCGTCCTTGTCGTTCCGGACGCCTACGGCCTGCACGAGCACGCAGCGGACGTCGCCCGGCGTTTTGCACGCGAGGGCTATTTGGCGGTGGCGCCGGACCTGCTGTCTCGACAGGGTGACCCGAACACATTCACGGACGTCGAGAAACTACTCACCGAGGTCCTGCAGCACATTCCGGACCAGCAGGTGATGGCCGACCTCGACGCCTGCGCGGAGTGGGCGGTCACCCACGGCGGCGACCGGGACCGCCGGGCCATCGTCGGTTTCAGCTGGGGTGGCCGGTGGGCTTGGCTCTACGCGGCCCACGCAGCCCTGGCGGCAGCGGTCGTGTGGTACGGCGTCCTCGACGGCGCGGGGAGCGGGCTGTACCCCACCAGCCGTCCCGACCTGTTTCCCCGGCACCCGCTGGACGTCGCCGACCACCTGAGAACGCCGGTCCTCGGTCTGTACGGTGGCGATGACGCCATCATCCCCATCGACACGGTCGAGGCTGCACGCGCGGTGGTCGCTCGGCGCGGACCCGGCGCCGCGGACGCGGAGATCGTCGTCTTCAGTGGTGCCCCCCATGATTTTCATGCCGACTACCGGGAGCCCTACCGCGAAGGGCCCGCAAAGGAGAGCTGGTCCCAGGCACTGCGATGGCTGCGGTCCCACGGGGCCTGACCGCCGGACCCTGGCCACAGACACCCCCGACGGACATGACCTCCCTCGCGTATCCGCACATGCGGCTCGACATCGACGCGTTAAACCACAACGTCCAGGTGATGGCGGACTGGTGCACGGCACACGGGGTACTGCTCGCGCCCCACGCCAAGACGACGATGTCCCACCCCATCATCGGCCGCCAAGCGGCAGCCGGCGCCGTCGCGATGACGGTGGCCACAGCGCAGCAGGCGGACACCCTCCTTGCCTGGGGCCACCACAGAATAATCATCGCCAACGAGGTAGTCGACGCCGGAGCGCTCTCGCTCCTGCGGACTCGACTCAAGGAGGACGACGGCCGGTCGATCAGCATCTTCATCGATTCGGACGAGGGCCTCTCGGCGGCGCAGAGAGTCTTCGCGCCCCCCGGTCCGGAACTCCAGGTGCTGGTCGAGGTCGGCACCCCCGGCGGACGTGCCGGGGTCCGAGACGCAGCCGCAGCCCGCCGGCTCGCCGAAAAGGCTGCGCGGGCGACCGGAGTGCGACTCGCGGGAGTCGCCGGCTATGAAGGCGTCGTCCCAAACAGTCGGGACGCCGGTACGGTCGCTGCCGTCGACTTGCACTGCGGTCGCGTCCGCGACGTGTTCGGCGACGTCGCAGGGCTATTCGAGGTCGAGGCGCCGATCTTCTCCCTGGGCGGATCAGCCTTCCCGGACAGGGTAGTAAGGCACCTGCCTGCCCTCGCGGAGGTGCCGGGGGCACGGTTCATCCTTCGCGCAGGTTGCTACGTCACCCACGACCACGGCATCTACGCCTCGGTTGGTCCCATCGCCGGGCTGGTTCCCGCCGTGACGGTCCGCGCGGTCGTCCTGTCGGTACCCGAACCTGGGACAGCAGTGGTCGGGGCCGGCAAACGCGAACTGCCATACGACGCCGGGCTGCCCATGCTCCTGGGCGCGCAGTCAGCGGACAGAGTGCCACGCCATCACGCCCAGGGCACTGTGCATCGTCTGTTCGATCACCATGCCGTACTGACCGGAGCGGCCGAACTGATGGTCGGAGACATTATCGATCTTGGCATCTCCCACCCGTGCTCGCTGTTCGACCGGTGGGACGACTACCTGGTCATAGACAGCAGCGGAACCGACGTGGATATCTGGTCCACCAGTTTCAGACGCCGGACATCGAACCCGTAGGAGGCGGGAGACCTGTGTGATCGCGAATACGAACACGAGGTCGTAGAAGAGCTCCAGGGTGGACGCCCGTTGGCCCCTCCGGCCGGCCGTAGATATTGGGTGTGCCTCATGACCCGCCTCTCGGTGTCCGCGTCGATTGGAGTCAGCTGACCGCCTGTAGCGAGCGGGGTGATCTCGCTCGCGTTGAACTAAGACGGGCCTGTTCTCAGGCGGCTGAGCGCTCACTCATGGGGCGACGGCGCAGCTCCGTCTTGTTGATCGCGGGCGGTACGTAGGCCTGGTCGAGGGTGCCGATGTCGGTTCCGGGCGGGACGATCTCGTCGATGCGGTCGAGGACGTCATCGGAGAGGACGGTGCTCACCCCCGCGAGGAGGTCGTCGAGCTGCTTCATGGTGCGGGCACCGAGTAGTGCGCTGGTGACGCCGGGGTGTGAGATGGCGAAAGCTCCGCGTCTGCGGCGAGCGGGATCAGCTGCTCCACTGCGTCGAGCCGCCGCTCGTCGCTGAACGTGGAGAGCATCTTCGCGCGCATGACGTGCCGGGCGTGCGGTCGGAGCCGCTGGACCGGCTGCCCGGCTCGAGCACCGACGACCCGTTCCTGCGGGTGGCGGCCGGCTGGCTGGTCGGCCATCCGGCCAACACCGCCACCGCCTACCGGCGCGACCTCGGGCGTCCAAGCGGCGGCCGGTTCACCAATAACGATCGTTTTCGGTATAGGTCATGCTGGTCACTTCTTGCCCGGGCTGGCTCGGCAGAGCTGGGCCCGGAGGTGAGTGCGCTCGGAGAGTCGTCGCTGAAACTCAACCAGGTCTACAGCCGGCCCATCGCGGCGGCCAGGGCGTAGGTGGGGTCCTTGTCGAGACGGTTCCGGGGCCGGTCGTAGCGGCGGGTGGTGCGGGGGTCGGCGTGGCCGAGGGCGTCCTGGACGTCCTGCAGAGCCGCGCCGGCGTCGAGGGCTTCGGTCGCGAAGGTGTGGCGGAAGCTGTGCGGGTGGATCGCCGCGGCTCCCGGGACGCCGGCGGCCTTGGCCAGGCGGCGGAGCTGTTCGTAGGCGCTGGAGTAGGACAGCCGGGTGGTGCCGTCGCGGTTGAGGAAGATGGGTCCGCTTGTCCGCTCAGCGAGGTAGGTGTCGAGGGCGCGGCTGGTGACCGGCGCGATGGCGACCCGGCCGACCTTGCCGCCCTTTCGGGTGATGCGGAGGGCGCGGTGGCCGCGGTCGTGGACCAGGTCGTCGACGTCGGCGTTGAGGGCCTCGGTGATCCGCAGCCCGTTGAAGGCGAGCAGGTGGACCAGGGCAGAGGACCGGGGGGAGTGCGCGGCTGCGGTGTCGAGGACGCGGCCGAGCCCGTCACGGGACAGCCCGACCGAGGCGGACTCCTCAGACACCTTGGGCCGGCGGACGTGGGGGACGGGGGAGTGGGTGAGCACGCCGACCTCGAGGCCGTAGCCGTAGAACTTCGACAGGCAGGCCAGCCGCCGGGCCACCGACGAGGCGGCGAGCGGCTTCCCGGTCCGCGGCGTCGGGTTGCCGGTCAGCTGCCGGACCCAGGCGGCGACGTGGTGCCGGCGGGCCTGAAGCGGGTGCACGCCGGCGACGGCGAGGGTCCAGCCGGCCCAGGCCTGCAGGTCGGACTGGTAGGCGCGGGCGCTGTTAGGGGTGTACTTGGCGAGGAAGGCCATAGCCAACCGCTCGAACGGGTCCAGGTCGGAACGCGGCAGCAGCTCGAGCGCGCCGGGGACGACCGCCGCCGGGTCAAGGGCCACTTCCGCAGGGACGACGTTCGTCGGGCTGGTCAGCTGGGGGTCGGGAAGGTGCACAGTGACCAGCCTGACATCCAGGGCTGACAGACCCGTTGATAACGTCCTTTGTCTAAGGGTGTTCAGGCATCAGTCAGGAGTCGAGGTTGTCCCACTCGTCACCGAGCACCCATCGCAATGTCGAGAGCTTGCCTGAGAGCAGTCCCCACTCGAACTGGTTGCCCGGCTGCACCTCGTCGTAGCCGTACGTCCCCTCGACGCGCTTCTGCGCACCAAGGATCTGCTCGACCATGGCAGGGCCGAGGTGTGGATGAGCCTGGGCGGGGGCCTTCTCGGACCGGCCGTACCAGACCTTGTCGAACATCTCCTTCTCCGCAGCGATGATGTCGGTGATTGACCGCATGCCCTCCGCGAAGATCGCATGTCGAGTGATGAGGTTGGGGTGCTGGGTGAGTAGGCGAGAGATCTGAGGTCGTTCCCAGTACCGAATCCGGAACGGCGGGTAGCGGTTCTGCTAGTAGCTGGCGAGCCAGTCCTTCGCTGCGTTGGAGAGAAACCCGCTGGCTGCAACAAGGGCTACGGCTGGTCGTTCCGCCTCCGCCCACGTCATCAGACCTTGCAGGGCCTCGGGAGGCACTCCCTTGGAGTAGTGCTTAGCGTCGATGAACCAGGTCTCAACTCAAGCCTCCGGTAGCCGTCCGCATCAACCTGCTCGCGTTGTGCCACGATGTCACGGCCACGATCTGCCGGGCTAGACGCCTTGGGCGTGCCCTTCCTCCAGCCGACGTTGATATAGCCGACCACCTGCAGCAACTCGAAGCAGAGCTCCTCGAAGTCGGTGGGGTCTAGCCCCTCAAACGACAGCTTCGCCGTGGAGTAGTCAAATCCCAGCGCACCATCTGTACCTTGGGCCGAGGTCTCTGGGTTTTCGGAATCTTCCTGGCTCACCGATGCGACGTTACCGGGACCACCGCCGGCGGGCTCTCGCCTGCGGCACCTGCTGCTGGGCCGTACCGCTCAGTGGTGGCTGGCTTCGTGCTCGGTGTGGCTGGCCTGTTCGAACTGGAAGGTGGAGTGTTCGACGCTGATCGCGAAGTGACTGGCGACGCAGTTCTGGAGGTCGTCCAGGAGCTGGGCGAGGTGGCCGTCGTAGAAGCACTGGTCGTCGACGACGACGTGGGCGGTGAGGACGGGAAGCCCAGTGGCGATCTGGCTGGCGTGCAGGTCGTGGACGGCCTGTACGTGAGGGACCTCGAGAATGTGGGCGCGGATGTCGTCGAGGTCCAGCCCGATGGGCGTGCTTTCTAACAGCACGCGGGCGGTGTCCCGCAGCAGGGTGAGGGTGCGGGGCAAGATGAGGACGCCAATGAGCAGGGAGACGATGGCATCCGCGCGGGTCCAGCCGGTCGTGGCGATAACGACAGCCGCGACGATCACCGCGACGGAGCCGAGAGCGTCGTTGAGGACCTCGAGGAACGCCGCCCGCTGGTTGAGGTTGGCGCTGCGGCTACCGGCCAGCAGGCTGATGGAGATGGCGTTGCCGACCAGCCCGACAATGCCGAAGATCAGCATCCCGGTGGAGGCGACCTCAGGTGGCTCGACGAGTCGGCGGATGCCTTCGACCAAAACGTAGATGCCGACGCCGAGCAGCAGCAGGGCCTGGGCGGCGGCGGCGAGAGTCTCGGCCCGCTGGTAGCCCCAGGTGCGTCGGCTGGTTGCGGGTCGGGTGATCAGGTGGGCGGCAATCAAGGCCAGCACCAGGCCGGCCGTGTCGGTGAGCATGTGCCCGGCGTCGGCGAGCAGCGCGAGGCTGCCGGTCCAGACCGCGCCGATCACCTCGGCGACCATGACCGTGCCGGTGATGGTCAGGACCAGGGTGATCCGGCGCCGGTTCCCGACAGCGGCCAGGTCAGGGCTGCTGTGGTCGTGGCCGTGTCCTCCGCTCATCAGCGGGCACCCGTCAGGGTGGCCGCTGTGCGATGCCGACCCAGCAGGGGAACGAACCGTCCTACCCGGGCGGAGTAGTCGAGGTAGCCAGCGCCGTGGGTCTTGCGCAGGTAGGGCTCCTCGACCCGGCGAACCTGCAGCTCGATGGCCACGACCAACGCGGTTAGCGCGACCAGGGACGGCCAGCTGGGAGCCATCAGCACAGTGCCTGCCTGAGCGGCAACCATGGCGGTGAAGATCGGGTTTCGGGCTCGGGCGAACACCCCGGTCGTGACCAGCTCGGTCGTCTCCCTCGGGTCGACGCCGATCCGCCAGGAGTGCCCATTGACGACTGCGCAGCCCACGCCAGACCAAGCCCCGCCGCGGCCATAAGTAGGCCGGCCACCGCGAGCGGCTGCGCCAGCCCTCGGGGGGTGAGGACCGGCGGGGTCCCGGCCGCGGCCAGTATCAACGCGACTGTGCCGGCCAGTACGGCGACCGCGAACAGCAGCCCGGCAGCCCGGGCCCATCCGTCACGGCCTGCGAAGCCGTTGAAGCCGCTGGACCCGGTGGACTTCCGGTGCCGCCAGGTTCGGGACCAAACAGCGCGACCAGGCCGGTGACGTAGAGGACGGTGGCGAAAGCCGCCCAGCCTTGAGCACTCACCGAGGTCCTGCCTACCGGCTGTCGGCTGCTGTGGCGCAGCAGGCGTCGGTGCAGCCGGGGCCGCAGCTGCAGCTGTCGGCCGTCTCGGCCTTGTCTTCGCTGAAGACGGCGGCGATTGGTGAGCAGCAGTTGTCGCCGCGCCAGGCTTCGAGGCCTTCACGGACGGCGACTGCAGCGATAACGAGGCCTGCGATCGGGTCGGCCCACGACCAGCCGAACAGGCTGTTCAGCCCGAGCCCGACGAGCAGCACCGCAGAGAGGTAGGTGCAGAGCAGTGTCTGCTTAGAGTCCGCGACGGCCGAGCGTGAGCCGAGCTCGCGGCCGGTGCGGCGCTGGCCGTAGGACAGCAGCGGCATGACGGCCAGACTCACCGCGGCCAAGACCAGCCCGACAGTGGAGTGCTCAGCTTCACCAGAACCGAGCAGGGCTCTGACGGCGTCGATGGTGACGAAGGCGGCCAGCCCGAAGAAGGAGAAGGCAATCACCCGCAGCGCGGTCTTCTCCCGGGCCTCCGGGTCACGGCCAGCGAACTGCCACGCCACCGCCGCCGCCGAGGCCACCTCGATCACCGAGTCAAGCCCGAAGCCAATCAGCGCAGTGGAGGATGCCTTCGACCCGGCGATGAGGGCGATAACGGCCTCGATCACGTTGTAAGTGATGGTGGCCGCGACAAACCAGCGAATCCGGCGCGACAACAACGCTCGACGAGTGGGGGAGATCCCCAGGGTGAGGGTCGTCATACCGACACCTCCGCCGACGCGGCCTCGGGCTCTGACGCACTGTCGGGCACGCAGCTGCAGGCAGGGTCGACCACCAGGACCAGCTCGAGCAGGTCACCTAGGGCGTGGCCAATCCGGGCGTCGGTCAGCTCGTAGCGGCTGCGTCGACCTTCGGGCACGGAGACAACCAGCCCGCACCCACGGAGGCAAGCAAGATGGTTGGACATGATCTGGCGCGAGACGCCGAGCCGCTCGGCGAGGTCGGCCGGGTACGCCGGCGCCTCCCGCAGCTCGAGCAGCACCCGGGTGCGAGTCGAATCGGACAAGGCGTGACCAAAGCGGGCCAGGGCGTCGGTGGTCGTGGAAACCTTCACCCCACAAACGGTACATGAGGAGTTGGATTCAGCGGAAGTCTTACCTAGGATGGCGGCCTGAACCCGGTAGCCCGGGCGGGGGAGACCACGCCTCTGGCGTCGGACTAGACCGTGACCGACGCTCGAAAGGTTGACGATGGCTGACCGCCACCGCCCCCACATCCCGCCGACCACCGACGCCGGCCGTCGCCGAACTGGTGCCACCCCCAGTCCAGCCAAGCCCCGGTCCAACACAAAGTTCACCGTCATCTTGGCGGCAGTGATCGCGCTGGTCATTGCAGGCGGGGTCGTCGCCACTGTTGTCAGCCGCGGTGGCTCGACAAGTACGACAGGCGCTGCCGGCGGCGAGCCGAGTGCTGCCGCGGCGGCGGCTCCGGTGGTCCGGGACAGCTCGCACCGGCTGAGCACCGCCCCGGACGGCAAGGTGACGTTCCTGGAGTTCCTCGACTTCGAGTGCGAGTCGTGCCGGGCGGCGTTCCCGGTGATCGAGCAGCTCCGCGACCAGTACGAGGGCAGGGTCACCTTCGTCGCCCGCTACTTCCCCCTCGATGGGCACGCCAACGCAATGCCGGCAGCGCGGGCCGTCGAGGCTGCGGCCCAGCAGGGGAAGTTCGAGGCGATGTACCGCAAGATGTATGAGACTCAGACCCAGTGGTGAGAGCAGCAGACCCCCAAGGACGCAGTGTTCCGCGGCTTTGCCGAGGAGCTGGGGCTGGACATGACGGCCTACGACGCTGCCGTGAACTCACCGGAGACCCTCGAGCGGATCCAGGTCGACGTCGCCGACGGCGCGGTTCTCGGCGTGGAGGGAACCCCGACGTTCTTCCTGAACGGCCAGCGGTTCGAGCCGCAATCAGTGGCTGACCTCACCCAGGCCCTCGACGCCGCCCTCGCCGCCTGACATGACAGCCACCACCGCCCCCGACCTCCGTCCCGCAGAGCAGCCGCGGGCCGGGGCGCTGTCACCCCGCGCCCTCGGGGTCCTTCTGCTGGTCACGGGGCTGGTGGGGGAGGCGGCCGCGTTCGTGCTCACGGTGGAGAAGTTCCTGCTCCTCACCAACCCGTTCTATGCCCCGTCCTGCAGCGTGAACGCCCGCGTCAACTGCGGCTCGGTGATGACCTCGCCGCAGGCCGAGCTCTTTGGCTTCCCCAACTCCCTGCTCGGCGTTGCAGGCTTCGCCGTCCTCGCCGCCACCGGTAGCGCGCTCCTCGCCGCCGGCCACCTTGCTGGCTGGTACTGGACCGGGCTGCAGGTCGGCGTCACCGCGGGGATGGTGTTTGTGCACTGGCTGCTGATCCAGAGCGTCTTCGTCATCGGCGCCCTCTGCCCCTACTGCATGGTCGTCTGGGTCGTCACCATCACCGCGTTCTGGTACGCCACCCTGCACAACCTCACCCGCCGCCGACCCGCGGCCGCTGGCTTCGCGGTCCGCAACCACAGCGTTCTGCTGGCCTCCTGGTTCCTCGTCCTCGCCTGCGTGGTCGTGGGGTCACTGTGGCTCGCCTGAGACGCATCGCCGTACTCCTCACCGTGGCGGCGGTGCTGGTCAGCGGCTGCGGAGGCCAGCAGGACGACACCGACCCCAACGACCGGATCGTGCTGGGCGGCGGCCGGGCCCTGACCCAGATCCCTCCACAAGACCGCAAGCCCGCCGCCGTGGCCACCGGACCCGACCTCGACGGCACCGGCACCGTCACTACGAACCATCCCGGCAAGGTCACCGTCATCAACGTCTGGGGATCCTGGTGCGCCCCCTGCCGCAAAGAAGCCCCCGACCTCAACGCTGCGAGCGCTGAGACCAAGGACGTTGCAGTCTTCGTCGGCCTCAACGTCCGCGAGAACAACCAGGCAGCAGCGCGCGCCTTCGTCCGCTCGTTCGAGGTTCCCTACGTCCACATCTATGACCCAAACGGCGCTCAGCTGGTCGTATTCGCCGGCGACCTTGCCCCCAACGCCATCCCGAGCACGCTGATCATCGACCCCCAAGGGCGGACCGCCGCCCGCATCGTCGGCATTGTCACCAAGGCCACGCTGGTGCAGTTGATCCGCGACGTCAACGAGGGCCGATGACCCCGCTCGACCTCGCCAGCTGGGCCGGAGCTGCGGTCGGCGGCTCGATGATCGTCGCCCTTCCGGTAGCCCTGCTCGCCGGGCTGGTGTCGTTCCTGTCGCCCTGCGTCGTGCCCCTGCTACCCGGCTACCTCTCCTACGCCACCGGGATGAGCGCCAGCCAGATCGACGCCGGCCAGACCCAACGCGGACGCATGCTGCTCGGAACCAGCCTGTTCGTCCTCGGCTTTGCCTTCGTCTTCGTACTCGCCGGCGTCGTCCTCGGTGCTGCGGGGTCACTGCTGCTCACCTACCAGGCCGCCATCACCGTTCTTGCCGGGACCGTCGCAATCGTCATGGGACTGTCCTTCGCCGGCGTCCTCCACCTTGGCCGCCGCGACCTCCGCCTCGGCATCACCCCGGTCGGGGGTATCAGCGGAGCGCCACTTCTGGGTGTCGTGTTCGGGCTCGGCTGGACACCCTGCATCGGACCCACCCTCGGTGTCGTGCTCAACATGGCCATGACCGAAGGCTCCGCCGGCCGCGGCGCCCTGCTCGCCTTCGTCTACGCCCTCGGGCTCGGGCTGCCGTTCATCGTCGCTGGCCTGGCGTTCCACCGCCTGACCAGCACCCTTGCCTTTTTCCACCGCCACCAGCTCGCCACCATGCGGATCGGCGGCGGCCTCATGGTCACTGTCGGCATCCTCCTCATCACCGGACTGTGGACCAGGCTTACCGGCACCCTCCGCCAGTGGGCCTCGCAGTTCGTCACCCCGATCTAGGCATCCATCGGGGAAGGCTCGAGGGCAGTGCAGACCCATTCGTCGGGTGGGGCGCCAGTCAGCCCGTCAGAGGTGCGGTACAGCCGGCACTGCAGTCCGTAGCTGGTCCGATGCTTGGCGCCGGGGTCGACGTCGACGCCGTTGACTCGGACGGTGGGGGAGCCGAGGAACCGCTCGCGGACCGCGGTCGCCTCATCGGCGATCTCCCGCTCGACCAGGACCGTGCGGCAGCTGAGCCGAGCCAGGAGCTGACGCAGCTGAGGAAGGTAGTCGGCGTGGTTCGGACAGTCGGCGAAGTACAAGAGCTCGACCTGGGCAGTTTCTCCGCGCTGGTCAGCCATGCCGGGGACGGTGCCGCCAGGGGAAGACCCAGCGGAATACTCTCAGCGCTGGCTTCTGGCACCAGCAGTCGCTAGCGCAACCGCATCGGACCGCTCCAACGGCCTCTACAAGACGACCGAATACCGCGAACAGCAGGTACGCGACGATCCCTGCCACGACCCGCTTTACCATGAACATCCCCGTCGCTACCCGCTCAGCCAAAGACAAAGCCCCGGCGACATGGCCTAAGCCGGGCCTAAGCCAGGGGTCATCCGGGGCAATTCGTCACCGACTATATCGGCATCCGTGCGGCTTGCTCAAGTCGGGCACCAGCTAGGTTGGCTCACCGTGTCGACGCCAACCTCCACCCCCGGCCCTTGGGTCGAGCAGTGGTTGTCGGCTCCGCGCTTCAACACCTACCTGGCCGAGGCCGGGGGAGATCGGCAGCGGGCGCTCGACCTCTACGAGTGGAACGCGGCCATGGCGGCCGCGGTCCTGCACGACCTGGCTCACCTCGATGTGGCCATCCGCAACACCTATGACGCGGCCCTCGTTGCGCGCCAGACGGGACCGCTCCACTGGACCGAGGACCCGCTGGCCTACTTCCCGGTGATGATGCGGCGGGCCAACAACGGCCAGCGCTACGACGAGAACGAGCGGCCGCGGGAACAGCTGGCGGCTGCGAGGCGGTCAGCTGGCCGTGGTGCCCCTACCGGCAAGGTCATCGCGGAGCTGATGTTCGGGTTCTGGCGCTATCTCACGATTGCCGGCCGGGCGAACACGCTGTGGATGCCGTACCTACGCCACTGCTTCGTCGCGGGCACAAGTCGGCCAGCCATCGACAACCCCATGGGGCGGCTCCACATGCTCCGCAACCGAGTCGCGCATCACGAGCCCTTGCTGATCCAGAACCTCACGGGCCGCCGCGGCGACATTCTGACCCTGCTCGGCTACATCTCGGTGGACCTACGCACCTACGCCGATACCCACTCGTCGTGGGCTCACATCGAGGCTCAGCGGCCCTGACGACGCGGCGGGGATTCACCAGCTGGAGCGGGCACGCTCTACGCCGTCATGCCGTCAGAGAGTGGTGGCTCCTACGCGAGCAGCCACCGCCCTCCTTGGACTAACCCTCGACGGGCTTAAACCTGCTGGCGGATCGTGCCGCCCGGGTTGTCATCTCCCCGGCGCTTGGGCACGAACTGACCCGTACTTGCACTGCGGGTGACAGTCCGGCTGTTGCCGGTGCTGCCACCGACCCGCTCGACGGTCGTCTTGGCCGGCGCACGCTTCGCATAGGCCTTGGTGACGAACCGCCCTGACGGGGCGCTACGCGCCACTGAGCGTCCCTTGGTCACGGGACAACTCCTTTCTGGACCCCAGCCTCGACACTCCGACGGTGTCACCCCTCCCGAGGGTGGCCGTCGCGGTGGCGATAAGGTTCCAGGATTCCCACCACGGAATGCCTGCGACCCTGACTTGGCCGGTGACCCGATCGAAGGATTCGGCACTGTTGCCTTGTCCAGGGTCGTTGGTGCATTTCAGGGTAACTATTGGCGCTGACAGAACCAGACCGCGACACGCGGATTTTCCCAGATCTAGTAGCTGCTGGTCGCCGCCACCACTAAATCTCGGCTCCAGACCCTGCTATGACGCGCTGGCGCACCTATCCGACGGCCCACTCGCGTGGCGGCCCTCAGATGCTTCTCCGAACCGGCTCGACGTCCCAGTGGACGTTCCTCTTGCGGCACTGACTCCCCGCCGAACACGATCGTTTTCGGTCTGGTGTCACCGGCCGGGTCGACGCCGCCCGACACGCCGTGTTCTGGTGAACCGAAACTCACACCCGAAACCCCAATAAACCGAAACCATTCCTGGATCGTTTCTGGTTTGTCCGGCAGAATGGGTTAGAACCTGGGAGAGGACGTGGCCACCATGGCGGAGCGGTTTGAGATCGAGGAGCGCTGGCCCGAGCTGTTTGAGCAGCTGGACCAGGTTCAGCGGCGCGCCGTGGTGCAGTCCCTGGCCAGTGCCTGGCATGAGGGTTGGGTGCCCAACCGTGAGGACGTGGAGAACCTGACTGACGAGGCCCGCGGCGCGATCGACCGCGAGGAGTACCTGCGCCGGGCCGACGCCGCGGCGGAGCGTCACCGCAAGGTCCCCGCGGCCGGCTGATGCCGGACCGGTTCGATTCCTGGGAGTCGTACTTCTACCCGAGACCATCGACTGGACCGGTCAGGGGACGCTGCGGAACAAGTTCGACGAGGGAGACGCGGACGTGCTCCACGTCAAGGAGTACGCCCGCGCCGCTGTCCGCCAACGCGAGCTGATGGCCGGCACGGCCGACATCGCGAGAACGTACGACGTGGCTGATGTGCGGGCGATTCACCGGCACCTGTTCCAAGACGTGTACGAGTGGGCGGGGGAGTACCGCACGGTGAACATGTCGAAGGGTCCGGGACGTGGGTTCGGTGACGTGCACACGGGCGAGGTTGACCGCTACCTGACCGACGTGTCGCGGCTGGTGAAAGCCACCGAGTGGGGCCGGCTCGACCATGACCAGTTCGCCGGCCGGGCCGCGGAGGTGTTCGCCTATTTGAACCAGGCGCATCCGTTCCGCGAGGGCAACGGGCGTACGTCGAAGGTCTTCTTGGAGCAGGTCGCTGAGCAGTCGCGGTTCACCCTCGACTACGCGTGGGTGAGCCCCCTGGTGTGGAACCAGGCATCGATGCTGAGCGCCCCGGATCTGAACAGCTACCCGCCGGTGCCTGACTCGCTGGTGCCGGTCTTTCGTGCCATCGCGCAGCCCCGGACGACCACACCAGCGGGCACGGGCCAGGTTGATCCGCACCTGGCCCAGCTGATCCGCGCGACGTACCCGCGGCCGGCCACCGAAGCGACCCGGCGCGAACCTGACCCGACGCCCGGTGACCGGTACGGCAGCCAGCAGCCGCCACACCGCCACCACCCTGAACGAGAGACCGGCTATGAACGCTGAGATACCGATGGACCAGCGAGTGTTCTTCCGCGACATCAAGCCCTATTACGCGCCGGACAGCCTGGACCAGCTGCACGGCCCGGCCGGCGGGGTGGTCGAGCTGTCGCACTCGGTGCTGTGGGCACCCGGCGGCGGCCGCGTCGACATCGACCGACCTGGGGGGCTGAGGATGGCCTACCAGGCGGTGCTGGCCGAGGGCACTGTCGAGGACCAGGTGAGCATCCTCAACCGCGATCGGCTGATCGCGGTCTGGCCTGAGCTGATGCTGCCGTTGCGGGTGCTGGAGATGTGGGAGTCCCGTTTCCCCGAACTACGAACCTCCGCACCCGGAGAGGGACCGGCATGACGATCATCGGCTACGCCCGGGTGTCGACTCGGGACCAGGACCCGGCTGCCCAGGAACACGAGCTGACGGCCGCCGGCGCGGTCCGGGTGTTCGTCGACCACGGCGAGTCCAGCCGCCTACGGGACCGCCCGCAGTGGCTGGTCTGTCTGGACTACCTACGCCCGGGTGACACGCTGGTGGTGCGTGCTCTGGACCGGTTGGCCGGCACCACGACGATGGCCATCGAGACGATCAGCGACCTGCACGAGCGGGGGGTGAACATCAAGAGCTTGACCGAGCCGGACATCGACACCACGACCCCGATGGGACGGGCGCTGTTCGGGATCGTCGCGGTGTTCGCGCAGCTGCGCGTCGACACCATCCGGGCCAACACCCGCCGCGGCCTTGCGCACGCCCGCGCCGAGGGCAGGGTCGGCGGTCGACCCACCGTGATGACACCCGAACGGGTCGAGGCCGCGGTACGGATGCGCGCAGATGGTGTGAGCGCCCACGCCATCGCCAGAACGCTCGGTGTCGGAACCTCGTCGGTCGTCCGCGCGCTCACCCGCCACGACCAGCAGAACGACCAGCAGGACCCGACCCCGACGCCCGCCGACAGCGCGGCGGGTACGACCCAGCATGGCTGAACCGCCAGGGTGGCGCCGGTCCGCACGGGTGTACGAGGGCGTCCCTAAGGACACGTTCTGTGCCCGCTGTGACCAGCCGATCGCCCAGGGCACCGAGGCGGTACGAGTTCCTGCTCTCGAGGAGTCCGGGTGGGCGCATGTGACGTGCGGCCGTGCACCGGCACCCACGGGTCTAGACGCAGCTCACCGCCCGCGCGCCACCGCCTCTCACCACACTTCCCCCTCCCCCTGATAGGTGCCGCGTTCTCAGCACGGGTCGGGGTGGTCAAGAGGTCCGTGGAATACCGGACTGAGCGCAGCGAGGGAGGATATGCCGCGAAAGCCTCTTGACCGGTCCGGGTCGTGTAGAGACGATCCCGGCATCGGGGGGAGGGAACCCGCACCCGCCCGGGTCAGTGAGCTACTCGTTCGCCGGTGCCGGCGCAGCCGGCCCGGCGCCATCGGCGCCACACTCGACCGCGCAGCAGACGAGCGCTTGCGCGCCACCCGACGCGACTTAGCCGGCGCATCGAACCCGATCTTGCGAAGTTCGTCAGCGGACCAGCCGGCCTTGGTGGCCGCACTGTAGAGGCGCACGTCATCGCGCTCAGTCGCGCCGATTCGCTCGGCGTTGTCACGCTCCAGCTCGGCCAACTTCTGGGCCGCGTTGGCCTTGACGTCAGCCAGCGCCTGGCGGCCCTTGGCGAGGTCCCGGACTGCCGCGATCTTGTCGCAGTTGACCACTGTGAGCGAACAGACTCCGCGGGGTCGTCTGCTCGGACGCCGGCGTCGGGCCAACGTGAAGGGCGGCCGGCAGCACGAGCACAAGGTGCGAGTCTCGCCGGAAGAGGAGGGCCGGCTGGTCCAGCTGGCCGAGGCACAGCGGGCCAGCATCCCGCGCCTGCTGGTCGAGTCGGCGCTCGTGACGGCGGCGGAGACGCCCTCGCAGCGTCGCAATGCGATGGAGGAACTGTTTGCTCTGCACCGACTGCTGGCCACCATCTCGAACAACGTCAACCAGATCGCCAGGGCCACCAACGCCACCGGCGAGGTCCAGGACGAGATGGTGGTGACGCTGCGGAAGGTGCGGCAAGTAGCGGAGCGGATCGACGACGCGATCGACGGGCTGAGCCTGCCGTGATGCCCAACGTCGTACGCGGGGATCGGATGGCCGGGCTGATGCTGGCAGCACCCTCAGCACCCTCAGCACCGCCGACGTCGAGAACTACGAGTTCGGCCCTGAGGACCTTGTTCACTTGACCGGCATCACCCCCGCACTCAGCCGTAGCGCGTCCGGGGCTGCTATGGAGACTCTTCATCGAGCGAGCGCGGCCGGCTCCTACATCAGTTTCGACATCAACTACCGCAGCCGGCTCTGGGGACCCGAAGCAGCGCGAGTGGCGCTCCAGCCCTTCTTGAGCGCTGACCTCGTGTTCGCCACCGTGGCCGAAGCGCGTCTGATGCTCGGCATGCCGGCTGACACGAGCACGAGCCGCGAGGTAGACGCGTTGGGGTTGGCCACGCGCCTGCACGAACTGGGAGGCGCGGCGATCGTTCTCAAGTGTGGTCGCGACGACGCGGTCCTGCTGACCGCTGAGGGTGCCGTCCACACCTGCGCCGTACCGAGAGTGTCCGTCCTCGATACCGTCGGCGCAGGCGACGCCTTCGTCGGCGGCTTCCTCAGCGCCCTGCTGACCGGAGCAACGCCGCACGCTTGCCTCGACCAGGCCGTTCGTGCCGGGTCATATGCCGTCACCGTGCCTGGCGACTCAGAGGTGTTAGCCACACCGGCCGACTTGAACAACGTAGACAGCGACGACCCAGATCTCCGTTAGACGGCGGCGCCAGAACTCGACGCCAAGAGCATAGGACGTCACCGTCCTCGGAGGACTCTCGGGTGCCACACGAACTCTACCGGACCCTGCTGATGCCGAACGGTACAGGACCGCGCCTCTAGGGCACTCCGACATTCGGATTACAGCCGAAACCTACGCCCATCTGACGGACGAAGTCGCACGATCAACTCTCGCCGAACTCTCCCGGACGTTTTCGGCTCCTGCCGTTGGCGTTGGGGTCAGACCCCAAGATAACCGCCCGACGCTCTGCTCAGTAGGACAGTGAAAGACACCCCTGGGTAGGAGTGATTCTGGTGGGCGATACTGGGATCGAACCAGTGACCTCTTCCGTGTCAGGCATGGGCGCAGGGTGGGCCGATGTTGCTAGGCGCTGCATCGCCCCTTGTCAGACAGAGTTGAACAAGGTCGGGCAACTGTCAG
>JAABUN010001144.1_pt1 | contig 62101 bp, 45 predicted proteins | sample 5559311 | NCBI WGS metagenome assembly JAABUN01 (sample SAMN10711877, study PRJNA513370) | rock metagenome | isolation source: Antarctica rocks | place: Antarctica: Victoria Land, Siegfried Peak sud
AATTTTCGGCCATTTTTAGTTTGTATTCATTATCGGTGCTCTTTAAGGTTTTCGAAAGCTTGGAAGAGCAGGAAGTAAGAATTATAATAGAAATAAAGAATAAAAAGTATCTATTCATAAAGGGGAGCAAAACTAACAGTTTATCCGCAATTTAGAAAGTGAAGTTTATATACTGCTTTAATGTAGAGTTAATTATTCCATAATAAAGAAAGTTACATGTCAGGTTATACATCTTCATCTTTTAAACATTTGCTTTGTTGAACATTGTTCTTCTATTACTATTTAAAGATGTGTTGTTCCTAAAAATAATTTATCAATTACAAAAAAACCCTCCGCTGATGCGGAGGGTTTTTAAAATTCTATCCCTTTTAAAAATTATTTTCCTCTTCTCAAATTAGGATGTGGAGCAGGTACTGTATTAGGTCCTTCTTCAGTTGTACCCATTAAATCTACCGTATTGTTATCACCTTCTGTTCCATAATCAAATATAAATCTGTCTTCACCAATACCTTGTCTTTCTACCATGTATCTGATTACATAATTTACTCTATCCCAGCTTAATTGTTGCGCACGCTTGTCGCTTGCACCATGGCCGGTAACACGAATTTTACAAGTTGGATTAGCTTTAATTTGAGCAGCGGCACTTGCTAATACGGCTTGTGCATCTCTGCTTAAGGTTGCACTACCTGATCTGAATTGTACAGATGGTAAGTTGCTGATACCACAATTACCTCCTCTACCCATACCTCCACCACTTGCCATTGCACTATCCATTTTAGCTCTCATCTCGGTACAGCATGCAGGCTCAGGACAATTACCCACACCATCAGCATCAACAGGGAAGCATTTTTGAGGAGTAAGTAATTCCTTGTCTTTATAATCAGGAACACCATCACCATCAGTATCTTTAGCAACACCACGTGCATCTACAGGAGCGCCTGCAGGGGTATTTGGCTCCATATCAAACTGGTCAGTTACACCATCACCGTCAGCATCTGGTAAAACAGGTGTAGGTATCTTCATGTGCTCAGGACGATTCAACTCATTATAAATGAAGTTGTTTGGATTAAGCCACCACAAAGGTTGAACAGCTTTAGCTGTGCTACCTATATTAATATTTAGGCGTGCACTTGTATAGCTTAATAAATCGCTTGATCTGCCTATATTAAGTCCATCTAAATCATCTCCGTTCATTACAGCAGTGAATCTTTGTTCTAAAGCCACATTTACTTTGTTGCTGAGTTTCCAGGCATAACCGGCACCTGCAGAAAGGCCATGACGGAACAACCAGTTTTTACTTGAGAATTTAAAAGGAAGCGCATCATCTCTGTGACCATTTAAAACACCTGCATTACTTTCGTATTTCAGGTCCATATTAACTGGCGAGCCTTTTAAATGCTCCCTGATATCTTTTCTGCTCTTTAGAAAATCTACTCGTGAAAAGTCATAAACACCAGTTATGACAGCACCCTTAGTAGAAGGATCAATACCTGCATCTACATCTACATCAGCACCTAAATAGCTATAGCCGGCAAATACATAGGCATTCGTTTTTGGATTTCCCCTGTAATTACTTGCAGTATTTAAAGAAGCTATCAAATCAACAGATGCCTGATGAACTCTGCTTCTGTAATTTGCTACAAAGGGCCGATTACGAGCCGCTGGTACATTAGCAGTAGGTCCGTAATTGCCTCTCCATGGATCATTTAAAAAGTTTCCTGGTAAAAGAGATACATTTTTAGTACGGTAATCCAACCCTTTCATATCAGAACCGGTGTACTGAAATCTGATTGAAAAAGTATGACCTAAAGCCCTTCTTGCAGAAAGACCGCCGCCTATACTTGATAAAACACGTGGAGATACATCACCTATAATAACAGGGATACCACCATGAATACCTAATTCCCATTGACTGCGGGGCTTAGCCGGATAGGGGTACTGGTTATTTAAAAACTCGCTCTGTTGAGGAAGTAATTTAGTAGAAATTTTGGAGGAGTCTCTCCAATCATACCCTGCGTCGCTCTGCGTTGTTGTTGTCGTTTGCGAATAGGCCGCAGAGGAGAAGAGGCTGATTAAGCCTAAGATGAACATGTACTTTTTGCTTGCCATAGATGTGTTTTATATTTTTTTGTAATAGAAAATCCTGTTAATAATCCTTAATGTCCACTGCAAAAATATGCATTGAGATGGAATTACCAAAGAATCATAAAATTCTTTTGCAAATGTTAAAAAAATTATACCAGTTTTAAAATGATTTTTTTACATAACATTTATCTCGTTTATACCGTTTGCCTTGTAGAATTTATTTCCCACGCCCAGATTTTCTAACTGTTATGCTAATAGAATTATCTTGCGCTTACATTAAAGATGGAATTAGCACAACGAATAATAGCGTACGAATTAAAAGAGTTTGAATCGCACTTTAGGCAGGCAGTTAAAAGCAATGTTGCACTGCTCGATAAGATAATGCAATATATTGTTAAGCGCAAGGGAAAGCAATTAAGACCCATGTTTGTTCTTTTAAGCGCAAAGCTTGGTGGAGAAATTAACGACAGCACTTACCGGGCTGCCTCGCTTGTTGAGCTATTACATACTGCTACTTTAGTGCACGACGATGTTGTTGATGAATCTTTAGAAAGAAGAGGATTTTTTTCAATCAACGCATTATGGAAAAACAAGGTTGCTGTATTAGTGGGCGACTACCTGCTTTCGAAAGGCTTACTCTTATCTTTAGACAATAAAGATTTTAAGATATTACAAATACTGTCAAGCGCTGTTAAGCTGATGAGTGAAGGAGAACTTCTGCAAATTGAGAAAGCACGAAACCTGAATTTGAAAGAAAACATTTACTTCGAAATCATAAAAAATAAAACAGCTTCGCTGGTTGCATCTTCCTGTGCGGCAGGTGCATCAACTACCTTCACCAATGAAGAAGCGATTAACAGAATGAGCGAATTTGGCGAAAAAGTAGGAATAGCCTTCCAGATAAAAGACGATCTCTTTGACTACGGAAATGCAAATGTTGGCAAGCCTACCGGCAACGATATAAAAGAAAAAAAACTAACGCTCCCATTAATATATACCTTAAATAAAGCAGACCGGTCTTTAAAAAAACGCCTGATCTATATAATAAAAAACGAAAATAATAAGAAGGAAAGTGTGCGTTTTGTAATTGATGAAGTTCAGAAAGCAGGCGGAATTGATTATGCAACCGAAAAAATGTTTACTTACCGGGATGAAGCATTAGCAGTTTTACACCAGTTTCCCAACTCTGAAGTAAGGCAAGGTTTGGAAGAATTAGTGCGATATACAACTGACCGAAATTATTAATCATGCAAAAGCGCTGGAAACTTTTACAAGCAGAACCTGCTAAAATAATCTCATTGCAAGCTGCATTGAAGATTAACCGGGTTATATGTAAAATATTAGTGCAAAGAGGCTTTGATACTTTTGAAAAAGCTAAAGATTTCTTCAGGCCGCAATTAACGGGCCTTCACGATCCCTGGCTGATGAAGGACATGAAAAAGGCGGTTGACCGTATTTTAACTGCTATCCGTTCAGGCAAAAAAATATTAGTATTCGGAGATTATGATGTAGATGGAACTACGGCGGTGGCAAGCATGTTTCAATTTATCAGTAACAATTATTCTAACGTGGATTTTTATATTCCGCACCGGTATAAAGAAGGGTATGGTGTTTCAAAAATCGGGATTGATCATGCAAAAGAAAATGGCTTTTCGCTAATCATATCTTTAGACTGCGGTATTAAATCAATTGATCTGATTGCTTATGCAAACACACTTGATATAGATTTTATTGTTTGCGATCACCACATGCCAGATAAGCAATTACCGCCTGCAATAGCTATTCTTAATCCTAAACAACCCGGTTGTAATTATCCTTATAAAGAACTTTGCGGCTGTGGTGTGGGGTTTAAATTAATGACTGCTCTTGCCCAAACACTTCATCTGTCTGAAGAAAGTTACCTGTCTTATTTAGATTTATTGGCAACAGCTATCGCTGCCGACATTGTGCCGATGACAGGCGAAAACCGTGTAATGGCCTTTTACGGTTTAAAGATGATTAACGAAAACCCCTGCAGCGGAATTAAAGCCTTAATGAACTTAGCCAAAGTTGAAAAACAAATGTTCATCACCAACCTCGTTTTTATAATTGCTCCGCGTGTAAATGCTGCCGGCAGAATGGATGATGCACGCAAAGCAGTTCAATTGTTCATTGAGAAGGATTGCGATAAAGCAGAAGCTTTAGCCAAACTGCTTCACGACGATAATATTGAACGCCGCATTGCCGACAGCAGCATAACCGAAGAAGCATTGGCTATTATTGAAGGTGATGAAATGATGACGAACCGGAAATCAACAGTTGTTTATCAGGAACATTGGCATAAAGGTGTGGTTGGAATTGTAGCTTCGCGACTGATAGAAAGTTATTACCGCCCAACGGTAGTGCTTACCCGAAGCGGTGAAGTTGCCGCAGGAAGCGCAAGAAGTGTGGCAGGCTTTAATTTGTACGAAGCAATCCATGCATGTAAAGAACATTTGCTTGGTTACGGCGGCCATTTTGCAGCCGCAGGGATGACGCTTCTTCCCGAAAATGTTGAAGCCTTTATAAATAAATTTGAAGAAGTGGTGAGCGAAACAATTGCTCCCGAAATGCTGATACCAGAAATTACTATAGATGCTGAAGTTTCATTTGCCGATCTTACATTCCCGTTCTACAATATTATAAGTCAGATGGAGCCTTACGGCCCTGAAAACATGCGTCCTGTTTTTATAGCCAAAAATGTTTTGGATACCGGATATTCAAGAGTAATTAAAGAGCAGCACCTGAAATTTTCTTTAAAACAAAACAATTGTATTTATAATGGAATTGGTTTTAATATGGCTAACCGTTTTCATTTACTCGAATCAAAAAAACCTATTGATGTTGTTTTCACTATAGACCAAAACGAATGGAATGGTGAGAAGTTTCTTCAGCTAAAAGTTTGCGATTTCAGACTATCAGAAACAGCAGCAAATTAACGGAAGGGATGCCTTAATAAGTTCAATCAACAAGCACAACAAGATATCCTGAAATAAATTCTCCAAAGGAGTACTATGTACAGGATGACGGTGGAAGTATCAGGATGAGGGATGAACCGGCGGCTTCCCGTTTTTCTTATTATTTAAAAGTTCAGTTCGTTGCGGCTCGGGCACATTTTCGTATTCATAAACACAATGCCTGCATCCGTTCCCGCAACAAAAACCTCTTTCGCGGTGGTACTTTTCTGTCATAACAATAAACCCTGCTTCATTGTAATAAAAATCCTGACCTTCAACCGGCTTCTTCACTTAATAAAAGTTTTAATTGTTCATCTGCTTCTATTGGCAGGGGTTTGTTTAACGAGAACTTTAAATAATGTATCCTGCTGCTTTTAGCAATGTCTAAACTTTCGTAATAAGTTTTAATTGCAAGCTCATCACGAATTTCAGAATTACTATACACATCTTCAGAATCCTCTAATATATCAAGCTGAAAAAGCTCTATAACTTGTTTGGTGAAATAATACAGATCAGGACTATCAGTTTTTAAATTCACTACCCCATTTGTAATAAGAATTGATTGATACAATCGCAGAAAGCGGGGATGTGTTAATCGCTTTTTTGCCTTGCTAAAGCGTAACTGCGGATCGGGAAAAGTTATCCAGATTTCAGTAACTTCGCCAGGAGCAAAATAATCAGTTATCTTCTGAATTTGTGTACGAAGAAACGCCACATTATTTAATCCTTCGTTAAGTGCTGTTTTTGCACCTGCCCACATGCGGTTGCCTTTAATATCAATGCCAATAAAATTTATTTGTGGGTGAAGCCTGCCTAAACCAACAGCATATTCACCTTTACCGCATGCCAGCTCTAATGTTATAGGATTTGTGTTACCAAAAAAAAGCTTCCATTTTCCTTTTATGTTTTCAGGATATTCTAAAACATTCCTGAAGGTTTTAATCTCGGCAAACCTTTGTAATTTCTTTTGACCCATAATTGGTAAAAGTACAATGCTTTTTAAAAACCCTCAGCCGGCCTCTACCTGCAAGGGAGAGGAGGAAGATATACAAAAGCTGTAGGAGGTGACTTTTTACAATATAATAGCTGTAGGGGGAGGGCTCGAACCTCCACGAGGCAGTTAGCTAAAACGCAAAGTTTAGTGGTCAACCCTGGTCGGCCGAACGTAAGGAACAGTCGGCTCTACGTTTAGTTTATCCCGTAATCCTCACCCCCGAGACAAGAGGGCATGTCTGCCAAAAATTTCATCACCCCACAGTGTTTTCAATGAACTTAACAATGCAATATTAATACAAAACCTTCTTTTATTAAATAATTTTCAAGATTAATTTTGAAAATATAGAATTTATCCAAATATTTGCGTTAAGTAGTAGAAGAAATTTAATCCAAAATAAAAAAATGGCAGGCAAATTAAATCTTGACAAACTCGACTACCAGATCATCTACGAGATGATGGAAACAGCAGAAGTTTCTTATGCTGACCTGGGTAAGAAATTATTTGTTTCGGGCGGCACCATTCATGTACGTATTAAAAAGCTGCAGGAAATCGGAATTGTAAAAGGTACACGATTAAATGTAGATTTAAAAGCTTTAGGCTATGATGTAATAGCTTTTATAGGAATTTATCTTGAAAAAAGCTCGTTGTACGATGCGGTTGTAAAAGATCTTAAAAAGATCACTGAAATTGTACGCCTCAATTATACTACCGGCAACTACAGCATGTTTGCTGAAATTATTTGCAAAGATATTTCTCAACTCAGGCATGTGTTGCACGACGAACTGCAAAAAATTAAAGGGATAGAAAGAACAGAAACTTTTATATCGCTTGAAGAAAGTTTTAACCGTAATGTTGTGGTTACTAATATGTGAACACGCTATCTAATACTGTAGCGGTTCCGAAGCTACTATTGCTAAAAGCTCGTATTTATGCGGCCTTAACCTGTAACTTTTGGATGGCATCTAATAAAGAACCTTTAGCATTTTTTTCTTCTTCAAGGTCAAAATCGTTTTGCAATCCAAGCCAGAATTTAGCCGAATTCCCAAAATATTTGCTAAGTCTTAATGCCGTATCGGCTGTAATCCTCCTATTTCCCTTAATAATTTCTGAAACCCTTGTTTGCGAAATATCAATATCTTTTGCCAATTTGTAAGCTGAAATATTGAAAGGAATCAAAAACTCTTCTAAAAGGATTTCTCCAGGATGAATATTTTTAAGTTTTGACATTTTTTAAATTTTTAATGATAATCTAATATCTCCACTGCAGAAGCATTGCCGGCATTCCATTTAAAAATTATACGCCACTGATCATTAATCCTGATACTATAAAAGCCTTTCAGCTTCCCCGAAAGTTTTTCCAGTCTGTTGGAAGGGGGTATCCTCAAATCAACCAGATCTATGGAGTTATTAAGCATTCTGAGCTTTCTTCTGCCAATCTCCTGAATTTCCTTTGGAAGCTTTTTTACCCGCTCTCCATTCCATACTTTTTCTGTATCAGATTTGCCAAAAGATACAATCATGCTACTGTGTTACGATACTAACGTCAAAAGTAAGTAAAAGGTTTAAAACGTCCAAAATGTAAGGAGACTGCTAATGCTAAATAACGCGCTTACCTTTTTACAATTTTCCCCTCACATTCAATGCATCGCGCAAACCATTGCCTAACAAATTAAAGGCTAAAACTAAAATCATAATTGCAATTCCCGGAGCTAAGGCAAGCATGGGATTATGGGTAATTATGAAATTATAATTCTCTTTAACCATTAACCCCCAGCTTGGCTGCGGCGGCTGAACGCCTACTCCTAAAAAACTTAAACCCGCTTCAATAACAATTGCTGCTGCAAAGTTGCTTGCCGCAATTACCATTACAGGCCCTAATATATTTGGAAGAATGTGTTTGATAATCGTTCGTGCATCTGAATAGCCTAAAGCTCTTGCAGCTTCAATATATTCCAGTTCTCTTACAGCCATTACCTGGCCCCGTACCAGCCTTGCCACATTTACCCACATGGTTAAACCCACTGCTATAAAAACCTGCCAAAAGCCTTTACCAAGTAAAAGGGTTATTGCAAATACCAATAATAACGTAGGGATACTCCAAATTACATTTATAAACCACATTATCAAATCATCTACCCAGCCGCGATAGTAACCTGCTAATGCACCCAATAATATTCCGATAGTTAACGAAATAATTACTGATATTAAACCAACACTTAAACTAACTCTTACGCCAACAATAAGCCTGCTCAAAATATCTCGTCCGAATTTATCAGTGCCTAAAACATATTGTTGAGTTACTACCGGCTCATTACCAAGTTGCGATAAAGGAAATGATTGTCTTTCGGTAATGCCTTCATCTACATATTTATTTACGATTAGGCTATCATTAGTTTTTTTAAATGCGGTAACCGGGATATAAGCATAAGGTTCCGTTTTCCCATTTATTAATTTTGAAAAGAATGATGTGTTTTGTAAAGCGCCTATTTTTTTCAGCTTTACGAACTTCATTTTAAATCCCGGTTTCTCGCCCCCGATTTCAACCGTCATTTTATTTGCATTGGGTGTATGATCGGGCGCTATAAAATATGCAAACACTGCTAAAACAAACGAAAGAATAATTATAACCATACCAAACAAAGCACCCTTGTTTTTTTTGAGCCGCTTCCAAAAAGCTTGTGAGTATGTTTGGTTATTATTCATCATTATGTGAAGAATTTAGAGCTGCACAAGTTGAAATAAATTTAGTAACAAAGACAAAAGAAGTAACCTAAAATAATTAAAGCAGCAACTACAATCCTTATCGCCCTGGCCCCATTAACCTGATGCGCCCCCCTGAATGACCTAATGACCCGCTTCACTTAACCATCCTTCCCTTCCATGTGTATTTACCAAACTTGCCTAACCAACCAGCAACAATAGTATATAAAATATGAAATGGTTGCATAACAGGAAACCACCACAATAATTTTTGCTGCTTAAAAAATAAAGCGACCGGGTAAATAAACCGAAGTTCAATTAAAGTTTTAGCAACCAGCATGGCCAGCCAAACTAATAAAAGCGCCGGATAGCGTATTGACAAAACCAGCACCATTATAAACGAAAGGTTAAACACATACACCAAAACAAGCACCCAAAAAATTCGCCTGTCGTTATATTTATCGGCTTTGCTGGCCCATCTTATCCGTTGATTAAAAAAAGCTTTCCATGATGGCATTGGCAAAGTTTCAACAACGGAATTAGTTGACAGAAGAAAGTGTATCTGGGTGGGATGTTTTTTATAAATCTTATGCATCAGCAGCATATCATCGCCGCTTGCAATGTTATCAATTCCTGTAAAGCCACCAACTTCGGTAAAGACTTTTTTGCTGTAAGCAAGGTTAGCGCCGTTGCACATGCTGTGAAAATTATGATGAACAGAAGCAGCCGTAATTCCCTGCAAGGTCATAAAATCCAAACATTGAAAAACAGAAACAAACGAACCAACATTTATAAACTTAACAGGCGCAGCAACAAGCACTGAATTTCGGTTTTTAATAAAAGCATTAAAAGTATTTAACCAATTTGTCGAGACAATACAGTCCGCATCAGTTGTTACTATCCAATCTCCCGATGCCTGCCCTACAGCATATTCGATTGCTTTTTTTTTATAACTGTTCAATTGTCTGCCCTGCAATAACTTTTCTAATTGTATTAAACGAAGATTGGCATATTGTTTTTGTAAAGTTTGCATAATAGCTGCAGTATTATCTGCAGAGTGATCGTCAATAACAATCACTTCAAACAAATCAGCCGGGTAATTTTGTTTTAGAACAGATTGAAGACAGGAAGCAATAATTTCTTCCTCGTTGCGTGCAGGAATAATAACTGAAAATTTTATAGCAGCAACTTTTTCAGATGGAGTAAATGGCTCGATTGCTAAAAACCAGCGGCGGTAATTTTCAATAAGAAAAGCATAACCTGCTAATAACGCTACTATAATAAGAATAACTACAACCATGCAGGCAAAGAAAACAACATTTAGTGATTAAATAGCTCTGCTATCCGCGGTGCGTTTCCTTCATTTAAAAGATGGTGTCCTAAATCCACCACTTTCAATTGGGCATTTTCTTCAATGCCGGTAAAAAATTTTTGTCCGCCTTCTAAAGGTATTATGTTGTCATATTTTCCAAACATCATTCTTATTTTCAGGCGTTGTTTATTTACCAGCCGTTTTAGTTTTGAAAGATTTGGCTTAAACATTCGCATGGTCGTCCAACGCAGGTATAACGTTAAACGCTGTTCACTGTTATCCATATAATAATGTACAAAGCTTGAAATGCTCTTATTTAAAAGCTTTGTTTTTTCGGCAAAGTTTAAACCCTTTAAGAACCAGTTTGGGTTGTCTATGGTGTGCTTCAAAAGCTTGTTTCCTGCCCAGGTTTGCGTTCCGATGTAGTTCCAGAAATTAAACTTTAAACCATCAGGTGCAATCAATATCAGTCTTTCAATATGCTTATATAAAATCTGGGTAAGATGCATTGCAATGCGGCCACCCATGCTGAAACCCATTAAAGAAAACTTCTCTTTTTCTTTTTTAAGTGATGAACGTATTTGCTGCATTACCTGTATTAAATAGTCAGGTTGAAAAGTGAGTTCCTTATCCCATTTGGTATTACCATGAAAAGGCAGATCAATTGCTATAACTGTATAACGAGTGCCAAGAAGACGATCGAGAAAACTGAAGGTATAGCTATCTCTTCCATAGCCATGAAAACAGAAAAGCAGCTTTGGACCATTACCATATTGACGATAGTGAAAAGTGGAATGCGGATATTTTATAAAGTGGCTTTCCATAAATAAATTAAAGCTTCAGAGGTAAGTGATACTAAATTTAAGGCCAATAATGTAAGGATTACAGATTTGCAATAAAGGATATCAAGTCCTAATAGTTCCAACCGTCATACGAAGTTTTTTTGCTTCGCTTTCTATAGCATCTTTTATAGCCTGCTTTACTTTCTCATCAAGATCACCTATAATTTTAAAATAGACTTCACGTTCAAACCAATAATGAAAAATCCTAAACTCCACATGCTTTTCTAAACCACCTTTAGTTACCAATGGCGGAAAAGAAGCATTTAATCTTTCAACTGCTGATTGAAAGGCCTGGTAAGCATACTTATCTTGCGGGTAAAACACTTTTAAAACAGGAAATAGCTTGAGGATTTATAAAAGAAGATTATTAATAGCAGCATGAAATTTTTCAAATCCAAATTCATCAATTGCCCGTTGCATTGCATCAGCTATTTGTTGTGTACACAAATTACCTGTGCTTCCTTCATGTGTATGATTTACTGTTGTTGAATATTGAAAGTTTTCTTCTTCAATTTCAAGTCCCACTTTTTTATAAGCGTCTCTAAAAGGCACTCCCTGCAACACCAGTTTGTTTACTTCCTCCACACTAAATAAATATTTGTATTGCTCGTTGCTCAAAAGGTCTTGCTTCACTTTCATATTAGTAATCATCTGGTGCATCATATCAATACAACTGTTAAGCGTAATAAAGGCAGGAAACAAATATTCTTTCAGCAACTGAAAGTCGCGATGATAGCCTGACGGCAGATTGGTTGTCAGCAGAATAATATCATTAGGCAGAGCCTGCAATTGATTACACTTTGCGCGAATGAGTTCAAATACATCAGGATTCTTTTTGTGCGGCATGATTGATGAGCCGGTAGTTAATTCATCAGGGAAAGAAATGAAACCGAAGTTTTGGTTCATATAAAGGCAGCAATCCATGCTTAGCTTGTTAAGCGTAGCGGCAACATTACTAAGCCCCTGCGCAACAATCCGCTCACTTTTACCCCGGCTCATTTGTGCATACACAACATTATAATTTAAATCTTCAAATCCTAATAGTTGTGTTGTGTAAGTTCGGTTTAAAGGAAACGAAGAACCATAACCGGCAGCAGAGCCAAGCGGATTTTTATTAACTACTTTGTATGCAGCCTGAAGGGTAATAACATCATCAACCAAACTTTCGGCATACGCCCCCAGCCATAAGCCAAAAGATGATGGCATAGCTAACTGAAGATGCGTATAACCAGGCAACAGATCATTTTTAAACTCCTCGCTCTTTTGCTGAAGCAGTTGAAACAGGGTATGTATGTTTTGTACAAGCGGTTCAACTGCACTTCTGAAAAAAAGTTTCAGATCAACTAATACCTGGTCGTTGCGGCTGCGGCCACTGTGAATTTTTTTGCCTGCTTCACCTAATTTTTTTGTTAATAAAAGTTCAACCTGAGAGTGTACATCTTCAACGCCTTCTTCCAATATAAAATGGCCAGCCTGTATTTCGTTATAAATATTCTTTAATTCTGTTGAAAGTATTTTCCATTCGTCACTTGTAAGCAGGCCAATACTTTCGAGCATTTTTATATGGGCTAAAGAACCCTGTACATCGTACGGCGCGAGATACATATCCATAGCACGATCGTTACCTACCGTAAAAGCTTCTACCACTTGCGATACGCTTGTATTTTTTTGCCAGAGTTTCATTATGAAAGGTTACAGGTTTAGAGGCTGCAAGTTACCGGTTACACGGTAAAGGTTACACACAAAAACTGTAGGTGTAAAATTGAAAATACTTCCCGATATTGTTAAAATTGTTTGACGTTTCACGTTTGACGTTATCCATCTGTTGCTAACCCTAATGCGCTGTAACCACAAATTCTGTGCGGCGGTTAAGTGCACGGCCTGCTTCAGTTTTATTGTCGGCAACCGGTTTGGTTTCGCCAAAACCTTTATAAGTTAAACGGCTTGCATTTATTCCTTTACTTACCAGGTAATCTACTACAGCTTTCGCACGGCTTTCTGAAAGCTTTAGATTATCTGCGGGCTTACCTACATTATCGGTATGCCCGTTTATCTGAACTTTTAATGTAGGGTTTTCAGTCATCAACTGCAACAGCCTGTTAATCTCTATAAGACTTACAGTCTGAAGTTGCGCAGACCTGGTTTCAAATAAAATATTTTTCAGAGTTAAGGATGCATTTACTTCCAAAGGTTGCAGCGGAATATCTTTTTTATAAGTACTGTCTGCCACAATTTTACTTAACGGGTACAATTGGCTGAAGAATAAATAACCTTTGCGGTTAACGGTAAAGGTATAATCTTTTCCAACGGGCAGCGTCATAAAGTAATTGCCTGTTTCATCTGTTTGTACATTGCTAACCGATTTTTGATTGCTGTTATCAATCAGCTCAACAGCGCTTGGCAAACCTTTGCCTGTTTTTTTGTCGAACACTTTGCCTTGTACATACAATGTTCTTGCAGGTCGAACGTTTGGCCTTAATTCAAACGTATAAATATCTAAATCACCACGGGTGTCGCTTCTGTCGCTTGCATAAAATGCAGTTTTACCATCGGCAGCTATAAATATGCTTCCTTCGTTTTCAATTGTGTTAATCGGAAAACCGAGGTTTTCAGGAACGCTCCATTCGTTATTTGGACCTTTACGGCACAAGAAGATATCGCTGTTGCCATAGCCGGGCAAGCCATCACTATTAAAATATAAAGTGGCATTGTCAGCATGAATAAAAGGCGCTAACTCATCACCAGCGGTATTTATAGCAGGGCCCATATTTTGAGCAGGTGCCCATTTTCCGTTTGGCAAACGATAACTTACATACAAGTCTTTTCCGCCAAAGCCGCCGGGCCTGTTACTGCTAAAATACAGCCCCCTTTTATCAGGACTTAAACTGGGAGAACTTTCCCATGATTCAGTATTAATATTCCTTCCAAGATTTTCTGGTTCGCTCCAGCCTGTGGGTGTGTTGTAAGAAATGTACAAATCAAAATCTCCGTACCCACCACGGAAATTATAACCGGCAAAAATCAGCCATTCACCATCCTGCGAAATATTAATTGCGCCTTTGAATGGTTCCAGATTTATATCGCCGTTAATCAGCTTTGCTTTGCTGTATTTTTTATCAGGCAAAATAGTGCATTCAAAAAAGTCTTCGCGATAGCCCTGGCCCCGGCGTGTAAAAACAAACAGGCTGTCGTTAATAGTTATCGAAGGATAATATTCTGACCTTTCAGAGTTTACGCTATCGCCCAAATTAACAGGTGCAAACACATAGTTGCCTGCAGGATTTTTATTGGCATATTGCACACCAAACTCGTAGGTGCGTTTGCGAAACTCGCCGCTTTTACGGCTGCGCTCATTCAACTCAGGGATGGCAAGAAAACGGTTAACTGCATTTAATGCATCGTTAAACCTGCCCAGGCCTGCAAGGTTAATTGAGTAAGGAAGATAGAAGTAACGGAAATAAACACTATCCATTGATCGTGCTTTTTCAAACTGGCTGACTGCATTTTGGTAGTCCTTCAATTCGCCGTACGCACTCCCCAAAGAAAGAATGGCATCAACATATTTAGGATCAATTTCAATAGCTCTTTTTAAGAGTGGAATTCCTTCTTTTATCCGGTCGTCCTGTAATTTAAGGATGGCGCTTTCGTGTACCTCAACAGCTTTTTTATTCACCTTGTCGGGATTATAAGTTTGTGCATACGAGTACAAAGACAAGGTGCAAAAAAGTAGAAATAAAAACTGCTTCATGTAAACAAATCTGGTTAAAATGAAGGTCGGGAAAACTTTTTTTACGCGGGTGTTAAAAATTGAATCTTGATAGCTCAGGGATAAATCCTGCCGTTATATTTTTTACCGCTGAGAAATACAGGAGTTTTCGCAGAGCCCGCTGAGAAGGGTTAATTATTTCTCTACATCCAAAAAATCTTGTTTCACAATTTATTTTAAGGCATTCTTTGTAAGCGATTTTTTCAACAGACTTAGGGAACATTTATATACTTGTGTATTTGCAGGCTCAGCTCCCATTTAGGATTTTGCTTTATATAATCTATAATTAAAGGAGTGATTACAGGTGTTCTTTCCCACTCGGGTTGCAGGTATAATTTGCAATTTTCGTTTACCTGTTTTGCGTGCGTCTCTGCCCATGCAAAATCATTCTTGTTATAAATTACCACCTTCAATTCGTTAGCAGAATTGAGGGCTTCGGCAGTGGGAGGCTTAAATTTTTTAGGCGAAACACAAATCCAGTTCCAGCTACCGCTTAAAGGAAACGAACCCGAAGTTTCAATATTCGTTTCAAACCCTTTGGATTGTAATTGATCAGTAAGCTCATCAAGATTATACATTAAAGGTTCGCCACCTGTAATTACTGCAAGCCTTGCCGGCTCTTCACAAGCTTTTTGCACAATATTATCTATTGAGATTTGCGGGTGTTTGTCTGCATCCCAGCTTTCCTTTACATCACACCAAAAGCAATTAACAGTACAACCTGCAAGCCTTATAAAATATGCCGCCCGCCCCTGGTGAAACCCTTCGCCCTGAATGGTATAAAAAGCTTCCATTACCGGAAGCTTTGTCCCCCCGTCCCGATAACTATCGGGAGCTATCGGGGCTATGGGAATAACAGATGTTTGAGCCAGATGCATTATGCAAAAATAAACCATTTAAAGCAGAGAAAGAAAGGCAACTAAACATGCTTTCAACTCTTTCATAAACGGTTGACTTTGTAGCTCAGGGGTTTCGCAGGATTTTGGTTTGAATGTTTTCTTTCGGGCATCGGACGACCTTCGGGTGAAGTTGGTTGAAAAAGAATCTCTGAGGAATAAATTTGGTGGGCATGCGGTGGTGAAGAAATGAAATATTAATAAACCTTTGTAGAACTCTTACCCGCATTTCACCTTTCCCGCCAAATTCGCTACGGCTTCCTGCAAATGCTCATCAATGTTTACTTCATCTTCACTTTCTCTGAAAGCCTGTTTCAATGCCTTGCTGTTTACTTCGTTTGAATAAGTTCTGAACAGCTTATTTATATTTCCTGCTGCATTTTGATTCATATTAAAAGCAAGCGGCCTTGCTGTGCACGAAAAATTAAATGCCGCAAGATCGAAAGTTTTTAACTGCTGGTGACCCTCGGTTTTAAAATGTACCCTCTTATTTGTTATGTCGTAAACAATGCTCCACTTTGTAAAACTGCCCTGCGACACATTATTTAGTATGTCGAAAGAATAATCAATGATCGGCTTCTTAGTATCTGTCTTTGTGTATTGCTGAACCATCGTACAGGCTTTCAAAAACCGGTCTCCCGAATTTGCCTGGAAACCTGGCCCTTCATTTTTTAAAACGTTTGCCTTCATCATTTGAAGTGATGATTCATAAGTGCTGTTTGCAAGAACAGGGTATGGAAGATTACTTCCGGTATGTACTACCATCTTACCATTTAAAAATTCTATGGCAGCTACTTTGCCTTTGCTGTCGGCAACAAGATAATGTTGCGGAGTTCCGGTATCAGTTATGCGTACATTTTTATCAGTTGCAATCACCTCTTCTACGCTGCGGCAATTATCGAGCTGGTATTGTATCCACTGCAACACACTTAGTGCAGGCCTGTTGTCGGGCACAGGATAGCGGCTATCCGAAAGCCACATCAATTCTACAACAAGCCCATGCTCGTTCATGCCTCCGTTAGGAAACTCCTTGCCATATTGATTAAAAGTGATGCTTCCATATTTTGATATCCAGCTTAAAATATTTCCGTTATCTAAAGGCAAAGAAGTTTTGGCAAGACCACGAAGATTGGTATTAACAAAACCGGTTGCAGTAATCCAGTCATAGTTACGGCCAAAAACCATCTGCCCGTTCTTCTGTAAGAAAAAGGTTGTGCATCCCATAGAAATATGATATATAAAGGCAAAGAGAAAAAATAAAGCAAGTATCTTTTTCATAAATAATAGAAGTAAAAATAATTTTTGTTACTCTATCAAATACCTAAAATACCCTTAATACTTTTACCTTGCCTGTTAACGGGTGTAGGGTGTAGGGCTACAAGGCGTAATGTGAAAGGCGTAAGGTATAAAAGCGTAAGATAAAAAAATTGACTGCTGTTTTAAAAATATACTTTGCTACTTTTGATTTGCAACTTCTTTACTTTATTAACCATCAAAGGTCAAATTTATTAAACCATCAAATGTCAAACGTCAAAACGGCAAACCATAAACCTTAAATAACCCTAAACCCCCTACGCCTTACACCCTAAACCCTACGCCTCACCTACTTTATGAAACTGCTTCTCCAATACTTAAAGCCTTACCGTGGATTGATCCTTCTTGCACTATTTCTGGCTGCGGTAAACCAGGTATTCTCATTGTTCAGCCCGATGATTATTGGCCGCATAATGGACAAACTTGCCACTCATCCGCATGTTGACGATGCCGGCCTGCCACGTAGCGAGCACCAATACATTATGGGCGTTCTTTATTTTTTAAGCCTGCTTATTGGCACTGCAATGGTTAGCCGTATTGCCAAAGCCTTCCAGGATTATGTGGTAAATGTTATCATCCAAAAGTTTGGTGCAAAAATTTTTACAGATGGCTTGCGCCACAGCATGCGGCTGCCTTACCAGGAATTTGAAGATCAACGCAGCGGCGAAACTTTGTCAATACTTACTAAAGTAAGGGCCGATACCGAAAAATTTATCGGCTTCTTTATCAACGTATTTTTTGGCATTATTGTAAGCGTAGTATTTGTTTCGGTTTATGCTGCAAGCAAGCATTGGAGCATCGTTCCTACTTATGTAGTAGGCATGATAATTCTTGCTGTAGCTACCAGCATTCTTAGCCGAAAGATAAAACAGATACAAAAGAATATAGTAAAAGAAACCACCGTGCTTGCCGGAACAACAACCGAAAGCTTACGTAATATTGAACTTGTAAAAAGCCTCGGCCTTACCGAGCAGGAAGTAAAGAGATTAAATAATAATACCTACAAAATATTAGGTCTCGAATTACGGAAAGTAAAAAGCATCCGTACACTCAGCTTCATACAGGGAACGCTGGTAAACTTTTTACAACAGCTTATCAGCTTTACTTTATTGTTCCTCATTTTTAGAGATGTGCTTACTCCGGGACAGTTTTTAGCGCTTCAGTTTTATGGCTTTTTTATTTTTGGTCCTATGCAGGAAATGGGCAATATCATTATAAGTTACCGCGAAGCACAAGCAAGCTTGCAAAACTTTCATGATGTGATGAACAAATCTGTTGAGGCAAAACCATTACAACCCGCAAAAGTTGGCCCCATTAACGAACTTGAATTTGGTAACGTTAGCTTTAAGCATCTCACTGCACAGTTTAAAGCTTTAGACGGAATTAGCTTTGATGTAAAGAAAGGTGAAACCATTGCCTTTGTAGGGCCAAGCGGCGCCGGAAAAAGCACATTGGTAAAGTTGTTGGTAGGCTTATACCGACCCCAGCAAGGAAACATTTATTACAATGGTATAAGCAGTAATGAAATTGATTTTGATGAACTGCGTTCGCAGATTGGTTTTGTAACACAGGACACGCAATTATTTGCCGGAACAATTAAAGAAAACCTGCTGTTTGTAGCTCCCGGCTCTGCTGATGAAGACCTGATAGATGTAATGCACAAAGCAAGCTGCACTTATTTATTATCCCGAGCCGAAAAAGGTTTGGATACGATGATAGGCGAAGGAGGACTAAAGCTAAGTGGCGGAGAAAAACAACGCCTTAGTATTGCACGGGCTTTACTTCGCCATCCGCACCTGCTTATATTTGATGAAGCCACCTCATCGCTTGATAGCATTACCGAAGAAGAGATCACCTCAACCATAAAAAAGATTTCAGACGAACGCGAGCAGATAACTGTTTTAATTGCACACAGGCTTAGCACCATTATGCATGCCGACCGAATTTATGTGTTAGAAAAAGGCAGGGTGGCCGAAACCGGTAGCCACTACCAATTGGTTGATGAAAAGGGTTTGTATTACGCCATGTGGCGTCAGCAAATTGGTGAAAGAAAAGTTGTAGCATCCACTGCAACTGTATAAAAGTTCATCCATTTTTTATCCAACTTAATAACGAATTTAAGGCTATAAAAGCGTGAATAAAACGTTCGCAATCTCATGCGTTAAAACGTTTGCTTTTATTGGTTTAAACCCTTTATTTTCAGTACTTTTGCCCACCTCTTATAATTCATTAAAAAGTAAGAGTATCAGGCATTTATGGAAGACGAAATTATAAACGACGCGGCAGCGCAAAATAAGAATTATGGCGCTGACAGCATCCAGGTTTTAGAAGGTTTGGAAGCAGTTAGAAAAACACCTGCCATGTATATTGGCGATATAGGCATGAAAGGTTTACATCACTTAGTTTACGAGGTGGTGGATAACAGCATAGATGAAGCGCTTGCAGGTTATTGTAAAAATATCAATGTTACCATTCATGAGGATAATTCTGTTAGTGTAAGTGATGATGGACGTGGCATCCCTACCGCTATACATACAAAAGAAAACCGCAGTGCCCTCGAGGTTGTAATGACGGTGCTGCACGCCGGAGGCAAGTTTGATAAGAACACATATAAAGTAAGCGGTGGCTTGCATGGCGTTGGTGTAAGTTGCGTAAATGCCTTAAGCGCTACCCTGCATGTAACCGTCCACCGAGAGGGAAAAATATTTGAACAGGAATACAAACGTGGCGCTCCTCAATATTCGGTTAGAGAGATTGGAACTTCTGAAATAACAGGTACAACAGTTCGTTTCTGGCCCGACAATACCATCTTTCAGGAATTAGTTTATAAAAGAGAAATCCTTGAAGGGCGCCTTAGAGAACTTTCTTATTTAAACAGACGCATTACAATCAACATTACTGATCTGCGTGAGATGGATGAGGAAGGCAAGCCTTACTTCAAAAGCTTCTACAGCGAAGGTGGAATTGTTGAGTTTGTAGAAATGCTCGATAAAAACGGTAACCGCACACCGCTTATTCCAAACACCTTATTTGTTGAAGGTTTGGATGAAGCAAGCATGGTAGCTGTTGAAGTGGCTATGACATATAACGATGATTTTAAAGAACACATTTTTAGCTACGTAAATAATATTAATACTATTGAAGGCGGTACCCACGTAACCGGTTTTCGACAGGCGCTTACCCGTGTTTTTAAAACCTATGGCGATAAAAATGGTTTATTCGAAAGAGCAAAGGTTGTTGTTGAAGGCGACGATTTTAGAGAAGGATTAAGCGCTATCATTTCAGTAAAAGTTCCGGAGCCGCAATTTGAAGGACAGACAAAAACAAAGCTTGGCAACAGCGAAGTAAGCGGTATTGTTCAAACAACGGTAGCCCGTGCGTTGGAAGCCTATCTTGAAGAAAACCCGCGCGAAGCTAAGAACGTAATTTCAAAAATTGTATTGGCAGCGCAAGCAAGGGTTGCAGCGAAAAAGGCGCGTGAAATGGTACAACGTAAATCAGTATTAAGCGGCGGCGGCTTACCCGGAAAGCTCGCCGACTGCAGCGAAAGAGACCCTGAAAAAACAGAACTATATTTAGTGGAAGGAGACTCCGCAGGCGGCACTGCAAAGCAAGGCCGCGAAAGAAGCTTTCAGGCGATTCTGCCATTGCGGGGTAAAATTTTAAATGTTGAAAAAGCAATGGAGCATAAGATTTACGAGAATGAAGAGATCAGGAATATGTACACCGCTTTAGGTGTTACTGTAGGCACGCCCGAGGATCCAAAACAGTTAAACCTGGCTAAACTTCGTTATCATAAACTTATCATCATGACCGATGCCGATGTAGATGGTAGTCATATTGCAACCTTAATATTAACGTTCATCTTCCGCTACATGAAAGAGTTGGTTGAGGCCGGGTATGTTTACATTGCACAGCCTCCTCTATATCTTGTAAAAAAGGGCAAAGAACAGGAGTACGCCTACAGCGAAGAGCAACGTAAAATATGGGTTGAGAAATTAGGCGGAGGCAAAGAAGACAGTGTAACTATTCAGCGGTATAAGGGTTTGGGCGAAATGAATTCTGAGCAACTTTGGGAAACAACTATGGACCCTGCCCGAAGAACTTTAAAAAGAGTGACCATCGAAAGCGCTGCAGAAGCAGACCGTGTGTTTAGTATGCTTATGGGTGATGAAGTAGCGCCAAGAAGAGAATTTATTGAGAGCCATGCAAGGTATGCAAGAATAGATGTATAGTTTTTTTGAGATACCTGTATATTAAGCCGGAACATTTTTCCGGCTTTTTTTTAGTACCCAAGAATATCGCAATTTTGCAAACAGAATAGTGAGCATGGATTTCAATACAGATCAGCTTAAGAGAGTTTTCTAAAAAAATTGTAGCTTGTGCCAGTTCTAAATCAAAACTGTTTACTAATCATTAAATAAATAAAAATGGACACTTCAAAAATGATTAAGGCATTCTGCCTCAAAACCAAAGAAAAAAACGTACCCATGCACGATGCTGTAATTACAAAAACAGCCAGGGGCGGTTATATGGCCGGTGGTCATGATGGCAAAGGCAATAAGATGGCAGCTATTATGAGTGAAGCAAAAGCTTTACAGGCAATTGAAGATGGTGTTGCCACAAAAGGTTTTTAGCACAACTGCCTTAGCAATAAGATTGACCCTGCATTCTGTAGGGTTTTTTTATTGTGTTAATTAAGTCAGGCAGGGTAATTATAGGCACATTAATTGCAAAAGGCCAAGCTGAACTAAAAAATAAATCCTATGAAAGCAACAATTAAACTTGGCCTAACAACCGTATCAATTTTCTTTTGCACCCAATCTTTTAGCCAGTATGCCCGCCCTTCATTAAGCTTAGGCGCTGAATTGGGAGTGCCTGCAGGCACCTTAAATGCTACTCAAAAAATAGGTATTGGGGGCAGTGCAAAAGCAGCATTTCCCGTAGGGTCTGATCTTGATATTACTGTATCTGCTGGTTATATTAGTTTTTCCGGCGACGAGAGTGGAAGCATTAAACTTCCGGCCAAAAATTTTATTCCTCTTAAAGCTGGTGTACGTTATCGTTTTGTTCCCGGCGGCTTTTATCTTGAACCTCAACTGGGTTATACTTCTATTAATGCGCCAGGTTCAAACGGAGCTTCAGGAGGTTTTACATACGCAGCTAATGCTGGTTATATTATCAATAAAAACTGGGACATATCGGGAAGGTATGAAGCTGTAAGTTTAAAGAACAATGTTAACTATCCGTATATAGGATTTCGATTAGCTTACAGTTTTAGTTTATAAGGCAAATAGCTTTAAAAAAATCCGAACCTTTCAGATTAAGTATTGCCGGTTACCAATCTTTTTAAGTGTTATATTAGAAAATACAGCAGATAGAAAAGGTGGAAGCTTTGAGCTTCCACCTTTTCATTTAATACATCAATCTTATTTTACATCTAACTAAAAGCCTCTTTTATCTTTTCAAAAAAGCTTTTATCATTTTTATCGGGATGCGGTTTAAAATTATTGCTGTTATTCATCCTTTCGAGCATTGATCTTTCATCGTTGCTTACATTTTGTGGCGTCCATACGTTTACATGTATCAACTGGTCGCCTTTTGAATACCCGTTTACTTCGGGAAAACCTTTACCCTTCAGTCTGAATATCTTTCCGCTTTGCGTGCCCGGAGGTATCTTAATTTTGGCTTTCCCATCAATTGTAGGAACTTCAACATTGGTTCCAAAAACCGCATCGGGAAAAGTTATAAATAAATCATAAGCAACATTTAACCCATCGCGATGAAGGCTGGGATGTGCTTCTTCCTCAATTAAAATAATGAGATCGCCGGGATAGCCGCCTCTTTCGCCGGCATTTCCTTTACCGTTAAGGCTAAGCTGCATTCCCTCCTGCACACCTGCCGGAATATCCAGCGATACCATTTCTTCACCATAAATTCTTCCTTCGCCTTTACATGCACTGCATTTTGCAGTAACAGTGCTTCCTTCGCCGTTGCAGGTGGGGCAGGTTGTTACCGTTTGCATTTGCCCAAGAAAAGTATTCTGAACTTTCCTTACCTGGCCGCTTCCGTTACAGGTAGGGCAGGTTTGTATGCTGCCTTTATCTTTAGCGCCACTGCCGTTACAGGTATTGCAGCTTACGTACTTTTTAACCTTAATGTTTTTGGTAACGCCCTTTGCAATTTCTTCGTAGTTCAATTTAAGCTTTACGCGAAGATTGCTGCCGCGCTGACCGGTTGCTCTTCTGCCTTCGCCACCCCTGTTTCTGCCGCCGCCAAAAAAACTTCCGAATACATCTTCGCCAAATATGTCTCCAAACTGGCTGAAAATATCGTCCATATTAGCGCCACCGCTAAAACCGCCTGTACCTGGTGCAAAAGCCTGGTGGCCGTATCTGTCGTACTTAGCACGCTTATCTGCATCACTTAAAACTTCGTATGCTTCGGCTGCTTCCTTAAACTTTTCTTCAGCTTCTTTATCGCCCGGGTTGCGGTCGGGATGGTATTGCATGGCTACCTTACGGTAAGCCTTTTTAATTTCATCTCCGGCAGAACTCTTGCCTACACCCAGCACCTCGTAATAGTCTCTTTTTGTTGCCATATCCTGATCGCTCTAAGCGAAGTTTTTTTATTAGTAAACTTTATTGTTCTCAGATCCAACCACTGCCCAACGACGATTGTCTATCGTTAGTGTTCATTATCCTCAATCGCTTATTGACTTAATGACCTAATGACTATCCCTACTTCCCCACAATAACTTTAGCGTGACGAATGATCTTATCATTCAGATAATATCCTTTAGTAACTTCATCCACTACCTTGCCTTTCAACTCTTTTGTTGGAGCAGGAATTTCTGTTATAGCTTCGTGCTTTTCTACATCAAACGGTGTACCCACACTTTCCATTGGTTTTAAACCTTTGCTTTGAAGCGTAGAACGAAGTTTATTAAACACTAACTGAACTCCTTCTTTAATCTGGTTGATGTCATCCGTTTTCTGAATTTGTTTTTCCGCACGATCACAATCATCCAACACATCAAGCATTGAAGTAATAACTTCTTTTCCTGCAGTTTGAATTAGTTCAATTCTCTCTTTTGCATTGCGCCGCTTGGCATTGTCAAACTCAGCAAACAGGCGTAAATATTTATCTTTCTGCTCCTGCAATTCAGCTTTTAAATTCTCAACTTCGCTTTCCTCTTCCATCTGATCGTTCAAATGCGAAGTGCCGGGCATGTTTTCGTCAGCATTTATATTCATTTCCTCCATTTCGCCAACGTTATTACTGTCATTTTGCTGCATGTCTTTTTCTTCCATACTTTAATTTTTTTTCGCAAATGTAAAGGTCAAACAGTTTGCCAAAGGCTTTTAATAGCCAAATTGACATTGATTGAAATGGTTTAAAGTCAATCTGTAAAAATTATCTTTGCCCAATGGCAAAAGTGTATTTGAATAAAAAGATCAGTCAGCGTGTAGCTAATGGTCATCCCTGGATTTTTGGGAACGAGGTAAATAAAATAGATGATGCTATAAAGCCCGGAGATATTGTTGAGGTTTACACGCACGACGATAAGTTTGTAGGAAAGGGCTACATTAACCAGCAATCGCAAATAATGGTGCGATTACTAACACGTGACCGAAACGAAATAATAAACGAGCATTTTTTTTATAATCGTATTCAGGCAGCCTGGGATTATCGAAAAAAAATTGGATATACTGAAAATTGCCGTCTCATTTTTGGTGAAGCAGATTTTATACCTGCCCTCATCATTGATAAGTTCAACGATTACTTTGTTATTCAATCCCTTTCGTTAGGGATGGATATTTGGAAGCCTGCCATTGTAAATGCACTTGAGGTTATATTTAAGCCAAAAGGCATTTATGAACGAAACGATGTACCTGTTAGAGAATTGGAAGGGCTGCAGCAAAAAAAGGGATTTTTATCCGAACCCTTTGATACCAATATTATCATTACCGAAAACGGTTTACGGTTTTATGTTGACATTGAGAACGGCCAGAAGACGGGCTACTTTTTAGACCAGCAGGATAACCGGCGGGCGATTAAACATATAGTTAAAGGTGCAGATGTATTAGGAGTATTTACCTATACCGGAACGTTTGAAATTCATGCTGCACATTATGGTGCAAAAAGTGTTTTGGGATTAGACATTTCAGAAAATGCAGTGGCGCAAGCAACTAAAAATGCAGAGCTAAACGGACTCGGACAAATTTGCAAATTCGAGGCTGTAAATGCTTTTGATGTTTTAAAGCAATGGGGAAAAGAAGGACGGCAATATGACGTTGTAATGCTGGATCCACCTGCATTTACCAAAAGCCGCGAAAATATTCAAAAAGCTCTTGCGGGTTATAAAGAAATTAATCTTCGCGGAATGAAACTAACAAAGCCGGGAGGTTTTTTAGTAACGAGCAGTTGTACAAATTTAGTGTCGCCCGAAATATTCTTAGAAACTATTAATAGGGCTGCGAAAGATGCAAAGCGTAAATTAAGACAGGTAACTTTTAAGGCACAGTCAGGCGATCATCCAATAATTTGGGGAATAGAAAATACGAATTACCTTAAATTTTTAATTGTACAGGTTTTGTAAGATGAACTATTTAGCTATTTGAAACTTGCCCGATTCTACTACACGTCCGGCTTTATCTCTAAGTTGAAAGATGTAAACGCCCCTGTAAAAGTCGGTTAAAGGGATTGTATTTTTTTGAGAAGCATTGGTTATTTCAAATACTTTTTTACCGATAAAATTGTAAATCTGCAAAGTATAGTTCTTATCAACCTGTTTTAGAAATTCGAAATTTATTTCGCTGGTAGCCGGATTAGGATAAAATTTTACAACTTTAATATCCATAACCGCAGGCTGAGAAGGAGAATCCGGAAGTTTACCCGTTTGGGCACCGGCAAAGAGAGTACAACCAATAAAAAGAATTACTAAGTAAAAAAGTTTCATAAAATTCTCTTCATTAGATAAAATTAGTTATTAAGTTTTACAACAACAAATTTTTTGCTAAATAAAGGTTTTCTGTACATCATCTTAAATGCTAAGGATAAATTTAAACCCAAAATTACCAATAACTAAAACCTCGGACACAAAACTGCGTTCCTGCTGCTGTTACCCCTATCGAAAAAGCCTCTGTAAGTTATTGAAAGTTCCATACCGCCTTTGCCCTGGCTCGCTGTTTTTAGCTCGCTTATGTTTACATCATAACTTAAGGCTACAGAAAAAGGGTTGTAGTCTAACTTAACAACCGGAATAAATGCATCCTTCCAGCGGAGAAAAGCGCCGAAATGTACAGTGTAATCCGGATTGTCGTAGTCATCGCCAATTTTATAAGAATACAAAGCGCCGCCAATAGTTTCGCGATAGGGACCTTGTATATTATGATCAGCCTGTAAAGTGAAGTAAGAAGTTTCATTAAGGTCGAAACGAACTCCGGCGGAGATTACCCATTTAGGATTTAACTCAACAGCAGGCGATGTATAAAAGGTATTTTTAGGCCTGTTGAAATGGTGATAAGCAACGCCAACAAAATAATTATCGCCGGCTTTTCCATCACCTATGGCAGAGTTAAAGCTCATTCCAACGCTGCCATCAGGATAAGAATAATTGGCATTTACAAACGTTTCCCCGTCAGGTAATCCTGGATTATAGCCATTACCGTCGTAGTGGTTATTGGTGGTCATTTTGCTGCGGTCAATCCTGCGCTGCACTATTCCACCCATAAAACCTAAAGAAAGATATTTGGTCTTTTCGCCGCTTAACGATTTATGATAGTTTAATGCCGGAAGAATATTTGTAGTTGTAAAATTGGTTGTGCCCGCTTTATCGTACAATACCTGCAAACCGGTTGTAATAAAATCATCAGCCCGGCCAATTGGTTTTTTGTACTCGAAATTGAAAGAGCCGGTCTGGTAAGGAACAGTAACGCTTCCCCATTGATTTCGGTAAACGCCCTGAAAACGAATATCGCCTGTAAAAATACCGGCAAGTGAAGGGTTGCGTAAAAGCGGCGCTTCAAAAAATTGCGAAAAATGAACATCCTGTGCAGTAACTTTTGCAATTGAAATTAATGCAACAATAACAAGGAGTAAACCATTTATAAAACGCTTTACAAAGTTATTATTGCATACCTGATACCTCGTTAACTTCTTCATTTTATTATTCTCTTTCACGGTTTTTCTTTTACTTCAAACAAAATTATTTTATCAAGGTAACATTACCTTTGACAGGGAAAATCTGATTATTATCGCAGATAATCTCGGCCTCATAAACAAATACATCAGGTGTTAACGGCTGCCCGTTATACCTGCCATCCCATCCGGCACCCGGCTCATTTACCGAAAGATTGAGCTTACTGAAAACAACTGCTCCCCAGCGGTTAAAAATACGTAACGACTTAATTCCCGCAATACCTTTTCCCCTGATGTAAAATACATCATTTACCCCATCGTTATTAGGAGAGAACGTATTGGGTATGTAAACATTGCCATTATTACAAAATACCTCTATAGTTACATTGTCTTCGGCAGTGCAACCGGCAGGGTTCGTTGCAATTGCTTTATAAGTAATATTTGTTTTGCCGGTAACAACGGGTTGCGCACAATTGTAACAACTTAAATCCGTCGGTGGTAACCATCTCCAACTATTAACATCGGGAGAGTTAGTGGTGGTAAGGGTAACCTGGTTACCAACCGCAAGCGTAAGTTTATCGGGCACAATATTAAAAACCGGATTTTTATAAACTACTACAGGTATCAAAGCTGTATCTGTAAAACAACCGCTTCTGTCAAAGCCAACAACAGTGTAAACCGTTGAAGTTCCCGGCTTTGCTATCACGTCGTCGCTGTTGGGATTATTTAAAGTTGCTGCAGGGGACCATGCATAACTATCCGCTCCTCTTGCCCAAAGCTTTGCAGTTTCGCCAACACACAAAGTATCGTTGGCAATGGTTGTAAGCTTAAAAGGCTGTATCACTTTTATAGAAACTGTATCCGTATTTCTGCAACCAATATTGGTTATACCGGTTACCACATAAGTAATATTTGTATTAGGTTTGGCAACAGGATTTGTGCATAAAGTGCAACTGAGAGAAGAGTCGTAATTCCATTGATATGTGTTTGCACCTGATGGTTTTAAAATAAATGACTGACCGCGACACATGGTTGTATCAGCACCGGCATTTATAATTGGCAACCCCAAAATTCTTACATTGTTTGTAGCTGAATATATGCAACCTACAGCATTTGTTGCCGAAGCAGTAATAACATAATTACCCGGCAACGGATAAGTTTGGGCAGCCGGAACCGAATTTGAAGAAGTTATACCGTTTCCAAAATCCCACTTCCAGCTTAGTTGCGAGGTATCAGGCTGCAGGAGTTTAGCGCCAAAATTTACAGGCTGATTTATACATGCAACAGTGTCGCCGGTAAAATTAAATCTAGGGCTCTTGTTGATGGTGATAGTTGAAGCATCGGTTGTATCGCTGCAACCATTCTGACTGTTTACAATAAGTTTAACTGAATAAGTGCCGGCAGTTGCAAAAAGATGAAAAGGGTTTTGAAGATTAGAAGTAGTTCCATCATCAAAGTCCCACACAAGAGATGAGATCACATCGTTCTGAACAAGGCTGTTGCTTTTAAACCGAACGGTAGCACTGTCGCAATAAGAAGCCTTAATAGTGTCCATCCTTGCCTGTACGCCACTCACAAATAAAGGAGACGTACCAATCAAAGGCGTTTTGCATCCTCCGTTTACCAGCAGCACATTTGGTATAAACTTTCCTGATGTTCTATAAACATGCGTAACAATAGAGTCTACAGTTACGCTTGTGTTTCCATCACCAAAATCCCATATAAACGAATCATTATTTTTAGCATGCGCTTCAAACCTCACGGTTGCCGGGGCGCATTTTGCTAATGTATCGTAAATAAAATTTCCTTCAGGTCCTCTAAGGTTAATTATTTTAGTTATAGAATCTACACAACTGCCATATCCAAAAGCTTTTAGTTTAATGTTGTAAATGCGGGGTATTGAAAAATAATGCGAAGGGCTATCCAGGTTCGAAAAACCGCCATCGTCAAAGTTCCATGAAAGCGAAGACGCATTTGTTGAAGTGCTTATTAAAGTAATTAATACCGGGGGGCAAGCACTGTTTGAATCACTTAACTTGAAATCAGCTTTTACATTATCAATTAAAAGTGCATTTGGTTTGACAACAGTGCTTTTACAGCCAAAACGATCTGTTACATTTAATGAAACGGCAAAATATCCATTGCTTGTATATCTATAGGAAGGGGTGCTGTCGGTACTGGTTCCGCCATCTCCAAAGTTCCATAGGTAGGTTAACCCTAACCCTTTAGAAGTATTTTTAAATTGAATAGCCGAATTAGCGCAGCCAATAGAATCATCCAAAGCAAAATCTGCAACAGGATCGGTTATAATAATAGCTTTGGGTTTTACAATACTGTCAATACAACCGTTATCGGCAATTACTTTAAGGGTAAGATCGTAAGTTCCTGCTTTGGTATATTTATGGGTAAAAGGCCCGCTTGATGAAGACACAATAGTACTGTCGCCATAACTCCAAATATAAGTTTTAATAGTTGATGGTGCTTCTATAGTAGATTGGTTTGTAAATGTGACTGCATCGTTCAGACAACTTCCAGGCGGGCTGGTAAATGCAGCCGTAGGACCAAATATTTTGACAGTTATATTTTTAGTGGCCGTATCCATACAGCCTAAGTTATTCATAACTACAAGTGAAGCCGTGTAGTTGCCGCTGGATTTATAAGTGTGGGTTACAGACGAAGATGTACTGCTGCTTGTGCTTCCATCGCCAAAATCCCATTTATACGAAGCAACATTACTCATATTAACATTCGAAACATTGAAAGTTACGGCCGTAGAATTACACTTTACACTATCAGTTGTAGTTAGAACTATTTTTTCATCTAATATAGATACAGTAGTTTGCGTAGTATCGGCGCAGGTTCCGTTTTTAACTTCGAGTCGTACTACATATTGCCCCGTTTTCTGGTACCGGTGCTGGGGGCTTTGGGCTGTAGATGTAGTGCCATCACCCAAATCCCATTTCCATTCTGTTGCTCCAACCGATTTATCAGTATAAGTTCTAAAAAAAGGATCGTTACAATTTAAATCTATATTAAACCTTGCAACAGGGGGGTTAATATAGATATACTTAGGCATAATTACAGTAGCCTCACAACCATTATTTTTGAGAGTTAATGTAACAGTAAAATAGCCGGTATCTCTATATTGATGCACCGGGTTTTTTTCGTTTGAAGTTCCACCATCACCAAAATCCCAAATCCATTCTGTTATCGTGCCGGCAGAAAGGTCGGTGAATTGAATCTTTTTCCAGGCACATGCATTTGTAGGGTCCGCAGAAAATTTTGGGATGGGCTGCGGATCTATTTTAATTGCCTCAGTAAAAGTTTTGGTAACCGAACAGCCATTTGCAGTAGTGATAGTTAAGGTTATATCAAAAGTTCCGGGGGTGTTGTAAATATGAGATGGGTTTGGTAATGCAGATGTTGTACCATCGCCCAAATCCCATAAGTAGGTGCTAACGGGTTCGGGAGAAGTAAAGCTGGCTGTGAGGTTTGCAGTATAAGGGGCACAACCTTTATATGGAATTCCGCTTACTGAATTGATTATTGGGGCAAGAAAATTTAAAAGTTTGGGCTTTACTAAAGTATCGGAACAGCCGGCTGCATTAAAAACAATCAAACTTACTGTGTAAGAGCCGGGAGTTGTATATTGATGGGTTGGATTAGGCAAATCAGAGGTAGAGCTGTCACCAAAATTCCACTCGTACTTAACGGCATTGTTTGCAGTACTGCTAAATGAAACCGTAACCGGAACAGTGCAACCCGAAAGAGGTGAGTTTACAGTAAAGCTTGCTACAGGCTTAGATAAAACACGAATAGTTTTAGAAGCAGAGTCTTTACATCCTTCTGCACCATTTACCAGTTTAACAGTATAATTGCCTGCGGTAGTATAAAATTTTATGGGGTTAACGTCTGTAGAAGTTGTTCCATCGCCAAAAGTCCACAACGAAGTGCCTGCCCCCGGCGTTGAGGCATTTGAAAATTTCGTGGGGGTGCCAATACAGGTTTCATCAGGGGCGCTTAAAGCAGCCTTCGATGACCCAAGTGTAACTAAATTCGTTTTTGTCATTGTATCAACACAACCTAATTGCGTTTTAACTACAAGACTTACCGAGTAAGATCCTGCAGTTGTATAATTGTGAGATGGATTTGTAACTGTTGAAGTGCTTCCATCTCCAAAAGACCATTCGTTACTGATTATGCCTACACCGGTTGATGTATTTGTAAAGTTAGCCTGGGCCGGAGGGTTGCAGCTTGTTAGTGCACTTAAAGTAAAATCGGCCTTTACGCCCCCCTGAATATTTATCAATCCCACTTTACTTGCTATTTTATTGCAGCCGTTGCTGTTTTGAACTCTTAAAGCGATAGTGAAGGTTCCGGCAACCTTGTAAGTATGCGAAGGTGAGGGATCGGTTGAGGTATTACCGTCTCCAAAATCCCAAACTATGGATGTAATGGTACCTGAGCCGGGAGTGCTTTTATCAGTAAACTGAACATTTAAAGGAAAACAACCTGTTGTAACGCTTGAAGAAAAATCTACAGTTGGCGTACTATACACCGTTACATAATCAACTTTACTTACCGAATCTACACCTGTAGAAGTTTTTACAATAAGTCTTACTGTATAAGTGCCGGGATTAAAATAAATGGTATTAGGGTTTTGTTGAGTGGAAACATTTCCGTTTCCCAAATCCCAACGCCAGCTTGTAGGGTTGCCAGTGCTTATATCCTTAAAAGTAACTACCAAAGGAGCACAGCCACTTGTTACGTCAGAAGAAAATTTAGCTGAAAGCTGAGCAGAAGTTTCTGTACTCAGAAACACCAGGCAGAGAAAAACAAAAACTTTCCCCCCCATTTTATATAAATTAAAAAATTGCAATTAGCTATAGGATATGGCTGATTAATGTAGAAAAAAGGATTAAAAAAAATTCTCTCATTAGTCTCATTATTTTAATGTATGAGTTATGCGAACAATAATGTTCTAAAAAAAATTTTCTGATCTCAACGATCTTCCTGTATATTGAAAATTATTCCTGCCCGTTGCGTCTTATACTAAACTGTATGTACTTTTAAACCTAAACAAGTTAGGAGTTTTTCAGAAGGATTTGATATATATAAAAAAAGCTTCTCTAAAAGAGAAGCCAAAAATATGAACAAATTTTTAACAACCGAGAGAAAAGATTAGACAACTCTCACAGTTATTTAATCTGAAAAGTTAACAAAATTGGTGAAAAGACAATCACTTTTTGGTAAGCTCCATCTTGTAATCCACCCCCGACTTAGTTTGTGTAAATTGAGCGAAAGTATAATCTACCTTCGCAATCTTCCATGTTCCGTTTAATTTCTCTAAGGGAGCCGGGCTGCCTGCAGGAAACTGCCCCGTTATAGTTTGATCAGCAGTACTTGCATTCCATGTTCCTGCAACTTTTTGAGTACCTTTTCTTGCCTCGCAGGTTAAATTGGAATAATATTGGTACTCCCATCCTGCAAAATCGGCGGTAATATTGTTTTGACCTTCTGCAAAATTTGTAACGATCCATGTACCATCGGTCATTATTTTAATTACAAAGTCTTCAGCCTTTTGCTCCAGTTTAGCCTTAGTGCATGAAACAATGGTTGTTATTGATAACACAGTTAGGGTTATTGCAAATAATAATTTTTTCATTGTATGTAGTTATTTCTTAAAAAATTCAGTTATTCAGTATATTTTAAATACATGCAGGTTTTATAGTTCTTACTATTTACGAGCAAATAATTAAAGATGACTTAATTTTTGCCGTAAATAATTTACAAAAACTGTACTATCTAATTTTTTTCCGGTTACTAAAGTACATAATTCCTCGCTGTTATAATTTTTTCCATGAGTATGAATGGAGGAACGTAACCAATTTAACAATAATCCTGTTGCCCCTTCTGAAGCAATTTTAGAAGATAATTCAGGGATTTCGCACTGAGCTTGTTGCCAAAATTGTGCTGCATAAAAGCTGCCTAAACTATAGGTGGCAAAATAACCGAAACTTCCGTGGCTCCAATGCACATCCTGCAGGCATCCTTGTTTATCATCGGGCACATTTACTCCAAGCAGCTTTTTATACTGCCCGTTCCAGTAGTCCGGAATATCTTTTACCTGCAAACTGCTTTCAATCAAATGTTTTTCCAGTTCGTACCGTACCATTACATGAAAATGATAGGTTAGCTCATCGGCTTCAGTTCTTATTAACGAAGGCTGCACTTTATTAATTGCACTTACAAATTGCTGAACAGATATATTGCTAAATTGCTGAGGGAAGTACTCTTTCAATTTAGGAAAATAAAACTGCCAGAACTCCTTTGCGCGACCAATACAATTTTCCCATATTCTCGATTGGGATTCATGTATGCTGAGCGAAGCATATTCGCCTGATGGCAGTCCATATTCTTCCGCAGGTAATCCCTGTTCGTATAATGCATGCCCAACTTCGTGAATGGTGCTCCACGTCATATTTGCAAAGTCGTGCTCATCAATTCTGGTAGTAATTCTTACATCCTGGCTGCTGAAATTTGTTGTAAAGGGATGTTCTGAAATATCGTGCCTTCCGGCTTCAAAATCAAAACCAAGTAGTTTGGCAAGGTACATTCCCCACTCCCATTGTTGCTGCTTAGGAAAATTCTGGTGAAGGAAAGTGTCGTCTGTTGCAGATTTTTGCTGCACTTCGTTTAGCAACGTTAGCAATGGAGGCGTTACATATGCAAATATTTTATCTAACATACTAACTGTTGCGCCTTTCTCAAATTCATTCAGTAAAGCATTGTAGGGATGATCTTCATATCCAAGTATTTCAGCCTCTTCCCTTTTTAAATCTGTTAACCTCGAAAGAGCAGGTTCAAAAACACGAAAATCATTTTGCTTTCTGGCTTCAATCCATGCATGAAAAGATGCAGAAACTGTTTCACTCATTTTTCTTACAAATTCGGGTGAGAATTTGGAGAGTTTATTATAATCTTCCAGAGAAAGCTCAACATTCTTTTTTTCTTTGCCATCCAAATCTCTTGAGTTTAGTTCATTCAATAGCTTACCCACCTTTTCATCCGTAAACATGGTATGAGCAATTTCGCTGAGAGTGGCAAGTTGCTGTCCCCTAAAGTGTGCCCCTCTTGCTGGCAAATAAGTCTCCTGGTCCCATTGTAAAACTGCAGTTGCATATTTTACATCAGCAATCTTTCTCATGGTAGCTTTATAATCGTTATAAAGCAGTTCCTTTTCAATTGGCATGGGTATTTTTTGGGTGAGGAAATTTATTGAGCATAAAAAAAGCTCAAATGAATGAGCTTTTGTAGCGAGGAGCAGACTTGAACTGCCGACCTTCGGGTTATGAATCCGATGCTCTAACCAGCTGAGCTACCTCGCCATTTCGGGCTGCAAATATAGCGCTTGTTGGTTTTTGAAAAAAATATATAAAAGCTAAATAATTACCAGCTTAAAAAGTGCAGTAACCTCCAAAAAAAGCAGGAAGCGAAAAGCTTCCTGCTATTAATCCTGTAAATCATAAACAAATCCGTGCAATCCGCGATACGTAATTTAAGATCACTCGTCATCATCAAAATTCATCGCTTCCCTTGCTGTAGCTAACAGTTCGTATTCCTCTTTGCTACCAACGATCATGTTTTCAAACTCTCTCAAACCTGTACCGGCAGGTATTGCATGACCTGTAATTACGTTCTCTTTCAATCCAAGCATATCATCAGTTTTACCCATGATAGCGGCGGAACTTAATACTTTGGTAGTTTCCTGGAACGATGCTGCAGAAATCCAGCTTTGTACGCCAAGCGATGCTTTAGTTATACCAAGCAATAACGGAGATGAAGTAGCAGATTCAGCGTCTCTGAATTCAACCAGCTTTCTGTCGCTGCGGCGAAGGATGGAATTTTCTTCCCTCACATCTCTTAAGCTAACAATTTGGCCGGCTTTCAGCTTAGTGCTTTCACCTGAATCAACTACAACTTTCTTATCAAAAATGTAATCGTTCTCGTCGTTAAATTCGATACGGTCAACCGTATCTCCTTCAAGGAACCTTGTATCTCCCGGATCCTGTATCTCAACTTTTTTCATCATCTGGCGAACGATCACCTCAATGTGCTTATCATTAATTCGTACACCCTGTAAACGATATACTTCCTGAATTTCATTCACCACATATTCCTGTACAGCAAAGGGACCTTTGATTGCAAGAATATCAGCAGGAGCAGTTGAACCATCAGATAAAGCAGTACCTGCTTTTACGAAGTCACCCTCCTGTGCAAGTATCTGGCGCGTTAGCGGAACCAAATATTTCTTAACAACACCATCTCTTGCTTCAACAATAATCTCCCTGTTACCGCGCTTAATGTTACCAAAGCTAACCACGCCGTCAATCTCGGCAATCACAGCAGGGTTACTTGGGTTACGTGCCTCGAACAATTCGGTTACTCTGGGCAAACCTCCGGTAATATCTCTCAGTTTACCTAATACCCGCGGAATTTTTACCAGCACCTGGCCTTGCTTCACTTCTTCACCTTCATCAAGCACAATGTGGCTGCCAACAGGCAGGTTGTATAATTTACTTTCTTTAGCGCCTTCAACAATCAGCGCAGGTATCTTGGTTTTATCTTTTGTTTCAATAACCACTTTCTCGCGGTGACCTGTTTGCTCATCAGCCTCTTCACGGAAAGTAACACTATCAATAATATTTTCGAATTTAATTGCACCTGCAATTTCAGCTACAACTACATTATTGAAAGGATCCCATGAACATATAGCTTCGCCCTTCGTTACTTTTTGTCCATCTTTAACCATCAGCGTAGCTCCATAAGGAACGTTGTTGGTGATTAATAAACGATCATTTTTAACATCCATGATCCTTACCTCACCTGTACGGCCGATAACTACTTTTACTTTATTGCCTTCGTTATTTATGCTGTCAACAGTTCTTAAACCGTCAAACTGGATAGTGCCGTCAAACTTAGCGTTTAATGTACTTTCAACAGAAGCCGAACCTGCAACACCACCTACGTGGAAAGTACGCAAGGTTAACTGAGTACCAGGCTCGCCAATTGACTGGGCAGCGATGATACCAACCGCATCTCCGCGTTGTGCAGTGTAACCTGTTGCAAGGTTTTTACCATAACAACGTACACAAACACCACGCTTAGCTTCGCAGGTTAATACCGAGCGTATTTCTACAGTTTCAATTCCTGCATCTTCAATTGACTTGGCAATGTCCTCATCTATCTGCTGACCAGCTTCTACAATCAACCCATCATTAACAGGATTAAGAACGTTGTGAAGAGATGTACGTCCCAAAATCCGGTCGAACAATGGTTCAACCACATCTTCGTTATCTTTTAAAGCTGAAGTAGCAATACCACGAAGTGTTCCGCAGTCTTCTTCAGTAATTACAACATCCTGCGCAACGTCAACCAACCGACGGGTTAAGTAACCGGCATCGGCAGTTTTTAACGCTGTATCGGCCAAACCTTTACGGGCACCGTGTGTGGAGATAAAATAATCCAACACATTCAAGCCGCCTTTAAAGTTTGACAAGATCGGGTTTTCAATAATTTCCGAGCCGGTTGATCCACTCTTACGAGGCTTAGCCATCAAACCTCTTATACCAGCCAACTGCTTTACCTGTTGCTTACTTCCACGTGCACCTGAATCAAGCATCATATACACAGAGTTGAAGCCCTGCTTATCTGTTGCCATCTCACGGATCAACGTTTCGGTAATACGGGTATCCACACGGCTCCAGATATCAATGATCTGGTTGTAACGTTCGTTGTTGGTGATAAGGCCCATGTTGTAGTTATCCCACACTTCCTCCACTTCATTCTTCGCATTCTCCAGCAATTGTTCTTTAATGTCAGGAATGATCAGGTCGTTAATATTAAAGGACAAACCGCCTTTAAACGCCATCCTGAAACCAAGTGTTTTAATATCATCAAGAAACTTAGCGGTTTTAGGAACATTGGTTATCTTAATAATATCCCCGATAATTTCGCGAAGGCTCTTCTTGGTTAACAGTGCATTAATGTAACCAACTTCTTTTGGAACAAACTGGTTGAACAACACACGGCCAACTGTAGTATCAATCAACTTTTGATATAATTCACCTTTATCATTTCTCACTAAAGTTTTTACTTTAATGTGAGCATGCAGGTCAACTTGTTTTTCGTTGTAGGCAATAATCACTTCCTCCATTGAGTAGAAAGCTTTGCCTTCGCCTTTTACTTTTACTTCTTCAGTGCTCTTTTTACCCTTTGTAATATAATAAAGGCCCAATACCATGTCCTGCGAAGGAAGGGTGATTGGTGTACCATTTTGAGGGTTCAAAATGTTGTGAGAAGAAAGCATGAGCAACTGAGCTTCGAGAATAGCAGCATGGCTTAACGGAACGTGAACAGCCATCTGGTCACCATCAAAGTCCGCGTTGAATGCGGTAGTTACCAAGGGGTGAAGCTGGATTGCTTTACCTTCAATCAATCTCGGCTGGAATGCCTGGATTGACAAACGGTGCAATGTTGGGGCACGGTTCAATAACACGGGGTGACCCTTCAATATATTTTCTAAAATATCCCAAACAACGGCTTCTTTTTTATCTACTAATTTCTTGGCAGACTTCACAGTTTTTACGATACCTCTTTCAATCAGCTTACGAATAATAAATGGTTTAAATAGCTCGGCAGCCATGTCTTTAGGCAAACCACACTCATGCATCCGCATTTCAGGCCCTACCACAATAACCGAACGACCAGAATAGTCAACCCGCTTACCCAAAAGGTTCTGCCGGAAACGACCTTGCTTACCCTTCAATACATCAGAAAGAGATTTTAAGGCACGTCCACCTTCAGCTTTAACAGCGTTAGATTTTCTTGAGTTATCAAACAGGCTGTCAATCGCTTCCTGCAACATCCTTTTTTCGTTACGTAAGATTACCTCTGGTGCCTTGATCTCTAACAAACGCTTTAAACGGTTGTTACGAATGATAACACGACGGTAAAGGTCGTTCAAATCAGAAGACGCAAAACGGCCACCGTCCAAAGGAACCAAAGGACGTAACTCTGGTGGAATAACAGGAATATACTGCATCACCATCCACTCGGGACGGTTAGTAATGCGGGTGTTTGCATCGCGGAAGCTTTCAACAACGCTTAAACGCTTAAGCGCATCAGCTTTACGTTGTTGTGAAGTTTCGTTTGCCGCAGCATTACGAAGATCAAATGATAACTGATCCAGGTCAATTCTTTGCAACAGGTCATGAACTGCTTCAGCACCCATCTTTGCAACGAACTTATTTGGATCTTCGTCAGGCAGATACTGGTTGTCTTTTGGCAAAGCGTCCAAAACATCCAGGTACTCTTCTTCAGTTAAAAGGTCACCAAAGTTTTGACCTTTATCAGCACGAATGCCGGGCTGAATTACTACAAAACGTTCGTAATAAACAATAGTCTCTAATTTCTTAGAACTCATACCCAACAAGTAACCAATCTTGTTTGGCAAAGATTTAAAGTACCAGATGTGAACAACAGGAACAACTAATTTAATGTGTCCCATTCTTTCACGCCGTACTTTCTTTTCAGTTACCTCAACGCCGCAACGGTCGCACACAATGCCCTTATAACGAATACGCTTGTACTTACCGCATGCACATTCATAATCCTTTACCGGACCAAAAATCCTTTCGCAGAACAAACCATCTCTTTCCGGCTTGTACGTGCGATAGTTAATGGTCTCAGGCTTTAAAACCTCACCGAAGCTCTTTTCAAGAATGCTATCGGGAGACGCCAATCCAATCGTGATCTTAGAAAACGTTGGCCTTGGACGATTATCTCTTTTATTCATTGCCATATATCGTAATTACGATTTAAATTTTTTTGTTACCATTTCATCTTCTTATCAATCAACTTATCAACCGATCAACTAATCAACTTTCACCAAATTCACCATTCCTTCTTAAATCCAATTCTTTCAGTTCTTTCCGTCGGTTGTTCAATCAGCTTTTTAATGTAGTCAAAAATTATTTTAATTTGATTATCATGCTTATCCGTCTTTTTCTCCAGTTGTTCGAGTTTCACCAATATATCTTTATGCATTATCAGCAGTTCCTTCATCTTGGAGTAAACTCTCATAATCTGGATGTTTACCTGAACAGCTTGTTCACTTCTCAATACACTTGAAAGCATCAATACCCCATGTTCAGTAAAGGCAAAAGGAAGATACTTGATATTTTGCCCTCTTTTCAAGGTCGCAAATTGCGACCTTGAAGGCGTAGGAATTTGCGATTTCAAAAGCATCTCAGCTTCATCTTTAGTTAGTTCAAACATGAAATCTTCTGGAAACCTTTCTATATTTCGACGAACTTGCTCTTTTAAACGCTTATTTTCAACTGCATACATTTCTGCTAAATCAAAGTCCAACATCACCTTCTGACCTCTAATAAGGTAAATCTTACTCTCAATTAAAGTTTCAGTGATACCGATGGCTTTATCCATTATTAAAGTGTAGCTGTTAGAACAATACGTTTAAGGTCACAATTTGTGATCTTAAAATTGGAGGTCGCAAATTGTGACCTCCAATTTCATATTTATTTCTTACCACTTTCAGAATTTACTCTACTCCTCATAATCCTTTTAATCCTCAAAATCCCGGTTCTACTCAAACTTTAAATCCAATCCCAATCCCCTCAGTTCATGCACCAACACATTAAACGACTCAGGTATTCCGGCTCTTGGAATATTTTCTCCCTTCACAATAGCTTCGTAAGTTTTGGCACGACCAATTATATCATCAGATTTCAGTGTCAACAACTCCTGTAAAATGTTAGATGCACCGTAAGCTTCTAAAGCCCACACCTCCATCTCACCAAAACGCTGGCCACCAAACTGAGCCTTACCGCCAAGAGGTTGTTGAGTAATTAAACTGTATGGTCCGATTGAACGGGCATGCATCTTATCATCCACCATGTGGTGCAACTTGATGATATAGATAATACCAACGGTTGTCTTTTGTTCAAAGCGCTCACCGGTTTCACCATCATATAAGTGTGTGTGACCAAACAATGGCAACCCAGCTTTTTCAACGTTTTCTGCGATCTCCTCTACAGTTGCCCCATCAAAAATCGGGGTCGCAAAACGAACACCTAATTTTTCACCAGCCCAGCCTAAAACAGTTTCATAAATCTGTCCGAGATTCATACGGCTTGGTACACCAAGCGGGTTAAGAACAATGTCAACCGGAGTACCATCTTCAAGGAAAGGCATGTCTTCTGCACGAACAATCTTAGCAACAATACCTTTATTTCCGTGGCGACCAGCCATCTTATCTCCCACTTTCAGCTTACGCTTAACAGCCATATAAACTTTAGCAAGTTTCAACACGCCTGCTGGTAATTCATCCCCTATTGAAATGTTGAATTTCTCTCTTTTGTAGCGACCTAATTCTTCATTATACTTAATACTATAATTATGCAATAAAGTATTAATCTGATCGTCCACTTTTGCATCACCTGTCCAGCCAAGAGGATTAACATTCATGTAATCTATTTGGCTCAGGTTCTTTTGATTAAACTTTGCTCCTTTACCAATCAGCACTTCACCAAAGTTGTTGCTAACATTTGCAGAAGGTCGGTCTTTAAGCAAAGTCTGCAATTTATCCAGCAATACATCCATGATGTCGGCTACATTCTTCTCATGCACTTTTTCAATCTTCTCTAACAAAGCCTTTTCCTTAACCTTAGTATTCTTATCTTTCTTCGCTCTCTGGAATAACTTTTTGTCAATTACAACACCTTCAGTGCCGCTTGGCGCTTTTAAAGAAGCATCCTTTGCATCACCGGCTTTGTCACCGAAAATGGCACGCAGCAACTTCTCTTCAGGAGTTGGATCGCTTTCGCCTTTTGGAGTGATCTTACCTATTATAATATCGCCTTCTTTAATTTGTGCGCCGATACGAATAATGCCATTCTCGTCAAGATCTTTAGTAGCTTCTTCACTTACGTTAGGAATATCGGGAGTTAACTCCTCTTCACCCAACTTTGTATCACGAACTTCAAGTTCAAATTCTTCAATATGTACTGAAGTAAACCAGTCTTCACGAACTACTTTTTCGTTGATAACAATCGCATCTTCAAAATTGTAACCCTTCCACGGCATGAAGGCTACTTTAAGGTTGCGACCTAAAGCAAGTTCTCCATCGCGTGTTGCATAACCTTCAGTTAAGAAATCGCCTTCTTTTACAACCTGTCCTTTCTTTACAGAAGGACGAAGGTTGATGCAGGTTGCCTGATTGGTCTTAATGAACTTGGTTAATTTATAGACAATCAAATCCTCTTCAAAACTTACCAGTTTTTGTTCGGCATTCCTTGTATATCTAACATGAATTTCTTTCGCATCCACAAATTCTACCACACCGTCACCTTCTGCATGAATTTGAATTCTTGCATCACGTGCCGCTTTACCCTCCAGTCCCGTTCCTACAATTGGCACTTCGGGACGGATTAAAGGAACAGCCTGGCGTTGCATGTTCGATCCCATTAATGCACGGTTGGCATCGTCATGCTCAAGAAACGGAATCAGCGAAGCACTCAAACCAACAATCTGGTTTGGAGCAACGTCCATATATTCAACCTCAGTTTTATCAAGTATCGGGAAGTCGCCGGTTTCCCGGCTCACTACCCTGTCTTCTGAAAATTCTGAATTATCATTTAAAGGCGCACTTGCCTGTGCAATTTTCTTAAGGTCTTCTTCTTCAGCGCTCAAAAAAGTCAGGTTCTTCATATCCACTTTACCGTTGTTCACCTTGTGATAAGGTGTTTCGATAAAGCCCATTTCATTAATCTTTGCATGAACACAAAGCGTAGAAATCAAACCAATGTTTGGACCTTCAGGCGTTTCGATAGTGCACAAACGACCGTAGTGGCTATAATGTACGTCACGAACCTCAAAACCTGCTCTCTCACGGCTTAAACCCCCGGGGCCTAAAGCTGAAATACGACGCTTATGTGTTATTTCAGAAAGCGGGTTGGTTTGATCTAAGAACTGCGATAACTGAGAAGTACCAAAAAATGAGTTGATAACTGAAGAAAGTGTTCTTGCGTTGATCAGATCAACGGGAGTAAAAACCTCATTGTCGCGAACGTTCATTCTCTCGCGAATGGTACGTGCCATACGGGCAAGACCAACACCGAATTGCGCATATAACTGTTCACCAACCGTCCGTACACGACGATTACTTAAGTGATCAATATCATCAATCTCTGCCTTGCTGTTAGTTAAACGAACAAGATATTTGATGATCTCGATGATGTCTTCTTTAGTCAGTACTTTCTTCTCAATGGGGAAGGTTAAACCGAGCTTACGGTTGATCTTATAACGACCAACTTCACCCAGGTCGTAACGCTTATCGCTAAAGAACAGCTTATCAATAATACCACGAGCAGTTTCGTTATCAGGAGCATCAGCGCCACGTAACTGGCGGTAAATATGCTGTACCGCTTCCAACTCACTGTTCGAAGTATCTTTATTTAAAGTGTTGTAGATAATAGAGTAATCGCCGCTCATTTCTTCTTTCTGGATAAACACATTCTTCACATCCATCTCGCTGATCGTCTCGATGGCGCTTTCATCCAAAACAGTATCTCTTTCCATCACTACTTCGTTTCTTTCAATAGACACCACCTCACCGGTATCTTCATCAACGAAGTCTTCTACCCATGTGCGAAGCACACGTGCAGCTAATTTTTTACCTAAAAATTTATCTAATTCTTTTTTGTCTGCTTTTACTTCATCGGCCATACCAAACAGTTCAAGAATATCCTTGTCTGTTTCGAAACCGATAGAACGTAACAAAGTGGTTACAGGAAACTTTTTCTTACGGTCAATGTAAGCATACATCACGTTATTAATATCTGTAGCAAATTCCATCCACGCACCTTTAAAAGGGATTACCCTTGCAGAGTAAATCTTAGTTCCGTTAGGGTGAACAGACTGACCGAAAAATACACCTGGCGAACGATGCAACTGGCTAACCACAACTCTCTCAGCGCCGTTAACTACAAACGTACCACGAGGCGTCATGTAAGGAATATTTCCCAAAAACACATCCTGAACGATGGTTTGGAAATCCACGTGCTCCTCATCGTTACAGCTTAAACGAAGCTTGGCTTTAAGCGGAACAGCATAAGTTAATCCTCGCTCCATGCACTCATCAATTGAGTAACGGGGAGGATCAATAAAATAATCCAGAAACTCCAGCACAAAAATGTTACGTGTATCAGTAATAGGAAAATTCTCCTTAAACACACGGAACAAACCTTCCACGTTACGCTTATCGGGTGTAGTTTCTAACTGAAAGAAGTCCTGGAAAGATTGTAACTGAATGTCGAGTAAGTCGGGAGTTTCTGACAAATTTTTGATTTTTCCGAAACTAACCCTGTTTGGAACTTTAATTGAAGACATATTTATTATTAACCGGTTTTATTCAAAAAAAAATTTCAGGCAAACACTTTAGTAAAAGTGAAATGATTATCAGGCACTTACAGAATTAATGGCCATTTCTGATAAATGCTTTTGATAATTCGCCTAAAATAAAAGGAATGCAAAGGTAAGGAATAGGAAATTATTGTTGGAAACAATTTTTATACCAAAAATGTTAAGGTGGAGAAAAATAAAAGAAATCCTTATTTATTAGTAGTGGAATACAATAGCATACTATAGCTACCAATAAAAAATTTCTTTTTAGAATTCTCGTCAGTAATGAGAGAAAACCTGCCTTTAAAAATTTCCATGCTTAAAATTGCATTAGGAGGAAATGACTTAAGATCATCTTTTGTAAATGTATAATTTCCGCAACTGTCATTAAGGATGATGGTATTATACACCTTTTTATTATAATGTTCAGGATCAGAATATTTTTCTTTATAAAGGGAATCTATCGGATATAAACTTATTGAAATCATTATATAACTATCTTTTGGATTTGAAGCAGTTTTATTTTTTGTATCAGACGGAATTCGGGTAGCGGATAAATCTGACGGTATCCAAATTATTTTTTTCCCAACATATATATGTTTAATATCCTGCGGTGGCATTCTGAATACATCAACAACATGATGTGTAAATTTGGATGTAAAAGTTTTCCCTTGAGTTTTGTAATTCAAAATTATCTCTGTAGTCCGTCCAAACAGATTTATAAGGTTCTGCTCATCACTTGTAACATACGAACGTTCAAGGAGAGGAGTCAGGGTGATGTTATTGTTAATGGTTGAGGGCAGAACGTTCTCCACCTTGCCTTTCTGAAAAAAAGCGGTTAGTTTGGGTTGCGAAGGTTCCTGGTTAGAAAAACCTCCATGCGTGGAAATATCGACTATGCAATCAGCATCTTTCATTATATCATATAATACCGAAGATGCATCAATGTTTCTTGCATGCTTTACAGAGCGTAATATTTCGATAGAAGACATTCCCTTATCATTGAAATCTCTTCTGCAACCTGTAATTAAAATAAGTGCTGCAAAAGATAGAGTACTTATGGCTTTCATATTTTTCCATTTGTAATTTTCAGGACAAGGCTCAACGATAAAAAATACCAAATAAAAAGCCGGCAAGAAAACTTACCGACTTAATATATGAAAGATTGTTGAAATTACTTTACTTCAACCTCAGCACCAGCATCTTTTAATTTAGCTGCAATTTCTTCAGCTTCGGCTTTAGCTACCCCTTCTTTAATTGGTTTGGGAGCGCCATCAACTAAGTCTTTAGCTTCTTTCAAGCCAAGACCGGTAATGTCTTTAACCACTTTTACTACACCAAGTTTAGCCGCACCCGGACTTTTCAAAATCACATCGAAAGATGTTTTTTCTTCCACAGCAGGAGCAGCAGCGCCACCGCCACCAGCCGGACCAGCCACAGCTACAGCAGCAGCCGCAGGTTCAATACCGTAAGTTTCTTTTAAGATTTTAGCTAACTCATTAACTTCTTTTACGGTTAAGTTAACTAATTGTTCAGCAAATGCATTTAAGTCTGCCATTGTTTCAAATTTTTTCCGCCTTCATTGCCTGTGCTCCGGCGGAGAGTTTAAAAAAATTTGTGTGTTTCAACCTTCAGGCTTGGTTGAAAAGCCCCACCTAACCTCCCCCAAGGGGAGGAACAAGTGAGGAGTTATTTTAAGCCCCTCCTTCGGAGGGGTTTGGGGAGGCTGTTCTGTCTTCTAAAGCCTTAATCAAACTTGCCAATTTACCACCAGCATTTAAGCCGCTGATAACATTCTTAGCAGGAGATTGTAACAATCCAATAATTTCTCCGATAAGGTCTTGTTTGCTCTTAAGTGTTTTTAAAGCTTCCAGTTGGTCGTCGCCAACAAACACAGAAGCATCAATAAAGGCTGCTTTTAAAATAGGTTTCTGACCTTTGGTATCGGTACGAAAGCTGCTGATGATCATTGCAGGTTCTTTGGCGTTTTCGCTAAATAAAAGAGCGGTAACTCCACTTAAACTGTCAAAAACACCGGAGTATCTCGCTTCATCAATTCCTTCGAGAGCTTTACGGATTAAAGTGTTTTTAGCCACTTTCATTTCTACATTTTTATCGAAGCATATCCTGCGCAGTTTGTTTACCTGCTCAACGGATAACGATTCGGTGTTAGTGATGTAGAAGTTATTATATTGATTGAACTTCTCTTTAAGAACTTCAATTGCTTCGTTTTTTTGTTCTTTGGTCATAACGCTTATTTTTAACCCTGGACTTGTAAAAGGGCTGATTAGATGAATGTTTTTGTGTCAACAGGAATACCAGGGCTCATTGTGCTCGCCATGCTTACGCCTTTTAAATAAGTACCTTTAGCTGCAGATGGCTTCAGTTTCATAATTGCATTAATAAACTCGGTGCTGTTTGCAGCAAGTTTTTCAGGAGCAAATGAGACCCTGCCTATAGAAGCATGAATGATACCTGCTTTGTCAACTTTAAAAGCGATCTTACCACCTTTTACTTCATTAACAGCAGCAGCAACATCATTGGTTACAGTTCCTGTTTTAGGGTTTGGCATCAGGTTACGTGGACCTAAAACTTTACCTAATCTGCCTATCCTTGGCATCACCGATGGAGTGGCAATAATTACATCCACATCTGTCCAGCCGCCTTCGATCTTTGTAATAAATTCATCTAAGCCAACATAATCAGCGCCTGCGTTTCTTGCATCGTTTTCTTTGTCAGGAGTACAAAGAACAAGTACTCTTTTGGTTCTGCCTGTTCCGTGGGGAAGCGTTACAGTTCCCCGAACCTGTTGGTCGGCCTTCTTTGGATCAACGCCTAAACGAATATGAACATCTACCGAGCTATCAAACTTTGTGATGTTTACTTCCTTTACTAAGGCAGAAGCATCGGCAAGAGAGTAAATTTTATTTTTATCTATTTTAGCTGCTACAGCTTTTCTTTTTTTAGTGAGTCCCATTGTTAATCAGTTTAAAATTGATTGATTATTTACCAGGCTGTCCTTCTACGGTTAAGCCCATGCTGCGGGCAGTACCTGCAACCATGTTTGCAGCACTTTCAACACTAAAACAGTTAAGGTCGGCCATTTTATCTTTTGCAATAGCTTCAACCTGTTGCCAGTTTACTTTACCAACTTTGTTACGGTTAGGCTCTTTGGAACCACTTTGAATTTTTGCTGCCTCCATTAACTGAACGGCTGCCGGAGCAGTTTTTATAACGAAGTCGAAAGACTTGTCGTTATAAACTGTAATTAATACGGGAAGGGTTTTTCCCATTTTGTCCTGGGTTCTTGCATTAAATTGTTTGCAAAACTCCATGATGTTGAGGCCTTTTGAACCAAGAGCTGGTCCAATGGGTGGTGCAGGATTGGCCTGCCCACCTTTTACCTGCAACTTAACGTAGCCTGTAATTTCTTTTGCCATGTTTTTGTTTTTTGGTGTTAACGTCCCGATAGCGATCGGGACTCCCAATTCAATCAATTCTACTAAAGAACTTTTTTGGGAGGGCAAAGGTAAGGGAAAGCATTAAACTATCAAGATGTATTTTAATCTTTTTACTAACAAAGAGTTTGAAGACAAAGAATTAAACCAACTGGTGTCTCTTCATTTTCTTTCCGCTCATATTTATCAAGGCGGGAGAAAGGTTTGGATAGGGATTCGAAAACTACACCCGAGGGTTAAACGTGCGTGGATGCAGCTATGGGCATAAAAAATGCCCGAAAAAGGTGCCTCAATAAATGAATAAACTATTTTAATAAACTATTTTATTGCCACCCCGGATTTTGAGTAAGGTTTTTGTCCTTATCCAATTCGCCCTGGGGTATAGGCCACAATTTGTGCTTCTCCTTATTACTGCGGATTTGCCCCCTTGTTGAAATTCGCTTCGCTACACTATTGCTGTAATCCGGAATATCATCGTTATTAAAAACTGGTATCGCAGGTACATCAGCAGGATTTTTAGCAGCTCCAACCACAGGCCCGTTCATAGCCGGTACAACCAAGTCCCAACGTCGTAAGTCGTACAAGCGCAATCCTTCGCCTGCAAGTTCTACCGCCCTTTCTCTTCTTACGATTTGTCTTAACTGGGCTTGCGAAGTAGTTGTAACAGCAGGTTGACCGGCTCTTGCCCTTACTAAATTAATAGCATTAGTAACCGATGCATCAATTTGATTTGATTCAATTTTTGCTTCTGCATACGTTAATAAAATTTCAGCATAGCGCATTAGAATATAACCGGTCTTTGTTTCCCATGAATATTGTGTAGAGTCAACATACTTTCTCCACACATATCCTACACCGCCCGATGAACCGGTTGCGCCAACAAACCACGGACTGGTTAAATAATTTATCCAGTCGATATTGGTAGCAAGCGTATCAAATTTATTAGTGGTCCAGTTCCATTTGAAGCGCTGGTTGGTATGAATATTAAAGATGGTTCTTTCTTTAGGTTGGACATAGGGAAGTGATGGCGCTTTTGCCGTGTTATGCACCATTGTATCCCCGGGCATATATATCGTCCATCTTAAACGGTTATCCCTGTTTTTAGATGGTTGCGAAGGATCGTATGTAGAAGAGGCATCAATACGGGTCCCTTCTTTGGTTTCAAATTTATCTACCAGTTGCTGGGAGGGAAAGTGACTGCTTTGGGAAGTACCTACCTGTCGTGGAATTGTAATAACGGCTATCCAGTTTTGAGGGTCGAGTATATCGGTGGGAAAAGTTTGATTGAACATAATCTCGCGACTTGAATTAGTCTGCTGACCAGCCAAAATAAATAAATCGGTGTATCTCGGGTTTAGTCCATATTGACCTCCATCCATAATGTTTTTAGTAGCAGCAGCGGCAGTGTTGTAATCTTTAATGAGTAGAGCAAGTTTTGCTTTTACGCCCAATGCAACGCCTTTGTTTACTTTACCCATCGCCTGTACAGCAGGTGTGTTTGCTGCATCAAACAAAGTAACGGCTTCGTCAAGGTCTTTGTATAAATAGGCTACTACGGTAGCCACAGGAGTTCGGCTAAGGGTAAATATTTGCCCGGTTGTTAAGGGTTCGGTGTAATACGGCACATCACCGAATTGTGACATTAAGTGAAAATATGCCCATGCCCTTAATACCAAAACTTCTGCTCTCATTCTGCCATACGTTTTAGCATCTACATTTGCTGCATTTTTCTGCATTCCCTGTAATTGCTGATTAGCTCTTGCAACCAGTTTATACTCCTGGTCCCACGCTACAACAGTAAGCCCGTTAGAGACTAAAAAAGGTCCTGCATCACCCATTGCTACCTGGTCTTCGGCATTTCCTGTTCTTCTTAAAGCAAGGTCTGTAGTGGATTCTAGGGAATAGGGTAATGGGATATTATTTGCCACTATCCAAAATGCTGCGGCATAAACACCTGTTAGCCCCAAGTCCATCTCTGCTTCGTTGCTTAAAAAGGTAGAAGAGGCTGAAGCATCAAGTGGCTTCCTGTCTAAAAATTTCTTACATCCATAAAGCAAACCGGCGCAAGCGATGAATGCTATAAAAAATAATTTTTTCATTTGATGAAATGTTTAAGTAGTTGGACTAAAAATTGACGTTTACACCAGCAGTAAATGTTTTCATTAAGGGATAAAACTCTGCATTTTGATTATTTATCTCCGGATCAAATCCCTTCCAGCTTTTGGTGAACGTAATAACGTTAGCAGCGCTAACAAAAATTCTTGCTGAAGAAATTTTTACTCTATTAGTTACTGCTTCGGCAATTTTGTAGCCGAGGTTTACGTTCTTTACACGGAAGTAAGCAGCATTGCGAATCCATAGTGAAGAGACAACGTAATTATTTCCACCCGAACCTGCCGGCAGTAATCTTGGGAAGGTTGCATTTGGGTTAGAAGGACTCCAGTAATCTTTGTGAATTTGGAGTAACGAAGCGGCGAAATCTGTACTTGAAAAAGGTACAGCGCCGGTGCCGGTTAAATAGTTATCACGCTTGCCTACGCCCTGTCCAAAAATATTCAGATCAAAATTTTTGTAAGAGAAATTCAGGTTAAGACTATACTCGTATCGTGGAAAATTATTACCGATAAAGGTTCTGTCGTTTGCATCTATTTTTCCATCAGCTTTGCCATCAGGCCCGCTAAGATCAGCATATTGCACATCGCCCGGCTTTGGACCAACACCGGCATTAGCGCCATTGTAAGGTGTACCAAACTGAACAGGAGCAGCTTTAATTTGATTGCTATCCTGGAAATAACCGAGCGCTTTATAACCAAAGTATGAATTAAAAGGCTGCCCTTCCTGTGTGCGCACAGAACCTCCATCTAAATAGGAGTTGCCCGCCAAACTGGTTACTTTGTTTTTAACATCCGAGATCATTCCGGTAACATCCACTCCAAAATCTCTAAATCTCCGCTTGTAATTCAGGGCGAATTCCCATCCCCTGTTTTCCATTTTACCTGCATTAATAAGCGGATTTGTTGCACCGCCGGCAAAGGTTGGAAGCGGTTGTCGTAAGATCATATCTTTTAAGCTTCTTACATAATAATCGGCAGTTACTGTAAAATATTTAGCCAAGCCTAAATCTACTCCTACATTCCATTGATTAGATTTTTCCCACTCAATCTGCTGGTTAGGGAACTCTAATATTGCATACCCAAGTGTAGTTACATTATTGAAATAGGCATTGGTTCCATTAGTAGGATTATTGTAGATTGATTGGGCGTAAAAGGCATCAAACGGATAGAAAGAACTGAAATTTTGATTTCCAAGAGAACCAATTGAACCTCTTAGTTTACCAAAGCTTATAAAGTTTGATGCGCCATTAAACATACTTTCCTTGGTAAAAATCCACCCTGCCGAAGCCGATGGGAAAAAGCCCCATTGTTTATTTAACGCCTGAGAAAAGCGGGACGAGCCATCGTACCTGCCATTCAACTCAAGGAAATACTTTTCACCATAATTATAATTCAAGCGGCTGAAAAAACCTGCTAACGCAAGTTCGCTGGCTGCTGCATTGTTATCACGTGTTCCGGAACCTAAGTTAAGATAAGGCTGATTGGGATTTATGAAACCTGTTCTTGATGCACTGAAAAAGGAGTTGGCAAACAGTTCGGATTGTGCCCCTGCCAATACCTTAAAGTTATGATTGCTGATTTTGCCTGTATAAGTTGCCTGCGCTAAATAGGTTTTGTAAACATTATTAAAATACGATTGTCCCAAAGAAGTGCTTCCCGGCCACACCCCTATTTTATCATAGCTATTTGTAGTTAGGTTTGGCTGGTAAACGTCTACATTTTTTACAAATGTTTTAGTAGTTGGATTTCTTACTTCACGTGCCCAGTAAGCTTCAACCTCAACGTTCTTAACAGGATGGTATGTGAAACCTGCTCTTGTCAATAATGTATTATCATTTCTAACAGCAGTGCCTGCCGCTTCGGCCTGGGCTAAAGGATTACGATTATTGGTTTGGCCTGCTGTACCATACATTCCTTCGCCATATTTTCCACCGCCAATTGCCGGTAAACCTATTGCCTGGCGAATAATGAATTCGGCCGAACCTGTAGAAGGATTAATTGTTTTGCTGTTGTTGTAACTGAATACGCCGCTAACAGTTAGTTTATCACTTATCTTAAAATCCGGATTAAACCTTACATCATATCTCTCGAAACTATTATTCTGTATTAAGCCCTGCTGTTTTAAATAGCTCACAGAAGTAAATACATTCACTCTGTCACCTCCTGATACAAGCTGTATGTTATGGTTATGCATTAAACCGTTGTTTGTAAGCAAAAGACCTAACCAGTCGGTATCAATCACATCGAGGTTGTTGGCAGGAGTGGTTTTATACTTTTCAATAAGGGACGGGGCATATAAAAAAGAAGCAGGATTGCCGGTACGGTTTTGTTCGGCGATATTGCTTAATTCCATATGCTCTACTGCCGTGGTACGTTCAGGAATAGCAGTAGCAACCTGTTTAGAAACAAAAGCATTGTAGCTAACTTTAAGTCCGTTTCCGGTAGCTCTTTTTGTACGTACCAGTATGACACCGTTTGATGCACGTGAACCATAAATAGCAGTAGATGCAGCATCTTTAAGAATGTTGATACTTTCTATAGCGTTAGGATCTATATTATCTAAGGTAGAAACAACACCGTCAATAATAACTAATGGGTCGGAGCCCGCAGAAATACTACTGATGCCCCGAATTCTGATGGAGGCTGCATCACCACCCGGCTTGCCACTTTGTTGCTGAACGGTTACACCTGGTGCCAGGCCTTGCAGGAGATTGCTTGTGCTTGCAACCTGCCTGCGAGTTAAGGCTTCGCTTTTTAACGTTACAACAGAACCTGTAATAGCAGACCGACGTTGCGTTCCATAACCTACCACTACCACGTCAGACAACTGCGTGTTGTCTGCTCTTAACGTAGCGGTAAGATTGTTGTTATTGGCAGTAATTTCCTGGGGCGCAAAACCTATGCTGGTTATTACCAATGTTGCACCCCGTGGTACATTAATGGTAAACTCCCCCGCAGCATTAGTTGCCGTACCTTTATTCTTGCCTTTTACTACCACCGATGCACCACCTACAGGCTCGCCGGTGGCATTGGTAACCTTTCCCGTTACCCGGGTTTCCTGTGCTGATGCGAGCAACCCTGAAACGGATAGCATTAGCAAAAAGAGAAGCTTTCTCATATTTAGTATTTGGTCGGGTTTACAAAAATTTAAACAGTAATAAAATTCCCTACTCATTATAGCTGCAGTTGAACAATAATCATCCTTTATTTGTAAGATCCTGCGTTTTGAAAATGACCGACGTTAATAACTGCCCTCGCCTAAGTTAATCTTCCAATGTTTTCCAAACCTGGTATAATGCTCTTGGCACATGAAAACATCCTTTCCATTTGCCGCCCTTCAACGGAAGCAACACTTCTCCCCTTCGATTAAGGTAGCCAAACCATTCGCCGTGTTCAGTGTCTTTAAAATGTTTCCATGTATAGTTGTGTACTTTTTCAAACCATTGGCGGCACCGATCATTACCTGTAAGAGTATATCCTTTTGCAAGCGCTACCAGGGCTTCAACGTGCACCCACCAAAGTTTCTGATCCCACTCTAACTGTTGCGGTGGATAACCTTTTACATCCAGAAAATAAAAAATACCTTCGTACTCTTTATCCCATCCGTATTCTAAAGTGTCGAGCATAATGTTACACGCCTTTTCAATTATTATTTCATCCCCAATTCTTTTTCCGAGGTCCATAATAAACCACATGGCTTCAATTGCATGACCTGGATTTAATACACGTCCTTCAAATGAATCGCAAAAGCTCCCATCTTCATAAACGTTTTCTAAAATAAGCCCCAAGTCCGGCTGATAAAAAACTTCCAGCACTTGATGAATTACCTCCGGAATAAATTCATCAACCCTTTCAGTACCTAACAAATGCTCTAATTCAAGCGACAGGTTGCAAAGTATCATCGGAAGGGCAAAATTCTTAAGCGCCCGTGTGCCAGGATAAGCTTTATTGTATGTGCCTTTCCAATTATGCTGTCGTTTTAAGATACTTTCAAATGTATCGACGGCAATTTTTTTATAACGATTATCAGGCTTTGCTTTGTCTAAAGACGCGAACGCCATAGTAGCGAAGCAGTCACTGAAAATATTGTAAGGCTGTACCAGCGGCTCGCCTTCTGCGGTCAAAGAAAAATACCAGTTACCGTCTTTGTCCCTGCCAAATTTTTCCATAAAGTTGGCGCCATGCAAGGCCATATCCAGCCATTCCTGCTTCCTGGCAACATTATTATACATATAACAAAAGCACCATACCTCCCTGCCCTGCAGCCACATAAACTTATCTTTATCATATACAGTTCCATCCCGGTTTAAACATGTAAAATATCCACCGTTTTCGTTGTCTTTACTGTTCATCAGCCAAAAAGGAAGAATGTTATTTAATAACTCATTTTTGTATTGCTTCGCATAGCTGTTTAATGCTTCTGAAGTTTTAGATGTGCGGGCAAAGGGTATTTGGGAAGTATCCATTTTTTTTAAAAAAGAATGAGCAATTGGAGCACTAAACTTGCATTTTTTTTATATTCTACAAAACTTTTTTAAAAAATTTAATTAGTTTTCCTCAAAATCCTGTTTTTTGTTTTAATTATGGGTATTTATAATTGAAAAACATGCATCAACCTTTGTTGGATTTTTTTTTGGATGAGAATGCTTCTGGTGTGGCTTATAAAAATAAATCTTTAAAAAAAGCCATTATTACCTATCTCGACGGGGTGGCCAATGCTACAGTTGCTGATTTAAGTAAAGAATTAAACATCAGCACTCCTAAAATCATCAATCTTATAAATGAGTTAATCGAGGACGAACTGATAAAAGATTATGGAAAAGTAGATTCCACGGGCGGTAGAAGAGCAAGTATGTATGGACTTGTTGCGGAGGCCGGTTTTTTTATTGGAGTAGATATAAAAAGGTTTTCAGTAAATATAGGTTTACTCGATTTTAAAAAACACCTGGTAACTATAAAAAAAGATATCCCGTACAAACTAGAGAACAGCCATGAAGCGTTTGAACAATTAATTGCGATAATCGAAGATTTTATCGCTCATTTATCAATAGAAAGAGAGAAAATATTAGGCATAGGGATTAACCTGACCGGGCGGATCAATAACGAAACCGGATATAGTTATAGTTTTTTCCATTTTTACGAGGAGCCCCTTGCTAACACACTTAAAAACAGGTTAGGAATTGAAGTGTTTTTAGAAAATGATTCAAGGGCAATGAGCTACGGGGAATTTTGTTTTGGTGTGGTAAGCAACGAGAAGAACGTGCTATTTGTAAATATGGATTATGGTATTGGTTTAGGAATTTTGATAGATGGAAAAGTATATTACGGCAAATCGGGTTTTAGCGGCGAGTTCGGGCACATACCATTCTTTAACAACGAAATCTTATGCCATTGCGGAAAAAAAGGATGTCTTGAAACGGAAGCTTCGGGGAATGCTTTAATACGATTGTTTAAAGAAAAGATACAGGAAGGCTCATCATCACAACTGATAAGCAAATACGAAAATGTAGAGCAAATTAAATTACAGGACATTATTGATGCTGCTCAAAATGATGACATGCTATGTATTGAGCTTATAGCTAATGTTGGTGAAAAAATTGGAAAAGGTCTTGCCGTTTTGATCAATATTTTTAATCCTGAGTTAGTGATTTTAGGTGGCACACTTGCACAAACAGAAGATATTATAAGGCTGCCAATAAAGAGCGCCTTAAATAAATATTCTTTAAGCCTGGTAAATAACGATACCAAATTAAAAATGTCGAAGCTGGGTGAAAAGGCAGGTGTAATGGGTGGATCGCTTATCGCAAGAAATAATGTGTTTTTGAAACGTGGAGCGGAGCAGTGATCAGGATTGATAAGAGCAAGCTAAATAAGAACATAGTAAACTGCAGTGCGGCAAATAACAGAATTTTTTTCGGACGAATAGCTCATAATAACTCATAAATCATCTACTTAATCAACAAATAATTTTTTAATTCAATTCGAAACTAGCACCAACACTAAACTAATATGGCTATAATATCAGCACAACAAACTATTACTTCCGACCAGACAGATCAAAAAACCCATAAATATACACTGGCTCTTTCCTCCCTTGCAGTGCTTTATTTTATGATGGGTTTTATAACCTGCCTTAACGATACGCTGGTGCCTTTTTTTAAAAAAGGGTTTACATTAAATTATTCTCAATCTTCATTGGTTCAGGTTTATTTCTTTCTTAAATATGGTATCGTGTCTATACCTGCAGGTAAAATGGTAGAGCGCATAGGTTTTAAAAATGGAATGGTTGCTGGTTTTTCTGTTGCAGCAGTCGGAGCTTTGCTGTTCTACCCGGCTTCAGTTTGGCATCAATACTATTTATTTCTTGCAGCATTATTTGTTGTTGCCATTGGCATTGTATTGTTGCAGGTTGCTGCAAACCCATACATAACAGTACTTGGTCCCGCTAAAACTGCTTCATCAAGGTTAACATTGATACAGGGCGTAGGCTCTATCGGAACAACAGTGGCGCCTCTTTTTGGGGCCTACTTAATTCTGTCGCGCCTCCAGGCATCGGATGCACCAAGCGAAGCTGTAAGATACCCTTACCTTGGTATCGCCGGTTTACTGATAGTGATTGCAATATTTGTATCGCGTCTTGCTCTGCCTGCTATAAAAACAACACCCGGCACTTCCACAATATCATCTGAAAGAAAAAAAAGTATTCTTTCTTTTCGCAACCTAAATTTTGGAGTAATTGGCATCTTTATGTATGTAGGCGCCGAAGTTTCTATAGGTACTTTTCTTACAAACTATATCGCCGACACTTTAAAAATTACGGTACCAGATGCCAACACTTATGTAGCTTTTTATTGGGGAAGTATGCTTGTTGGCCGTTTAATTGGTTCATATATTCTTAAAGTAGCAAAACCTTCTTTGGTATTAAGTTTTTGCGCCGTTATGGCTGTTGTGCTGATAGCTATTTCCATTAATAGCACAGGCACTATGGCAGTGTGGACTATGATCGCGGTTGGATTATGTAACTCTATTATGTTCGCAACTATTTTTTCATTATCAGTTAGCGGGCTTAGAGAATATACCACCCAAGCTTCCGGGCTTTTATCTACCGCTATTGTAGGTGGCGCTATAATATCTTTTGCCCAAGGTGTGATCAAAGATCATTATGACTGGCGGATAGCATTTATACTGCCGCTTCTTTGTTACGTTTATATCCTGTTTTATGGTTTGAATGGGTATAAATCAAAAGTTACTGAACAGTAAGTTGAGCAGATTTACCCTAATAAACTTGCTTTAAGTTTTTCCTTTCAGGTTTTCAATTTTCATAATCATGAACCGAAAAAAATTTATAGGACTTATAGGACTTGGCGGTGGAGCATTAATATCACCAGGTTTTTCCTTTGCAAACGCTTCTTCTTCCCATAAAAAATTTGATACAAAAGGCATTCAAATAAATGCTGATCTTGTTATTGCAGGCGGGGGCGTTGGTGGTTGCGCGGCTGCTCTATCTGCTTTAAGAAATAATTTGTCTGTAGTACTAACTGAAGAAACAGACTGGATTGGAGGTCAGCTTACTCAACAAGGCGTTCCTCCTGATGAACATCCATGGATTGAAACACACGGAGCAACTGCTTTATACCGAAAGTACAGAAGTGATGTGAGGGAATTTTATAAAACGAATTACCCGCTTACTGAAGATGCACGTACTCGAAAATTTCTTAACCCCGGCGATGGCGTCGTTTCTCAATTATGCCATGAACCGCGCGTTTCGTTAGCTGTACTTCAGGCAATGCTTGCGCCATATATAAGCTCTCAAAAACTGACCCTGTTAACCGAGCATAAAATAGTTGCGGCTGATGTATCGGGCAGTAAAGTAAAAGCGCTAAAAGCAGTTAGCAAACAAAGCGGAAAGGAGGTAATATTATCTGCCCCATATTTCGCGGATGCCACAGAATTAGGCGACTTATTACCATTAACCGGAACCGCGTTTGTTACAGGAACTGAATCAAAAAAACAAACAGGGGAGCTGCATGCGCCGGAAATTGGAGACCCAAATAATCACCAGGCCTTTACCGTTTGTTTTGCTATGGACTACATTGCCGGTGCAAATCATGTAATTAATAAACCTGCAGAATACAATTATTGGAGCAATTATGTTCCTAAAATGACGCCGGCATGGCCAGGTAAATTACTACAGCTTAGCTACCCTAAACCTTCCACCCTTGTGCCTACGCCTTTAGGCTTTCATCCTGAAGGGTTAAAAACGGGCGACTATCTTAACTTATGGAACTACCGTCGCATCTTAAATAAAAACAATTTCGAACCCGGCTTTTATGGAGGAGATATCAGCATCGTTAACTGGCCTCAAAATGATTATACTTCAGGCAATCTTATTGGCGCAACTGAAAAAGAATTTAAATACCATGTTGATCGTGCAAAACAATTAAGCTTGTCGTTACTTTATTGGTTACAAACAGAAGCACCAAGGCCCGGAGCTGGTTATGGATGGCCGGGGCTGCGTTTACGAAAAGATATTATGGGTACAGAAGATGGTTTGGCAAAGTATCCTTACATACGCGAGTCACGGCGCACTAAAGCCCTTTTTACAGTAAAGGAAGAACATGTTGGAGCAGCAAACCGGGCGCTTGCATACGGCAAAGAAGCAGCAAGAAAAAGCGCAGACTTTTATGATAGTGTAGGTGTTGGCAGTTACCATATTGACTTGCATCCCAGCAGCCGTGGCCATAATTATATTGACTTCGATTCATTGCCTTTTCAAATTCCGTTGGGTGCCTTACTTCCTCAACAAACAGATAACCTGCTGCCGGCAAATAAAAATATTGGAACTACTCATATAACGAATGGATGCTACCGCCTGCATCCGGTTGAATGGAGTATTGGTGAAGCTGTTGGGCTATTAACGGCTTATGCAATTAATAATAAAGTGATCCCACGGGAAGTGCGAGAAAAACAAAACTTGCTTCAAGACTTTCAAACCTTTATACAAAAGCAAGGGGTTGAAACAAAGTGGCCGTGAAAGGAAAACTAAAAATGAAAAATGAAAAATGGAAAATGAAAAAATAACACTTCCTATTTCGTACTTCAGAGTTCGTACTTGCATCCTCAGCTCATACCTCCTACTTCTACTTGCCATTTCAAAACTCGCACTTTACATGTTGTTTCATAAAACCATTGTAAAGTTTTCTTTATGTGCTTTTGCTCTTGTAGTTACAAGTTGCAAGATGGTTCAGCCACATTCTGCAAGTGATAAATTCACTCCTGAAAAAAATGAAATTCTTCCGCCTGTAACAATCCCCTGTTTTGCCGGTGCCTACTATAGAAAAGCTGTTAGCAGCTTTGATGTATGGACGGGTATTACGGGAACGGTCGTAACAGGCAAACCAACAGTAGATGAAGCGCGGCTTGATGAAAAAACAAAGCAACCGCTTGATAATTTTTCTGTTTATATGGGGGGCAGTGCAGGTGGTCAATATGAAGTAGATGCAGGATTAACGTGGGCATTCACTCAAAATGCAGAGGGCAAGTTCAGCGAAGGAAGAAATGCATGGCGCCCTTTCTGGCGAACAAAAGTATGGAACAATGCTCCTTTGTCAGAAGCATATACATGGTATCCAGGAGACACGGTACGAATGGAAGTTAGAATGACCGGACCTAAAAAGTTACGACTCGTTATTGCTGATGCCGGCGTGCATCCGACAAAAAGTTTTTCGGTTGATTTTGATGCTGATGGTTTTCTATCAGATGTAAAAAGACAATTCAAAAGGGTTAACGCAATAGATCAGTTTCATAACGAAGGCAAACCGGTTAAGCCAACGGATGCTAAAGTGTTAAATGCACAATGGTTGGGTACAAAATTGTTTCGGGGTAAAAAAGAATTGCCGATGAATATTCACCGTTTTACAGATATGCGTTGCAGCGATGCCTCTCACATTGTTGTTACTCCTATTGATGAAATGACAGGTGCCGAAAAAATAGACATATTCGGACGACCAAAAGCGGATTGATAATTTACGAGACTCTATTTACCACTGCAAACCATATCAAAATTTATCTCCGCTTCAAACGTTCTGTTCCAGGGAAGTTTGAAGCTCATATTGGAAGGCTGCGAGCATTGTACATTCTGTTGCCTGCTATTTGCTATTTTGCGGGAATAGATGTTACTTAACTCATTAAACGATTTTGAAAGCAATGCTGTCGCATAACTTTCAACCTGTTCATTTGCCCTATCATCCAAAATCTTTGAACTTAACCCCTGCTGGCCAAAATGCTGATTGATTCGTGATCTTTCTAAACCGTGAAAATAATAATCATCTAATACACGATGAAAAGTAAACCAGTTTTGAGCGGTCCAGATGCGATCGGCCTTAGTTTTATTATTTAATTTATTGTTTAGAAGTTTTGCTTCTGCTGCATTAAATATAACTCCGTTTGGAAGTGTTGTACCAATGGTATTAGCGGCAGTATTCCACGAAGCATAACTGTTAAGTTCAGGAAACAGACGTCTTCTTCCCAGCTCATTTGCAAAAGCAGAGTCGCCACCCTGTATATTACCTACCGGATCAATATCAGCAACGATAATTCTCTTGCCTTGCCTGATCTTATTTTCAATTTCTTCAGCAAAGCTTGCAGATCTTCCGCTAGCACGCCGCGAAACAAAAACATAGAAAAGCAGATCGGCCTGTTTCTCATCCTGCACCTCCTGCGAACCGGTTGCTTTAATATGATAGCTAACCGTTTCTTTTAAAGGTTTATCTTCAAAAGGCATAACAGTATTTGCAGCAATGGCGGATGAATAAACAGGTTTAATTTTTGGTGTAATCTTATAATATTGATTAAGTGCCCTTGCTAATAAAAGCATAGAAACTTCATCAGCCCCAGGTTGCACAGCAATTTTACCAGCTAATCCCAATCGTTTAGTTTCAGCAATTAATTGTACCCGGTCTGCTACATGAATACCTATGGGCTTTGCATCGTCCTGCGATAAGATGAGGTAATCAATAATACCGGAACGAACAAAATTGATAGCTTTTAAATTAACCTTTAAATTCCGTTGTCTTGCGGTCTTATAATCAGCCAAAGCCTGCGCTGGTATTTTGGTTTCTAAGACTTTGGTTTCAGCCTTCGACTTAGCGTCATTTATAACAGATACTTCAGCCCATTTTGCAAGGTCTGCCCGATAGGCTTCGTTTTTCCCATCAGCAGTAGGCGCCAGTCGCATTATAACGTTTTGTGCATATACACGTAGTTGGGGAGCTTCCTTACGTATCTCCCGCATAACTTCAGCATGCTGTAAAGCTTTATCAGTTTCCACATTATAGGCTCGTGATGCAACCAATCCACCATACACAAGCATGTCAAGCGAAATAATTGCAGCATTAAACGATTTCAGGTCTTGCTGTTTTACCCATTCAATAATCTTATCACATTTACCTGCATTTGTAAATTTGCCTAAAAGCTCAATAGGTGGTGTAACAACATCTGCATCACCGATTATACCCATTTTCATAGTAAACTGCAGGCATGGTGGCCGGTCATCAAGTGGAATAAATAGAACTTTTACCGAAGGTTTGGAAGATACTTGTGCGGTAGCCGAAAAAACCGCAAACAATAATGTTATTAAAGATAAAAGCTTTTTCAATGTGGGTAATAGTTATGTTAGAAAACAAATTTAAATTTATAGGATTAGAAAGGATTAAAGCAATTTTTGTTGATCCGATATTTCTCCTCTCTTTTCCTGGCAATCACAATAATATATTGAATAAAGTAAAGCAGCTCTGTCGCATCTGCTATAAAAGAAGTATAAACATTTTCAGGACTAAACTTCATGTTGCTAACAAAAAAATGATTTGTAAGCGCTTGTCAAAATTGACTTTTTCTGCACTTATTGAACTACGATTGCGAGGACTATATTCTAATGAAACATCCATTTTAGAATCACTTAGCAACCTTGCTTCTGAAATCATAAAGTGTACAGTTGGTGATCCTTTTCTTATTATGGCAAGTGTAAAGTGGTCATCTCGAGTGATTTCAATTAAATCGCTGTTTGCAGCAACTAATTGACGTAATTCCCTTTTTAGTTTTTCAAGGTCTTTTAATAATTTTAATGGTATTGGTGATAATTCATTTTTTGATTTAAAATTGCTCCCTTTTTGCTCCCCTTTAGAAATAAAAAAGACAAGTAAATGATGACCAAATACTTGTCTTTCGTAAGAGCGGAGACTGAGGGATTTGTAACTTCTCTTTAATAGGTTGAAATACAACCTGTTTTATCTTTCAATTTTACCAGGTCACCAATAGGTCACCATTCAAAATCTTGTTTAAAACTCAAACTCGTAAAGAACTTATTGCTATTGCAAATATATCCAATCTTCCTTAGAATTTAGCTAATCAAAATTGTCAAATCTTTTAAAAGAAGCTGTAGGAAGAATATTTTTAACCAACAAAAAGGCTTAAACATTTTACAACTTCTATGAAGATAGATTGCTATTATTTGATTTTTATTTAAGAAGTGTCTGTATTTCCTTCAATTAAAAACTTTTAAAATTTTTGTAAGTTATTTTTTTGAGATTTTTTATACTCATTGATAACTCACTTATTTTTTGCGATTTAATGAATAATTTAAAGGGCTTTTGGAATAAAAAAATATGTGTAAAATAACAATTGGCTGGCTTTGCATTGTTTTAGTAGATACTTAATCGTACCGGACGGTTCCAGAACCAACCTTAATAACTACTTGTAAATTAAGGGACTATAAACAACTCATTTTTTGCTACTCCACGAATTACTCACTGACCTTCCTTGTTTTTTAAAGTTGTGCAAATCGAACAGTAAAAATAAGAAACTTTACTTTTTCAAAACGGAATTCAACTATTTAGGCTAATTAATAATTTGAGGTGCTAGGAAAAGTAATGAGCTAACCGATAAAGGAAAAAGTCCTTATCTCTGACCCCATAGTTAGTTGCAATAAACCGTTGTATTTTACTATTGATCGCTTCTGCT
>JAABUN010001145.1_pt1 | contig 62093 bp, 50 predicted proteins | sample 5559311 | NCBI WGS metagenome assembly JAABUN01 (sample SAMN10711877, study PRJNA513370) | rock metagenome | isolation source: Antarctica rocks | place: Antarctica: Victoria Land, Siegfried Peak sud
TTCCATTAGAAGCAGATGTGGTAATTTTCTTCTAAAGAAAAAACTGCTAAGGCTTTTTTTATTCACTTGTGGATTAATTGTTACCTGCCTGCAACTTTATTCACAACTTTTGTCATGTACTATAAATAGCAGTATTAAAATTCTTTTTTAGCATTTACCAAATGAAAAAATAATATGATCGCTGTTTTCAATGAAAGTAAAATTGAAACTGCTTTTAGTTCTATCCCCGAAACAGAAAGAACTATAAGGGCAGGTTCTGACGAACATTTGGATTTAATTGTAGACATACAAAAAGATATTGAAAATATTACACGTAATACAGAAGAATTAAATAGTGAGATTGAAGAAAAGTTTAATTATATTACTGCTGAACAAGCAAGTAGATATGTAAATAAAATCTCAGAAGGTTTAATAGTTTGTAAAAAATTAATAGCCTTAATTAAGGCAAATAAATATATATATATAGGTGTAAAAACTCATTTACATCAATTAATACTTGAACTTAACGATTTAAGTGAATTTATTAATGACTTAAAAAACTATAAGATTAATAACAATAAGGAATTGAACACATTGCTTGATTCAATAAAATAACTTGTTGTTTTGATAGAATTTTGTAGTATAACTAATATTAGAGATAGTATTGCTCGCTATACAAAGAGGGTTACTTTCGGATACATAAATTGCAAAAAAGATCTATGTGGTTTTTTCGCCCATAAGACTATCGAGGATATTTTTTCAACCCCATTTTGGTTGCACCTAACGACAAATTCAGATTTATAAAGTCACGAATCGACAGTTCAGATAAAAATAAAGGTAAAAGTTCCGGTTATAGGCTTTATTACTATGTAGATATTGATGCAAGTAAAGTTTATTTAATAGGTTTTTACCCTAAAGTAGGTACTTATGGGAGAGACGATTTAACCAATACCGAAATAAAAATTCTATTAAAACAGTTTGAAGCCGAAAAACAGGCGGGAACATTGCAACAACATGATATTTATAATGAATTTACCGAAATAACAAAAGATAAAGTTTCAGTTAAAATTTTACTTTAAATTTTTACTCTTTTACACTTTCAATCGGCGAATATTTTCAAACTGAGACACTACGATTAAAGGAACTCTTATACTTAAATGACTAAAATCATTAGGCGATGAATTAACCACTAAAGAACCAAGGGAAAGAAAACACAAATCCTACTATGTCTTTGTGCCTTAGTTTAAACCTTGTGCCCCTTGTCGTTTAAATAAAAAAATTATAAGGTCAAGCAGTATCTTTAACTTAAAACAACCTACTCCTAATCCATTTAATCTGCCCGTTATGGTTGGATTCATGTTCGCATACATGAAACCATCTACAGTAATTGTTGGTGGGTCCCCATGACCATTCTTTATCCACTGTCATTAACCAATTGTCGTCTCGATTTTTAAATTCTAAAATAGTTTTTTCACGTGTTTCAATTAAAATATTCATATAGTGGTCCAGATTATTACCCTTAATTGTCTTTCTTGCTTCGTCACCAAGATTAATGGGTATATCCCACTTCTTTTTAATAGAATTATTCCAGCTTCCCCATTTCCTTCCTTCAAACGTATTAAGCTGATAATATTTTTCTAATGCAGCTAAATGTAATAACAGCGATCCTATTGTATTAGCTTTTGCATCATGTAAATAATCTAATTGGTTTACTGTCAGACTTTTTACAGACTCTATAACGGCTTCCCGCATCCAGGCCATCATTGATACCACTGTTCCAATGTTTGGTGAAAAACCTTTTTTTGGACCAATTATATTAATATTTTCATCTGGTTCATACATAGTGCATCCTGCTGATGGAAATAGAGCTGCCCCTGCAACAAAGGCAGTTAAAGTAGCAGTATTTTTGATAAAACTCCTTCGGTTAAAATTATTTGTTGCCTTTTTCATATAAATTTTCTTTATGAAAGTTAACCAATTAAATTTAAGGAGAGTATCCTAAGTGTTTTAATTTTTAGGAAGACACGTTTTTGAAAATCTATAACTTCAATTTATAAAAATGAGTATGAATACAAGTGTCATAGAAGGGTTGTACCAGAAATACCATGACCACTTATCAAAAATTGCAGATGTTAAGTATTCTGCAGCCGTATTGCAGTGGGACCAGGAAACATATCTGCCGCCGAAAGGAGCAGATTTCAGGGGAAAGCAAATAGCCACATTGAGTGAAATTGCACATCAAATGTTTACGGATGAGAAAGTTGGTCATCTTTTGCAGGAATTGCTTTCAAAGGATTTAAATGACCGGCAAAAGAGAAATGCAGGGCTTTCATGGGAAGATTACAACAAGCTGAAAAAATTAGCTCCGGCATTTGTAAGAAAAATGAGTGAAGCTGTATCAGCAGCTTTTCATGCATGGATTGAGGCAAGAAAACAAAATAATTTTTCAATACTTGAACCTTCGCTTACTTCATTAGTAGAACTAAAAAGACAGGAAGCACAATTGCTGGGATATGAAGGTCACCCCTACAATGCACTGATGAATGAATATGAAAAGGGAGTGACTGTGCAAATGTTAGACAAGGTTTTAGCAGACATTAAAAATCCTTTACTTGATTTATTGTATGAAGCAACGCAAAAACCAGTGGCAGATGATTTCTTTCTTCACCAGTATTTTCCCCGACAGCAACAATGGGAGTGGGGTACTTACCTGGCAAAACAATTAGGCTTCGATTTTACTGCCGGCCGGCAGGATATATCTGAGCATCCTTTTACCACAAACTTCAGCAGTCACGATGTAAGAATTACTACGCGTATAGATGAAAATGATTTTGCAAACATGACCTGGAGCACTATACATGAAGTCGGGCATGCGCTGTATGAGCAAGGTTTGCCTTCAGACGAATATGGGTTGCCGTTAGGTGAAAATGCTTCTTTAGGCATTCATGAGTCGCAGTCGCGCTTATGGGAAAACTGTGTAGGACGGGGAAATGTCTTCTGGCAGTATTATTATCCGAAGTTGCAGCAATATTTTCCCCAGCAATTTAATAATGTTTCCCAAGAACAGTTTGTAAGGGCAATCAATAAAGTGCAGTCGTCGTTGATAAGAACTGAAGCTGATGAATTGACTTATCATTTTCATGTAATGGTACGTTACGAGCTTGAAAAGCATTTGATTGAAGGTTCTTTACAGGTTAAAGAAATTCCTTTGTACTGGAATGACCAGTATAAAATTTTATTAGGTATAAATGTGCCCGACGACAAACAGGGCTGCCTGCAGGATGTGCACTGGAGTCATGGAAGCTTTGGCTACTTTGCCACCTACAGCCTCGGCAGTTTTTATGGTGCACAGTTTTGGGAACAGGCAAAAACTGATATTCCAGGCCTGGAAAACCATATTGCTAATAACGGAAACACAGATTTATTATTAAGCTGGCTTAGAAGTAATGTACACAGCCATGGAAGAATGTATACCAGTGACGAACTATGCAGCAAGGTGACTGGAAAAAAACTGGACAGTGCGGTATTTATAAATTATTTGAAGCAAAAGATGAATGAATTGTATTAACAGTTAGAACTGCTTTTTGTAAACCGACGATATTATCAAAAAGTGAAGCAATAATGCTTTCCTCGTTTTCGCAATATTCTTATTTTTAGGTTATCTATTACAAATTAGAAAAGCTAAAAGAATTATCGAAAAACATGAAAGAAATAGTAGATTTTACAGATGAATATGTATTGGAAAACGAAAAAGTTTTGCTCCGCCCGTTGCTTGAGACTGACTTCGGACATTTGATAAGGTTCAGCGAAGAGCAGCCGGAATTATGGAAATATTCATTTATAGCCGCTGCAGGTTCAGTCAATCTTCGTAACTATTTAGCGATAGCAAAAAGAGGCAGAAGCGAACATAAAGAATATCCTTTTATTGTTTTTGATAAAACGACAAATCAATATGCAGGAAGTACAAGATTTTATGATATACAAACTGATTTTCAAACCCTGCAGTTAGGATATACATGGTACGGAAAAGAGTTTCATGGTACAGGATTAAATAAGAATTGTAAATACTTGTTACTGGAATTTGCTTTTGAAAAATGGAAAATGGAAAGGGTTGAATTCAGGGCAGACAATGAAAACGCCAGAAGCATTGCCGCGATGAAAAGCATCGGCTGTAAAGTAGACGGAGTATTAAGAAGCAATGTGCCTAAAAGGGAAGGCGGAAGAAGAGACTCAATAGTATTGTCGATCTTAAAACATGAATGGGAAAGTGAGATAAAGGAAATGCTTATGGAGAAAATCAGAGCGTTTAATTCTAAATTTATCACGTAGAACATTTAAAAGAAACTGTTAACTTAAGCGAAAACACTATATGAACTATAAATCAGTTTAAGTGATTAAGTTAATGATATTGGATCTAAAAAAGTGATCTTTTTTTGAAAAGACTTCTTATCTCGTTACAAAAGAGACTTTTCGTGTTTCCTCATCTAAAACAACAATGGTAACATGAAAGCAATCATCAGGCAATAAAGAAATTGCTTTTTCAGGCCATTCAATCAGGCATAAGTTACCACTCAATATACAATCTTCCCCACCTGCCTGCAATGCTTCTTCTTCATCTTTCAGGCGGTACCAATCCATATGATAAATTGGACCGGCATTACTATCATACTCATTTATAATGGAATATGTAGGACTTCCGATAGCTGAAGTGACTCCGAAATTTTCACATAAAGCATGAATAAATGTAGTTTTACCTGCACCCATTTCACCGTGTATTGCCCAAACTTTTTTACCGTTGCTGCATTCAGATGTTTTACGTGCTGCCTGTTTTATCTCTTTTAATTTATAAGTGAAATTCATTTGTAAACGTATTGTAAATTTTCCAGGTTTTTATGGGAATTGCAACAATGTAGTAAAGATAAACAGCAGCGAATACACATGCCAGTTGACAGTAAACTAACTTTGTAAAAACAAACTCTATAAATGAGTTTAAGTGCTAAAAGAACAAAAGATGGAAAAGGTGACATGGAAAGTAGAAGGGATGACATGCAGCAATTGCGCATTAAGCGTAAACAAAGTTTTGCAAAAGCAGGGTATGCAACACGTTGCTGTTAACCCGATAAGCGGAGATGTGGTTTTTGAAACAGCTTCGGCTAATGGAAATCTGGAAAAAGCAAAAAAGAACGTTGAATTATTAGGATATACAGTAAAGGTCGACAATACTGAGACTACATCTAAGCCTGCAAAAAGATTTCTGCGATCTCTTATGCAAAAATTTTGGTTTTGCCTGCCCTTTACCCTGTTATTAATGATAGGTCATATAGGAATGCCAATAGACCTTCATTTTTTGCACAACCCGGTTGTTCAGTTGATTTTATGTATACCGGTATATATAGTTGGTATGAGCTATTTTGGAAAAAGTGCAATTAACAGTTTACGTTCAGGAGTACCAAATATGAATGTATTAATTGCACTTGGCGCAACCGCAGCCTTTGTTTATAGCCTGATTGGCCTGATCACTGCAGATATAGCTAAAATCTTTTTTGAAACTTCAGCTTCCATAATCAATATTGTTTTTTTTGGTGAATGGTTAGAACATTTAACTGTAGTAAAGACGCAGAAAGCCATCAAAGAATTGACCCGGCACGAAAAAGTTATGGCAAATATGATTGCTTATGATGATCAGCATAATGAAAATGTTTTTCCTGTGGAAAATACACATTTGAAAGTGGGGGACCTGCTATTGATTAAAACAGGTGAGCAGGTGCCGATGGATTGTAAAATTCTAAGTGGCGAAGTGGAAGTGAACGAGGCGATTATAACCGGGGAAAGTGTACCTGTTTTTAAAAAGCAGAATGATATATTAATTGGTGGAAGTGTTATTTCAAACGGAACAGTTAAAACCTATGTTACTGCGACAGGAAATGAAACTGTATTAAACAGCATTGTGGAAATGATGAAGCAGGCTCAAGGCAATAAACCACCTGTACAAAAGCTTGCAGATAAAATAAGTGCTGTGTTTGTACCTGCAGTGATAACTATTTCAATACTTACTTTGGCCGTTAATTATCTTTTTGCAGCTCACACTTTCCAGGAAAGCCTTATGCGCTCTATTGCAGTGCTGGTTATTTCCTGCCCGTGTGCTATGGGCCTCGCAACTCCTGCGGCAATTGCAGTAGGTTTAGGCAGAGCCGCAAAAGAAGGTATTTTATATACCGATACAAAAAGTATGGAACTGTTTAAAAACATAAAACAAATTGTTTTTGATAAAACAGGAACATTAACCAATGGCAGGTTTACTGTTACTAATTATAAAAGTGAGCTAGCCAATGGAGAATTTAAGAAAATTGTTTTTTCTCTTGAAAAATTTTCAAATCATCCGATAGCAAAAAGTATTGCTGACTCATGGAAAATAAGCAGTCCAATGAGATGGAAAAAAGCTGAAGAACTTAAAGGCATAGGCGTGAAAGCAGAAGACAAAGAGGGAAATATTTTTTTAATCGGTTCAGCAAAAATTGATGAAAATATACAAGACAAGTCTCATAACTTATATGTAACAAAAAACGGGCAACTGCTCGGATGGATAGACATAGCAGACGAACTCCGCCCGGAAGCAAAAGAGGTGATTGCCTTTTGTAAAAAGAAAAACATAAAGACAATTTTATTAAGTGGCGATACTTATGAAAAAAGTAAACAAATAGCAGATGCGCTGCAAATTGATGAAGTGATTGCGGAACAAACGCCAAAACAAAAACTTGAAAAAATAGAACATCTGGTAAATGAACAACCTACTGTAATGGTTGGAGATGGTATTAATGATGCACCTGCACTTGCAAAAGCCACTATCAGTATTTCTTTGAGCAAAGCATCACAGCTTGCCATACAAAGCGCATCAGTTGTTTTAATGGATAGCGGACTTAGAAAACTGCCAATGGCAATGCAGTTGGGAAAACATACTTATGGTACTATTAAAGGAAATCTTTTTTGGGCTTTTTTATATAATATTATTGCTATTCCTGTAGCTGCTGTTGGCCTGCTTACTCCCACTGCCGGTGCACTGGTTATGGGATTGAGCGATGTAGTTTTGGCAGGAAATTCGTTATGGTTGAAATGGAAGAAAGTGGATTGAAATTTATAATTTAGAAAAAAAATCAGGATGGTAACGTTTGCAGAATTAGTGAAGACAGTTGAACATCTTTCTGAAGATGAAATAGATGAGCTGAGGGAAATATTAAGAAAGAAAAAAGAACAGGAGATTTTGAAAGCATCAAAAGTAGCTTTAAAAGAGTACGAAGAAGGAAAGACCATTTCATTAAAATCACCGGAAGAAATTAAAATTTTTTTTAATGAAATGATAAATGACAACCATTAATTTTAGCCTTCATCCAATAGCTAAATCTTCTATATAGACTATAATCCAACCTTTTCGTATTTTTGAAGCAATGACAGTATATGCCGACACCTCAACAATTGGTGGTTACTTTGACGAAGAGTTTCAAGAATGGTCTGTTGCTTTAGTTGACGAGTTCAAGATTGGCAAAAAGCTTATTATGCTTTCTGACCTGACACTACAAGAACTTGAATTCGCAAGGGAAGAAGTGAGAGAAAAGGTAAAAGAAATTCCAAAGAAATATCAAATAGCTATAGGAATTACAGATGAAGCCATTTGGCTTGCAGAAACTTACATTAACGAGGGCGCATTGACAATCAAAAGTTATAATGATGCTTTGCATATCGCCCTGGCGACATTAAACAATGCTGGTGTTTTAGCCAGTTGGAATTTCAGGCACATTGTTAACTTAAATCGTATCCGACTTTATAATTCAATCAATCTGAAACTTGGCTATAGAATGATTGAAATCAGAACGCCAAGAGAAATTTTAGAATTACCAGACAATGAACAAGAATAAAAAATTGGATGCAGTTCAAATGATGAGAGAAATTCGTGAGAAATTGAGTGAGAAATATTGGAAACATCCCGACGTTTTGAAAAAAGAAATGGAAGCAATAAGAGAGAAATATGACATCAAGATCAAGACAATTCACGACCAATTAACTTAATACCTTCTTCTGCCCCAAGCCCTGTTTGATAAAAATTTAACTGAGGAAAGAAATTTTGGATATGATTACATTCGCAGAATTAGTAGAGGCTGTTAACCTCTATCATCTCAGGAGATAGATGAATTATGGGAAATGTTGCGCGGTAAAAAAGAAGAGGAAATTTTAATGTGGTCGAAGAGGCAAGAAAAGAAAGTAAAGAAGGGAAAACTATTGTTCTATCTTCATCCGAAGAAATCAAAAATTTCTTCAGGAAAATGATGAAGATGCAGATTGAGTTTCAGAGAATTTTTTTAAAGTCTAATCAAATTAATTCAAGCGCCAAGGAGGTTCCGTTTCCTTTTTTTACAAAGGTTTTACTTATTGACATTGGACACACAATCAGGTCTATTAAAAATTACTTTGCCTTCTCCACAAGAAATACTAAAACAATATTGGGGTCACGACTCCTTCCGTCCATTACAGGAAGACATCATTACTACTATAATGCAAGGTAAAGATGTATTGGCATTATTACCAACAGGCGGAGGGAAATCAATCTGCTTTCAAATTCCGGCATTAGCTAAAGAAGGTTTATGTCTGGTAATAAGTCCGTTGATTGCGCTGATGAAAGACCAGGTTGAAAACTTGAAAAAGCGTAACATCATGGCGCTTTCCATTCATAGCGGTATGACTTATTATGAAGTAAAGCAAACATTGCAAAATGCTGCCTTTGGCCCTTATAAATTTCTGTATGTTTCGCCGGAAAGATTAGAAACAGAACTTTTTAAAGAATATCTGCCTGCTTTTAATCTTAACCTGATTGCAGTAGATGAGGCGCATTGCATCTCGCAATGGGGCTACGATTTCCGGCCTCCTTATTTGCGCATAGCAAACATACGGATGGAAAAACCAGGTGTTCCGATTGTAGCATTAACCGCATCTGCTACACCTTTTGTGCAGGAAGATATTTGTGAAAAGCTTCTATTTACAGAACATAACATCTTCCGCCAATCATTTGAAAAACCCAATCTTTCATTCAGTGTTTTTAAGGCAGACAGCAAGATTAATAAACTACTCGAAATTTTGCAGAAAGTGCCCGGTACAGCAATCGTTTACTGCCGCAACAGGAAACGCACAAAAGAGATATCAAATCTTTTAAAATTAAATAATATTGCTGCTGATTTTTATCACGCCGGACTATTGCAGGAAGAACGCAATAAGAAGCAGGAAGATTGGATTCAAAATAAAATGAGGGTAATAGTCTGCACCAACGCATTTGGAATGGGTATAGACAAACCCGATGTACGAGTGGTAGTTCATATGGACATTCCCGACAGCCTTGAAAATTACTACCAGGAAGCAGGCCGGGCAGGAAGAGATGGTAAAAAATCATACGCGGTTTTGCTATATACAGAGGTTGAATTGGAGGAACTAAAAAGATTACCGGATAAAAAATATCCGTCTGTAAGTGAAATCAAAAATGTTTACCAGGCATTAGCAAATCATCTACAGATTCCTGTAGGCACAGGAGAAGGTATTTATTATAACTTCAATGTTAATGATTTTGTCAAAAACTTTAAATTTGATATTTTCCTGGTTATAAATGCTATCAAGGCTTTAGAGCAGGAAGGTATTCTCGCTTTTAATGAACAGGTTTTTCTTCCACCAAAAGTTGGTTTTACCTGCGATAAAGATGAAGTGCTTGCTTTTGAAAATGCTCATTCTCATCTTGAAAATCTTATCAAATATTTGTTACGCAGTTACGAGGGAATTTTTGATAATGATGTTTCAATAAACGAAAAACTTCTAACGCGTTTAACAAAACTTTCCTCTGAAGAACTTACCGGTCAATTGAAAGAGCTACATTCATTTGGCATTATTAATTATCAGCCGCAAAAAGAAACGCCTCAAATATTTTTTCTGGGAAATCGTGCACCTGCTCAATATCTGACCTTCAATCATGACGATTTTCTGAAACGCAAGCAGCAATATCAGTTACGAATTGATGCAATGCAAATCTTCATAACTCTTCAACGTGAATGCCGAAGTCAATATATTGGAAAGTACTTTGGTGATGTAAATATCAGGCAGTGCGGCGTTTGTGATAATTGTCTCCGACAAAAAAATGTACATCTGTCAACCGCAGAATTTACGAGCATAAGCGAAAGCATTTTACATCACATAAATGAAAATGCAATAGAAATTCATAATGTACTTAACAAGCTAAATGGCTTTAAAAAAGATAAAATCTGGAAAGTATTAGATTATCTGCAGGCAGAGGGGAAGATTGTGGTGAATGAAAAAGGATTGATAGAACCAGGATTTTGAGGAATTTTTTATGGTTAAATGAAATAATTAAATTTATAAAAAAAGCATCTGCTTGCTCAGGACTATTAGGTAAATATTAAAAATATATTCGTTGAAAGCTTTGAGGTTTTTGCACGATCTGTCGTTGCATCATTCACTTTTGCTTGTATATTGGCTTTTTCTTACAAATTTACAAAATTACTTCTAATAATTTCAACTGCTTATTTACGTTTAACTAAAAAACCTTCACTTTGAGAGTAAACTATTGGTCTTTTAATCTTCCTTTTAAACATCCTTTTACCATCTCCAAAGGTACAAAAACTCATCAGCCTTCTTTGGTTGTAGAACTTGAACTTGATCCATTTAAAGGATACGGAGAGGCTCCCGCTATAAATTATTATGACATAACAGTAGATAAAATGATAGAAGACCTGGAGAAGAAAAAAAAATTTGTTGAAAAGTTTGCCTTCACAGACCCTGTACGTTACTGGCATTACCTGCACCATTTATTTCCCCAAAATCCTTTTTTGGTTTGTGCACTCGATATGGCAGGATGGGATTTATTTGGTAAAATGAAACAGAAACCTTTATACAATCTGTGGAATACTGATTTTAATAAAGCTGTTTTGACAGATTATACAATCGGTATAGACACCATAGACAAAATGATTGAAAAAATGCAGGAAAAGCCATGGCCTGTTTATAAAATAAAATTAGGAACCAGTGAGGATATTGCTATCGTAGAAGCGCTGAGAAACCACACAGATGCAGTCTTTAGAGCAGACGCCAATGCTGCATGGACGACACAGGAAGCGATGGAAAAAATTCCGGTTTTAGCAGAGCTTGGGGTAGAATTAATAGAGCAGCCATTAGAAAAAAATAATTGGGATGGGATGAAACTCTTGTATGAAAAATCACCATTGCCTTTATTTGCAGATGAGAGTTGTGTATTTGAAAAGGATGTAGAGAAGTGTGCAGGACATTTTCACGGAATAAATATTAAACTGACAAAGTGCAGCGGAATTACTCCGGCAAAAAGAATGATATTAAAAGCAAGAGAACTTAATTTGAAAGTGATGATGGGTTCTATGAATGAAACTACACTTGGTTCATCGGCAATTGCTCATTTTATTCCTCAGTTAGATTATGTGGATGCAGACGGCCCTTTACTATTGGCACACGATATAGCTGCAGGTGTTCAATATGATTATGGCAAGGTGCAACCAACAGATGCCCCGGGTTTGGGAGTTGCAGTGCAATTTTAATTTATAGCATAATTGCTTTGATAAAACTTCCTTAAGATTATTTTAATTCTGCCTGCTTTACATATTTCTTTAAAAATAATTAAATTTCTTACTTCGCTAAAAATCATCTTTTTTCTAACTTCTAAATTTAATAGTAACCTTTAAGTAAATTATTAAAAGGCATTGGCATGCTTTAAGTAACTATATAAATAATTTTATAATTACAACATATGCAAGTAAAACAATACCCATTTTTTATAAAGAGCACAGTTACTCTTTTCGGAATTATATTACTAACTTATTCTTTAATTAATTTAAGAGATATACTTGTACCCATTGCATTTGCTGTCATTATTTCCATCCTGCTAAATCCATTGGTTAACCGCCTCAAGAGATCGGGTATATCGCATGTTTTTTCTATTACTATTGTTATGCTCATTGCCCTGACTGTTTTTTGTGGTATACTGTATTTTCTTTCATCTCAAATTGTAGGTTTCGGAGATAATTTGCCCCTTTTAAAAAGTAAGTTCAGTTCTATTTTACAAGAGTTGCAACAATGGTTGCGGGTTAAATTTGGTCTGACCATTAATAAGCAGGTACAACTGCTTAATGAAGCGCTAAATAACAGTAAGGCAATACTTGGTAAAACTGTAGGAACAGCATTGGGTACACTTGCCGTTGTTGTTTTACTGCCTGTATATGTTTTTTTATTACTGTTTTACAAGACATTAATTCTTAATTTTCTGTACGAGATTTTTTCAGAAGAAAATACCCGGCAGGTAGGCGATATTTTAAACCAGACAAAGACAGCCATTCAAAGTTATATGGTAGGCTTGTTGCTCGAAGCACTTATTGTAGCTGTGTTAAACTCAATAGCGCTATTAATTTTAGGTGTTGATTATGCCATTCTTATAGGTGTCATAGGTGCCATACTTAATATGATTCCATATATAGGAGGCATTGTAGCTATTGCTTTACCGGTTTTGATGGCAACTGTAACTAAAGATGGTTTTTCTACGCAGATAGGAATAATTGCAGCTTATGCTATTATTCAATTCATTGATAATAATATTTTAGTTCCCCGTATTGTATCTTCAAAAGTGCAGATAAACGCACTGTTTTCTCTTCTCGTAGTATTATTAGGAGGTGCTTTATGGGGGGTGCCGGGAATGTTTCTCTCCATACCGGCAGTTGCCATCTTAAAGATAATTTTTGACCGCATTGATGACCTTAAACCATGGGGTAAACTATTGGGAGATGAGATACCTACCCGGCATAAAGGACAGATATGGCTCCGGCGCAGAAAAAAGAAATCAATAGCCGAAGAAATTGTAGAACAGTAAAAAAAACATAAATCTAAAAATAGGGATCATCTTCAGCTATCAGGCTTTGTCGCTGCCTTTGGTCGTCTTAAGCAATAAATAAATACTTTCTATTTTCATATCTGACTAATTTCTTCAAAATACTGCATATTAATGGTGGATAGACAGCGGTCTATTTTAGCTTTTACTAGAAACTGTTTAAAAATTATTTTTTTCATACTGGCATTTGTTCTTCATGCATCATCGTTGCGACGCATTTCGTTCATCTGCATATCATTGTGCATCTTTTGGCTTTATTACAAAGTTGTTTTTAAAATCTTAAACGGCTTTTAATTGTGAGGCTTTTTTTAAAAGTTGTAATCATTAGAAAAACTTAAACTTGCCGTTGAAAACACTTAATGTTGATGTTGTTGTAACTTATGACGGATCAGTGTCGCATAAGGAGCTCTCAACAACGACGATAATTAAACGAGTTTCCAAAGCTGGTATTATAATTATGTATTTTTAATAAAAGCTAAAACATATGGATACTGCTATCTTAGAAAAAGTAAATGTATGGTTAAATGGTAGTTATGACCAGGCGACAAAAGAAGAAATAAAGCGCTTACAAACCTCTTCGCCTGATGAACTTGCAGAATCGTTTTACCGCAATCTTGAATTTGGTACCGGCGGTCTTCGCGGAATAATGGGTATTGGTACCAACAGGATGAATAAGTATACTGTTGGTATGTCTACACAAGGTTTTTGCAACTATCTTAAAAAAGTCTATGGAAATGCTGAAATAAAAGTGGCAATTGCGTATGATTGCCGTAATAACAGTCGTTTTTTTGCTGAAACCGCTGCAAATATTTTTGCTGCAAATGGCATTAAAGTTTATTTGTTCGAAGACCTTCGACCTACACCCGAATTATCTTTTACTATTCGTCACCTTAGTTGCCAGGGAGGTTTGGTGGTTACGGCCTCACACAATCCTAAAGAATACAATGGATATAAAGCGTACTGGAATGATGGGGGGCAACTGGTACCTCCGCATGATAAAAATGTAATTGAAGAAGTAGATGCTATTACCAGTGCAGATGAAGTGCAATGGAGCGGAGGAGAAGCTAACATTTCTATGCTTGGAAAGGGAATGGACGAAGCTTTCATTGATATGGTAAAAAGTTTAAGCATTTATCCTGAAGTGATAGAAAAGCAAAAAGATCTAAAAATTGTTTATACCTCCATACATGGTACCGGCATTACTTTGGTTCCACAGGTATTAGAACGGTTTGGCTTTACCAATGTAACCATAGTGGAAGAGCAGGCAACTCCTGACGGAAATTTTCCTACCGTTGTTTACCCCAACCCCGAAGAAAGTGAAGCGATGAGCATTGGCGTGAGGAAAGCTAAAGAACTCGATGCAGATATTTTATTAGGAACTGACCCTGATGCTGACAGGGTAGGAATTGCTATAAAAAATCCAAAAGGCGAGTGGGTTTTAATGAACGGAAATCAAACTGCTGTTCTTGCTTTTAATTATATGATTGAGGCGAGAAGAGCAAAAGGAATAGCAAAGCCGACTGATATGGTGGTTAAAACGATAGTTACCACAAACCTGATAGATGATATTGCAGCGACAAATGGTGTAACGTGTTATAATGTACTGACAGGATTTAAATGGATAGCTGAACTGATCACTGAAAAACTGGGCAAAGAAGATTATATAATTGGCGGCGAAGAGAGTTATGGCTTAAGTATAGGTGATAAACTTCGTGATAAAGATGCTGTATCAGCAGTTGCCTTGCTTAGCGAAATGGCTGCTTATGAAAAGAACCAGGGACGCAGCTTATTTGAAAAGTTGTTAGACTTGTATGTTCAATACGGCTATTATAAAGAATCATTGATATCAATTACAAAAAAAGGAATGCGCGGTGCTGAAGAGATTGCTAAAATGATGCAGGGTTATCGTGAAAATCCTCCGGGCACCATTGCCGGAACTCCTGTTGTTCAATTGCTTGACTACCAGACACAGGTCGGTAAAAACCTGCAATCCGGAAATGTATGGGATATAGATTTGCCAAAAAGCAATGTACTGCAGTTTATACTGGAAGATGGTTCAAAAATATCTGCAAGACCAAGCGGGACAGAGCCTAAAATTAAATTTTATTTCAGTGTGAAAACACACCTTGAAAGTGTGGACAAGTTCGAAGAGACAGAAAAGCAGATGGATGATAAGATAAAGACAATTATTAATGATTTGAAGCTGAAATAATTGCAGAGGAATGGAGAGGCTGTCTTGAAAAGGCAGCTTTTTTACCTTTTTTTTGATTTAAAAAATAGTTTGTAATTGGCTAATCAGCAAAAGGAAGAAGTTAAGTATGTTCAAACATTGCTGCTGCATTATTTCGCTTTAACTAAACTTTTTAAAATATAGTCTGCTTTACTATAACTAAAAAAAAAAAATAAATGAGTGTTAAGCAATCACCTAATCATAAGCAATATTTAACAACACTTAATAAAATGAGTGCGGAGTAACGATTGCTTAAAGCATTAGAGTTATCAGCTATTACAAGACTACTTTCATGGCCGGTCTTAATAAAAGATTTCCTTATAAAACAGAAACAGAAATCAAAGAAATTTATTTACAACGATTAGCTAAATGTTACAACCGAAATTATTAATAAAAGTACTGACCCTCTTGATTGAAAATCAGCTTGATTATATGATTACTGGTTCTCTCGTTTCCAGTATTCAGGGCTAACCAAGAGCTACACATGATGTTGATATTCTTGTTAATATAACTCACGCCGCTATTCCTTTATTAATAATATAAACCATGAGGGAGGGTCAAATAATTTAAGCTCATTTACCGCAATCTGATGGTAATATAAAATTAAGGCCTGTGTTATTATTAAAACAGTTACCCCGTTACAATGACTTTTTAGTTTGTGGCATTTCCCCTCAGATTCATCAATTAATTAAAAACTTTGATGAACTTCTTGATGAAAAAAGTGATGATTTTATTGAAACGGGGTTAAGGCAATCTTCAATCATACGATTAGGTTTTCTTGCGGTAATTCCAAATTATAAGCTTGCAGGAAGCATTGGCAATATTAGTGTACTACTTCATAAAACACTTTTAAAACGTTTAGGAAGCTTTCTGATGCAATAGGTATTTTGATTTTTGAGCTTTTTCTTTTATTTATAATAATATACTTTAAGCCTATATGTTCAGTTACTTTATTTCAAAGTTGTTTATTATTTGAACTTACTATTTAATTTATGTTTTTCACAATTAAGCGTAATTTTAAGGTAAATAAATCTGCTCTTATTGGTATTGATTAAATTGCAGCCGGTATGAAAAACTATACAGATACATATCAGTACAAAGGATTACGAAAGCGGCTGGTAGACCTGCTAAGGGAAAAGGGAATTAATGATGAAAATGTTTTAACTGCCATAAACAATATTCCCCGGCATTTCTTTCTTGACTCGGCTTTTAGTAAAATCGCTTATGAAGACCGGGCATTTCCGATTGCTGAAGGGCAAACTATTTCTCAACCTTATACAGTCGCTTACCAGACACAGCTTTTAGAAATTAAACCATATGATAAAGTTCTCGAGATCGGTACAGGAAGCGCGTACCAGGCATCTGTTTTAGCTGAAATGGGTGCAAAGGTTTTTACAATTGAAAGACAAAAGAAGCTTTTTGAAAAAAATAAAGAATTTATTTTTAAAAACAAGTACCCCAATATTAAATTTTTCTACGGAGACGGTTTTGAAGGCTTACCCACTTTTGCTCCATTCGATAAGATAATTATTACTGCGGCAGCTCCCTATGTTCCGCCAAAGCTTGTTGCACAATTAAAAACAGGAGGCTTTATGGTACTGCCTGTTGATTTAGGACCATTTCAACAGATGCTGAGGCTTACAAAGCTGGCAGACGGAAGTTACAGTGAAGAAAGGTTCGATAATTTCTCATTCGTCCCAATGCTGGAGGGAAAGAGTGGAAATTAATGGTTCTATAACGATTTGTATGGCTAAAATTGCCACGAACTTCAGGTCGTGGGTTGTATAAAAAATTTAGGTATTGGCTTTAGCCAAAACTCTTTCGAAAAGATGTGCATTTAGAATGTGATCGGAAAACACAATTTACAGTATCAATAAAAAGTTCTTTTTTGATACGATTCTCTTTAATATGCTGTAGTAATAATGGCTTCAACTCTTTGCTTATTAAATGTTTACAATTTTTGGCCGCCAAAAGGGAAGGTATCAATACTTTGGTGCATGACATATTGTGTTTAGTTTTTCGGCTCAAGCCTGTAATTTATTATTCTTTATACACGACCTGAAGGTCGTGGCAACTGCAGCTAAATTATAATTACCCATACAATTCGTCATAGAACCAAATTAATTGTGGAAATTAATCTTGTTATCAATAACAATTTTAAATAATGGTATAGATAGGAAGATAATATTCGTTAGCCGAAATTGTTTCTAAGTTTTGTAGCCGTTTTTATTACCTGGGCACCTAATTTTGACATTCTAAAAAAATAAAAAGTCGGAATGGAGGTATTGCAGGCTGATGCATTAACAATAAAACAAAATGGGAAAACCATTATCAACCAAATTTCTTTTACTATTTCTAATGGTGAGCAATGGGCAATTACCGGATCCTCAGGCAGTGGTAAAACAACCCTGTTAAAAGCACTTGCGGGCAGACAAATTTTTAGTGGACGTTTAACTATCAATGAAAACAATCCTGCCTTAAGGAAAAAAGTTGTTTTTGTTGAACAGCAGCATCATTTCAAAAACCTGTCTAATACCAGTAATTTTTATTACCAGCAACGTTTTAATTCCCAGGATTCAGAAGATGCTATTACGGTGGAAGAAGATTTACAAAATGTACTTTCTAAAAATATAGCTGGCAAAAATGAGTTGTCGTGGCTGGCTGATTTGTTTGATTTAAAAAAACTTTACCCAGAAAGATTAATCCAATTATCAAACGGTGAAAACAAGAGGCTGCAAATTGTGAAGGCTTTGCTGCTGCAGCCTGCTTTTTTGTTGTTAGATAATCCTTTTACGGGTCTTGATACAAAAAGCAGGCAAACCCTTGAAGATGTTTTAGACAAAGTTGCCAAAAAGGGTATTTACATAATAATGGTTACCTCTGCTGCTCACATACCATTTTTTATAACAAATGTCTTATCGCTTTCCGCAAATGGTTCTTACGCTTCCTCGCCAATTATAGCAGCAGAATGGAATAAAGCTCATATTATAAATGGAAATTCATTTTCCTATAACAAGGAGTTATTGCACGAACTAACAGCAAACAATAATCATATTTCATTTGAGTTTGCAGTCAGAATGAAAAATGTTACTATAAAGTATGATCATACAATCTTAGATAACATTAATTGGGAAGTACGGAACGGCGAAAAATGGTCGTTGTCCGGATCAAACGGATCGGGAAAGTCTACGCTCTTAAGCCTGGTTAATGCCGACAATCCCCAGGCTTATGCTAATGAAATTTATTTGTTTGACAAAAAGCGGGGAACTGGTGAAAGCATCTGGGATATTAAAAAAAATACAGGATTTGTATCACCTGAACTTCATCTCTATTTTGAAAAAGGCATAAATTGTTCAGATGTAGTTGCTTCAGGATTATTTGATACAATTGGTTTGTTTAGAAGAATAAATGCTCAGCAAAAAATGTCCGTCGATAGATGGTTACAGCTTTTAAATCTTGAACATTTACGTCACAAATCTTTATTTCAACTGTCAAATAGTGAACAAAGACTGATCTTACTTGCCCGTGCGCTAATAAAGAATCCTCCTTTATTAGTTTTAGATGAACCATGCCAGGGATTAGATGATGAGCAAATAACATTATTCAAAGCGATTATAAATGAAATATGTATAACAGGAAATAAAACACTTATTTATGTATCTCATTATGCACATGAAATTCCGGAATGTGTAACAAAATTTATCAGGCTGGAAAATGGAAAGACAGAACCACGATCTATTGGATTATAAACGATTATGGAGAAACAGAGAACCACGATTTATTGGATTAGTTAAGGATTACGGGGGAAATTGGAACCATAACGGGATTCTTTATTTCCGACAAATCCTTAAATTCTAATCAATCTTGGTTCTTTAATCGTGGTTCTGAATCGCGGTACTACGCTCTTTTCCGGCTCGCCTGGTACTTTGCTTTTATTATTTCACTCATTGTTTTTCCGTACACCTTGCTTTCTACCCATGAAATAATATCGAGATAAGCAAATGAGCGTGTTTCAAAACGGTTTTTTTCAAACTTTTTAATTCTACGAAGAAATTTTTCAAACTCGGGTTGCATTTTCTTTCGGGATACATGAAATGATCTTCGCAAAAACTTAAACATTTCTTCCTCAATTACAGTAAGATTTTGCATTTTTGCCATGAAGCGATAAACTGATTTTATCAGGTATTCTATAATTTCATAGTTCCCAAGTTCGTAGTGCGCCAGCAGGTGCACCAGTCGTGCATAACATTGCAAGTCTTTTCGAAGATCAACAGTGTTATTTATTATATCCTGAAGGTAATCAATAGAAGTTCCATAATCTCCATGACCAAAATACAAGGTAGCAATCTTGTATTTTATAACTAAAACCCTGTGTCGGTCTATGAATAAGGCATATTCATCCAGTTTTTCTTCGATATGCGGGACTAGTGATAGTCCTTCAGAAAAGGTGCCGCAAATAGAGTGTTGATTAATTTTTGCGCTATACAGGTATACAAATGCCTGTATGCGAAAATTATCGTGTTGTTTTGCGGCCTCTGATTCTGAAAACTTTTCAAACTGTCGCAGGGCTATATCCAACTGGCGGAAATTTCGTAAATCGAAATGGGCATTTAATAAATTGTGCATTCCCTTTATGTAATGTCCTGTCTCGACACCTATCATTATGTCCTGTTCATGAAAAAGGTCTACCCACTTTTGCGTATAGCGATAGTACATTAAAAAATCCTGGCGTATGTAAGCATACCAGCAATAGCTTTGATACAGATACATTCGCTCATAAAAGCCTTTTTGATTTTGCGCCTCTGGTGGTAAGTTTTCAGTGAAAAATTTTTTCACATCTTTTTCCTCTTCTTCATTTCTCGCATGCCCGTTTTTTATAAACCAGCTATATAATTGCAAGGCCAGGTTGGAAAGTTGTGTAATAATTTTTCTTCTCTCAAATATCTCATTTGCTTCTGCTGCAAGTTGGTCTGCTCTGTCGTGCATACTTCGGGTTATGTGCAGCGTTTCTATTTTTTTTTCTAAAGATATAACCTGTATTAAAAAGCTGTCCTGGTTATAAGAACGGGCCAGCTCTTTTAATTTATCTAAAATTTTCAGGCTTTGCAGGTACAACCCTTTGTTGTATAATATTCGTGCATAATCTAATTGTTCGTGCAGTTGCAGGTCAATATTTTCTGAGGTTTTCAGTAACCTCAGGCTGGCCAGCAACTGTTTATACAAATGGGTCTTCAGATTCGATAATTGGGGCTTTTCTATAGATGGAAGTTTTTTGAGCAAAAGTTTCTCATCATACTCGCTTAGTTTATCCATTGCGTCAAACAATTGAATAATTTTGAGGTCTTCTTTGGCCGAGTTTCTTTTTATATAAAGCTTGAAATTTCTTTTTTCAGACTTTTCCAAAGAATGTATAAGTTGAAATAAAGTATCTGAAAAACGGTTGGACATCATTAAAAGATTAGGGTGAAACTCAATACTGGCGGAGGCTTTAACAAAAACATTCACTCTTTTGCGGTAATGAAACGCCAGATAAGTTGTTTATTTTGCTGTGAAAATCGGGACTACATTTGTGTAGCAAGAATGAGAAACACATTAAAATGTAAGTTTTTACAAAGCTTCTCAAAGCAAACTAAGCTGTAGTAGCCAGCACAAATATAAGTATTCGAAGATTTTCATATGGCAAGCAATCGTTAGAGGCCGCTCCGTTTCCACGGAGAGGCCATTTTTTTTATATAGCTTTTTTACTCTCATGTTGGGTACTTTTAGAGTACCTTGTAAGCTGTAGTTATTATTCTCCTATTAGTTTTAAAATTTTTATTTCAAGTTGCTCACTCAAACGAAAATCTGTTTGTTTGATTTTATCAATTAACGGTCGAACCAAAGGTATAAGTCCACTTATTTTAGCCTCTGCAAGAACACCAGGTGTTCCTGTGATGGTCAATCCTAATTGTTTTGCAAGCTTGCGTCCTTTTAGTTCATCTATAATTAAACGACAATTACTCTGTTCAAGTGCTAAGGCAATGGCACTAGCTTCGCCTTTATCAAGTGAAACTTACAGAACCCTTTGGCTCTTTTTGTCTTTTGGGTTTTGTATAATTATCCATTAAGGTAAGTTTTCGCCAAATTCGTCAGCCACTGTTTGTGTAGTAATTACTGTTGTAAAAAGCTTCTGGAGTAAGTTTAGTGAATCAATTTTGTCAGGCAGAATAAGACAACTGGTGTCAGAGATGATGGTTGCCTGCATTTTTTATATCATTTATCAGTTCGCTGGCATCATAATTAAAAACCGGTACATTATACCTGCTTAGAAGTTTCATAAAGGTTCGTTTGCTATAACCAGCCACTTCAGCAGCCTAGCCAAGTGAAAGCTTTCCTTGCTCATAAAGTTTTGTTGCCAAAAGCATGGCTGCTTCCCTGTCATCAAGATCCAAAGTATCCGGTATGTTTAAGGTTACTGTTTTCACTTTCTAAAAATAATTAAATTATAGGAAATGACCATCAAAAGATTACTTGTTCAATTCTGGATTGAAGGGCAGTAAATTATTTAATTACTTTTCAATTACAATATCTTCCATTTTTTGTTGTAATAATATTGGTTACTCTTTTATAAAAAAGATCATTCCCGTTTAAAGCTTAGAGGCTAAAGCTTGCTCCAAATCATTCAAAATATCGCCAATACCTTCAATTCCAACACTCATTCTTATCAATCCATCTGTTATTCCAAATCTTTCTCTTTCCTGTTTGGAAACACCATAGTGAGTCATAGTGGCGGGATGGCAAAGTAAAGTATCAACTGTACCTAACGAAACAGCTCTTACACACATTTGTAACTTATCAATGAATTGCTTACCTGCTTCAATGCCACCATTTAGTTCGAAACTTAATAATGCTCCTGGTTGCTTCATCTGTTTCCGTGCAACTTCAAAATCAGGATGAGAGGGTAGCCCCGTGTAATTTACTTTTAAGACGGCGGGATGATCATTAAGGTAAGTCGCTGCAGCCATTGCATTACTGCAATGCCGATCCATTCTTATCTCTAATGTTTTTAATCCCTGTAATAATAGGAAGGCATCGAAAGGATTACTGTTACCTCCAAGCAAACGATGCCATTTTGTAACCCTTCCATTCATCAGGGCAATGTCCCGTCCAACCAACACACCGCCTATAGCAGTGCCATGTCCATTTAAAAATTTAGTGGTTGAATGAAAGACGAAATCAACACCATACTTAAACGGCTGCTGCAGATAAGGAGTTGCAAAAGTGTTATCAACAGTTACTATTAATCCATGCTGTTTTGCAATTTTAGTAACCGCTTCTATATCTACACAATCAAGAGTAGGATTGGCCGGCGTTTCAATATGAACAAGTTTGATACCGGCATTATTTCTAATTGTTTCTTCAACAATATTGTTATCCCCAAGGTCTGCAATAATTGTTTCAATACCTGCTTCTGCAAAAACTTTCAGCATCAATTCATGTGTGCCACCGTATAAAGAATAATGAGATAAGATTTTATCACCTGCCTTTAAGTTAGACAAAAACATAGTGCTCATTGCAGCTTGTCCGCTTGCATGCAAAATCGCTTTCAATTGTAATGGTGTACCATCTTCATTCTTTAATCCAAAAGATTCCATTGCTGCAATCACCTTCTCTGCATCGGTGAAAGTCGGATTTCCCCAGCGGCTGTAAATATAACCTTCCTGCTTTCCTTCAAACCTTTCCATACCCTGCTGGGCTGTATCAAAAGTAAATGTGGAGGTGGCATATATAGGTGTTATGTGTGCATGATTAGGATGTTTGCTTTCATTGCCATGAATGGCGAGTGAACTAAAACCTGTGAAGAGAAATTTATTATCAGACATAGTGTTTTAAATTCAGTATGCTATGAAAAATCAGTTATTATTTTTAATGAAGTAACAAATTTTAAAATCATTATAGCTGCTAACGCAATAGGTTTAGTGAAATTAAGAAACCTTTTTGTCGGAGTATAAGACTTTATGTTTTCCTATTTTGAAGTATCCCATTTTTATAATGGCAGCTAACACAAATATAACTGCACTCTATATAATTTCTAAAAAATATGATAATAGCGGTTAATATTTTTCAACCTTGATGTCATTCACACGTAAAATCATAGATAATCTTAGCAGCATTAGCCGAAGCATGCCCACCCAGAGAAAGCAAACTTTTTAAATTTGAATAGTCCTTTTGCAATTGCTCTTTTCGCTCAGGATTCTCAAGCAAATCTTTTAATTCTTTTATACAATTTTCAGCAGTCATTTCATGTTGTATTAATTCCTTTACAACAGGCTTATCTATTATCAGGTTTACCAATGAAATATATTTCACTTTTATAACCCATTTTGCAATTTGGTATGATATGAGATTTCCTTTGTAACAAACCACTTCAGGCACACCAAATAATGCAGCTTCTAATGTAGCAGTACCGCTGGTGACAAGTGCAGCAGTTGCCTGGATTAAAATATCATAAGTTTTTCCGCCTGGTGCTGAGACTTTTTTATAAGGCGCAAGAAAAGGTTCATAGAAGGAGTCTGCGAGTCCGGGCGCTTTTGCAACTACAAATTCATATTCAGGAAAAGCTTTGCTTACCTCGAGCATTACAGGTAGTTTTATATTAATTTCCTGCTTTCTGCTTCCGGGAAGAAGGGCTATTATTTTTTTACCTGTGGTTGAAGGTTGTTTATGCGTTGCTTTAAAATTTTCAATCACTTCTATCAATGGGTGGCCTACGTATTCAACTTTGTATTCCCATTTACTGTAAAAGTCTTTTTCAAACGGCAGTATCACCAACATTTTATCAACACACTTTTTTATAGTATGCACCCTGTTTTCTTTCCATGCCCAGATTTGCGGAGAAATGTAATAGACAGTTTTTATTCCTTTTTTTTTAGCCCATTCAGCTATTCTGATGTTAAAGCCCGGATAGTCAATTAAAATTAAAATGTCAGGTTTATTGGAAATAATATCTTTTTTACAAAAATTAATGTTTTTTAAAATTGTACGCAAATTCATGAGCACCTCTGCAAAACCCATAAAAGCCAGGTCTCTATAATGCTTTACGAGTGCTGCACCTTCTGATCTCATGAGGTCTCCACCCCAGCAGCGTATGTCTGCATTTGCATCCAACACATGTAATTGTTTTATTAAATTACTGCCATGTAAATCACCGCTTGCTTCTCCTGCTATTATATAATATTTCATACTTAGGTAACCTTGCAAAAGATTATTGAACTGCAATTTACTATAATAAGCTGTGCTGTTTTAGCAAGATAAAAGTGATTGAAAAGATGCGTGTAAAAGGGGTAGTAAACTGGAGAAGGCTGTTTGAAAACTATTTCGTAGCTAACTACAAACTTTAACATTAAGAGCGTTCTTTGGGTTGCAATAAAAACAGTGAAAAAGAGATTTTTAGGAATATCTAATTTTAATTTTTGTCTGAATATTGTTCCAGCAAATCATACATATCCCAGTTCTCCTGTATTCTGGCATGATCTAAGGGGCTTCTACCACGGGCATCTTTTATATGTACATCTGCACCTTTCTTCAGCAACATTTCTGCAATGGCAAGATGACCAAAAGTGGCTGCAAAGGTGAGAGCCGTTGCTCCGTTAGAGTTTCTTTGATTTACTTCTGCACCTGCATCGAGTAGTTTTGCAGCAATTTCTGTATATCCTTTAAAGCAGACTCCCATTAAAGCAGAATTACCTGTGCCGTCGGGAGAATTAACTATTGCTCCTTTTTTCAAAAGAAAATCTACGACTGCCGGCTGATTATTATACGTGGCGAGTATTACAGGCGTAAATCCTTTAAAATCTTCTGCATTTATAATACCAGGATTCTCTCTATAAAGTTTTTCTACCTTGGCTATATTTCCATGCCGGCAGGCATCGAAAATTTCATTTTGATCTAAAAACATTCTTCTTGTTTTTGTTTATAATGTTCGTACAAATATAAAGTCTTCTCCAAGCTTATTATTTGAAACACTAACAACGTTTCTTCAGGTTCATCTTAAATTGCTAAATAAACAAAAAAAGGTATTTATCCTTCATAATAACATTTCCGGCAGCGTGGTTCGTATATGTCCTGCTCACCCAATAACACCTGTTCTTGGTTCGCAGATTTGCGATAAGACATATTTGCAAGGTTACCGCATCTGACACAAATCGCATGCAGTTTTGTTATAAAATCTGCAATGGCAAGCAGTTGCGGCATCGGTCCAAAAGGCCTTCCCTGATAATCCATATCGAGCCCTGCGGCAATCACTCTTGTGCCTTGCAAGGCGAGTGTTTCGCATACATTAATTATTCCGTCATCAAAAAACTGAGCTTCATCTATGCCTACGATATCTACATTATTTGCTAGTTGCAAAATAGTTTGCGAATTAGCAACAGGTGTAGAATGAATAAAGTTTGCATCATGGCTGACTACGGCCGTTTCATCGAAGCGAACATCAATAGAAGGTTTATAAATCTCTACTTTTAAATTGGCTATTTTAGCCCTTTTTAACCGCCGGATGAGTTCTTCAGTTTTCCCGCTAAACATGCTTCCGCAGATAACTTCGATCCAGCCCCGGCGTTCTCCGGGAAAATTTGGTTCAATAAACATTATGAATATAACTTGTTATTGTATGCAAAGAGTTAGTAATTTTACCTTATCCTTAGTAATCGTCAAATGTATATATTCTATGGAAAGAGTGGGAGTTTTAATAGATAAATTGCAGAAGCAGTATCAGCAGAAAGCCGATATGCAAAACATGTTGATTACTGTACAGTTATTGCACAATGAGTTATTGCTCACTGCTAACCATATAAAAGATAATGGGTCTAAAAAAGTGTCTGTAGTAGTTCCCAATGCTATAACTGTTTCTCTTGAATCTCTTCAATACGGGGAATCCGCATATTCTGCCTATAAGCCTGTTCCTAAACCCGAACCTGAACCTGTACCGGTTGCTGAACCTACACCTGAGCCAGAAGCACCGATGCCCGAACCGGCACCTTTACCTACTCCCAGACCAGAACCTGAACCGATTCCTCATTTCGTTGAGCAAAACCCATGGCTTACTGTATTCCCTACAAGAGAAGAAAAGAAAACTCCATGGTCATTAGATCCTATTTTAGACATTCCTACTTTAGCGCACCAGGAAAGGGTAGTTTATGAATTGAATGATACAATGATTAATGAAGGAACACTTGCTTCGATAAATGATAAATTAAAGCAGAACAAATCAGAAGTGAGCTCTTTTTTGCAGGATACGCCAATAAGAGATTTGAAGAAAGCCATTAGCATAAATGACCGCCACAGATTTATACATGAGTTGTTCAGGGATGATGAAAATATGTATGAGCGTTCGATAAAAACAATAAATGGCTTTCATATACTTGCAGAAGCTGAATATTGGATACTCCGCGAATTGAAACTAAAACTTGGCTGGGATACTAACCTTGAACTGGTTAAAACATTTGATCAATTGGTTAGAAGACGTTTTTCCTGAATAAACTGAAGTATTATTCCGGTTGCACCTTTATTCCTATAGACATAATCTGATGCTGCCTGGCATGCAGATACATAATTTTGATCTTTCCTGAGAAGTTTATTAAATGTTGATGTCAAAGCTAAAGCGTTATCAACACTAATACCTCCTCCATTATTTACTAATTCAATAGCTTCAATATATTTTTTATACACAGGCCCAAAAATAACGGGTTTGCCATAAACCGCTGCTTCTAAAACATTGTGAACACCTTCTGCACCAAAACCTCCGCCAACATAGCTTACGGTGGCATATTTATATAACCGGCTTAACATTCCTATATTGTCTATTATAATGGTATTTATTTTCTCAGACGGGTATATGGTATTTAGCTTAGAAAATAAAACAGAATTTCTGTAAAGCTTAAGACATTCATTAAGCCTTTGCTCGCTGATATTATGCGGAGCAATAACAAGTTTTAAATTGTTTTTTGTATTTGCATAATGTGAAATGGCTTTGTCATCTTCAGTCCAGGTGCTTCCGGCAACGATTACATCCGAACCGTTACAAAATTTTTCAACAGCAGGTATAGGTTCAAATTGTTCTGCAATCTCAACAACCCGGTCAAAACGGGTGTCACCGCTAATTGTAATATTCTGCTTAAAACCTATTGTTTGCAAAAGAGAAAACGACTCTTCATTCTGAACAAAAAAATGCGTAAAGCATGAGAGGAGATACCGGTGAAAATTTCCATACTTTGAAAAAAAAGGCTGGCTTTTTCTAAAGATTCCTGAAATAAGCAGTAGAGGAATATTCCTCTTTTTTGCCTCCTGCAAATAATAATACCAGAACTCGTATTTTATAAAAAGTATAAGACAGGGTTTAGCTATTTCTAAAAATTTAAATGCATTTTCCCTGCTGTCCATTGGGAGGTAAAAAATATAATCAGCGCCGTCATAATTTTTTCTAACCTCATAACCAGAGGGTGAAAAAAAAGTAAGCAATATTTTATAAGAGGAATAAATAACCCTGATTTTTTCAATCAAAGGTCTTCCCTGTTCAAATTCTCCCAGAGAAGAACAATGTATCCATATTACAGGATGAACAGGATCAATCTCTTCCTGCATTTTTTCGAAAACTCTTTTTCGACCTTTTAACCACAATTTTGCTTTTGGATTGAAAGGGGAAACAACATTTATAATAAATGGATACAGACGGGTAAAAAAATTATATAAAAAAACCATGAATATTGATATTTAAACAAAAATAACTTCGCTGTTTCTTTTAAAGGCCGGCAAGCATGGTAAAAATGTTTTACTGTAGCTTTGCGCCCACTTAAAAAACTTGTTTATGAAGCCTTTGCAGATGGTGGATACAAAAACACAATATCTTAAAATAAAAGAAAAGATTGATGAAGGTATTCACCAGGTGCTTGATAGTGCTGCCTACATAAACGGAAAACCTGTGCATGACTTCGCTAAAAATTTATCGGCTTATCTCAATGTAAGGCATACCATACCTTGCGCCAACGGCACCGATGCGTTGCAGATCGCTATGATGGCCTTAGACCTTCAGCCTGGTGATGAGGTAATAACTCCTTCTTTCACTTACATAGCTACAACCGAAGTAATTGCATTGCTAAGGCTTACACCTGTTTTTGCCGATGTAGATAAAGCGACATTTTGTATTGATACCGAAGCAATCAGAAAAGCCATAACGCCTAAAACAAAAGCTATTGTTCCCGTACACTTATATGGGCAGGCAGCCAATATGGAAGAGATTATGGCTATTGCCAAAGAACATAATTTATTTGTGATTGAAGATAATGCTCAGGCGATTGGTTGCGATTATACTTTTTCTGATAGTACAACAAAGAAAACCGGCACTATTGGTATTATTGGCACTACCTCGTTTTATCCGTCAAAAAACCTCGGCGCTTTCGGCGATGGAGGCGCCATGTTTACCAATGATGATGCCCTTGCTGAAAAACTGAAAATGATAGCCAATCATGGACAGAAAGTAAAATATTATCATGATATGGTGGGCTGTAACTCAAGACTCGATTCCATCCAGGCGGCTGTTCTTGATGTTAAACTAAGCCACCTCAGTGAGTATGCTTCGGCACGGCAAAAAGCAGCTTCATTTTACGATAAGGCATTTGCCGGAAATGATAAAATAACTGTTCCTGCAATTGCTGAATATTCTAACCATGTGTATCATCAGTATACTCTAACAGTAAATAATGCTGACAGAGATGAATTGCACAAATACCTCTCAGGTAAGAATATTCCTTCCATGATCTATTACCCCATACCCGCACATCGCCAGAAAGTGTTTGATGCGCTTGGCGGAAGTAATTTTCACCTTCCCGTTACAGACTGGCTTACGGAAAGAGTAATTTCTTTACCGATACATACAGAACTTGACGAAGAGCAATTGGAATATATCACTCAACATGTTATTGATTTTTGTAAATAGTTTTCAACAAATATTTGAAAATTCGTTTAAAGCTGAAAATAGCTGCTTATTTTACTTTGTGCATATGAGAAACTTTTTTTTGGAACCAGCAAAGAATATGCTTCAACATCGTTGTGTCACTCTCTTGTACTTTGAATAGTTCTATTCAGCTTTTTCTCACAAAGAATTTTTTTCCAGCAATAAAAGCCAACAATTTTATTAAAAATGTCAAAACCAATAGTTCTTGTAACAGGACAAAATGGTCAGTTAGGAAACGAGCTAAAAGTATTATCAGGCAAGCATACTCATTACGATTACGTTTTTACTGATGTAGCTGAACTTGATATCACTAATGCAGAAAAGGTTACTGAATTTTTTACCCGGTATAAACCTGCAATTTGCATAAATGCTGCTGCCTACACAGCCGTAGACAAGGCCGAAACAGACAGAGAGTTAGCTTTAAAAATCAATGCTTATGCTGTTGGAAATCTTGCTGAAAATTGCAGTAAGATGAATACAAGTTTTATTCATATTTCCACTGATTATGTTTTCGATGGAACTGCAGCCAGTCCGTATAAAGAAGATCATCCTGTAAACCCTGTAAATTTTTATGGCGAAAGCAAACTAAAAGGTGAAAGTATTGCTTTCGAAAAACTTCCTTCCACTATTATTATCCGCACTTCCTGGGTATACAGTTCTTTCGGAAACAATTTTGTAAAAACAATGCTTCGGCTTATGAAGGAGCGTGAAAGCATATCTGTTGTTAATGATCAGTTTGGTTCACCAACTTATGCTGCAGACCTTGCGGCGGCTATCATGCATATTGCTGAGCAGGCAGAAGATAAAGGTGGCCTCTATCATTTTTCAAATGAAGGAGTTATAAGTTGGTTCGATTTTGCAGTTGCTATAAAGGAGTTATCTGGTTTATCATGCATTGTTAAACCTATAGAAACTTCCGGCTATCCTGCTCCTGTAAAACGGCCTGCTTACTCTGTAATGAGTAAAGAAAAAATAAGATCAACTTTTGGTATTGAACTTAAGAATTGGAAAGACAGTTTACAGCGATGCCTGCAGCTATTGCAGAAATAACTAATTTAGATTAAGAATTCAGCTCTACTTCTGCTGCTGCTGCAATCCCGGTTAATTCTCCTAATGTTTCACCTTTTGTTAGCATTACAAGTATAGTCACCAGCAATTGCTTTTAAAGGAAATAAACGAAAAGACTTCAAAAGTAAAAACTGTCTCAAAACTAATTTTTAGAATTGTTTTTACAAATACCATATGAGCTTTGAAAAAGGTTCAATAGAATTATTACGATAAACGAAATGTGTCTTCTAAAGGAGTTTCCCAGACACAAAAGCATCATTGAAAACAAAAGTTTGTAACAAGAAATTTTCCTATTTTTACTATAATTGAAAGTTACATTTGCTTAGCATGCCCTTTTTACCAAAAGAATGAAGCCAGACCTATCAAATACTATATTTCAAAAAGCTGTTGCATTTGTAAACCAAACTAATAAGCATTTATTTCTTTCAGGTAAAGCCGGTACTGGTAAGACTACTTTTTTAAAATATATAAAAGAGCATTCTTTTAAAAAAATGGCAGTGGTCGCACCTACAGGGGTAGCGGCAATTAATGCAGGTGGGGTAACTATACATTCTTTTTTTCAACTTCCTTTCGGCCCCTTTATACCTGCAGAAAGTGGTTTGCGGAGCAGGTATAATGGAGAGATTAATAATCGTACTACCCTCTTGAAAAACCTGCGGTTACCAGGCGGTAAGAAGCAGGTAATAAGCGAATTGGATTTGTTGGTTATCGACGAAATATCTATGGTGCGTGCTGATCTGCTTGATGCTGTTGATACAGTAATGCGTCATGTACGAAAACAACCATGGCTCCCTTTTGGAGGAGTGCAAATGGTATATATAGGAGATCTTTTTCAACTACCTCCCGTGGTAAAAGATGATGAATTGGAAATACTGCAGGAATATTATAAGAGCTCCTTCTTTTTTGATTCACATGCTTTACATCAGGCTCCGCCTTTATATATAGAGTTAAAGAAAATTTACAGACAGAAAGATGATGTATTCATTAGCATATTAAATAACATTAGAAATAACTGTTGTACTGCCAGTGATTTACAACTTTTGCATCAATATTACAACCCAACTTTTTTACCTCGAAAAGAGGAAAAATATATAACACTAACAAGTCATAATAACAAAGCTGATTTAATAAACAGGCGTGAACTCGAAAAATTACCAGGCAAAACATATACTTATCAAGCTGAAATTGCAGGTGAGTTTTATGAAAAAACTTTTCCGGCAGAAGAAGTTTTGCAGCTAAAGAAAGATGCCCAGGTCATGTTCATACGAAACGATAAAGGAGAGAACCGGAGATTTTACAATGGTAAGATAGGTACTATCACAAGAATTGAACGCGAAAAAATAGTTGTTTTATTTCCTAACGAAGAAGAGGAACTTGAACTGGAACAGGAAACCTGGGAAAACATCCGGTATAACTATAGCAGTGAAAAGGATTCACTTGAAGAGGAAGAATTAGGTACGTTTAAGCAATATCCCATTCGTCTTGCCTGGGCTATTACCATTCACAAAAGTCAGGGACTTACATTTGAGAAAGCAATAATTGATGCCGGGTCTTCATTTGCTGCGGGGCAGGTATATGTATCGCTGAGCCGGTTAACAAGTTTGAAAGGTCTTATATTATATTCAGCTATTTCACCAGCCTGTATCAGGACAGATAAAAGGGTAATAGAGTTTGTTAAAAATGAACTGGCAGAAGATGCACTGCAGCAAATATTAGAGCTGGAGCAAAAGGCTTTTGTCCGTCAGTTATTGCTTCAAAGTTTTGATTTGGAAAAAATTACTGACGCAGTTAAAATTAACCTTGAAGAGTATGAACACAGGCAAATACCTGATAAAGAGAAATGCATTAAATGGGCTGCAGAGTTAAATAATAAAGCATGTAATCGACTGGATATCGCTCAAAAATTTATTAAACAACTACAATACCTTTTTATAACCTGCGAAGCAGATGGATATAAGAAATTACAGGAACGGACCAGTGCCGCTACTAAATTTTTTGTTGCAGACCTGGAAACCAAAATACTCGCCTCAATAAAAAATCACGTTGAAAAAGTAAAGGGAAAGAAAAAGGTAAAAAGGTATGTAAAAGATTTGCAGGAACTGATGCTTTTGTATGAAAGAAAAAAGCAACAGATAGAGCAAGCTTTGCAATTAGCGGATGCTTTACATAATGCAGTTAATATAGATGAACTGATACAGCTTGCAGAGCAAAGCAAAAAAGCACCCATCGGATTAACTAAAGAAAATACACCAGTTAAACAGGTAAATGCTGAAAAAGGTGAAAGCAGCCGCCAGAGTCTTGAAATGTTTAAACAAGGTAAATCGATTGCTGATATTGCTGCTGAAAGAAGCATGGCAATAAGCACAATTGAAGGTCACCTTGCTGGTTTTGTAACTACAGGGGAAGTGGATATACTTGACCTTGTTGGAAATAATGCATTTGAGAAAATAAAAGATATAATTGATACAGAACCTGACATAACTTTTAAAGGAATAAAAGAAAAGTTGGGAGATGATATTGGATATGGTGCAATAAAGGCATTCATTAACTACAGGGAAAGGATAAACAATAGTGCCGTAGTGTAAATTATCTTACTAATCATTTAGGTTGTAAATGCTATCGTTTCATTTATTCGTTAGCCTTAATATCTGAGATTAAAATATAAACGTTGCTATAATCCTTACGCCTTCCTGCAATATTACCTTTACCACATAAAAAACATCGTGTTGCTACTACACGGTAAGAAGTCTATAAATTATTACAATCTTTTGTCTTCTATCGCTGACATCTTTTGGACAGTTTGATAAAGCTGTAAGCCTTAGAGCCTCTGGCAATTTTAATGTTACTGTAAATGGCTTTGGGACCAATGATGCTGGTTTAGGATTAGGCCTTGATGCCTCTTTTTTTTCAAAAGGTAAACTGCAACTGTTAATAGAATCGAGTGGGGAGGTGTTCTTTGGCAGTAAAGAATTTATAATTAACCCGGAAGGAAGAGAGAATAAAGCTCCTGTCATCTATAGTTAAGGCAAGACCTCAATTTTCATTTCAAAAAATATAGCACTTTCAGTTACCTATGGGCCATCATGGCACTCCATTGAGGCTGTTGGTTTTGCAAATGACTATGGATTTAAATATGGGATAACAGGGTTCTTTGGTAAGAGAAGAGGGTTGGTAGCAAAAGTTTTTGTGGCACAGATACCCCAGGACAATGTAGATATTCAATATTTTGGTTTAGGAGTAGGTTATAGGTTTTACTGAGGTATAACAGTTAGCAGTTTTTTTCAATGGATGCTGCATATCTATAATTATCTCTTACTCTCCAGATATTTTATTATAGCAAGTCTTATATCAGATTTTAGATTATTGGCAGATGTATTTGAAGGATAAATCTTTATAATACCGGGGTTTTGAGGATTTAAAAAACCAAGGTTTTTTTCCTTTCCGCTAAATAAAAATTCTGTCATGGCAACCCGGTAAGTTTTAAGTGAATCAACAGGAGCATTGTTTAGCATAAAGGAATTGCCTGTATTATTATAAACAGGCTGGTATTGCAGAAAACCTCCTGAATTGGTGTTTTTTAAACCTGTCTGTAATACCTGTATCAACAAGCTTCCTTTCATATCTGCTTCCTCAATGCGCCCTCCAAAGGGTAAACTGCGTATAATATCGTATTGCGAAACGGGCGGAGTAAGAATATCATCTAACCGTATTGAACCTGAATTGAAAATGACTACATCAGCCTGTGGACATGCATAAGCCATAGCTTGTGTTATTAACCTTGTGAAGTTAGTTGACTTGTTTCGTGTTTCTGTTTCTCTGCCATCAAGTGCTTCACCAGACGCGATAACAATTTTTTTGGGGTCAAAGCCAAGCGATGCGTAGTTATCTTCTGCTATTTTTTTCCATTTCTGAACAACTATATCTGTTGTGCTGTCAATAGCAACCTTTTCGTCGAGATAGTGAAGTTCGGATGTAATATTAGAGTGGTGTGTGTTTTTATTAATTAAAAGTTTTACAACGTATGCAGTTTTAGCATTAGCTTCTGCTTTGGTTATGTTTACATTACCTGTTTTACGAAACACTCCGGAATGTTCGTGCCCACCGAGAATCGCAGCTAAACCCGGCAATTCGGTTGCCAGTTTTATATCATTTTCCAGGGTCTGGTGCGTTATGGCTACGACTGCATCAACAGAATCTTTTATTAGATTGTATAATTGTTTTGCAGTAATCAAGGGGTTTTTGTAACTAACATATTCCGCAGGATTTGATGACAGGGTAAGACCTATAAAACCAATTTTAGCAGTTGTGCCATCTGTATCTTTTACAGACATTATATAAGTTTGAGGAAAGGGATCTGCACCAGGTACATTGGTTTTTGAAAATGGAACAATACTATCCTTTATCTTATGAAAGGTATTGGAGGAAACCCATAAAAATTTCGATTCGTTAATCCTGTCCTGCAAATCTTTTTCCGAAAAATCAAATTCATGGTTGCCAAAAACTGCGAGATCCATTCCTGCAACGTTCATGCAATCTATCATTTGTGCTCCTCTTATCCGCTGGCTGTTATATTGTAAACTGTTGTAGACTGAGGGGCTGATAAAATCTCCTGCTATTACTAAAAATGTATTTGGATTAGATTGTTTGTATTGCTTTTTTAAAGTTGCCACCCTTGCCATTCCGCCCTCTTTTCCACCTGCTACCGGTGCTATTTCGTACACATCATTTACCTGTAAATATACTATTTCAATTTTTCCATCGTCTTTTATTGCAACAGCATTTTTAGCAACCTTACAGGAGGCATTTGCAAAAAGAGTTGTAATTAGTAAGATTTTAAAATATTCTTTCATAAGAACCATGATTTATAGGATTATTATGGTTTTATGATGAAATGACAAAGAACCATAATTTATAAGATTTTCACCATAATCTTTCAATAATCCAAAAAAATCGTGGTTCTATTGGTTCTATGGTAACTGGCTTGACAAACGTTTCAGTTCAATCTCTGCAACTTTAGCTGCATAAGCCAAATTTACAAGCCGATAACCTGCTTCTACAAAACTTCTTTGTGCTTCCCGTACTTCAATTATTGTAGCAGCAGATAACTCAAGGCGTTTAAGGGTTAAATCAAGAAGTGCTGCTGCAACCTGGTTGTTTTCTTTTTCGGCTTTTAGCCTGTTGAGGTTATTCCGGTAAACCTGCCATGCCTGTACTGTTGCCGCCTTCATATTATTTAACTGCGTTTCCCTGGTTACTGTTGCATTTCGTATGTCTATCCGGGCAGCTCTTTCCTGTCGTTTCAACAGGCCGCCATTGAAGATCGGCACTTGTAAACCAAGGCCGATAAAAGGTCCGTTTGTCTGGTTTAATAAAGTAAAACCTGCAGCATTTTGATTCCGGTTGTAATTATAGCCGGTGTTGAGAGAAATAGCAGGATAACGCTGGGCTCGTACTTCCCTTACCATAAATTCATTTATACGTATTTGCTGTTCTGCTGATAAAAGTTCAGGATTGTTTTGCAGGCTGTCTAACACCATCTGAACCTGTATTGTACTGTCAACAACTATTGTATCTCTTATTGCAAAAGAGCTGTCAGGCCGTTGAGTAAGTAAATTCATCATGTCTGTTTTTGACTGGTTTAATACCAGTTCCTGCGACAATAGTTCCTGTTGTGCAGCATTTAAATCAAGTTGTGCCTGAAATTTATCAGCATTATTTGCAAGACCAACACTTTGTCTTGCCTCTATTATCTGCTTTTGCTGAAAAGTTACATTAATGGCTTGCTGTATCGTATTCATGTAACTCTGCTGCCGCACTATGTCGTAGTATTTAACCATTACATTAGCAATGATATTTTGAATCTGGGTAACTACCTGTTGTTCACTTAGTCTTTCCAAAGCCCGAAGCCTGCTCCGGGCAGCATAAACCCTAAAGCCATTAAAAACAACAAAGCTTGCGGTAACGCCTGCATTCAAAGAGTTAATTGCATTTCCGCTTCTTATTGTGGTAGTGCCGTTACTAAGTTTCTGATTTAAATTAGTGACAGCCTGATTATCGGTAAGAGAGCCTGAAACAGTTGGCAAACCTCCTGCAACACTTATATGGTTATTAATATGAGCCGCTTCAATATTATTTCTCGCAATTTCTATATCAAGGCTGTTTTTTAGTGCAATATTTATAGCGTCTTCCAACCTAAGAATCTGTGCTTCAACCTCAACTATCCCTGAAAAAAAAAGGGCAATTAAAACAATTCTCTTCATCCTGTTTATTTTATAGCAAAGCGAAGCCTTTCAAAAAGCCCGCTGCTTTTTCTGTTATACTGTCTGTAATAATTTTTCTTCCTGAAGCTTCTCTTCCCTGTTTACTTCATCGTATTCTTTGTTAGTGTCTTTTTTATGCTTACCTGAAATAAAGGTGTAAACAGCCGGGATGACAAACAAAGTCAATATTAATGAAAACATAATTCCGCCCACTATCACTATACCTAAAGGAATACGGCTGGTAGCCGCGGCCCCGAAACTCATGGCTATGGGCAAGGCACCAAGGGCGGTTGCCAAACTCGTCATTAAGATAGGACGCAGACGTTGTGCAGCTGCTTCAAGTACCGCCTGAACTTTTGGTATGCCTTCTTCCCGTTTCTGGTTGGCAAATTCAACAATCAATATTCCATTTTTGGTAACCAGCCCTATAAGCATGATCATTCCTATTTGAGAAAATATATTAAGCGTTTGACCAAAAAGCCACAGGCTTAATAATGCACCGCAAAGAGCCAGGGGTACAGTTATCATAATAATGAATGGATCAGTGAAACTTTCGAACTGTGCTGCCAGCACCAGGTAGATTAAAATAAGTGCAAGGCCAAAGGCAAAAGCCGTGTTTGAAGAACTTTCGGCATAATCTCTTGAAGGGCCACCTAATGAAGTTTGAAAAGTTTCATCAAGTAACCGGGAGGCAATATCCTGCATAGCTTTTACACCGTCTCCAATTGTTTTACCTTCTGCCAGTGAAGCCTGCATTGTTGCAGATTTAAAACGATTGTAGTGGTAAAGTGTCGGCGGATTGCTTGTTTCTACCATGCTCACAACAGAACTTAACGGTATCCTTTGTCCGCTGCTATTGGTTACGTAAATATTATTAATATCTACAGGTTCGTTCCTATCTGTTCTTTCAACCTGGGAAATAACCTCGTATTGTCGCCCATTCATGGTAAAATACCCTGCCCGCCTTCCACTAAAAGCACTTTGTACGGCTCCTCCCACATCTGTAATGGATAAACCGAGATCTTTCGCCTTTATTCTGTCAATCTGCAATTGAAGCTCGGGCTTGTTAAATTTAAGGTTAACATCAATATTTGCAAAAATTTGATTTTTCCTGGCTTCCTCCAAAAACTTAGGAATCACATCTTTTATCTTATCAAAGTTTAGGTTTTGAATGATAAACTGTACAGGAAGTGATCCCCTGCCTCCTCCAACAGATATTGTTTGTTCCTCAATAGGAAAAATTCTTACATTATTAAACCTTTTTAGTTTTCCCTGTAAGTCTTTTGCAATTTCCGATTGTGTTCTATCTCTATTGTCGGGGTCAGTCAATGCTAATCGCAAACTACCGGAATTGGTACCGCCGCCACCAAAACCAGGAATCGCACCAAAAACATAATCTCTTTCAGGAATCGAATCGTAGAGATAATTAACTAATTCGCTTCCTACATTAGTCATATAATCATAACTGGCACCTTCAGGGCCTGTAATATTTAAACGAACATTACTTTTATCCTCCAAAGGAGCAATTTCATTTTGCATGCCGCCGCCGACTAAATAAATAATTCCTCCGCACATTACTACCAGTATCCACGCTAACCATCGAACTTTTATAAACTTTGTCAATAAGTTTTTATAACCATTTTCCATTCCCTGGAAAAAAGGCTCTGTCTTTTCATAAAATTTTCCGTGACCGCTATTCTTTTTGGTCATATATACGTTAAGAACAGGTGTAATAGTTAACGACACAAGTGCAGACACCAGCACCGCTCCTGCTACCACCACACCAAATTCACGGAATAACCTTCCTACAAATCCTTCTAAAAAAATAACCGGAAGAAACACCACTGCGAGGGTAATGGATGTAGAAATAACTGCAAAAAAGATTTCACGGCTGCCTGTTAATGCTGCCTTTCTGATTGACATTCCTTCTTCCAGTTTTCTGAAAATGTTTTCCGTAACAACAATTCCATCATCTACCACTAAACCGGTAGCCAAAACAATTGCCAGCAGGGTCAATACATTAATTGAAAATCCTGCTACGTACATTATAAAAAAACAAGACACCAGTGATATAGGAATATCTATTAACGGACGAACAGCAATCAGCCAATTTCTAAAGAAGAAGAAAATTACCAGAATTACCAGGCACAGCGAAATAAGGAGCGTTTCCTCTACCTCCTCCAATGAACGACGTACATTGCGGGTAGTATCAACCAATACATTCATTTCAATATCCGACTTCTCCGTTTTCTTAATATCTTCAAGTCTTTTGTTAAACTCATTAGAGATATTTATATAGTTTGCTCCCGGTTGAGGAATAATAGCCATACCTACAGCATTAACACCATTATATCTCCAGCTCGATTCTTCGTTCTGGGGGCCTAGTTCCACTTTAGCAACATCAGCTAAACGAACAATACCTGCAGAGTCCTGTTGAACAATTAATTCGCTAAAATCCTTCTCGGTTGTAAGCCGGCCCAACGTACGAATAATCAGTTCTGTATTATTTCCCGAAATCTTACCTGCAGGCAACTCCACGTTTTCACGGTCCAATGCATTCTGAACCTCTGTGAACGATATATTATAAGCCGATAATTTATCAGGCTGCAACCAAATACGCATAGCATAACGCTTTTGACCAAAAATATTTACTGCACTCACTTCATTAATGGTCTGAAAACGCTCAAGCAGAACATTTTCAGCGTAATCACTTAGCTCCAGCAAACCTTTCGTCCGGCTTTGAACGGCCAGCAATATTATAAACTCACTATTAGCATCTGCCTTACTTACTATAGGGGGTTCATCAAGATCCTCCGGCAAACTTCTTGCAGCCTGGCTCACCTTATCCCTGACATCATTTGCTGCTGTTTCAAGCGGAACAGACAGGTCAAATTCTACAGTTATATTGCTTGCTCCTGCACTGCTCGAAGATGTAATACTTTTAATACCCGGAATTCCATTTACCGCCTTCTCAATTGGTTCTGTAATCTGGGTTTCTATAATATCAGAATTAGCCCCGGTATAAGATGTTCTTACATTCACTATCGGCGGGTCAATTGCAGGATATTCCCTGACACTTAAAAAGCTAAAGCCTACTATTCCAAACAGTATAATCAACAGGTTTATTACTGTTGCCAGTACCGGCCTTCTTAGTGATAATTCTGATATATTCATTTGTAAAAAATTAAATTTTTAGCATTATTACATAGTTGGTCGTATTTAAATGCTCAACATCCTTGCATCACACACTTGTACTTTTATACTAATTCAAAAACTTTAAAGTCAAGATTCTAAATCGCATTATTCGCAAATACTACTAGGCCACTAAAACCTGGTTAAGAATGAAATAAACTGATGTACCGACCAAGTTCCTTTATAATCAATAAAAATCTATTAAATCCCGGTCAAAACTATTGAACAACTTCTTCCAGTTTTTTCACACTTCTTACTGCAACAAGAGCATCAGGACGTGCAAATAATACTCCGCTTACTACTACACTGTCTCCTGCATTCAAACCACTTGTTACCTGTACTGCTCCTTCCTGTCGCACACCGGTTTGCACATCAACAAACTTGGCTTTGCCACTTTTAACTACTACTACCTGCTTTGCACGTGCATCGGGAATAATTGAATTTGCAGGTATCATCATACCATTATTCTCACCTGCATCTACATATACTTTTATAAAACTTCCGGGGTTTACTTTGGCGCCTTCCCGCAACCTTGCCCTTACTATTACGTTTCGTGAAGTTGTACTAATCTGGGGCTCAATGGCAATAATGGTAGCCCGGCTTTTTACACCTCCACGTGCATCTGTTTCAACAACTACAGAATTGCCTGTCTTTAATGTATTAGCATACATTTCCGGCAATGTGAAATCAATTCTCACTTTCCCCATTTGCTGAAGGGTTGCAAGAACGGTGGCAGGACTAACAATCGCTCCATTACTTACCTGTCGTAAACCAACTATTCCCGTAAAAGGAGCACGAACAACTGTTTTTGCTATATCAGCCTGAATAATTCCTATATCCGCCTTCAAACTGTTCACCTGGTTTAAAGCAACATCATAATCCGCACGATTAATTCCCTGTATATCTAAAAGCTTTTTATACCGTTCAACGGTAATTTCGGCAAGATCTAACTGAACTTTTACTTTATTCAATTGAGCCCGCAGGTCAGCATCATTTATTCTGGCTATTACGCTTCCCCTGGAAATACGGGATCCTTCAGCAACATTCAGATAAGTTAAACGACCGCCTATTTCTGGCTTTACCTCTACAAATTCTCCCGCTACTACACTACCATTGGCCTCTATAGTATTTGGAATAGTTTGCGGAGTTACAACAATTACATCAACTGTGGGTGGAGGAGTCTTTTGCTTTTTTTCAGGGTCTTCTTTCTTACCCTTGCAGGAAATAGTCACAACATTTAATAATAGAATTAGAGGAAAAATATACTTCATCTTATATTTAAACATTTTATTATGCGATGGAATAAAGATAATTTAGAAATAGCAGATGTTGTTTAAGCAGTTGAAAAGGTTAACAACAAAAAAACGTATGTCATGATAAGCGGGTGAAAATGTGTTTTAAAAGGTGAATGGTAGTGATTTTGGCAATATTTAAGAGGTAATAAATTTTCTTAGAGGATTTAAATTTAAAAAAGGGATTTGATATAGTGCCCGACAGCCCTTTTATTAATTTTAAATAAGGTTCGTTTTTAAAATCTTCTTTAAGCTCACTTATCCTAAATAGTTCGGAAGGTTTCTTAAGTACTAAATACGGATAGTTGGAAATGGGATTAAAAAATATCAAGAGTGGGTAGTAGGTAAGGAAAAAGGCGGGTAAGTATTGTTTTGAGACAAACACAAACCTCCTTTGATAAAGCGCTTAGCTTTATAGCTGCAAGTATAGAAGAAGTAAAGGGAATAACAAGCCTTAGAAAAAGTTCTTGCAATGGCTATTTGAGAAATACGTAATGCTTCCCGTCCCTTCAAACTTAGGTATTTAGCCCGAATTGTCAAAAAACAAAAAGGCGCTATCTTATATGCTTAAAAGTTGGTCAGATGGTTGCTTAAAAATTACCGAACCATTGGTAAATGCGAGATAGCTTTTTAAATGTTTATTTAGTTTTAATGGCGCAAAATTTGAAAGATTTGTCACATGTCTTACCTATCTTATTCTTTAAAAAATACGGTATTCTTTTTGTCAATATCAATTATAACAGCATCGTGTACCACCTCCGGACCCGCAGGTTTTTTTGGAAAAAAAAGTCCTCATGAACAATACGCAGATAAAATAAAAAATGCAGGCTTACAGGAAACTGCATTGGGCAGACTTTGGTTTTCAGCGGCAGAACAAAGTCTCTCTTCTCCACTTTCGGTAAATATTCCCTATAGTGAAACAGGATACTTTTCGGCAGAACAGCCAAAAGCAGCAGGTTTATTATTTCATGGGAAACGTGGGGAAAGGATAAACATTAATTTAAGTAAAAAACCTGTAACAGGTTTTGCTATCTATCTTGATTTATGGCGTTCTTCTCATTCCGATAGTATAAAGCATGAATTTTTGTTATTTGCTGATACCACCAATGCAACCATTACTTATGACGTGGAAAAGGATGGAAGCTACATTTTAAGACTCCAGCCAGAACTCTTAAAAAGCGGAGAATATACTCTATCTATTAGTACCGGCCCTTCCTTAGCCTTTCCCGTAACGCCTAAAGCTAAAAGTAACATAGGAAGTTTTTGGGGTGTAGGCCGCGACAAAGGGGTACGAAAACATGAAGGAATTGATATTTTTGCACCACGGGGAACAGCAGCAGTTGCTGCATCAGATGGTATTGTAACCAGTGTAACTGAAAATACGCTCGGCGGTAAAGTAGTTTTTCTAAGACCTGACAGCAAAGATTACACATTATATTACGCTCATCTCGATAAGCAGCTTGTGCAACCGGGGCAAGGTGTAAAGACCGGAGATACAATAGGCCTGGTGGGAAACACCGGAAATGCAAGAACGACTACTCCTCATTTACATTTTGGCATATATACTTTTTCAGGCGCTGTTGATCCATTACCTTTTGTTAACAGGGTAACCAGGATTCCTGATAAGATTAGTGCACCATTAGTCAACCTGGGCAAGTGGGTAAGAAATAACAGAGAAGTAAGATTATTAACTCAGCCATCGGTAAGTGCGTCGCAAACCTTTAATCTTGAAGTAAATACTCTCTTAAATGTCGAAGCAGCTACAGCAGGTTGGTATAAAGTTTCACTGCCTGGCGGCGAGAAAGGATTTGTTGCAGGTTCGGCTGTTTCTCCTGTATCATCGCCTATTCGTAAAGGCAGCTTAAAAATTGCACAGCCCTTATTAGATGAGCCAAATGATCTGGCTGCTAGAAAGACTACTTTACTTCCTGGCGAGACAATAAATATTCTTGCAAAGTATAAAGACTTCTATTTTATCAAATACAGTAATAGAGAAGAAGGCTGGATTTCTAAAAAAACACTGTAAAAGGTTGCTATTGACTTATAGTGTAAGCAGCTTCAGAAGAAAATTTATTAAATATATGTAGATAGTAAACCTTATGTAATAAAATATGTCTCATATGTCAGAGGCAGAAAACATAACGTATAGAACACTTTTTATATTGTAAAAAATTTTTGGATAAAAAAAAGTATTTGTATCAGCGTTATGAAATTCATGCTTAGTTTTACAAAAGAAAATAAGATAAACTCCTCCCCGCTAATCTCCCCTGTTGAAATTCGTTTTTATGCAACCAACCTATTCTGTCTCCGAAATAAAATTACTTATTAAATCTTTGGACATTTCCGCTATCAACATTCTTCGGGAATTAGTTGAAGAAGAAAAAAAAGATTTTGCACAATACGAACTAAAGGCTATTTCTAAGTTTATTCAATTAAAAAATAAGGAACTTGCAGGAAATGAGATAAAAACGGAGTTTTTATTGTCCTTCAATTAAAAATGGTGTTATCCGTCGATAACTCTATAAGATTTATCTGCCTGTTTATCAGTAGAAATTTTAAAATTTTTTGAAGTAGGTTATGCAGTAATTTAAAGCGCTAATATCAATATTAATTATATGTCCTTTCAGGTTATTGTATCAGGCCAGGAACAACAATCTATTATAACATTAAAAGACCTGGAAAATAAAGCTTTTGCTGAAATCTATGCTTATGGCGCTCTGCTTAATAAGTTTTATGCACAAAACGATGAAACATCGCTTGATGTAATTGAGGGCTTTTCAAGTCCCGGGGAAGCAATAGGGAATATGAAGCCTTTTTTTAAAAGTGCAAAGTTATCACCGTATGCCTGCCGTGTAAAAGATGCAGCATATAAGTTTGGAGAAAAAAGTTACCGGCTGCCAAAATACTCCTCACACAACGATGCTCTTCACGGGCTGCTGTTCGATGCACATTTTTCTATAACAGAACGTTACTCTACTGAAACTGCTGCTGCTGTTAAACTGGAATATATATACGATAAAAACAACGAGGGATATCCTTTTTGTTACAAATGCGAAGTCGAATATAAGTTAAGCACCGGAAATGCCCTTACGATAAATACCACGATAACTAATATAGATAAGCAGTTGATGCCGGTGGTTGACGGATGGCACCCTTATTTCACCTTAGGTAATACTATAAATGATTATCAATTGGAATTTCAAAGCAAAGAAATGCTTGAGTTTGATGAGCATCTGATACCAACAGGAAAACTTTCACCTTATCAGGAATTCAGTTCTCTGAAAGACTTTGGAACAACTTTATTAGATAATTGTTTCACTTTAAATTTTACAGAATGTCAGCCAATGTGTGTTGTCAGAAATCTTTTAAGAAAAGTTCAGGTAGAAATTCATCCATCATTATCGTACCCCTACCTCCAGATTTATACGCCTGATCACCGCAAAAGCATAGCAATCGAAAATCTGAGCGCCGCCCCTGATGCCTTCAATAACGGTATCGGCTTAAAAGTGCTCGAAGCTAATGAACGGGCTACTTTTTCTACTACTTATAAGATTAAGTTTTTATAAACTTCCAAGCGAAGGAAAAGGATGAACATTCCGATAAGTATCCCGCAATGGAAATGTAAGTGTAATGATCAATGCTATTTGTTTTGAACTACTAACTCAAGTCTTCGGACCATTAAGCGGAAGCCACCTATCCATGTCGAGGTTATTACCATGGACATACCCGGAAACCTTTACAAAACTTCAAGAATTTTTTTATGGTTTCTTTATTTGCCTGGGCCATCACTACTACATATGTGGCTTCCACTTTCTATCATCATTTCTAAACTTCTAAACTCCAACCTTTACGATATTCACGTTTTACAAATTGATTTACTTCATCAAGATTTGTAACACGCATATTTTCATGATCCCATAAAAGTTTCATATTACTTCCCGGATAATCATTACCTTTTCCGTTTGCTCTGGGCTTAGGCGTATCTGCGGCACGGATAGCAAGATTTGCCATCAAAATCGCTTCAGTTAAAGGGCCAGCCAAATTAAATGGAGAACTAAGTTCTTTATTACCATAACCTGCTATAGCTCCTTCCACCCATTGTGCATAATGTCCATCGGCGCTTCCTGGAACTCGTGCATAAGTTTGCTTTACCTTCACCTCCTGGTTTCTGGATAGTGGTAATAAACGAGGATTTGCAGCATATTCACTCGCCATCATTTTACCCTTAGTTCCAACAAATAAAATTCCACTGTTTCCATCGCCAAAAACTTCATCCGGTCCCAGTTCTTCAGGTCGCTCAGGCTTTATTCCACCGTCCATCCAATGCATAGTTACCGGTCCTTTTGTTTTAGTTCCCTTCGGAAAAGTTAATGTGGCATGACTGGAAGGTGGAAAGCTTTTAGGGAAATAACCTCTTTTACTCCAATCAGTAAAAACACTGGTAACAGAAGCCTGGCAATCGAGTGCATATTTCAGGCCCAGCACACTGAAAGGCGCTTCCATAAGATGACAACCCAGATCACCCAATGCACCTGTACCGTAATCCCACCATCCGCGCCAGCTTGCCGGAATCAATTTATCTACATAATCTGTTTGAGGCGCAGTACCTAACCATAGATCCCAGTCAAGTCCTTGTGGTACCGAAGGTTTGTCGGCAGGCCAGGGAATACCTTGAGGCCATATGGGCCTGTTAGTAAAAATATAAACTTTATCTACATCTCCAATGACCCCTGCATCATACCATTCACGCAGTTGCCTTACACCATCACCGGAAGAACCCTGGTTTCCCATTTGTGTAACCACCTTATATTTCTGTGCTGCTTCCGTTAATTTACGTGCTTCATAAATGTCGTGTGTCATTGGTTTTTGAACATATACATGTTTGCCTCTCTGCATGGCTGCCATAGCAACAACGGCATGAGTATGATCGGGAGTAGATACCGACACGGCATCAAAGTTTTTCGATTCTTTATCAAACATCTCCCGCCAGTCTTTATAGTACCTGGCTTTTGGAAAAGCTTTCACGGTATTTTCCGCCCGACGGTCATCCACATCGCAAAGAAAAGCGATATCTGCCTTGCCGGATTTATAAAAATGATCAATATCTGATTGACCTTTACCACCTACTCCAACACTCGCTATCGCAAGGCGATCGCTGGGAGCAAGATATCCTGGCCCTCCCAATACATGCCGGGGAACAATCATGAACCCTGCCGCACTCAGAGAGGTGTTTTTGATAAAATTTCTGCGGGAATTACCTTCAGGCAGATTTAATTTTTCTTCTGGCATCGTTTTTAATTTTATGTTTATAAGTGTTTTTTTCTTGAAACTATTGTAAAATCTAGAAATTGAGGTATTTGATACTTTTATTATCATTATTTAAATGATGAGTCTTCTGTATTAAGCTACCAGTATTCTCCTATTTTTTTTCGGAGAAAACTTACACTTCGCTCCAACTGTTCCATACCGTCAACACCATCCTCAATACTGATCCATCCATTGAAACCTACTCTCTTTAGCTCGGTGAAAATGGCGTCATAATCATTTAATCCTTTACCTATTTCACCATGACTAAGCCGTTTTGCATAACCTAAAGCGCCGCCTTCTTCTTTACGCAGGTCTTCAATGGTTCCTTCTTTCAAGTAACGATCGCTCGCATGCATGGTTACCACACGGTGAGAAACTCTCTTTAGCAGATCAATTGGATCTTCGCCTGCTAAATACGCATTGCTTGGATCATAATTCACTCCAAAGCTGGGATGATTAACGCGGTCGACGAGTTTACAAAACACATCCATCTTTTGTGCAAACTCAGGGTATTCCCAAAAATCATCTTTATAATGATTCTCAATGATAAGGGTAATACCGTGCTCCTGGGCATAGGGTAAACAAGTTTCAATACATTGTGCCGCAAGTTCCACACCTTCATCTATTGATAGTTCAGGCCTGCGTTGTCCTGAAAGTACACGACAATACGATCCGCCTAAGGCGAATGTCATGTCAATCCATCGTTTTTGCTTTGCAATCTCATTGGCACGAAACGCTGCATCAGGATGAGTAAAATCTGGTGAGCAGCACATCATTGGGATTGATTTACCTTTGTCTTCAACTTCCTCGCGAAAACGCGGCCAGTTATTTTCGTCCGTCATTTCAAGGAATCCGGCATACCATTCAAGACCTTCGATGTCAAGCTTTACAGCGAGATCTATCCATTCAGAAACACGCATGGTTCCGTCTTTGCAAAGTGCATTCATAAATGCTTTTGGAAAAACAGCTAATTGGGGCATACAATAAATTAAGAGAGAAACAATGAATAAGTAGAAAACTGTTCAACAATTTATCTAATCGTACTTGCGTTCTTTGGAGGATTACGCCCCAAAAATGGATGCTGTTCCAGGTCAACCACCTGTCCGCTGACAGGGCCGCTCTCATCAGCCAGCCAATACACAGCAGCAGCGGCAATTTCCGAAGGCCATAAAATGCGGCCTGCAGGAGCGTAAGCCGCAGGAAGATTTTTGTACCAGTCATCAGCCAAACCGTGTGTACGTTTTCGCAGGATTTCGGTTTCAGTAAGCACCCATCCCGGATTTATCTGGTTTACCCGCACTCCACTTTCACGGTGAAGTGTATCGCCCAGGTTACGAGTCATTGTCATGAGCGCGCCTTTGGAAACACTGTAAGCAAATAGATCTGGTTCGCCGCTCCAGGCATTTACAGACCCGATATTAAGCACACAACCATGCTCTTTACTTAAGGATGGCAATGCAGCTTTAATGAGTGCAAAAGGAGCAATGGTATTTACTTCCAATATCCTTCTAAGAAAATCAAGGTCAGTTGTTTGCAGGTTCGATGAAGCAACCATAGCAGCATTATTCACAATGGCATCGAGCCTGCCAAAGGTTTTAAGTGCAAGTTCCACTAATCGTTCCGGTGCTCCTTCATTAGTAATATCTTCAATGTGTAATACAGATCTTCCCTTTTCCAGTTCTTCCACAACAGCTTCGCCCAAGTCCTTCTCTAACCCATGAATTACAACACTTGCGCCCTCTGCCACACATCGCTGGGCAATGGCTTTTCCAATGCCCGTACAACTTCCGGTAACAATAATAATTTTTTTATTTAAACGCATCTTTCATTTCTAATTTTGGAGAAGAACTTTTTATACCTGTCGGAATGTAAAAGTTCTTTATAATCTTTTGATGCAGCCCGTCCGGCTTTTAACCGGGATAATTTTTATGTTTATTTATAGGGACTATCGGGCAATATTATTCCACATTGACAGGGGCGGAGGTCTATGCAGGTTTCAGTACACTTTTTATAACTTCGCCCTTATGCATCTTCTCAAATGCAGTAAGCCATTCAGCAATGGGCCACACACCTCCAATAATTGGTTTTACATTCAACTGGCCGTTCGTAAGCAGTGCGATAACACGTTCCCACATGGGCCAGTTATGGCTGAAACTACCCTGAAGAGTAATGTTTTTTTGAACGAGGGGATCAAGAGAAAACCCTAATGGCTGAGGGCCCCATCCAACTTTGGTTATTTTCCCATTAGGCCTAACAAGCTGCAAAGCAATTTTTAATGTGATACTGGAACCTGCTGCGTCAATAACACAATCAGCGCCTAACCCGTCTCGTTCATTCGCCCAACCGGTCGCATCACCAATGATTGCTTCGCAACCATATTGCTTAGCTATTTCTAACCGGTGTTTATCTGCCTCGAGTCCTACTATTGCCACTTCTGCACCGCAGAGCCTGGCCATCGCTGCGCAAAGAATACCAATTGTTCCGGGCCCGAGTACGATAACACGATCGCCAGGTTTAAGGCGGGTGTTTTCAACAACCGCACTGTAAGCTACGCAGCAGGGCTCAGTAAGGCAAGCCTGTTCAAAAGGAAGCTGATCAGGCACTTTATGTAAACAACGTGCCGGTACTCGAACGAAACGGGTCATTGCCCCATTTACAACATATCCAAAGCCTTTACGTGAAGGGTCCAGATTATACAATCCTCTTCTTGTCATAGGATTATTTGCATCAATGACTGCGGCCGTTTCACTTACCACCCTGTCGCCTTCTTTCCACCGCATTACCTGACTACCAGTTTCAACAATAATTCCTCCAAATTCATGGCCCAATACCACTGGATAATTTACAGGCCAACTATGATCGGCTGTCCATTGATGAAGATCACTGCCACAAACTCCAACATTTGCAACTTCAAGCAGTACATCCTCATCCCCAATTGAGGGCCGGTCAATTTCACGGATTTCAACGGAACCTTTTTCAGGGGCATAATTAACTACGGACGGAGATTTCATATATTAAATATCTTTTAATCCCTTTTATAAGAATGAATTCTATCGCAAATTAAACGTAGTGAACTTTCAAGATCACCTCCTGCTGTTCTAAAACTATCGTTATCAATTGTAAGGGGAGCGCCAAGCACTACTAACGGAGCACCGTACTCTGGGCATTGGATAGCCTGTTCTAAACTGAGGCCTCCTACCGCCTGCACAGGTATTTTAACTGCCTGTACTACTTCCCTCAACTGGTCAAGAGGACTTGGCATACGGTGTCCTTTTGCAGCTATACCGCGACGCTCGTCATAGCCGATATGATGGATGACATAATCACAGCCAAGGCCTTCGAGCCATTTAGCTGCCTCAACCATATCAACACAGCCAAGATTGTCTCCCATTACCTTTACACCAAAATCCTGGCCCGCGTTCACCACACATTTAATAGTTTCTTCATGCGCTCTTGCCATTACGACAACATGAGTAGCCCCGGCTTTTGCCATCATTTCAGCTTCAAGATAACCGCCATCCATGGTTTTAAGATCAGCTACAATAGGAACACCAGGAAAAGCTTCACGTAATTTCCTTACACCATGCAAGCCTTCAGCTAAGATAAGTGGCGTTCCGGCTTCAAGCCAATCGATACCAGCCCGCATAGCCATTGCGGCAGTTTCAAGCGCTTCATCAATATTTGTAAGGTCAAGAGAAATTTGAACAATAGGTCGCATATCTTCCAATTCCTAATTCTATGATTTATTAACCAATCTAATCCGGCAAAGGCTTAACCATTATATCCTTAAATAATACCATGCTCTTTGGATCATGTCCTTGCAAAGCGAATGTACCACTGGAAATCACTCTACCAGGATGACCTTTGGCAGCGGCAGCACCTTCTGGTTCTGTGTAATCCACTACAGTCTTATCATTGATTTTAGTAATAACGTGTTTTCCTGCCACCCGGATATATAAGGTAAACCATTCATTATCCTTTACATAAGTCTCACGGGTATCCACAATATCATATAATCCGGCTGTTCTTTTCCAATCGGTGTGCGAGTTATTTACCTGTACTTCAAATCCTTTGTCAGGGAATCCTACATCCTGGTATGCTGTGTGAAAATAAAATCCTGAGTTAGAACCGGGCTTAGTCATTACCTGCACTTTAACTTCAAAATTTTTGAAATTGTGGTTCATCACAGGACCATCATAATATAGATGGGATCTCGGCCCATTCACTACAATGCTTCCATCTTCTATTTTAAAAGTTCCGGGCTTTTCACTAAACTTCCAGCCATTAAAAGATTTGCCATCAAATAAGCTAATCCAGCCGTTGCCACCACTTGCTTTACGAGCGCCGGAACAACCCGCTAAAACTAATAGAGTTGCAAACAATAAACTATTTCTTATCATGAATTTGTTTTTAATTTAATCCTATTAATTATACAGTAAACCTCTATCTTCCACCCCATTAAATTTATTTTAATAAACCGACGAATTTGTCACTAGTTGTTACAATTATATTTCGCTTATGCCATACTAATTCTGAATATTAAATAATAAAATAACAACCTTTCGATAAGCGTAGTGATCGTTGTCACATTCTTCATATTTATTCTAATAACATTAGCATCTGTTTTACCTGAAAAAATTGACGGCTTATATATCTCCCGAAACATTAGCTTGGCTTCAATCCTGCATTAGTAACTAAAGGCTTTCAGATCACTACCCCGTTACATCCTTTTGGGTGCTGCCCGCCAACACGTTTGTACGCCACCTTGCGAAAGAATCGCCAATTCCAACATTTCGGCTTCAAAATGTTTCTCCACTTTCACCGCTGCTTCACCGGTAATCCGAAGAAGGTAGCTGAAATCATTTCGGATACCAGTGCTTGCGATGCTACAATTAAACTGCGGTGACTAAAAAATTTACAGGTTAAAGGGCTAATGTACTTACCTAATGCAAGTAAGCAAAACTTGCATTAGGTAAGACACTTTTCAAGAAGATTTATGTATAAACAGTCAGGCATCAGTCGCAATAGAGCCATTATCAAGACATTTCTACAGAATGCCTAATAAATAGATTAATGATTTATACAAAAGCCTATAAGTTTAAACGTAATTGCTTTCTATACTCCTTATTTCCCTCAAGTCCTATTATTATTATTTTCCGTGTCATAGTCATAACCATCAGTATTGCCTACTGTGGATATCCCGGGTTCTGAGTTTTAAGATTGGGATTATTTAGCATTTCCTGTACTCCAAGTGGCATTAACAAATGTTTAGCTTGTAAAGCCTGATTTGAGCTTTTATTAACATGCCCTACGAACTCATCAAACCCATTGGTTGTTTCGTTATATACCTTTCTTAAACGCACCATATCGAACCACGTAATGCCTTCATAACATAACTCATGCCAGCGTTCCCTCCAAACCGCTTCTCTAAATGAAGTCTGGTCATAGGAACCAAAGGCAGGTGTAACAAGACCCGCCCTGTCTCTGATCCTTTTAAAGGTATCATAAGCGTCCTGCACCGGGCCACCTACTTCATTCTGTGCTTCCGCATAAATTAATAGAACTTCCGCGTACCTGATCTGAGGTACATCGAGATTGTTTTGTGCTGTACCCTTTATACTTACCGGACCAGTTGGGGTAGAAATAACAGTGCCATTTGCTGTGATATTAAAATGCTTGAAAACGTAAGGAGCTCCTAAGTCAAAGGGTTCGCCATTTCCATTTCTATAATAGCTGGTGTAAAAAAAACCTTCCTGGTTTTTGGCACGAAGGTCGCCGGGCTCGTAGGAATTGTAGAATGACAGTGTTGGCACTGAGCTTCCTGTACCGCCTGGTCCATTCACAGTAACAGCTTTAAAGTTTGGATAATAATTATCCATTGGATTGCTGGCAACAGTTATATTATATTGAATTTCGAAAAGATGTTCAATAATATTTTCTTTGTTAACATCATGGAGATCCATATAAGTTGGGAAAAGATTGATTACCCCTGGATTAGCATTGGAATAATCAATTACCTCTTTTGCTTTATCAGCTGCCAATTTATAATAGGCTGCCCCTTTATTAAGTGGCTGACCTGCCATAGTAAGATATACTTTTGCTAATTGCGCTTTTACAGCACTTAAAGATGCACGTCCACTAGTTTCCATCCAGGGCAAACCAGCAGCTTCAGCAGCCAACAAATCATCTACTATTAGTTTATACACATCTTCCTGGGGAGTTCTTGCAGGATAGAAATCTTCCGACTTAACAGACTGAGGCTTTGTGACTAATGGGATATCGCCCCATAGCCTGACCGCATAAAAATAAGCCCATGCACGAAGAAATTGCGCTTCGCCTAATTTACGTTTTTTAAGTGCCTCATCCATAGGCGTTATACCCGGAATTTTGTCGAGGGCAAGATTAGCATTTGCAATTACCCTGTACAATCCGTTCCAGTAGTTCACTATATGACCGGTATTTCCGTCCCAGGATAATGAATACAAATTATTTAGGTCTGAGTTCTGCGCTGTCTCTGTGGTGGAAGTTCCGGTTGGTGCTTCCAACAACTGCCAGTTTGACGAAAAGATACCGGCACCACCCCATAGTAGCCTTGTGTCTGCATAAATAGCAGCTACAGCAGCCTCAGCATGATCAGGAATAGTATAAAAACTTTCCGGTGTTAAGTTAGAGGGGTCTTTCTCTTCAAGAAATTTGGTACACCCTGATGAAATTAGTAAGGTAGTACAGAAGAAAAGTACGCCTGTGTTTTTTATTATCTTAAGTTTCATTATAAATTTCTTTTAATAAATTGATTATAAGCTAACATTCAGTCCAAGCATAAATACCGTGGATTTAGGGTAACTGTGCCAGAACATCCCCTGCGAGAATACATTGTTAGCATCATTAGCATAGCCACCGGTTGGTGTCGCTTCGGGGTCGCCATTAAGTTCTTTATGGTGAATTAAAAATAAATTTTGAGCGGAAGCATAGATCCTAAACCTGTCTAGTTTTATTTTCCTGGTTACAGAAAGAGGGAAGGTATAGCCGAATAACAAATTTCTTCCACGGATAAAGGACCCATCTTTAATCCAACGGGTATCTACATTGGTTACATATCCTGATCTTGTATCGCGGATTTGGGCGATAGGTGTATTTTGATTTTGCGGGGTCCACGCATTTAGTACTGTTGCATAGCTGTTAGCAAGTGATACGCGATCCTCGCTTGAGTGGGAGGTCATATCAAGAATATCATTCCCATAAGAATATTGAAGTTCAATTGTCAGGTCCAGATTTTTATACTTAAATGTATTGAGGAATGATCCCCAGGCTTTCGGACTACCATTACCTATAATTGACCTGTCGGCATCATTAATAATATTATCTCCGTTAACATCCAGGTATTTTATATCGCCCGGCAATATTGTTAAATTATTGCGGTAGCTGACAAATTTTGCTGCTTCTTGTATTTCCGCTTCGCTCCATGTTCCCAGCCGTGTTAACCCCCAAAAAGAACCTGCAGCTTCTCCTATCCGGATAATATTGGTTGGGTTGGTGAAATTAGGGCCTCCAATACCAAAAATGTCAGATGGGGTAGCTAAAGAAAGCACCTTGTTACGGTTCATGGAAATATTAAAAGTAGTATTCCATGAAAAGTTTTTCCCTTGCACATTTACCGTATTTAAAGCGAGTTCTACACCTCTATTCTCCATTGAACCAATGTTCTTTCTGATAGTAGCATAACCACTGGTACGTGGAACCGGTGCATCAAGCAACATATCGGTGGTTTTGCGGTAATAAATGTCTCCCTCAAGTGTGATCCTGTTATTAAATAATCCTAATTCAACCCCGGCATCATACTGTGCAGTTTTTTCCCATTTCAAATCCGGGTTAGCGAGCCTGTTTATACCTGTTCCACTTACCCTGGCCTCGTCAAAAAGTGCTCCATAAGTTGAACTTAACAGCGACAGTGAAGAATAGGCAGGAATTTCAGAATTACCGGTAAGTCCATAACTTGTACGTACCTTAAGATTTGAGATGACGGTATTGCTCTTTAAAAAGTCTTCTTCAGAAACTCTCCAGGCCAATGCTGCGGATGGGAACAAGGAATATTTGTTGTTAGCACCAAACCTGGATGAACCATCCACACGTCCTGTCACAGTAACCAGATACTTGTCCATTAAACCGTAATTAATTCTACCAAAATAAGAATTAAAAGCAAACTTTGAACGGTTTGAAGTTACCTGGGGGTTCGTGCCTCCTGCACCAAGGTTGTTATACAGGAAATAATCTGTTGAGAATCCGCTTACAGTGGCGCCCATACTAAAGGCATTTGTCTCCTGCCAGGAAATACCTAATAAGCCGGTAAAGGAATGAATATCATTAATGCGTTTGTTATAGGTCAGGTAGTTTTCCAATGACCAAAAATTCTCTCTCCGGTTTCTTGCAGCGGCATTACCGGCTCCGCCGATATTTAAGGTGCGTGTTACAGATTCGTTATTTCCCTGAGTTAGTACATTGTACCCTAGTACAGTCCGCATTTCCAGGCCTTCTGCAAAATTAATATTGGTATAAACACTTCCTAAGCTGGTTTGTGTATTTAGTATATACCTGGTACCCATCAATCTGTGCACTGAGCTGAAAGATCCTTCTGCATTAGGATAATCTCTGTTATTTGCAAACGCACCATTAGGATATTTAACAGGTAGGAAAGGAAAATCTTCAACAATTTGTCTTGGTACCGCATCACTTTGGTCAACGATATTTTCTTCCTGGTTTGTATAGCTGAGCGTACCACCTACTTTCATCCACTTTTTTATCTGGCTGTCAAAAGAAAAACGGCCTGAATAACGCTTCAGGTAAGAAGTTAACAAGAGACCCTGGTCATTGCGGTACCCAAGAGAAATTGAGTATGTTGTATTCTCATCCCCTCCGGAAAACCCTAATTGCTGATTAGTACCAAGCTTATTTTGAGTGGCCTCCTTTAGCCAGTTGGTTTCATACAATGGCTCGCCCTTATTGTCAAATAGAAGAGGATTGGTTCTTGCCAGGGCAGGATTTCTTGATACATATCTACCTGCAGCCCATCCGGCCGGGTCAAACTTCTGCATATTACTATAGGCTAGGTCTTCAACTGCAAGAAACTCTTTGGCTGTTAATACCTTAGGGAAATTAGGGCCTACAAATGGCACACTATAATCAGCATCGTAAGTTATTCTGCCTTCACCTGCCCTCCCGCGTTTAGTAGTAATAAGAATTACCCCGTTTGCACCCCTTGCTCCATAAATTGCTGTTGATGAAGCATCTTTTAAAACCTCAACGGCAACAATATCATTTGGGTTAATGTAATCTATTGCCTGGCTTGCCTGTGATTGATTTGATTGTGGCAGCATAACTCCGTCAACTACATACAAAGGATTATTTGAGGAGTTGATAGAACTAAAACCACGAACCCTGATATTTGTGCGCCCTCCGGGACGACCAGAATTTGTATTTACCTGAACACCGGAAATCCTTCCCGCCAAAGCCTGGTTAAGTGAGGCTGCTGGCCGTTCCTGCAATTGTGCCGCTCTTACTGAGCCCACTGCACCTGTGAGGTCTGATTTTCTTCGTGTACCGTAACCGACCACTACCACCTGGTCTAATCCTGCAGCAGAACTTGTCAACGTAATATTGATTTCAGTTTGGTTACCTACATTTATGGTTTGAGATTCAAATCCTACACTAGAAAATTCAAGTGACGCCCGGTCATTAGGAACAGTTAAAGTAAACCTGCCGTCGCTGTTTGTAGTGCTCCCTGTTTTAGTTCCCGAAATTAATACGGATACACCTTGTAGCGGGGTGCCTTCCGGGTTTACGACTCTTCCTCTTATTTCCTGAGGAGGGAAAGCATAGGCACTTATCTGTAAAGTGCTTAATAACAGCAGCACAATTGTTAGCTTCAAAACCATCCTGATTTTGATTGTACGAATTTCGGTACCAGTATTATGACGGCACCCGCCGTTAAGTTGCATGATTTTATTTCTCATGTGAATAATTGAATTTGTTTAACAAACAATGTTTTAATTTCAGGCAGTAATGCTGCGAACATCACTGATTTTTTTACGCGGTTTTAAACCGTTTTAGTAAAAAGGTGCAACCTTAAAAGCCTGAGAAAGTTGACCTGGGGATTTTAATATTAATCATGATTTCTTTTTTTCCTGCATGAAGTTTATCCCAAATAACACCAAGATTTTTAATTCACTTCTTTGTTGTAGTAATGTATTTAAATAGCAACTAACACAGGCGGAAGTTAATTCTTGATTTAGTATTAATCTTACTTTCTTCAATTCTTGGAGATCCTAACTTAAATTGAAATTTGAATAGTTTTGGCATATCAGAAAGCAGGTTGAATGCATCGTTAAGAAAAAGCTAATATACGAATAAAATCAAATGAAGGTAATTTTTTCATGTTATTCCTAAAAATAAGACAAGAGTAAGAAAAAAGATTATTACCAAATATTTTAAATGAAGAAGACAATACTAATTGTTATAAGACTACTTTCAAAAAGTAAGCAGTGTCCCTTATATAAGCGTACTTTCTGAAGGAAATTTTGTAACTTCTTTGCGTTTTAATGACTGGTCTTTTACTAATTTTTATACACTTGCTTTTGTTGTTTGGGTAACCTGTCAGTAGCTTTTTGCAACAGAAGTTATGATTTTGGGCAATTGTTTTTAAAATCTATAGACATCATTTTTAGTAACAATAATAAGGTAAGGGCCGAAACTTTGTAGATCAATTAAACCACTTTTTTAACCAAATCTTAAAAAAGATATCCTGTAAATTTCCTTCCGCTATAAGTGCCGGCAATTCTTTTTTTATGATTAATTGTGCAGGCTTTGCCGCTTACGGACGCTTCGAAGACCAGCCTATTGAAAGTTTAGAAGATTGCATGCAGATAAATTATATGGGAAGTGTTTATGCTTTGCAACAGGCATGGCCATTTCTTAAAAAAGCCAAAGGGCAATTAAGTTTTGTTTCGAATGTAGCAGGCTACCTTGGTTTAATTGGTTACAGTAGTTATTCTCCAACAAAATTGGCAATGACTGGCCTTGCTGAGTCTCTGCGTTTTGAGGAAGTAGACGATAATATTCGGTCTCTATCATTTATCCCCCTGATACCGATACTCCAATGCTGTGGGATTGGAACATTTATATTATACCGGAGTGCATAGCCTTAAGCAAAAACATAAAGGTTAAGACAGCAGAAGAGGTTGCGCAAATATATATAAGAGGTTTACAAAAAAATGAATTTGAAATTTATTGTGATCTTGATAGCCACTTCATACGTCGGCTTAAAAATAACTTTCCTTCCGTATTGGTTTATGCAACTGATAGAATTATAAAAAAAGCCAGGAAGTTCTAATCCTGCTTTTTAAATTAAATTCCTTCTTAATCTTAAACATCACGGTTTTACCTTTGCAGTCATGAAACCTGTACTTATTTATTGTTATGATGCTTATTGTGGTTGGTGTTATGGACTCAGTTCAATGATAAAAAGAATTGCAGATGAATATAATGACAAACTGGAAACAGATGTTTTATCAGGCGGAATGATACTGCCTGAAAAGCCAACTCACTTAAGTGCAATAGCTCCTCATATACAAAAGGCATATAAAACAGTAGAAGAACTTACAGGGATAAAATTTGGAGAGGATTTTTTGTGGCACATTTTCAATTATGAGGATAGTGACTGGTATCCTAATTCGGAAAAGCCGGCAATAGCTATGTGTATCTTTAAAGAATTTTATCCTGAAAGAGCAGTTGAGTTCGCTTCAGATTTACAATATGCTTTAAACTACGAAGGCAGAGACCTTACAGATGATGAGGCTTACACACATCTTCTCGAAAAGTATAGCATTCATCCGGAAGTGTTTTATGAAAGGCTGAATAGTGAAGAGTACAAAGAGAAAGCCTATTATGAATTTTCACTAGTAAAGCAGTTGCAGGTTACGGGGTTTCCTTGTGTTTTTATTCAGACAGATGAGTTAAAGTTTCATATGGTAGCAAGGGGTTTTACTGATTATGAAACTTTAAAAGAAAGAATAGATAATGTTTTAAGCGAAGTAAGAATTGCATAAACTGAAGTTATGAAGCAGGATATTGAATCAAGAGAAGATATTTTTTTGCTTGTTAAAAAATTCTACGAGAAGTTATTGGATGATAAAACAATTTCCTACATTTTTACAGATGTTGCTAAAATTGATTTAAAACAACATTTACCTGTATTAGTTGATTTTTGGGATATGGTCTTATTTGACTCCGGCACCTATAAAAAGAATGCTATAGAGCCTCACCTGGTTTTGCACCAGCAGTCAAAATTTGAAAAGCATCATTTTGATACCTGGTTGAAGTACTTTACGACGACGGTTGATGAGTTATTTGATGGAGAAGTGGCCTTTATCGCAAAGCAAAGAGCAAAAAGTATTGCTACAATTATGCAAATAAAAATTGCACAGCTAAAGTAATTCTTTATCGCAAAGGGTACAAAGAATACACAAAGAATAGCTAAAACCTTGCCGCACTTTGCGAAATCTTCACGGCTCTTTGCGTTTAATTAAATCTCTTTCATCAAAATCTTAAAAATTATTAATTGAAACGTGGTTTAAAGCAAATCCTTTTATCTTGCACGTCCTAAAATAATAGATTGAGTATGGAATACGGAAAAATAATTTCTGTTACAGGACTGGGTGGATTGTTTGAATTGGTTGGAAGTAAGAAAGATGGCGCTATTGTACGCTCTCTTGAAGACAAAAGCACCCGTTTTGTCGCAAGCCGTGTACACAATTTTTCACATCTTGAAAGCATAGAAGTTTATACAGTTCGTGATAATGTAAATCTCGTTGAGGTATTTACTGCAATGAAAAATAGCGGTGAACCTTTGCCTCCTGATAAAGACAATGCGGCAGTTAAAGCTTATTTTCAAAAAGTGTATCCTGATATAGATTTTGAAAGAGTGTATGCAAGCGATTTGAAGAAAATGGTAAAATGGTTTTCAGTTTTGCAGGCAAATAATGTTGATTTTAAGCTAAGCAAGGCAGCGGAAGAGGAAAATGAAGATACTGAACAAGGTGTGGAAGTAACTGCACCTGATACTGAAGATGCCGGTATAAAAAGAACAGAACTATAAGAAAACGACAAATTAGACATTTTATCAATCATTTATGTAACTCCATCAATTGTTGCATCTTAAATAAAATTTAAGTTATGCAAGCCTATAGAAAGGTAGCCTTAGCAATAGCTTTTCTGATTTTCGGCTGGACTTTCGGTTTTAGCCAAGATCTTAAAAGTGACTCTGCAGTATTGATAATTAAGGAAATGGCTGAAAGTGACATTTATGAGGTTAGTTATAGTATTGGTTATTTCGGGTCATTGTCTTTGCAATATCAGCGTTTTGAGAAACTTTTGTCTTTAGCATCACAACAACAGTTAATCGACTTTGCTACCAATGCTAATAATCCAGTTGCCAGACTTTATTGCTATCAGGCACTCAGAAAGAAAAAGGTGGATATACCTGTTAGCCTGAAACAGCAATTTAGCAAAGACATTACGAAAGTAAAAACTTTGAAGGGATGCACAGGAGAGGAGAAATCTGTTAGTTCTCTTGCAAATGAAGATATCTTTAATCCATTCTATCAGATACTTTGAAGTACAGGTTATAGTATTAAAATAGCAATAAATATATCTGTTTGAAACCTGGCGAAAGCAGGGCTCAAGAATATAAATTGAACTGATTATCTTTAATTAACAATGGCAATAGAGCGAAGCGATAGAATATAGATACATAGCCTTTCCAGGTGTAAACGTTACAGCTATAGTGACGTGCTTAGCAAATGCTGTTAGGCTTGCATCTTGGAGCTTTGTAATATTAATATATATATAAATATAATTATGACATTGACTGCAGATATTAAGAAACTTGAAAGAAATTATGTTCCTGCGGATTTTGCAATAACCGAGTGGAATGCTTTGGAGCCTTATTTTAAAGAGTTGCTTGAAAGGCCAATTAACTCAAGGGAAGACCTTGAAAAGTGGCTGAAAGATATGAGTGAAGTTGAGGCAGTAGTGAGCGAAGATGCATGCTGGAGGCAAATACGCATGACCTGCGATACAACTGATAAGAGCCTCGAGGAGTCATTCAATTTCTTTTTTATGGAAATTCAGCCTAAAATCCAGCCTTATGCCGATCAACTGAACCGTAAGCTGATTGGCAGTCCTTTTACCAAAGAACTCGACCAGCAGCAATATTTTACCTACCTGCGTAATGTGAGAAAAAGCATTGATTTATTCAGAGAGGCAAATATTCCACTGCAGGCGGAACTAAGTATTATGCAACAGCAATATGGACAGATAGCAGGCCGGATGACAATAGAAGTAAAAGGGCAGGAGTATACATTGCAACAGGCAGCAAAGTTTTTGGAAGACCATGACCGCAACCTGCGTGAAGAAGTGTACAGAAAGATGAGTGAAAGGAGAATGCAGGATAAAGATGCATTGAACGAATTGTATACTCAGTTGGTTCATAAGCGTCACCAGGTGGCTTTGAATGCAGGATTTGAGAACTACCGTGATTATAAGTTTGCAGAAATGGGGCGGTTTGATTATACTAAAGAAGACTGTTTTAAGTTTCATGAAGCGGTGAAATTGCATATATTGCCACTGGTGAAGAAAATAAATGAGCGTAAAAAACAAAAACTTGGTTTGGATACCTTACGTCCATGGGATACCGAAGCGGAACCTGCAGGTGTACAGCCTTTGCATCCCTTTAATAATAGCGAAGAACTGACCGAAAAAACAATTAAATGTTTTGAAGAGCTAAATCCGTTTTTTGCAGACTGTTTGCGTAAAATGAAAGAACTGGGACATCTTGATTTGGAAAGCCGAAAAGGAAAAGCTCCCGGCGGTTATAATTGTCCGTTAGCTGAAAGTGGTGCACCATTCATCTTTATGAATGCTGCGGGGCAAATGCATGACGTAACTACAATGGTGCATGAAGGCGGACATGCAGTTCATTCCTTCCTTGCTCATCCTTTGCAGTTAAGTGGTTTTAAAGAATACCCGATGGAAATAGCCGAAGTAGCGAGTATGGCTATGGAGCTATTCAGCATGGATTACTGGAAGGTGTTTTTTAATAATGAAGAAGACCTGGTGCGGGCAAAAGAACACCAGTTGGAAAGAACTATTTCTATTTTCCCATGGATTGCAACTATTGATAAGTTTCAGCATTGGGTGTATGAAAACCCTAATCATACTATAGAAGAAAGAACTGACAAATGGATGGAGATTCTTGAAGAATTTTCAACAAATACAGTTGAGTTCACTGGTTTGGAAGAGTACCGTAAAATAGCATGGCAAAGACAATTACATTTGTTTGAAGTGCCTTTTTATTACATTGAATATGGCATAGCACAGTTAGGTGCTATCGGACTGTGGAAACAATTTAAACGCAGCAAAGAACAGGCACTGTTAAATTATATTAATGCACTAAGCCTGGGTGGCACAAAAACTTTACCTGGTTTGTATGAAGCGGCAGGTTTAAAATTTGATCTGTCGCCTGATCATATTCAGTCGTTGATGGAATTTGTAAATGAGGAATATAATAGAATCACAATTTAGTGAAGGGATAATGTATTATGACGAAATAAATTGGAGTTGATACGAATTAAGAGATTTAAAAAATATGGCATAATGGACAAAAATGGTTGGTAAAATCGTCTGAAATGCAGTACAGTTAAGGTTTATAGGAAAGTTTACTGAAATTAGTTTCAGTAAACTTTTTTGCTTTATGGAAAAAGATAAAAAAAGCGTT